>WNFB01001716.1_pt1 | contig 18867 bp, 18 predicted proteins | sample 5400501 | NCBI WGS metagenome assembly WNFB01 (sample SAMN13153341, study PRJNA577476) | soil metagenome | isolation source: 200 cm saprolite under Douglas fir tree site 2 hole 1 | place: USA:California | collected 2015-04-18 | reverse complement strand
TCGGCCGTGGCCAACGCGCGCGGGGCTTGGTCCGGAGTCCCCGAGGGGACTGCGGCGTCAGGAAACGGTGACGGGAGGCGCCCGGGGCGGGGCGCTGAGATGAGCGGGGTGGCTGCGCGGAGGGGGGTCCGCCGCTCCGGGGCGGCGGTCGACGAGCGTGAAGTCGGGGGCGGCGTGACGGACGACCAGGGGCGCGAGCGGGGCGCCGGCGAAGTGGCACAGCGCGCAGCGCAGCTCGTCGTGCAGCACGAGGCAACCGCTCGAGTGCCGGGACTCCACGTGCGCCGGCGCGCTGAACCGCTCGCGCGCGTGCGCCAGCGTCACCGCGCCACTCGCGAGCGCCTGGACCACCACGAGCAGAGCGGCGAGCCACCTCCGGACTTCCTTCACGCGAGCTCCATGGTCGGCGTCCCGGGACGGGCGCCGCGCGCGTAGGCGCGCAGTCGCCGCAGCATGCGCCGGTCGTGCCGCACCGGCTCGTCCCCTTTCGGCGTCTCGATAATCTTAATCACTCGGCGGAACCGCGGGTCGCGCATCAGCCGCCGGAACGACTCGGCACCGATCGTGCCTTCGCTGATCCACTCGTGGCGGTCGAGTCGCGATCCGGGCGCGGCCTTCGAGTCGTTGAGGTGGAAGCACTTGAGCAGAGCGAGCCCGACCTCGCGGTCCAGCTGCTCCCACACCCCCTCCGGGTCGCCGGCCACGTCATACCCCGCGGCGTGCAGGTGTGCCGTGTCGAGGCAGAAGCCGACGCGGGCGCGCGCCGCGGCGGGCAGCGCGTCGCGCAGCGCCCGCAGCTCTTCGAACGTGGCGCCGAGGGCCGTGCCCGCGCCGGCCGTGCCCTCGATCAGCACGCCCACCTCGCCCACCGCGGCGAGGCACTCGGCGTACCCGCGGGCGTTACGGTCGAGGCCCGCCGTACGGTCGTCGATGTAGTTGCCCGGGTGCGACACCACCCACGGGATCCCGAGCGCGCGGCAGCGCACCAGCTCCGCTGTGAAGCTCCGGATGCTGCGCGCCCGCAGCCGCGGGTCGGGCGAGGCGAGGTTGATGAGGTAGCTGTCGTGCGCCACCACGGCCTCGGGCCGGATCCCGGCGCGCGCGAGCGCGGTCCGAAAGCCCGCCACCTCGTCCGCGGCGTGCACCGGCTCGCGCCACTGGTTCGGCGTCTTCGTGAACAGCTGCAGCGCGCTGGCGCCGATCTCCCGGGCGCGGGGCGGAGCAGTAGCGACCCCGCCGTCCGTCGAGACGTGCGCGCCGAGGTAGTCGTCCGTCACCGCCACTCCGGCTCCTCCGTGAACGCGAGCCGCGAGATCAGCGGCACGAACCGCACGCCGCCGGCCCGCCGTTCCCGCAGCGTCCCGTCGGAGCCCCGTTCCCATATGACCAGTTCCTGGCTGGCGAGGTCACCGATCGGGATGACGAGCCGCCCGCCCGGCGCGAGCTGGTCCGCGAGCGGCCGGGGCACGTGCGGCGCGGCGGCGGTGACGAGGATGCGCTGGAACGGCGCGGCCTCCGGCCATCCCGCCGCGCCGTCTCCCAGCCGCGTTTCGATCCCGGTGAGCCCCAGCCGGCGAAACCGCTCTTCCGCCTCGACCAGGAGGTCCGGCAGCCGCTCGATGGTGTACACGCGCGCGCCGAGGTGCGCCAGCACCGCGGCCTGGTAGCCCGATCCGGTGCCGATCTCGAGGACCTTGTCCCCGCGCCGCGGGGCCAGGCACTCGGTCATCAGGGCGACGATGTAGGGCTGCGAGATCGTCTGGCCGCTGCCGATGGGCAGCGGGGCGTCGTCGTAGGCGTCGCCCGCGAGGTGCGGTGGCACGAACCACTCGCGCGGCACCCAGGCCATGGCGGCGAGCACCCGGCATTCCCTGATGCCGCGATCCACCAGCTGGCGCGCGACCATGCGGCGCCGCTGACGCCGCGTCTCCCGAGGGGGCGGGCTCATGCGCGCGCGCTCCGTGCTTGCCGTGCCATCCACTGAACTATAGCTTGACTCGCTTCCACACGCGGGCCAAAGCCTTGCCGGAGCCCCAATCCCGGATCCTCCTCGTGGGCGACCCCGCCGCCCGACCCGAAGGGTTGGAGCGGTTCCTGGTACGTGGGGGCTTTCAGGTGACGGCAGCGCCCTACCCGCCCACCGGCCCCGACCGGCCCGACGCCTCCCCCCCGGATCTCCTCATCTTCTCAGTCGATGGCCGCGACGCCGGGCTCGGGGGCGCGGTGCGGGACCTCGCGACCTCCCAGCGCTACGGCGGGGCACCGCTCGTGGCGCTCGTCGCGGAGGGCGGCCCGGACGCCGTCACCGAAGCCCTCCAGGCCGGGGCGCAGGACGCGATGGCGAGTCCCGTCCACTTCGGGGAGCTGCGCGCCCGCATCGACGCCGACCTGCGGACCCGCCGCGACGTCGAGGAGGCTCGCGAGGCGCTGCGCACCCGCGATCTGCTGTTCGACATCTTCCAGGAAGTCTCCGCGGCGCTGCGCGCGGACGAGATCTTCCAGACGCTGGTGCGCCGGGTCGGCCAGGCGTTCGGGCTGACGCACTGCTCGTTCGTGCTCACGGCTCCCGGCCAGGAGCAGGGGCGCGTGGTCGCGGTGTACGAGAACCCCTCGATCCGCGACCTGCGGGTGGACCTGGAGCGCTATCCCGAGATCCAGGAGGCGATCCGCACCGAGCGCCCGGTGGTGATCCACGACGTGCACGAGCATCCGCTCTTCGAGACGATCCGCAAGCGCTGGATGCAGCAGCAGCTCGAGGTGAACGTGCAGTCAGCGGTGGCGCTTCCCGTGTTCGTCCAGGGGCGCGCCGCCGGGGTGTTCTTCCTGCGGACCGTGCAGGGCGATCCGCGACTGCGGCCGCAGGACGTGTCGTTCGCCAACACCATCGCGCAGGCCGCGGCGCGCGTGCTCGAGAACGAGGAGCGGCGGTCGGCCATCTACCGCCGCCAGATCAGCGCCGGCGTCACCGATGTGCTCACGGGGTGCGCGAGCCTCGACGCCCTCGACCGCCGGCTGCGCGACGAGTTCGAGCGTGCCCGCCGCTACTCGCTGCGCTTCGCGCTGGTGCTGCTCGACATCGACCGGCTGCGGGAGGTCAACGAGCGGCTTGGCCAGGCCGCGGGGGACCGCGTGCTCGCGGAGTTCGGGGCCGTGATGCAGCGCGAGATCCGGGCGCCGGATTTCGTGGCGCGCTACGGCGGCGACGAGTTCGCGCTCATCCTGCCCGAGACGGACGGCGAAGGCGGCCGCCGCTTCGTGGATCGGCTGCGCCAGGTCCTCAACCGCCACACGTTCCCCGACCTCGGCCCGGGCCACGTGCCGGCCGTGTCCGCCGGCGTCGTCGCATTCCCGCACAGCGAGGCGCTGCGTCCCGAGGACCTGTTCGCGCTGGCGGAGGCGGCGCTGGACAAGGGAAAGAAGGACGCGCCGGATCGCATCGGCGTGGCGGGGCCTGGTTAGCGCTTCCCCCGCAGCCAGTTCACGGGGTCGAGCGCGATGCCTCCCTGGCCCCGGATTTCGAAGTGAAGGTGCGGTCCCTGATCGCTCGCTGCGCCGCCGACGTGTCCGATGACCTGACCGCGGGCGACCCGCTCGCCTTTGGTGACGACGGCGTCGCCGAGGTAGCCGTAGAACGTGTAGTAGCCCCCGCCGTGGTTCAGCAAGACCGACGTGAGGTAGGTGCCGAGCGGGCCGGCGAGGCTGACGCTGCCCGCGGCAACCGCGCGCACGGCCGTGCCGGCCGGCGCCGCGATCCCGATGCCGTGCCACGGGATGCGGGTGTTGTTCGGGCCGGCTGCGGTGCCGAACTGGTAGAGGATCTTGCCGTCCACCGGCCAGTCGAGCTGGCCCAGGTCGGCGGTCGTGATCGTGGCGGCCGCGGTCGCGGCGCCCCGGGCCTCCGCCTCGCGGCGCGCCCGCTCGAGCGCGGCAATGCGGTCGTTGAGGCTGCGCTCGTCCCGCTCGAGCGCGGAGAGCCGCTGCTGCGCCTCGCGTGCGCTGCGCCGCGTCTCGACGAGCGAGGCCTGCCGCGCGTGCTCCAGGCTCACGTAGCGCTGCAGCTCGTCGCCTCGCTCGCTGCGGCGCCGCCCCAGCGCGTCGCGCGCGTCGAGCAGCGACTGGCGCTCGCGTGCGATGCGGTTGCGCAGCTTCGCCATGTCGTTCGCGAGCAGCCGGTCTTGGCGGCTCACCAGGTAAAGGTACTTGTAGCGCGACAGCAGGTCGCCGAAGCTTTCGGCGGCGAACAGCACCTGATAGGCGTACAGCGGCCCGCGCTTGTAGATGTCCACGAGGCGCCGCTCCAGCACGGCCTGCTTCTCGACCAGCGCGTCCTCGGCGAGCAGCAGGTCCACGGTGATGCGGTCGATCTGAGTCGTGAGCCCGTTGATCTGACGGTCCAGCTCGTTGACGATGCGGTTGGTCGTTTCCTTCTGGCGCTCGATGTTGGACAGCTCGTCGGTGAGCGAGTGCGCCTGCGTGCGCAGCCGCTCGAGCTCCTGCTCCACCTGCGAGCGCTCACGCCGGATGTCCTCCAGCCGTCGCTGGTTGTCGCGCAGCTGCTGGTCGAAGGGCGGGGGGCGCTGGGCGAGCAATGAGCTGCCGAACAGCGTAAGGAGGACGACGTAGGGGAGAGACGTAGGGGGAATGCGTATGGGACGAACGTAGTCTCCCATACGTCTTGTCCCATACGTCTTCCCCAGACGAATCATACCCTACGCAGGTGCCGTCCCACAGAGGCAGCACTGCCGAACAAGCCAATCAGCGTGCCGAACAGGACGACCGTTGCCGCCTGCTCGCGGGTGAAGAACGCCGCCTGGATGAGCCAGCGGTTGATCAGCACGTACGCCCCGTAGGACAGCCCGATCGCCACGCAGCCTCCCAGCATCCCCTTGATCGCTCCCTGGAGCAGGAAGGGCCGGCGGATGAAACCGTCCGTCGCGCCCACGAGCCGCATGATGGCGATCTCGCGGCTGCGTTGCAGCACCGCCATGCGAATCGTGGTGCCGATGATGATGACGGCCACCGTCGCGAACGCGGCCCCGACCACCAGCCCCACCGCCGCCGCGATCTGCTGCAGCCGGTCGAGCTTCTCGACCCAGTCCCGCCCGAACCGCACGTCGTCCACGAACCCGAAGCCCCGGAGCCGGTCGGCGACCTCGTTCACGTGCTCGGCGTCGCGGAAGCCGGCCTTGAGCTTGACTTCGATCGAGCCCGGGAGCGGGTTGCGCTCGAGCTCCTGCAGCACGTCGCGGAACTCGACCAGCTCCGCCCGGGCGCGGGCGAGTGCCCGGTCCTCGCTCACGTACGTCGCCGAGGCGACCTCCGGGAACGCCTCGATGTCCTTCTGGGCGAGGGTGATGCTCTCGATCGGGGTGCCGGGGAGCAGGTAGGCCACGATCTCGACCCGCTCGGCGACCTGGCGCAGCGCCTGCTGCAGGTTCACGGCGACGAGCCCGAACAGACCGACCGCGAACAGCGAGAACGCGATCGTCGTGACCGACAGGGCGGAGAGCAGCGGCGCCCGGCGGAAGATGAGGAGCGCCTCCCGCAGCACGAGTCTCACGGGCTCGCCGCCTGATCGCGCGGCTCGTCCAGCGCCGAGTCGTAGACCAGCGCCCCCTCCTGGAGCTCGATCACGCGGTAGGGCGCTTGGCGGACGAGATCGAGGTCGTGCGTCGCCATGACCACGGCGGTGCCGCTCGCGTTGATGTCGCGCAACAGCTGGAACACTCCCCGCGTCGCGCGCTCGTCCAGGTTGCCGGTGGGCTCGTCGGCGAGGAGCACGGTGGGCTCGTTCACGAGCGCGCGCGCGATGGCCACGCGCTGCTGCTCGCCGCCCGACAGCTCGCGGGGGTAGGCCTGCGCCTTCGCGGCGAGCCCCACCTGGGTGAGCACCCGCATCACGCGGGCCGGGATGGTGACGCGCCGGGCGGCGGTCACCTCGAGGGCGAACGCCACGTTCTCTTCCGCCGTGCGGTCCTCGAGCAGCCGGAAGTCCTGGAAGACGATGCCGAGCCGGCGGCGCAACATCGGGATGTCCTTGCGGCGCAGCTCGGAGAGGTTGAACCCGGACACGCGCACCTCGCCGCTCGTGGGCGGCTCGTCGGCGTAGACCAGCTTCAGGACGGTGGACTTGCCGGCGCCCGAGTGGCCCGTGAGGAAGACGAACTCGCCCTTCGCGATGTGAAAGGAGACGTCCTTCAGGGCGAGGCCCCCCTTGGGGAAGGCCTTGAACACATTGGTGAGCTTGATCACCTACAGCTGCGCCAGGGCCTGCGTGAAGTCCGCAATGATGTCGTCGGCGTCCTCCAGTCCGAGGGAAAATCTCAACAAGCCGTCCGGAATGCCAGCCCGCGCGCGCTCCTCGGGCGTGAGCGAGGCGTGCGAGGTCAGGCGCGGCTCCGACACGAGCGTCTCCACGCCGCCCAGGCTCGGGGCGTGCGCCGCGATCTTGAGGGCCCGCAGGAAGCGCTCGGTGCCACGGGCGCCCGCCTTCAGCTCCACGGCGAGCATGCCGCCGCACCCCGTGAGCACGCGCTGCGCGGTGTCGTAATCCGGGTGGGTGGGGAGCCCGGGGTAGTGGACGGCCCCGAAGGCGGGCTGGGTGGCGCACCACTGCGCCACCCGGAGGCCGGTCTGGTTGTGCCGCTCGACGCGCACCGCGAGCGTGCGCATGCCGCGGTCGATGAGCCACGCGGCCATCGGGTCGAGCGCCTGCCCCCACAGCTGCATCAGCTTGCGCACCTCCTCGACCACGGGCTCCGCCGCGGCCACGGCGCCCGCGATCACGTCGGAGTGCCCGTTCAGATACTTGGTGGCGCTGTGGATCACGACGTCGGCCCCGTGCTCGAGCGGCCGGAAGTTGATGGGGGTCGCGAAGGTCGAATCCACGAGCAGCACCAGGCCCTCGGTCTTGCAGAGGGTCGCGACCGGCTCGAGGTCGATCACGCGGAGCAGCGGGTTGGTCGGCGTCTCGAGGAAGATCGCCCGGGTCGTCTTCTTCATCGCGCGCTTCCAATCGCGCGCGTGGGTCGGGTTCACGAAGGTGACGTCGATCCCCAGGCGCCCGAACTCCTGGGCGAACAGCCGGTGCACGCCGCCGTAGATCCACTCGCTCGAGAGCAGGTGGTCCCCGGGCCGCAGTACGGCGAGATGCGCCAGCGCCACCGCGCCCATCCCGCTCCCGACGAAGAGCGCAGCCTCCGCGCCTTCGAGCGCGGCGAGACGCTGGGCGATGGCGACCTGGTTGGGATTGTTGCCGTAGCGCGTGTAGAGGACTTCCGCCGTCGAGCCGATCGGGTTGGTGAAGGTGCTGCTCTGGTAGATCGGCGGCGCGATCGGCGCCCAGTCGGGGCGGGTATCCGGGTCGCCGTGGACGGCACGAGTGGAGAAGCCGAGCCGCCGCTTCACGAGAGCGTCAGCGCGATCGTGCCTCCCGCGGAGCGCGCCGCGAGCCGCCGCGCCACGAGCTCCTCCACCAGCGCGGCCGCCGCCTGCGGCGCGCCGAGCGCGTCCAGCGTGCCGTCGGGGCGCTCGAGCAGGGCGGCGAGCCCGTGCCCCGCCAGCACCGGCTCGATGGCCTCGCGATGGCCGTCGGTGATCCCCGTGAGCACGAGCACCGCGGGGCGCGTGCGCAACAGCTTGGCGACGATCTCGTCCGCGCACGAGTAGTCGATGCAACCCACGCCCGTGAAGTCCATGCGCGCGATCGCGAACGCGGGCTCCGCCGCGGCGATGGCCCGCTCGATGTGCTCGCGCACGACCCGACCCGTCGTGCGCGTGACCAGGTCGGTGTACACACCCGACACGGTCTCCTGCAGCACGGCGTGTACGTCGATGTGTTGGATCACCGCTGGGCGGACTCCTGCTCGGGAATGATGATGAGCACCTGGGCGCCGGGGAACGGCGGGACGCCCTCCTGCAGCGGGACGTCGTCGTCCCACTTGGGGACGATCGCGATGCGCGCCGTCCCGCTCCGGATGGCGATCTTGCCGTCCCAGCGGGCGAGATAGCGTCGGATCCCGGCCAACCCCTGCCCGCGGCCCGGGTCCCGGAACCGGCTCACGCCCTGGATCAGCGCCGCCTCGAGCGCCGCAGCGTCGCCCCAGCGCTCGCCGAAGCGCTTCGCCTGCGTCGGCTCGAGCGAGTGGCGGAACCCCACGCCGGCGTCCGCCACTGCGATCACCACCACCCGTCGCGCGAGCTTGCGGCGCCAATGGTAGCGCTGCACCGCGACCCAGCCCCCTGTGCCGGCGTGCTCTACAATATTCTGACACGCCTCCGAAAGCGCCATAGCGAAGCCCATCGTCGCCTTCGGATCGAGCCCCAGCTCGGACGCCAGGATGGCGGACGCGCGCTGCTGGATCCTGCTCACGACCGCATGCACGTCTTCGGCCGCGCGCACCGGCGTCACGGGCAGGAGCACGTCGCTCTCGTCGCCCTTGCCTCGCGGCACGCGGCCGTGGATCTCGAACAGCTCGGCCGCCTCGCGGAAGAACCCGGCCCGCGCCCAGTAGCGCAGCACGTCGGCGTGGGTCGGGGCCGTGAGCAGCGGCTTCTCCCCGCCCGCCCGGCGCGCCGCCTCACCGGCCGCGAGCAGCCCCACCAGCCCGTAGGGCGACGCCCACTCGGCCGCGTGCGCGTCGAACAGCAGTCGCTCGCCGTCCTTGCCCGCGGCCGCGAAGCCGCCCACGAACTGGTCGAACGAGCGGTCGTCGAACTGGACCGGCACCTCGACCAGCCGGGTCATACCGTCGTCAGTTTCCCCAGCAGGTGATCGCGCAGCCCACTGGCACCGCGGTGCGACACGTTCCGCATCGCCATGCGGCTCGCGAGCCGCAGCGCCTCCTCGAGCCCGCGGCCGGCGAGCAGTGAGGCCACCACGGTCGCGCCGAAGACGTCGCCGCAGCCGGTGGGATCCCCTTCCAGGACCGCCCCACCTTCGACCGGCACCAGGGCGGTGCGGGTCGGGTTCCCCGTGAAGTAGGCCGCCCCCCGCGCTCCCAGCGTGACGCACACGGCGCTGCAGCCCTGCGCCAGCGCCCCCGCCGCGAGCGCGAGCGGGTCGTCGCCCAGCTGCGCCAACTCCTCCTCGTTCAGCTGCACGTAGTCGAAGCAGCCGAACCAGGCCGGCGCCTGCGGCAAGGGCCGGGGGACGCGCGTCCCGTCGGGTTCCTTGCCGAGGAAAAGGCTGTGCAGGTCGGCGTAGAGGAAGCGTCGGAAGCTGTGTCGCAACAGCTGCGCGGTCGGGAGGTCCATCTCGTAGCCCGAGATGAAGTTCAGGTACAGCGCGTCGAGGTCGGCCACCATCGGCCCGAGCTCGGGCCACGTCCAGGGGGGCACGCCTCCGGACATCTGCTCGCAGCGGCGCTCCAGCGCGTAGTAGCGCAGCGTCACCCGATTGTTCGGCACGGGGACTTCGATGAAGCGGGCGCCGGGCGCCACGTGCCGCAGGGTGCCGAGGAAGGCGTTCGCCCGCCCGGCCAGGTCGCGTCCCACCTTCACCAGCGGCACCATCTGCCACTCGGACGGGAGCGTCGCGTCGAGCGCGGCGAGGGAATAGGCGACGCCGCCCCACTCCTCCGCGGCAGGCTGGGCGGGATCGCGGCCGTAGATCGTGTCCCACACCATCGATCCCACGACGCCCAGTCGCTTCACAGCCGGCCCCACGTGCGCTTGACGAACACCGCGGCCGCGCCGTACACGCCGGCCGTGCCGGTCAGGGCGCCGGGCACGATGCGGCACGCGTCCACGGCCGGCTTGAAGGCGCGCCGCTTCACCTCGCTCCGCAGCGGCACGAACAGGCGGTCGCCGGCGAGGGTCACGCCGCCGCAGATCACGACGACCTCGGGATTGAACACGTTGACGATGTTCGCCACGCCGGCGCCCAGGACGTGCGCGGTGTCGCGCACGACGTCGAGCGCGTAGGCGTCGCCGTCGTGCGCCGCCTCGTAGACGACCTGCGCGGTGATGCGCGCGAGCTCGCCCTGCACGTAGCTGGGCAGGGTCGTCTCGGCCCCCGCCTCGATCCCCTCGACCGCGCGGGCGGCGATCGCAGGCCCCGAGGCGTACGCCTCGAGACAGCCATAGTTGCCGCATTTGCAGCGGCGGCCGTTGGAATCGATGGTCATGTGGCCGATCTCGCCGGCGATGTCGGAGGCGCCGTGATAGATCTCGCCGTGGAGCACGATACCGCCGCCGATCCCGGTGCCAATCGTGAGGCCGACGACGTGGTTCGCGCCGCGCGCCGCGCCGCGCCACCATTCGCCGAAGATGGCGCAGTTCGCGTCGTTGTCGAGGGTGGCGGGCAGTCCCAGCGCCTGCACGACGCGGTCCCGCAGCGGGAAATTGGTCCAGCCGAGGTTCGGGGTCAGCAGCACCACGCCGCGCGCCGTGTCGAGCGGGCCCGGCGCGCCGATCCCCACGCCCGCGATCTCCTTGCCGCGGGCGGCGGCGACCGAGGCGCGGGCGAGCTTCACGATGCGCGCCACGACCGCGTCCGCGCCCTGCTCGGGGAACGTCGGCTCCGACACGAGCCCGAGGAGCTCCGAGCCGTCCTCCGCGAGGGTCCCGGCGACGATGTTCGTCCCGCCGATGTCAATCCCGACGACGTAGCGCACCGGTCTCCTCGATGGCGGCGAGCACGCGATCCACGGACAGCTCCCGCATGCACTTGTGGTGGCCGAGCGGGCAGGCGGGCGGGCCGTGGTCGGAGCAGGGGCGGCAGACGAGTCCCACGAGCCCCACGCTCGCGTCCCTCTCCCGGACCGGGCCGAACCCGAATTCCGGGATCGTCGGCCCGAACACGGCGACGACCGGCGTGCCCATCGCGGTCGCGAGATGCAAGGGCGCGCTGTCGTTCGTGACGAGCAGCCGCGCGCGTCCGATCAGCACGGCGGACTGACGCAACGTCAGCCGGCCGCAGGCACTGACCGCCCGACCGCCTGACCGCCCGACCGCCTCCGTGATGCTCGCCGCCAGGTCACTGTCTTCGCTCCCGCCAACAATCACGATCGCCGCCCGGGGCGCCAGCCGCTCTGCCAGTTCCTTATAGTAGGGCCAGCGCTTCGTCCCCCAGATCGAGCCTGGCGCGAGCGCCACGAAGCCGCCGTCGAGTCCCAGCCATGCGTCCACCGCCGCCTCGTCGGCGGGCGTGGGCGAGAGGCGCGGCGCGAAGCTGTGCGGCGGCTCGCCGGCGAGCGCCAGCAGGCGGTCGCTCTCGTGCCCGTCGGCCGGGCGGTGCCGCACCTCCGTGTAAAGGAGCGGCCACCCGTCGTGGAACCCGACGCGCCGCGGGATGCGGGCGAGCCAGGCCAGCACGGCGCTGCGTAGCGAGCGATGGGGAAGATAGGCGGCTTCGTAGCGCTCGGCCCGCAGCGCGCGCGCCAGAGCCAGGAAGGGGGCCATGCCGCGGTCCCGCCCGCGCTTGTCGTAGGGGATCGCGCGCCGCACGCCGGGGTGGGTCTCGATGAGCGGCCGCGCCGCAGGCGTGGTCACGACGTCCACCGGGCCGGCGCGCCGCGCCAGCGCCTCGAGTAGCGGCGTCGTGAGCACGACGTCGCCCAGGAACGCAGTCTGGATGACGAGGCTAGTCAACCTGGAGGACCGCGAGGAACGCTTCCTGCGGGATCTCGACCGTTCCCACCTGCTTCATCCGCTTCTTGCCCTCGCGCTGCTTCTCCAGGAGCTTGCGTTTGCGCGTGACGTCGCCGCCGTAGCACTTGGCGGTCACGTTCTTGCGCAGCGGGCGGATCGTCTCCCGCGCGATCACCTTGGTCCCGATGGCCGCCTGAATCACCACCTCGAACAGCTGTCGCGGGATCAGGTCCTTCAGCTTCTCGGCGATCTTGCGGCCCCATTCCTGGGCCTTGTCGCGGTGGATGATCACGCTGAAGGCATCCACCGGCTCGCCGTTGATCAGCATGTCGAGCCGCACCAGGTCGCCCGCCCGGTAGCCCGTGAACTCGTAGTCGAGCGAGGCGTAGCCGCGCGACAGCGTTTTCAGCTTGTCGTAGAAGTCCAGGATGATCTCGGCGAGGGGAAACTCCCAGGTGAACTCCACGCGCGTCGGGTCGAGGTAGTGCATCCCGCCGTATACCCCGCGCCGCTCCTGGCCGAGCTTCATGATCGCTCCGATGTACTCCGTGGGGGCGACGATGCGGGCCTTGACGTACGGCTCCTCGATCCGGTCGACGGTCGAGCCGTGCGGCAGCTTGCTCGGGTTCTCTACCAGCTCCATCGATCCGTCGGTCTTGTGCACATGGTACTCGACGTTCGGCACGGTGCTGATGAGCGACAGGTCGAACTCGCGCTCCAGCCGCTCGCGCACGATCTCCATGTGCAGCAGGCCGAGGAACCCGCAGCGAAAGCCGAACCCGAGCGCCACCGACGTCTCGGGCTCGTAGTGCAGCGACGCGTCGTTCAGCTGCAGCTTCGCGAGCGCGTCGCGCAGCTCCTCGTACTGCTCGGCGTTCGTGGGGTAGAGGCCGGCGAACACCATCGACTGGATGTCGCGATAGCCGGGAAGCAGCGGCACGTTGCGGTGCTCCGCGTCGAGCACGGTGTCCCCCGGCCGCGTGTCCCGCACGCCGCGGATATTCGCCACGAAATACCCCACCTCGCCCGCCTCGAGCTGCTCGCTCGGCTTGTGGCCGAGCTGGAGGTAGCCCACCTCGTCCACGTGATAGAGGTCCGCGTTGTGCGCGCCGAAGGCGATGGACATCCCCGGCCGGATGGCGCCGTCCACCACGCGGATCGACGGCGTGCCGCCGCGGTAGCGGTCGTAGTAGGAGTCGAAGATGAGCGCGCGCAGCGGCGCGTGCGGGTCGCCCCGGGGGGCCGGGACGCGGTATACGAGCGCCTCCAGCAGCTCCGGGACGCCCGTCCCCTCCTTGGCGGAGATCCGCAGGATCTCCTCCGGTCTGGCCCCGATGAGGTCGTGGATCTCCTGCGCCCGGCGGTCAGGCTCGGCGCCGGGGAGGTCGATCTTGTTGAGGACCGGGATGATCTCGAGTCCCGCGTCCATCGCGAGGAACAGGTTCGAGATGGTCTGCGCCTGAATGCCCTGTGACGCATCGACGACCAGGATCGCCCCCTCACAGGCGGCCAGCGAGCGGGACACCTCGTAGGTGAAGTCCACGTGGCCGGGGGTGTCGATCAGGTTCAGCTCGTACAGCTGGCCGCTCTTCGCCTGGTAGTGCATGCGCACGGCGTTGAGCTTGATCGTGATACCGCGCTCGCGCTCCAGGTCCATGGTGTCGAGCACCTGCTCGCGCATCAGCCGCTTGTCGAGCGTCCCCGTCAGCTCGATGAGCCGGTCGGCCAGGGTGGACTTCCCGTGGTCGATGTGGGCGACGATGCAGAAGTTGCGGATGTGGTCCTGGCGCATGCGGACGGAAATATAGCCATTGGCGGTTGGCCCTTAGCCGTTGGCAGCCGTACGTCGGGGCAATGGCCAACGGCTAACGGCCAATGGCTTAGATTGCAGGCAACATTCTCGTTCACGCTCCCTGACCTCCATCACCGGCTGGTTCGATCCCGTGCCCAAGGGCGGCTTCGTCCGCCTCCCGGCGAGCAGCTACCTCCCGGCGAAGGGCGACCCCGCGGTTCGGCTCCCCGGACTGCGGCGCGGCGACCTCGTCGCGCTGGAGAACGGCCGCGTGCTGCACGTGAACGGCGCGCCGCCGGGCCCGGAGCTCTCCCACCGCCCCGAGTTCGCGAACCTCGGCGCCGTCCACCCCTCGCGTCCGCTGCTGCTCGAGACCCCCGGGGCGTCGGGCCCGCGGACCGCCGAGATCCAGCGCGTGGTGGATCTGGTGTGCCCGTTCGGCTTCGGCCAGCGGGCGCTGATCGTGTCGCCGCCCAAGGCCGGAAAGACGGTGATGCTGCAGGCCGTGGCCGAGGCGGTGGCCGTGAACTATCCGACGGCGATTCTCCTCATCCTGCTCGTGGACGAGCGGCCCGAGGAGGTGAGCGAGATGGAAACGTGGGGTCGCGGCGAGGTGATCGCGTCGAGCTTCGACCTCCCGCACGAGCGGCACGTCGCGGTGGCCGACATGGTGTTCGAGCACGCCCGCCGCCAGGTGGAGCTCGGCAAGGACGTCGTGATCGTGCTCGACTCGCTCACGCGGCTCGCGCGCTCGCACAACACGACGGGGCGGTCGAGCGGGCGCACCATGTCGGGCGGCCTCGACGCCAACGCGCTCGCCAAACCGAAGGGGCTGTTCGGCGCGGCGCGCGCGGTGCCGGAGGGCGGCTCCCTCACCGTCGTCGCGACCGCGCTCGTGGAAACCGAGAGCCGCATGGACGAGGTGATTTTCGAAGAGTTCAAGGGGACGGGCAACGCCGAGCTGCGGCTGACGCGCGCGCTGGCCGACCGGCGCATCTACCCGGCGGTGGACATCGCGGCGAGCGGGACCCGGCGGGAGGAGCTGCTGGCGGATCCGGCCACGGTCCAGGCCAAGCGCGACCTGCGGCGAGGTCTCCTGGGCCTGCCGCCGGAGAAGGCGATGGAGACTCTGCTCACTCAGCTGCGGCGAACGAAGACGAACGCGGAGCTGCTGGCTGCGTCGTAGCGCCCGTCAGTTGCCCGCCGCCTGCACGATCCTGCGGTAGCTCTCCGGGTTCCACTTGGGCCGCTCCGGCGCGTTCGCGATCTCGAGCCCGAGGTAGAACACGAGCTTGATGATGCGCGACTCCTTCTCCGCGTCGATCTTCGTGACCTCGTCCGACACCTGGTGGTAGTCGGGGTGGGTGCCGTTGAAGAAGAACAGGATCGGCACGCCCTTGCGGGCGAAGTTGTAGTGGTCCGAGCGGAAGTAGAAGTTCTCCTGCGGCCAGATGTCGTCGATGGGCGTCATCCGGAGCTCGGGATGCGCGGCGGCGACGCGAGTGAGCGTCCGCCCCAGGTCGGAGTGCTCCTTCCCGATCACGGCGATCGTGTCCTTCCAGTTCCGCCCCACCATGTCGCTGTTCAGGTCGGCCACGATGTTGGCGAGCGGTACCGTGGGGTGCTCCGCGAAGTACTCGCTGCCCCACAGCCCCTTCTCCTCGCCGCTCACGGTCATGAAGACGAGGGAGCGTTTGGGGCGGGGGGTGAGCTGGGAGAAGGCCTCGGCCGCCTCGATGACGGCCGTGGTCCCGGACGCGTCGTCGTCCGCGCCGTTGCAGATCGAGTCCGCGCCCACGGCGCGGCAGGCCGGGTTGCCGGGCCCCGCGACCCCAAGGTGGTCCATGTGCCCCGTAAAGAACACATACTCCTGCTTGAGCTTCGCGTCGCTCCCCTCGAGCACGCCGATGACGTTCGGGGCGGACAGTCGCTGCAGCACGCGCTGCCTGGCGCGGAACGTGACGGTTGTTTCGGGCAGCCGACGGGCGGTGCGGGTCTGCTGCGATCGCAGCGCGGCTGGGTCGATGCCCAACGCGCTCGCGGCCGTGGCGTCGCGGATCTCGACGAGGCCGAACTGCGGGAGCGTATCGCGCGCGGCCTCCCGCCACGCCAGCACGATCGAGGGAACCGTGAGGTGCGCGAGCCGGCTCGACCACTGGGCGTCGGGCCGGTCAGAGATGAGGAGCGCGCCGATCGCGCCGGCCTCCAAGGCGGCCTGCGCGGTCGCCCCATCGAACGGCACGCCCCGGGGCGTGGCCGTGGCGATCAGGGCGATCCAGGCCCCCCGCACGTCCGCGCCGGCGAGCGGGTTCGCGGAATCGGCGGGCCCGGCGAACACCACGACTGGCCCCGCGAGCTCGCGCCGGGGCAGCGGCGCGAACGGCAACAGGTTCACCTCCACCCCGGGTTTGAGCGTCACCGTGGTCCGGCCCGCAATCACGAGAGCGCTCGCGGCCGTGTCGAGCTGCTCGTGGAGGATGCCGTAGCGTTGCAGGAAGCCGCCGCTGTCCCCGCCGGGCCTCAGGCCGAAACGCTTGAACTCGGCGGCGATGTACGCGGCCACCTTCTCGAGCTCGGGGCTCGGCGTGTTGCGACCGCGCATCGAGTCGTCGGCGAGGATCGCGATGCGGCGATGAATGTCGCCGGGCACGATGGAGCTCACGGCGCGCTGGACGGAGGCCGGAGTCTGCGCGGCGAGCGCGCAAGGAAGCAACGTGAGCCACACCTGGGAAAGCCGACGCACGCGACCCGCTCCTCGAGCGAAGGGAACGGGAAAACTAACGCCTCAGGGCTTGCGGCGCCTCAGCTCCGGGTCGCTACGCTGGGGTTTGTCCTTGGACGCGTCGCGCTTCGGCACGGCGCGGGGCTCGCTCCTGGGCGGAGGCGGCGCGGGCTGCGCGCGCGGCGACCGCTCCGGGACCCGTGACTCGACCTGCGGGCGACTCTCCGGCTGGCGGCGCTCGACGCGCGGCGCGCGCACGTCGGGGCTCACCGACTGGGCGGACCGATCCGGACGGTCGGGCCGATCGGGGCGATCCGGTCGATCGGGCTGCCGGCGACGCCGGTCGTCGTTGCCGGGTCCGCCCGCACGCTCGCGCTCGTCGCCCGTCCCGCCCGTAATGTCCGGACGCCGGCGGGGCGGGGGAATGATCCCGATGCCGCCCAGGTCACGCCCGCTTACGCCGACCTCGCGCCGGCGATCGTCGTTCGCGGGCCGCTGCGCCATCCGCGTGACGAACATGTCCGTGCGGCTGCGGTCCTTGAAGATGAAGCGCGGCTCGGGGCGGTACGGCCGGGTGAACACCACGCGGGTGCCGCCGTAATAGCGATAGGGGTAGTAGTACGGATCGTCGAACACGACGATGCGGAAGCGCACGCACGTGTAGTCGTAGACCGACCACAAGGGATAGCTCACATATGTGTGGCAATCGTAGCACAGGAACCGCGGATAGTCGTAGTGGCGGTTGACGTAATACGGTGTGATGTCGTAGTCCCAGTCGCGGTAGTCGGCCGGCAGGATCCGCTGCGCCAGGTCGGTCAGGGCGACGTAGGGATCGCCGTGCACGCGCCCGTCCGCGATGGCGCGATAGTCCCAATGGTCGCCGGTCTCGAAGGCGTCGTACACAAACGGGTCGGCCGACGCGACGGCGAAGATGTACCCGACGCCGGGGTAGTCGTCGATCGAGAAGGCATCCCGCTCGTAGCCGCCCTGGACCTCGTACTCACGGCCGCCGCGGGCGAAGTTGTCCTCCCAGGGCTCGAGCGGGAACAGCACCCGCACGCGACCGTCGGTATCGACGCGCAGCACGGTCACGTAGGCATCGACCTCGCTCCGGAAGAACACGCGAGCGCCCTGACCGCTGGCATACGCATCGTCGCCCCGGTTGGTCCAGACTTCGATGCGGGTGCGAGAGGATGCGTCCGGCCACGCGGCGGGCTGACCGGAACTCGCGAGCAGGCTGAGCGCTGCCAGGTGTGCCAACATGGTTCCCTCCTGGGCCGGGAGAGGAGCAGGGGGCATGCCACCCGGGCTACGGCTGGAGATCGGTTCAACCAATTGTCGGAGAACAGGTTATGTGAGGTCGTGCGGTGCATCACGCGTCTCCCGGGTGTCCTCTACCCCGGACAATCCGCCGATCATTAGCTTCCGCCACTCATGGTCGACTCCCGACGCCTTGATCTACTCGATCCCGCGGAAGTAGCGCGGCTCGGCGGGATCGAGATCGTGGCGCAGGGAGTCGTGGAAGGATTTCTCGCCGGCATCCACCGCTCGCCGTTCCGCGGGTTCTCGGTCGAGTTCACAGAGCACCGGGCCTACCAGCCCGGCGACGACCTGCGCTACCTCGATTGGAAGATCCTCGCCCGCGCCGACCGCCTGTTCGTCAAGCAGTTCGAGGAGGAGACGAACCTGCGGGCGATGATCCTCCTGGACGCCAGCCGCTCGATGGCGTGGCGCGGCGACCCGGCGCGCCTGACGAAGCGGGGCTACGCGGACCGCCTCGTGGCCGCACTCGCGCTGATCCTACTGCGGCAGCGCGACGCGACGGGGCTGATGACGTTCGACGACGCGGTGCGCCAGGTGATCCCGGCGCGCGTGAAAGCCGGCCAGTGGACGAGGCTGGTGCGCGGACTGATCGACACGCCGGACGGCCTGGGAACCGCCGCTGAGGCGGCGCTGCGCCAGCTTTCGGGCTTGCTCGCCCGGCGCGGGCTCGTAGTACTCGTTTCCGATCTCCTCTTGGACCGCGAGCTCGCCCTGACCGCGCTTCGCTACCTGCGGCACCGTGGCCACCAGGTGATCGTGCTGCACGTGATGGACCCGGCCGAGCTGGATTTGGCGGGGCCGCCCGAGGTGCGCTTCCGCGACCCCGAGAGCGCGGCGAGCGTCGTCGTGCGCCCCCGCGAGCTCGCCGGGGCCTACGCCGCGACGGTGCGCCGGGAGATCGCGGGGTGGCGCACCGCCTGCCGGCGGCACGGGGTCGCCTATCATCACATCCGGACCGACATGCCGTTCGGCATGGCCCTGCGCTTGCTGGCGTGACGTTTCTCCATCCGCTGGCACTGCTGGGGCTCGCCGCGGCGGCGATCCCCGCGCTGCTGCATCTGCTCGAGCGCCGCACACCGCCCGAGGCCGAGTTCCCGCCGCTGCGCTACTTGCGGGACGCGGAGCGTCAGAGTGCGCGCCGCCTGCGGCTGCGCCACCTGCTGCTGCTGATCCTCCGGACGGCGCTCGTCGCCGTGATCGTGCTCGCGGCCGCGCGGCCGATCTTGCCCAGGGGGGTGCGCGGGGGGAGCGGGGGGGGCTCGGGCGCGGTGCACGCGCCGACGGCGCTCGTTGTCGTGCTCGACAACTCGTTGTCGGCGAGCGCGGTGGTCGACGGGCGACCGGTGCTGGACCGGCTCAAGGCGCTGGCGCGCGCGTCGCTCGCGCAGGCGGCGCCGGGCGATCGCCTCTGGCTCGTGCTCGCCGACGGCGTGGCGCG
>WNFB01001714.1_pt1 | contig 18872 bp, 13 predicted proteins | sample 5400501 | NCBI WGS metagenome assembly WNFB01 (sample SAMN13153341, study PRJNA577476) | soil metagenome | isolation source: 200 cm saprolite under Douglas fir tree site 2 hole 1 | place: USA:California | collected 2015-04-18 | reverse complement strand
GCACACGGGAACTGGCAGAACTTCGGTTCTGCGAACGCTTGGGGAAAGTGGACCTCTACTGCACTGGATGTCGAGTCCAATGTGGCAAGCCCGCTCGATGAACCAAGAACCCCCGTCCATTTATGGCGGGGAGTGTCAGTCGGCTAACGGCAACATCACGCGAAAGATTGATCCCTGTCCAATCTGGCTCTCAACCGTAATCGTCCCCCCATGAGCATGTACCACCCAATCGACGATAGCCAATCCAAGCCCGTTGCCCCCTACTGTACGTGAGCGAGCTGGATCAGCCCGGTAAAATCGCCTGAAGATATGCTCCAGATGCTCTGGCCCTATACCGATGCCCGTATCACTGATAGTCAGGCACGCGCACTTGTTGTTGACCTCGACCGTCAGCTTCACCTTCCCGCCAGGATCAGTGTAAGCGATAGCATTATCAAGCAGATTCAAAATGACCTGAATCAGACGCGCCTCATCCCCCAAAACCGTGGCGGGTTCTTGCTTACCTGGCTCCAATGTGATACCTCGCTCGGCTGCCAAAACCTCCGTTGTTGCTGCAACATCAGCTGCCAGCAAATCGAGCCGTACCGGCCCCCACTCAAACAGGGTTTCCCCTTCGTCAGCACGTGCTAAAGCCAGCAGGTCATTAATTAGTTGGCCCAGCCTTTCAGCCTCAATGTTTATCTCGTTCAGCACAGCCACATACTCCTCCCTGCGGACTTGTGCTTTCTGAGCCAGTACGACATCTATCATGCTGCGAATAGCGGCAACAGGGGTACGCAGTTCATGCGAGGCATCAGCCACGAAGCGACGTTGTTGCGTGAAAGCCTTGTCAAGCCGCTCAATCATCTCGTTGAAGGTCAACGCCAGAGATTGTACTTCATCCCTGGCGTGAGGTACAGGTACACGCTGGTGCAGATCGCCCAGATCCCCGGCTTCGATACTTCTTGCGGTACGTGTAAGGCGGTTAATCGGCGCGAAAGCCCGTGTCGCAAGCCAGTAGCTGCCAACAATGCTGAGCAGCAACACGAACGGTGCAATGAGCAGGAATTCGATCACAACGCGACGCAGGGTGGCATCCAAAGCTGTAAGCGATTCCCCAACCTGCACCACACCGAAGACCTTGCCGTTGTTGATGAGTGGGACACTATACAGGCGCACCGAGTGGCCATCATGGGCATCGACAGTACCTTCCCACTGAGTATCATGCAATGCCTGGTTGACACTTATAGCAGGTACGTTGAGGGCAAGGAAGGCAGAAGTGACATAAACGATTTGCCCTTTGGTATCGATGACACGCACGAGTGTGGCTATATCGACATCGGGATACGGTTCCCGCCGACCCGGCTGTTCCTGCTCACCTGGCGTACTGCGACTTCCTCCTTCATCGGGGTCGAAGGACCCGGGGAGTTCCCCTGTGACATCCTGGATGGTGATGGTACCCTTCTCGTCGCTAATGCCCGCAGCAATTTGCTGCGTACGAAGTCGAAGCGCCTCATCAAAGCTCCTGATAAGCGATCCGCGCAGGTTGATGTAGAAGACCGGGCCGAAAAGGAGTACCAGGACAGCAAAGACCACCATATACCAGAGCGTCAACTGTGTACGGATGCCCAATGGCCAGATACGACGAAAAAATTCTCGCATCTCAAGGCTCCCTGAGCTGGTAACCGAAGCCTCGCAGCGTATGGATGACATTAGGTTCTGCACACTCACAGAGCTTGCGTCTCACATAGCGAATGTAGACATCGATCACGTTCGAGAGATGCTCAGCATCAACGTTCCATACGTGTTCTGCGATCATCGTCCGGCTCAATACCTGCTTGGGATGGCGCATCAATAACTCCAGCAGTACATATTCTTTGCCTGTGAGATTGATTTCCCGCTCGCCTCTCTTCACTTCGTGTGTCTGCACATCAAGCGAGATATCTAGAAAGCGCAATACGGACGTCTTGGACGCACTCTCACGTCGCAGCAGAGCACGCACACGAGCCTCAAGTTCTCTGAAGGCAAACGGCTTGGTCAAGTAGTCATCCGCACCCAGGTCCAGTCCTGCTACTCGCTGATCAACCCCGTCGAGTGCCGTCAGGAACAGAATCGGGGTCGTCTTTCCCTCGCTGCGTAGTTGCTTACAGACGTTCAGCCCATCGAGTCGTGGCAGCAGAATGTCCAGAATGATGAGATCATAGGGAATCGATAGCCCCAGCGAGAGAGTCTCCTCCCCATCTTCCACCAGGTCAACGGCGTAATAGTTCCCCTCCAATCCCTTCTTCAGACTACGGCCCAAACGCGGATCATCCTCTGCAACCAGGATTCGCATGCTTTCTTCGTCTCCTAAAATGTGTATGAAGTCACCATTACGTTCTTTTAAGAATACGCAGAATGGTTGTCCAACGTCAACTATATACGACTGATTACCTACTGCTCCAACGCATTTCCTCCTCCTAAGAAAAAGCTTCTCGCCCTACCCTCTTTATCAACTTTAACGAATTACCTCAGACAGCGACAACAATTCTGTCCCAAACCATAAGCGTGAGCCGCTCGACGCTCATCCACAACTGTGCTAATATACACTGTGTTATTGCCAAATCAGGCGGTCGAGTAGAGCACTACACCTTACCGATACCCGGCCCAAAAAATGGAATAGTTCCCTATGCAAACACTAGAAGGCTCCGTTGAGAGCATCGTCTTTCGCAACGAAGACAACCACTACACCGTCGCACGTTTTCGCACCAACGACAACGGGCGACTATTTCGCGACGACTTGACCACCATCGTCGGTACCCTCCCTGGCATCCACGTCGGCGAACTGCTCTCGATCGAAGGCGAATGGGAGAAAGACTCTAAGTATGGCCGTCAACTGCACATCACAAGCTTCACCCAACGCCTGCCCGCCTCCATCGAAGGTATCACTCGCTACCTCGGTTCCGGCCTGATCAAAGGCATTGGACCAAAGAAAGCCAAACTCATCGTCGAGCACTTCGGTGAACAAACCCTCGCCATCATCGAACAGCAACCAGAGCGCTTGCGCGAAGTGAAAGGCATCAGCGCCAGGGACCGCGAACAAATTGCAAAATCCTGGGCCGAACAGAGTGAAGTTAAAGAACTCCACCTCTTTTTGCAGTCACATGACGTTTCCGTGAACCTGGCAACGCGCATCTATAAGCAATACGGCCAGGACTCGATCAAAGTCATTCGTGAGAACCCCTACAAGTTAGCGCAGGACGTCAACGGCATTGGCTTTCGCACCGCAGATGAAATTGCCGTCAAGCTAGGCCTGCCGCGTGACAGCGTGCCACGCCTGGCAACCGGCCTCAAACATGTGCTCACACAGGCGGCCAATGAAGATGGTCATTGCTTTTTGCCAGAGCGTGACCTGCTGCATCGTGCCTCCACCATATTACAAGCCCCCTATGAAGCACTACCAGCAGCAATGGAGCAATTGCGCAGTGAGCGGGACATATTCGTTGAGCCTCCCCTGCCTACGCCCATCCAACAGCCTGCACAGGTAGCAGCGCAGCCACAACTTGCGGAATCTCACCTCACAAGTGCCGCCCAGGATGACGAACCGCCCATTGATTGGAGCTATGTAGAAGGACCACTTGCGGATGCCCAACCGCAGTCGCGTATCTACTACGGCCCGTTCTGGCACGCCGAGCAGGGTTCAGCGCGTCTCTTGCGCACCCTGCTGCGTACACCCAGCATACTTCCACCCGTAACGCAGCAGCAGTGGGACGCCGTATTTAACCACCTGGCCCAGAAGCGCAACATGCATCTGACGGAAAAGCAACGAGCAGCCGTGCAGATGGCGTATAAGAAAAAGGTAAGCATCCTGACCGGCGGACCAGGAACGGGGAAATCAACCTCGATCCGCGCTCTATTGATGTTGCTGCGTAGTCGTAAGATCGATGTTGCCCTGGCCGCGCCGACGGGGCGGGCAGCCAAACGACTCTCCGAAGCCACCGGCGCTCAGGCAAAGACACTCCACCGGCTGCTGGAATTTGCACCTCATGACAACACCTATCAGCGGGACGAAGCCAATCCACTCCCATACCAGTTTGTCATCGTCGATGAGGTCTCGATGATCGACATTCTGCTCTTCTACCACCTGCTGAAGGCACTGTCAAAAGATGCGCATCTGCTGCTGGTGGGTGACGCCGATCAACTCCCGCCGGTTGGTCCAGGCAATGTCTTGCGTGACCTGCTGCGCAGTGAAGCGTTGCCCACAGTGCGCCTGACCGACCTTTTTCGCCAGGCCCAGCAGAGCAAAATTATCGTCAACGCCCACCGCATCAACGCCGGGCAGATGCCAAACCTGCAACTGGATCGCACGAGTGACTTCCTCTTCCTCACAGAGGATGACCCCGTTCGTGCCCAGCATCTTGTCCTTGATCTCGTGCAGCGCCGTTTGCCTGCACGTTATTCGCTCAACCCCATGACCGACATCCAGGTACTTTCCCCCATGTATCGCGGACCTACAGGCGTACATAGCCTCAACGAGGAACTGCAAGCCCATCTCAACCCCAAAGCAGTCGCAGAATTGGAATGGGGTGGGCGTACCTTACGGGTGGGCGATAAAGTAATGCAAGTGCGCAATAACTATGACAAAGCCGTATTTAACGGCGACGTAGGCTGGGTGCGTAGCATCAATAATGAAAACTCCAGCCTCAAGGTCGAATTTTTAGAAGAGTCGGGACCCTTACTGGTGAAATACGACTTTCACGAACTGGATGAACTGGTCCTTGCCTATGCCATTACCGTGCATAAAAGCCAGGGCAGTGAATACCCCGCGATTGTCCTTCCTCTCGTCAGGCAGCACTCCATGCTACTCCAGCGCAACCTGCTCTACACAGCCATCACTCGTGCCAGGCGACTCTGCGTATTGGTAGGCCAGCCCTTTGCGTTGGAGATGGCTGTCAGGAATGACCGCGTCGCATTGCGCAATACAGGTTTGGCAGAACGACTCTCTTTGGCAAGCAAGATGTCCATCAATGTTCTATGAGTCGTCGGTTTGTAGGAGGAGCTTTGTCCAATGACCACTGAGATGATCGTCCGTACTATTAGCCTGATCCTGGCTCCCGTCGTGATGATTACCAGTTGTGTTCTTCTCTTGAATGGACTGCTTACCCGTTACGAGGTGATCAGTGCTCGCATGCGCGCCATGCATCGTGAACGCCTCGAACTCTTGCAAGCCATGGGTTACAAGATGAGCGACGGTGAACCTACCCTGGGTTTCAGCATGCAGCGTGTCCAGGAGATTGAGACACAACTGCCCCCTCTACTGTATCGGCATAAGCTGATCCGCAATGCCATTCTCGCCGTTAATGTGGCCATCTTGATCTTCATCTCTAGCATGTTAATTATTGCGCTGGCTGTGATAACCGATGCACCACCAACAGCAGGAGCTGCTTTACTTGCTTTCCTCATTGGAACCGGTGCAATGTTGGTTGGGATCGTGATCACTACCCTCGAACTCTACCGATCACAGCGCGAAGTTGCCTATGAAATCCGACACGGACTGAGTTTGAGAAAAGAGGATCTACTCCAACGGGACAGAACCTGACTGCCTTTAGGAAAGTCAAGGCAGTGCAGAAGGACGGCAAAATTCGCTTCACAATCCCCCTTGCCTAATCCTGACTCGCGTGGTAGGATATAGATAGATTGACCTTGTCGCAAAAGCGGAGCGGCCTTTTCAGGCTCCAAGCTCTATAAGAGGCAGGATGCAATCGAAGTATTCACTTGTTCAACACATACCCTGTGATGAGTCTATAAGTATTTTGTAGTAGGAAGGACTGAGGAAATGTCAGGAACAGAAACAGCGACGTCCGGCATGAGTGCGGCGTCAGGTTATGCTCATCCCGAAGAGTTGGTCGAGACCAGTTGGGTTGCCGACCATCTCAACGATCCCAATATTCGCCTGATCGAGGCAGACGAAGACGTATTGCTCTACGAAATCGGGCACCTGCCCGGTGCCGTCAAGCTCGATTGGCATGTCGATGTGCAAGACCCCGTCGCCCGCGACTTCGTCAACCAGCAAGCGTTTGAGCAACTGATGAGCCGCTGGGGCATCAGTAATGACACACTGATCATCCTCTATGGGGATAAGAACAACTGGTATGCCTGTTACTCGTATTGGCTGTTCACTATGTATGGCCACCGCAACATGAAAATCATGAATGGCGGACGCAGCAAGTGGGAAGCCGAGTCGCGCCCACTCACCAAAGACGTTCCCCATTTCGAGACCGCCACCTATCGTGCGCAACCCGCCGATGAGACGATCCGCGTGTTCCGCGATGACGTGTTCAGTGGCCTAAGGAACCCCGAACGCCGGTTGATCGACGTACGTTCACCGCAAGAGTACACGGGCGAATTGATTCACATGATCAACTATCCACAAGAAGGTGCTCAACGCGGTGGGCACATTCCAGGGGCCAAGAGTATCCCCTGGGCCACGGCGGCCAATGCCGATGGCACCTTCAAGTCGGCGGAGGAGTTACGCCAGATTTACGGAGGCAAGGACGTGACCCCAGACAAGGAAGTCATCGCCTACTGCCGCATTGGTGAGCGCTCTGCGCATACCTGGTTTGTCTTGACGCACCTGCTCGGCTATCCGCGAGTGCGCAACTATGACGGCTCCTGGACCGAATGGGGCAGCCTCGTGCGTGCTCCGATCGAGAAACCGTAGTAACGTTTATTGCACGAGTGCGACGTGTCATCGTAGGGGCCGATTTATTGTGCCCATCGCCGATTTATCGGCCCCTATACTCGTTCGCCCACAACCAATTTTATACCCCCTGCGGTCGAATGCGCACCTTGGATCGCGGTGGAATTGTATTCTCTGGAAAGTATCGTATGGACCGTCAAGAAACAATTGAATTTTTACTGGACCATTATGAAAATCCGCGCAACAATGGACCACTGGACAACGCCGACGTCAGCCTCTGCGGTGGCAACCCGGGCTGTGCTGATATTATCACCATGCACGCTCGCTTCGGTAAAGATGGCAAGCTAGAGGCGGTCAACTGGGAGGGTGAGGGCTGTACTATCAGCCGTGCAGCGGCCTCCTATGTAACAGAAATCACCCAGGGCATGACAGCTGAAGAGGTCGAGGCCATGACCTTCGAGGACCTCATCGAACAACTCGGTCGCGAACTGGTAATGACGCGTCCAACCTGCGCCACATTGGCACTCGGCACCCTGAAAAAGGGCGTTCACGAATATGATATGCACAAGAGGGCTGAAAATGCCACATAACCCTGGCATCACCGAGCCAGGTCGAGCAACGAATGCGTGTATTGCGTTCTCAACTCACAATCCATAAGTCACTCGCCATGCCGCCAGCAGTTCCAGCGCTCGCTGGTGGAGCTTCAGGTGCTCTGGATCATTGAGCCACCTGCTCACCCCTGAAGGATGTGGCAGGGGCAGAAAGAGCATTCCATCGCGTTCTTCAAACGTGCCGATGATCTCCTCCAGCCTCCCCTTGCCAAGAAATGCCTCAATGGCCATGCTTCCTACGAGCAGCACAACCTTCGGCTGCAGCAGTTGCAATTCGGCTTCCAGAAATGGCCGGCAGAGAGCCACTTCCTGCGGAGAAGGACGGCGATCTCCATCACCACGCGGGTTACGTCCAGGATCGCAGCGTGTGAGCGAACTCAGATAGGTGTGCTCGTGTAGATAGCCGGGCGGGAACCCCGCTTGCTCAAGCCATTTTTGTAGAATACTACCACCCGGCCCACTAAACGGGCATCCTTTCGTCACTGATCGGTGACCAGGAGCCTGGCCAATCACCATCACACGGTCACTCCCGCGGCCACTTGTGATCGGATGTGCCTGTCGGATATAGCCGCCCTCCTGGCACAGGCGACAGGCAAAAATACGCTCTTGTAGCAAGGAAATAGCAGCCTCTTTGCTTATCTCTTGCTGATCAATCGGATTTTTCATCGTAGTATGCCGCCAGGCTAGACCGCTGATAATCGCGGGCAAGGTGGCGGTACTCGCCTCGATAGTAGGCAAGAGGTGCCTTCTTATCCTCTAACGGCACATTGCCATTGTACCCACTCAAGCCAGCAAGTTGTTCGTCGGCTCCATCGGCGAAAGCCAGCTGACCATCAACACCCATCGCTTCAACCTGGCCCACAAAGATCACATGGTCGCCTCCTGGGTACTCAGCAACGACACGGGTATCGATGAAGGCGAGCGCACCATCGAGAACGGGCGAACCGGTAGCAGCAACATGGTAGCTGGCATGGCAGAAATGCCCGTAGCGTTCTTGGGAGGTTGTCGCGAAGCAGCGTGAAAGATGCTCTTGTCGATCAGTCAGGATATTTACCGCGAATGTTCCACTTTCACGAATGTAGGGGAGTGTTTGACTGTTCAGAGCAACGCATATCAATACCAAAGGTGGATCCAGAGAGACCGAGCAGAACGAGCTGACCGTTAGACCCGAAAGCCCCTTCTCACTTCGTGTAGTTACCACCGTAACACCGGTCGCAAAGTGACCCATCACCTGCCGGAAAAAGTCTTTTTCTATAGCCATCTAACCATGTATCCTTTGATTGGGTAGTGCATATGTATACTTTTTATGGGTATTCGGACAACTTCCGCTCTTGCCTTGTAGTATCATCCCCCGGTGCGTCGCTTGTCAACTGTACAAAGGTTCAGGAAGATTTTTATGTCACGAATTGTAGATTCTCATGGTATGAGGAAAGTTTTCATTTTTTGTAACCGACTCTCATAAAATATCATCATCTCTTGCAGAAGGGAAGCAGGATATGCTAGACTGTGCGCATGAAGTTGTCGAACTACGCGAAGCAGATTGGAATCAGTTACAACACGGCCTGGCGCATGTGGAAACGCGGCCAGCTTCCTGGTTACCGGTTACCGACAGGAACCGTGATTGTTGAGCCTCCAGCACAAAAGACTCGCTCGACCTCGTTCGCCGCACGGCTCTACGGGCGCAGGCGAGCCAGGCGCAAAACGCAGCAAGTGCTGGCCGCTTTGCGAGCCTAATGGGGTCTCGATGAGAAAGACACCTCGAGGCAAACGGAAACAGAAAACCAAGCAGACGATCACCCGCACGGTAACCCATATTCGCCTGAACGAAGCCAATCCCGGCAAGCTGGAGGCGTTAGATGCGCTTGCTTCGGCGTTTCTGGCACTCTGTCAGCAGTACGTGACGCACTTCTGCACCGAGGCTGACCCCAACAAGTACGCCGCCCCGCTCTTTGAGACGCCGCTCTCCGAACGCTGGCATCGGGTCGCTATTCAGCAAGCAGCAGGCATCGCGCAGTCCTGGCACACCAATCGCGCCAAGGCCTATGAAGCCTACCTGGAGGAGTTGGCTGACTTTGAGGAAGTGCAAGCCAGCCCCCATCCTGACCCGACCCGGAAGCGACCCACCTGGAAGGAATGGAGCACCCCAAAGCTTCATGTTCCGGTCGTCCAGGCGAATGCCAATGTCGTCGTGCTCGAGCCCTCCGAAGATTCGACCTTTGACTATTGGTTGCGCATTTCCACTCTGGAGAAGGGACATCCCCTCCGCGTCCCCGTCAGACTCTCCTCCTATCATCAGCAGGCCTTAGCCTCCCACACCATCAATACCTCGACCACCCTGCACAAGCGCAAGGGCGTCTGGTGGCTCACTCTCTCGTTTGATGAGGACGTTCCTCTTCACACAGACCCATCAGCCTCGACGGTCGGCGTTGATGTGGGGATCGCCAATTTCCTCACGACCTCGACTGGCCAGCAGTACGGGAGCTTTCATGGCAAACTGCGCCAGCGCCAGAAGCGAGACCGAGAGAAACGGCGACGAAAGGCCAAGTTGCGGGCCTGCCTGAAAAAGAAGGGGGTCAAAACACTTCCTTCCACCAGTAGCGCCAGCAGCCAGCGCCTTGCCTGTCATGTGAGACAATCGATCAACTCTGCAGTCAATCAGATGCTTGCTGCTCATCCTGACGCCCGCATCGTCTATGAGGACCTCTCGGTGGCATCCATGCGCTTTAAGGCACGTTCCATGAATGCCTACCTGTCCGCTTCCAATCTCGCGCATATCCCTGAGCAATTGGCTTGGGCAACGGCAAAGCGCGGCGTAGAGGCGCACACGGTGAAAGCCGCCTACTCCTCGCAGGAATGCCATCGGTGCTCTTACCCAGATCGTGCGAACCGGCCCGACCAGCAGACGTTCTGCTGTGTGGTCTGTGGGCATCGGGACCATGCCGACCACAATGCTGCCGCGAATCTGGCGCAACGCTTTGGGGATAACGAGCTGGCTGCCTGCAAGAACAAAGCCGAGGTCAAAGCCTTGTTGCTGCGGCGACATGCCGCTTGGAAGAAGCACCATAGGTTGGCCGTAGTCCAACCTCCCGTCCAGTTGGGCCTCTTTGAAACTTCAACGGACGTAGGTTAAGGGAGAAATCTTGCCAAATGCACTATTTGGTACAGGTTTTTGCAACTATACTTGCCCTAACACCAATATGTTAGGAGTGTCGAAAAGAGGAATACTGCTTTGAAACTCGCGACACGCAGCACACAAATTGAACCGCGTCTGAGAGAACGTGTGAGGGCATTGCCGGCCTCTCTCATCCTCTTGCTGTTGGCTGTAGGACTATTCGCTGCTATTCTGCTGGCTGTGAGCTTCGGCTCGGTCCCTATCCCCATCAGCAGCATTGCCCAGATTCTGCTCAACGGGACAGGCGTGTTTCATTTTGCGCGGCATTGGGACCCATCAGCCGAACTTATTGTGTGGCAAGTGCGTATGCCGGTCGTGGTAGGTGCAGCCTTCGTGGGTGCTGGCCTCTCCGTCGCAGGCGTCCTCTTTCAGGGCATGCTGCGCAATCCCCTGGCGGACCCGTTTCTCATCGGCACGTCATCGGGAGCAGCGTTAGGAGCGGCAGTAGCATTTGTATTACCGCTCGATACCATCTACGGGGCGTTTTTCCCTCTGACCCCTGTGCTGGCTTTTGTGGGAGCTGCTGCCGCCGTAATACTGGTATACGCTATCGCTCGTGCCGGTGGTCAAACGCCTGTGGTCACCTTGCTATTGGCGGGCGTGGTGATCAACGCCGTATTAGAGGCACTCCAAACCCTGATCCTGACGCTCAGTCCACATGCACAGTTTAGTGCGACAGCCCTCTTCTACTGGCTCTCTGGAGGCGTGTCGATAACCAGTTGGCCACCGGTCTTCGTCATTGGCTCGATTATCCTCGCCGGTATTGTGTTCTCTCTCAGCCTCTCCGGAGTACTCGATGTGTTTGCGCTGGGAGAAGAAGGGGCGGCACACCTGGGCATACATGTTGAGCAGCGCAAAATCATTATCATCGTCGTGGGTTCACTCCTGACTGCTGCCGCTGTCTCAATCAGTGGCTTGATCGGCTTCGTTGGACTGGTCATACCACACACTATGCGCCTGTTGCTAGGACCACAGCATCGTTTGCTCCTTCCTACTTCTGCCCTCGCCGGAGCTATTTTTCTGACGCTGGCCGATCTACTGGCTCGAGTCGTCATCGCACCTGCCGTGTTGCCTGTAGGCGTCTTCACCGCGCTCGTAGGCGCACCCTTCTTCTTGTTCCTCCTCAGACGCAGTAAGCGAGAATACCGATGGTGACAGTTCCTTTGATAGAAACCCATGGAGTGACATTCGGCTATGGACGACAGCCACTCTTGTATGATGTGCATGTACAGGTACATGCGGGCGAGATGGTTGGATTGTTAGGACCCAATGGGTCGGGTAAAACGACCCTGCTGCGTTTATTGAGCGGCGTTTTGCTCCCGCAGCAAGGTCAGGTCTTGTTGAAGGGGCGCAACCTGCGCCAGTGGCGACGCCGTGGCGTTGCCCGGCACATCGCTGTCGTCCCACAGGAATTGCATATGCCTTTTGCCTTTACGGTTGAGCATATGGTGAGCCTGGGACGTACCCCTTTCGTCAGCTTCTTTGGTTCTCAGACAAAACACGACCAGGAGATTGTGTATAACGCCATGCGCACCTCCGATATCACTTCTCTTGCCGGGCGCGTCTTCAATGAATTGAGTGGAGGCGAACGGCAGCGTGTGATGGTGGCTATGGCGCTGGCACAGCAACCCGAAGTGCTGCTGCTGGATGAACCTACCTCTCACCTGGATATAAAATATCAGATTGAGATACTTGAATTGATACAGCGACTCAACCGAGAACATGGCGTTACTGTGATTGCTGCCATGCATGATCTCAACCTGGCAGCGCGCTACTTCCCGCGTCTCTTGCTGTTCCAACGTGGCATCGTGGCTGATGCAAGCCCCGCTGAAGTATTGGAGCCAGGGCTGCTCGGTCGTGTGTATGGCGTTAACGTGCAGGTAGGGATCTTGCGTGGGGCCGAGCACTTGAGTGTCTTGCCCCCAAGCAGTGCAGATGCGGAACTCGAACACCCAGATCGTCCAAAGCCGCAGGTGCACGTCATCGCCGGTGGAGGCGCTGGTGAACTCATGATGCGTGCGTTGGCCGATGCTCATATCCCGTTTGTCGCGGGCGCACTGAACATCGGCGATAGCGACCATACTCTTGCGCTGCGCCTGGCCAACGAGGTGATTACAGAGCAGCCGTATGCACCCATCTCTCCCGAAGTGTTACAGCTCGTGCGCAACAGTCTCATGCACGTAGGTCTCTTGATTATCTGTCCAGCTCCAATTGGTACCGGCAACGTTGCCTTATTACGAGAAGCATTAATAGCAGCCCAACGCGGGCTACCTGTACTCTTACTCGTCCCTGGCGTCGCGGACTCCGATACAATTGGCGAATCACCCAAAAAAGACGAGCGAAGCGACGTCGACATCGTAGGGGCCCGATTTATCGCGCCCATGGGGTGGGGCGGAGCCGACTCGACACAATTTGCTAACAACATCGACTCCTTTACCATCGGCGAAGTGCCCAAAAAAGACGAGCGAAGCGACGTCGTAGGGGCCCGATTTATCGCGCCCACGGGGTCGGGCGGGGCCGACGCCACCAAAGATGGGCTATTGCAGCGCACTGGCATGGCCGCACGTGACTACACAGGTGGCGAGGGCCTTCTGCTTATGCACGAGTTGCTACAAGCAGGGGCCCTGATCGTCGGGTCGGTAGCGGAAGCCATAGAAACGACGAGAAGATATACTACAAGTAATACTGCTTCGCGCACCTAATACTGCTGCCTGATCGTCCATAGACAGTTACGGATATGATCGATACTCGTCTCTCTAAGCAGAGCGTCTGAGCGAATGCTAACCGCCAAAACCTGCCGCAAGGCTACGGGACTTCAGTCTCAGTAGTTAGGCGGGTTCTGCCGATTACATTACTCAGACAGAGATGAATCACTACATACTTTTGCAGTTGTACTACCTACGCATTATGTGTCTGGTAGAAGTGAGGATCAGGTGAAACAGGCCAATAATTATGAAACATACAATCAGGCAAACGCTAAGCTCATTCAGATATTCCGTTATCTTCAGGCGCTCAATCAAATACGCAACCCCGCCCAACGAGAAATTAAAGACCAGCCCTGGGTAATGTGGTTCTATGAGCTGCCTGATCATCCATGCATCCACCGTGGTGCTGCGCCAGGGATCATCAGCGACATTGACAAGGAAGATGCAAATAATCTCGCACGAGCAACAAAGAATAGTTCAAGTGTTGACGAAGATTTTCTATTGAAGGTGAGTCGTCCCGAGTTGACGAATGCACCCGAGCCGCCTGGAGAGATCACGCCCTGGTTGCAAAACGGCTGGCAACATATTGATGGGAAGGTTATTGTAGAACCTGCTATCGAGAGTGGCGTAGGTGAACAGACACGCATGCTCAGGTTTGACGACGACTCACGAAGACAACAGCTATTGGAAGAGTGGAAGGCGCGACGCAACGTCTGGGTCGAGATCGAGCGCCCAGCACGACGAGCAATGGCTATTTTCGAGGGACTCTATAAACTGCACGCACAGATTGAGCGCGAGTCTGAGCGCCTGGAGCTTATGCTGGGTGACGGCCTGCTCACCTGGCAAGGTAGTGACAGCAATAGTATTCACCATCCCGTTTTGCTGCTGCGTCTGCAGTTGCGCTTTGATCCAGAGGTTCCCGAGTTCACGCTGGTTGAGACTGAACAACCTCCCGAGCTTTACACGGCTTTGTTCCAATCACTACCCGATGCCAACGCGACAGCCATTGGGTCTTGTCGCGACGACCTTGACAAAAACAGCTGGCACCCACTCGGTGGTGAGGAGACCACCAGTTTCCTGAGGCGGCTGGTCACCCAGCTCTCATTTCGAGGGAAGCTGGTAAGCGGAACCGTGCTGCAGCGAGACAAGGACATTCCGTACCTGGAGCGTTCTCCTGTATTGTTTTTGCGCCGTCGCACATTGGGACTTAGCATCGCTCTCGATTCTATTCTGGAAGATCTGCCAGATCATGAACATCTGCCTTACTCTCTTACTAGCATTGTCGGTATCGAGCCTCCTATGAACGAAAGGCAAAGCGAGGGGACGAATGCGCCAATAGACACTTCCCCAAACGGAGAGGACGAAGATATATTGTTCAGTAAACCCGCCAATGCAGAGCAGCTAGAGATTGCACGCCGCCTAGAGCGGCAAGGGGCGGTTCTGGTACAGGGACCTCCCGGTACGGGCAAAACCCATACTATTGCCAATCTTCTCGGCCACCTACTGTCACAAGGCAAGCGAGTACTCGTGACAAGCCACACAGCCAAAGCACTTAAGGTACTACGAAATCAGGTAGTGGAGCCTCTACAGCCCCTCTGCGTTAGTGTACTGACCGACGATAATAAGCAGATGGAGAGCACAGTCGATGCGATTACCGAGCGGCTTGCATCCTCAAACCCCGATACACTAGAGCGCGAGGCAGCAATACTCAAACGGGAACGTAGTGAACTATTGCGCCAGTTGCGGGAAACCCGCGCACGACTTGGGGAGGCACGCCACGATGAATATCGTGCCATCGTGGTAGCAGGAGATGAAATCCCTCCATCCCAGGCTGCACGATATATAGCCACTAACCGAGAAACTGCCGGATGGATTCCGACACCTGTACAGCTCGGTGAGCCACTGCCTTTGTCGGTGAGTGAGTTAGTTGAACTATACCGCTCGAATGCAGCGATAACCCTCAAGGATGAACAGGAAATCGTGTCATCCTTGCCCGATCCCCACAAGCTCCTTGCTCCAAATGATTTCGAGAGCCTGGCCATAGAACAGGCACGACTACTGAAAGAGAACCGCGATTACCGTTATGATCTGTGGCAGAACACACCTGGAAACCAGGCACCAGATGTAATTGAGAAACTGCAGAACCGTCTTATGCAGGAAGTCGGACCGCTCTCCAACGCTAGCAGATGGCAATTGGCAGCTCTTGAAGCCGGGCGTGAGGGCGGGCCACGTTATCAGGCCTGGAACGATCTCATCACCGACATAGAGGGCATCTATGCCCTGGCAAATCAAGCACACCCTCTGCTCTTCAAGTACAATCCCTTGATCCCTGAAAATTGCCTTCCTGGACGCGTAGAAAAGGTGCTCAGCGAGATATTGGCACACCTGAAAAGTGGTGGGAACTTGAAAGGCTTGACCTTGCTTCTACACCAGGATTGGAAAACATTGATTGAACAGGCACGGGTGAATGGGCAACACCCCGAACTAGTAGAACATTTTGCAGTACTGCATATGCTAGTCCGTCTGAAGGTGGCTCGTGCATACCTGGTAGACCGCTGGCAAAGGCAGATGACCGTATCGGGTGCACCTGATGCAACTGCTCTCGGACCTGAACCAGAGAGAGCCTGCATGCAATATACCTTTGAACTACGCCGATGCCTCCAGTGGTTCTCGACCATCTGGGTAGCGTTGGTACGCGAACTCATGCAGCATGGCTTCCGTTGGGACGCTTTCCTGGCAGAGATGCCGATTAGCCCGGCTCAATATGGTGAGATTCCACGACTACATGTTGCTGTGACTGGACAGCTTCCACCAATAATGGCGGCTGAGATACAGCGCAGAGCATATAAACAGAATGAGGCGAAGCTTCTCAATTTACACCGCTATCTTGAATCGATCAGTGGGAATACAACAAAAGCCGAGAAAGTGCAGCGGATGCTCACAGCCGTTAAGGGGCTAAATGTGCAGGCATATCGTGAGGTATTCAATAATCTCGCCAATCTTTATCCACGACGGGAGACGTTGCAACGCCGTTATACGCTACTGGCGAAATTGGAAAAAGTGGCACCTGCCTGGGCTGCGGCAATTCGCTATCGCCAAAGCATCCACGGCATGCCTGAACTTCCCGGCAACCCTGAAGATGCCTGGCGCTGGCGACAACTGCACGATGAATTGGAACGCCGGGCAAAGACCTCCTTGGAGGAACTACAGGAACGCATAGCGCAGTTGAGTACTGACTTACAGCGTGTGACTGCAACCTTAGTGGAGAAAAAAGCCTGGGCAGCACAGGTCAGACACACCACACTTGAGCAACGGCAGGCTCTCCAAGGGTGGAAGGCTCTGATAAAAAAAGTTGGTAAGGGTACGGGGAAAAGGGCACCACGACTACTAGCAGAGGCTCGTAAGCTGATACCTATTTGTCAGACGGCAATTCCTGTGTGGATTATGCCGCTGAGCCGAGTCATGGAGAGTTTTGATCCACGGCGGAATCGCTTTGATGTAGTCATCATCGATGAAGCGAGCCAGGCTGATGTCGCCGCCTTAGCAGCACTCTATATGGGCCGACAGGTTGTAGTGGTCGGCGATCACGAGCAGGTCAGCCCAGTAGCCGTTGGACAAAAGTTAGATGAAGTACAATACTTAATTGATGAACACCTCCAGGATATCCCAAATGCGGCGCTATACGACGGGAAATTTTCCATCTACGAGCTAGCGCAAACTACATTTCCACCTATCTGTTTGCGGGAGCACTTCCGCTGTGTACCCTCAATCATCCAATTCAGCAACGCTCTCTCCTACCAAGGGAAGATCAAGCCATTGCGGGATGCCAGTGAGGTACGACTTCTCCCACCCACAGTGGCATACCGCGTGAAGAGTTCTGAGGTAAAAGGGCATACTAATGAGGAAGAAGCACTGGCCGTGGCCTCATTGTTAGTGGCAGCCACCGAGCAACCTGAGTACAGCAAGGCTACCTTCGGGGTTATCTCAATGGTGAGCGACGAGCAGGCCATGTATATTGATACCTTGCTGCGACGGTACCTCCCAATATCGGAATATGCCCAGCACCGAGTGCAATGTGGCAACGCGGCTCAGTTCCAGGGTGACGAGCGTGATGTTATGTTCTTATCGCTCGTTGACGTATCGAAAGGTGATGGCCCCTTGCCGCTACGTGGCGAAGGTGCAGGCGACATCTACAAGAAGCGATTCAATGTAGCTGCCAGCCGCGCACGGGATCAGATGTGGGTAGTTCATTCTGTTGACCCTGATACCGACCTGAAGCCGGGCGATTTGCGCAACCGACTTATCCAACATGCGAAAGATCCAGGTGCATCGCTACGCTCACTCGATTCACAGGAGCAGCGTACGGAGTCCGAGTTTGAGAAGCAGGTTCTACGAAGGTTAGTGCAGTCTGGTTATCGTGTGACACCTCAATGGCCTGTAGGTGCATATCGCATAGATTTAGTGGTTGAAGGGGCTGGCAAACGGCTTGCCGTGGAGTGTGACGGGGACCGATGGCATCCGAAAGAGAAGCTTGAAGAGGACATGGCTCGGCAAGCAATCCTGGAACGTTTGGGATGGCGATTCGTACGTATTCGCGGCAGCCAGTTCTTCCGCGATCCAACGAGAGCTATGGAAATTGTCTTCTCCCGCCTGAAATCGCTCGATATTCCGCCAATGGGAGTCGAGGTCGTAGAAACCTCAAGAGGTCAAGCCGGAGAAGAACTAAGGATGCGAATCGTGAGCCGAGCGGCCGAACTTCGCCGACACTGGGGAGAGGCTGGCTAGGTCTACCCACCCGTTTGCTACTAACGCACAGTCGTTTCTGTATCCGCAGAAGTTGCTATTCTCTGCCCCGTCTTCTTGCCCGTCACGAAAATGCCTGTGAGCACCAGAGCCAGGCCGCCAATGGCGTTCAAACCCACTGGCTCGTGGAGGAGCAGTGCACTATAGACTAAGGCCATACAAGGAAGAAGATAGGTAACGATAAGCGTGCGTGTCGGACCAACACGGGCGATGAGCCAGTAGTAGAACAGATAAGCCAGCGACGTGCCTCCCAGGGCAAGCGTCAGAGCCGATGCGATAGCCCAGAGAGACGGCGCGTGTACTGGTGGCTGCACAGCCAGTGCGATACCTGCAATTGGAGCAAGAATAAGCGCACCCATGCCCATCTGCCCAATAGCAGGCTGTAACTCTGGCGCTCCTGCGAGCAACTGATGCGCAAAAAGACCACCGAAGGCGTAGCTTATTGCTCCGATCAAGGCGGCGAGAACACCTAATACATAGAGCGTTGATCCGCCTGTTGTGATGACAGCTGGACCAACCAAAATGCCGACGCCCAGGAAGCCAATCAGTACACCTCCTATGCGCATCCAAGTCAATCGTTCACCACCGGGCCACCATTGTGAGACAAGCACAACCACCAGCGGCGTCGTTGCGTTCAAAATAGCCGCCATGCCCGATGAAATGTGTTCCTCACCCCAACTAATCGCCAGGTAAGGAATGATACCGTTGAAGATGGCAACGACAATGAAACCGCGTAAACGCTTGTACCAGCCTTCCATGATCGTGGGCCGAAAAGGAACGAAGACGAGCAGCCCAAGCGTTCCAAAAACCAGGCGCACCGCTACCAATGTCAACGGAGACATCTCCGCTACCGCCACTTTAACAAACCGGCACGGGAAGTCCCGTCTCCGTTCACGGGACGGGATGAAAGTGCCGCTGCCCGC
>WNFB01001713.1_pt1 | contig 18875 bp, 16 predicted proteins | sample 5400501 | NCBI WGS metagenome assembly WNFB01 (sample SAMN13153341, study PRJNA577476) | soil metagenome | isolation source: 200 cm saprolite under Douglas fir tree site 2 hole 1 | place: USA:California | collected 2015-04-18 | reverse complement strand
ATCCTGGTCGACCAGAACTGCGGCTACCGGGGTCTCAACACGGGCTTTCCTCCCCAGTAGCGCCGTGATCGACCTCAAGCTGCTGCGCGCCTCGCCCGACCAGGTGCGGAGCGCGCTCGCCCGCCGCGGCGACGCCGGCGTGACCAGGCTGCTCGACGAGCTGGAGGCGCTCGACATGCGGCGGCGCGCGCTCGCGGGCCAGCTCGATCAGCTCAAGGCGGAGCGCAACGAAGCCGCGAAGGCGGACGGCCGCACGATGAAGGAGAAGGGCGCTCTGCCGGCCGACGTCGTCGCCCAGCGCAAGCGGCTGGGCGAGCGCATCAGCGCCCTGGAAGCCGAGCTGCGCGACGTCGAGACGGTGCTCGAGGCGAAGGCCCTGTACGTCCCGAATCTCCCGCTCCCCGAGCTGCCGGACGGCGACGCGTCCCACAACGCGGTCGTGCGCAGCTGGGGCGCGCCCGCGCCCCCGCCGGGAGGGGGGCGCCCGCACTGGGAGATCGCCGAGCGGCTGGGGATCCTCGACCTGCGGCGCGGCGCGCTGCTCTCGGGGTCGGGCTTCCCGGTGTTCGTCGGCCAGGGTGCGCGCCTCGTCCGGGCGCTCGTCCAGCTGATGCTGGACCTGCACACGCGCGAGCACGGCTACGTCGAAGTGGAGCCGCCCGTCCTGGTGCGGCGCGAGATGCTGCAGGGCACGGGACAGCTACCGAAATTCGAGGAGGACGTCTACAAGACCACCCCGGACGACCTGTTCCTCGTGCCCACGGCTGAGGTGCCGCTCACGAACCTCCATCGCGACGAGATCCTCGACGGCGCCAAGCTGCCGCTCGCCTACACGGCGTACACGCCCTGCTTCCGGCGGGAAGCCGGTGCGCACGGCAAGGACACACGCGGCCTGCTGCGCGTGCACCAGTTCGACAAGGTGGAGCTGGTGCGCTTCGTGCGCGCGGCCGACTCGGCGCGCGAGCACGAGCTGATGACGAGCCACGCTGAGACCGTGCTGCAGCGCCTCGAGCTGCCGTACCGGGTGGTGCTGCTCGCCGCCCGGGACGTTGGGTTCGCCAGCGCCAAGACGTACGATCTCGAGGCGTGGGCCCCGGGCGTGGGGCAGTGGCTCGAGGTGTCGAGCTCGAGCAGCTTCACCGATTACCAGGCGCGCCGCGCCAACATCCGCTGCCGCCCCAAGCCGGGCGACAAGCCGGAGTTCGTCCACACCCTCAACGCGTCGGGAGTGGCGCTGCCCCGCACCATCGCCGCCCTGCTGGAGACGCGCCAGCAGCCCGACGGCTCGGTCACCATCCCGGCGGCCCTGGTGCCCTATCTCGGAACCGACCGTCTGGTTCCCCCCGGTGGCGGATAGCGACCGGCGCCGCCGGGCGGGCCCCCGCGCGGTGGTCGTGCTCGCGCTGCTGCTGGGCGGCATCACGGTCGGCTACACGTGGGTGGTGGCCCGGCACCTGCGCGACGACGCGCGCGACACGAGCCGCCTCCTGGGGCGCGTGTTCGCGGCCCTGAACGATCCGCGCCCCGACGCCGCGACCGACGCGCTGCTCGACCTCGCCGCGCAGGTACGGGCGCTCGGCATCCCCATCGCCATCACCGACGCGGCGGGGCACGTCACCGCCATGGACAACGCGCCGCCCCAGATCGCCGGGCCCGCCGACACGGCGGGGCTGCGCGACTGGATCGCGCGGCTCGACGCGGTGAACGCGCCGCTCGTCCAGCCCGGGGTCGGTACCATCCACTACGGCCCGCTCCCCGTGGCCCTGCGATTCACCGGGCTCGCCGCGCTCCAGGGCGCCGTGTTCCTGTGCCTGGGGTGGCTCGCCGCGTGGGCCTACCGCCAGCGCCTCGCCGCCACGCGCGATCGCCTGTGGGTGGCGATGGCGCGCGAGTCGGCCCACCAGCTCGGCACCCCGCTCATGAGCCTCACGGGATGGATTGCCTACCTGCGGGAACATCCGGGTACCACGGGCGGGGAGCTGGTCGAGCATCTTCAGGCCGACACGGAGCGGCTGGAGCGCGTGGCCAAGCGGTTCGAGCGCATCGGGCGCCCTGTGCGGCAGGAGCCGGTGGGGCTCGGCGCCGTGGCGGAGCGCGTGGTGAGCTATTTCCGGCCCCGGCTGCCCACGCTGGCCAACCCGGTCCGGCTGGAGCTCGTGGCCACGGGCCCCGGACCGACGGCGCTGGGTGACCCCGTCCTGATCGAATGGGCCGTGGAGGCGCTCGTGAAGAACGCCATCGACGCGCTGAGCGGGCGCGGCGGGCGGATCGAGGTGCGGGTGGAGGCGCAAGACCACATCGCACGGGTGCGGGTGCGCGACGACGGTCCCGGCGTGCCGGCGGCCGTGCGGCGGCAGCTGTTCGAGCCGGGCGTCTCCACCAAGCCCGGGGGGTGGGGGATCGGCCTGGCGCTGGCGCGCCGCATCGTGGAGCAGCAGCACCACGGCCGCATCCAGTACCACCCGGTCGCCGCCGCGGGAGGGAGCGAGTTCGTGCTCGAGTTTCCGCTCGTGGCGACGCCGTGACGCTGGCGCTCAATCCCCAACAGGAAGCCGCCGTGCGCCATCCCGGAGGCCCGCTGCTCGTGCTCGCGGGCGCGGGATCGGGGAAGACGCGCGTGCTCACCGCGCGCATCGCCCACCTGATCCGGGACCGCGGGCTGGCGCCGCAGCGGATCTTCGCGGTCACCTTCACCAACAAGGCCGCAGGGGAGATGCGCGCCCGCGTCGCCGCGCTGCTCGGCGCCGATCCCCGGGGCCTCTGGATCGGGACCTTCCACGCGCTCTCGGCCCGCCTGCTGCGGCGGGAGGCCGCCCACCTCGGCTTCGGGTCCAACTTCACGATCTACGACGCGGACGACTCCGAGTCCTTCATCAGGCGCCTCCTGGACCAGCGGGGCCTGTCGCCCAAGGCCAATCCGCCCCGCGCCGTCCACGCCCTGATCTCCGCCGCCAAGAACCGGATGATCGAGCCCGAGGAGTTCGCCGTCACCGCCGACGGTCCGCTCGTGCGGGCCGCGGCCGAGGTGTACGCGGCGCTCGGCCCCGCGCTCAGGCAGGCCAACGCGATGGACTTCGACGACCTGCTGCTGCATCCGCTGCAGCTGTTCCGGGAGCACCCGGATCGCCTCGCCTCCTGGCAGCACCGGTTCGACCACGTGCTGGTGGACGAGTTTCAGGACACGAACTCCGCTCAGTACCGGCTGGTGAAGCTGCTCGCCGCCCCGCACGGGAACCTGTGCGTGGTGGGCGACGACGATCAGGCGATCTACGGCTGGCGCGGCGCCGACGTGCGCCACATGCTCGCGTTCCAGCAGGACTTCCCCGGCACGACCCTGATCAAGCTGGAGCAGAACTACCGCTCGACCCAGGTGGTCCTCGACGCCGCGAACGGCGTGATCGCCGGGAACGTGCAGCGGCTCGGCAAGACGCTGTTCACGGCGAAGCAGGGTGGCGAGCCCGTCACCCTGCTCACCGCCGCCGACGAGCGGGACGAGGCCGAGTGGCTCGCCGAAGAGCTCGCGCGGCGAGCCGCGGAGACGGACGTCCCGCACGAGGGGATGGCGATCCTCTACCGCACCAACGCCCAGTCGCGGGCGCTGGAGGAGACGTTTCGCCGCCGCGGCATCCCCTACCGCCTGGTGGGCGCGGTCAGCTTCTACGAGCGCCGCGAGGTGAAGGACCTGCTTGCGTACCTGCGGCTCGTTGCGAATCCGGCGGACGACGAGGCCTTCCTCCGGATCGTGAACGTGCCCCGGCGCGGCATCGGGGAGGCGTCGCTCGCCCAGCTGATCCGCACCGCGGCTCAGTGGGGCAAGCCGCTGCTCGCGGTCGTCGCCACGGCCGAGCGGGTGCCCGATCTGCGCCCCAACGTGCGGGAGGCGTTCGCGGGCGTGGCGCGCCTGGTGGAGGAGGTACGCGCGCGCTTTGGCGAATCGGACCCGGCGACCGTGCTCGAGGCGGTGATCGACGTCGTGGGCTACGAGCAGTACCTGGCCGAGGAGGGGGCGGAGGGGATCGAGCGGCTGGACAACGTGCGCGAGCTCGTGGCCGGGGCCGCGGAGTGGGCGGAGGAGGCGGCCGGGGAAGGGGATGAGGCCGGGGAAGACGGAACCCTAAAGGACTCCCTGGCGGTCGGGGGGAAGGGGGCGACGTTGGTCGAGCGCTATCTCACGCAGGTCGCGCTGGTCACGCCGGCCGACGACCGCGGCAGCGGGGCAGCGAACGGGGTGACGCTGATGACGGTCCACATGGCGAAGGGGCTCGAGTGGCCGGTGGTCGTGCTCGCCGGGCTCGAGGACGGTCTGTTCCCGCTCGGCCGGGCGGCGGGCGAGCCGGGCGGACTCGAAGAGGAGCGGCGGCTGTGCTACGTGGGTCTCACGCGGGCGCGCGAAAAATTGTATCTCTCATGGGCGCGCACGCGGTACCGCAATGGTCGCCTCGAGCTGGCCGCGCCGTCGCGGTTCCTCGAGGCCGTGCCGGCGACGGTCGTGGAGGAGCGGAGCACGACGCCCCGGTGGGATCGGGCCGCCGCGTTCGCCAAGCGGGCCGCGCGCGCGCGGCGGGCGCCACTGGAGCCCGAAGAGCCCGCGTGGGAAGCGGAGGTGGCGTCGCAGGACACGCCGCGCTACGTCGCGGGGGAGCGGGTCCGGCACCGGAAGTTCGGCAGCGGCGTGGTGCGCGCCGTGTCGGGCTCCGGCCGCAGCCTGAAGGTCACGGTCGAATTCGACGACCAGGAGATCGGCACGAAACAGCTGCTCGTCGCCTACGCGGGCCTCGAGCGGGACTGGGAGAGCGCATGAGCGTGACGCGGGATGAAGTGCTGAAGGTCGCGCAGCTGGCGGAGCTCGACGTGGACGAGGCGACGCTGCCCCTGCTCGCGGAGCAGATGTCGCGCATCCTCGACTACGTCGCGCAGATCGGCGCCGTGGCGGCGAGCGAGAGCGCGCGGCCCTTCGTGCCGGGCCCGGACGCCGCGCGCTTCCGGCCGGACGAGGTGAAGCCCTGGCCGCTCGCCTTCGGGCCCCAGAAGCTCGCGCCCGCCTTCAAGGACGGCTTTTTCCTCGTGCCGAAGCTGGGCCAGTTCGAGGAGGCGCAGGAGGCCGAGTGATCGATCCGGCGGAGGCGCTGGCGAGCGCCAAGGCGGCGGCCGACCGCATCGTCAAGGCCAAGCGCCTGAACGCGATGCTGACGCCGCCGAAGGAGCTGCGGAAGTCGCTCGACCAGCAGGCGAAGGCGGCCCACCCTTCCGGCGTCCTCTATGGCATGGCGGTCGCCGTGAAGGACAACATCTGCACCCTCGAATTCACGACGACCTGCGGCTCCAAGATCCTCGAGGGCTACCGCTCCCCCTACGAGGCCACCGCCGTCGCGAAGCTCAAGGCGGCGGGCGCGCTGGTCTCGGGGAAGACGAACTGCGACGAGTTCGCGATGGGCTCGTCCACGGAGCACTCGGCGTACGGCCGGGTGGTGCACCCGCTCGACAAGCATCGCGTGCCGGGGGGCTCGTCCGGCGGGTCCGCGGCCCTCGTGGCGGCGGGGGCGGTGCCGGCGGCGCTCGGCTCGGAAACGGGCGGTTCCGTGCGGCAGCCGGCGTCGCTGTGCGGCGTGGTCGGCATCAAGCCCACCTACGGGCGGGTGTCGCGCTATGGGCTCGTCGCCTTCGGCTCCTCACTCGATCAGATCGGGGTGCTGGGGCGGAGCGTGCACGACGCCGCGCGGGTGCTGTCGGTGATCAGCGGCCGGGATGCGAGGGACGCTACGTGCGAGGACCGCGATCCGCTCCGGCTCCCCACGGTCCCCGAGTCGCTGCAGGGGTTCGTGATCGGGATCCCCAAGGAGTACTTCCCCGCCGATCTCGACCCTGCGGTGCGGCGCGCCTGCGAGCGGGCGATCCGCCTGTTGCGGGAGCTCGGGGCCGCGGTGCGGGAGGTGTCGCTGCCGCACACGCCTTACGCGGTCCCGACCTACTACATCATCGCGCCGGCGGAGGCGTCCTCCAACCTGGCGCGCTACGACGGCGCCCGCTACGGGCCGCGCTTCGACGGCCAGGTCGACGTGCGCGCGCTGTACCGGGGCACGCGCGGCACCGGGTTCGGGCCCGAGGTGCGGCGTCGGATCCTCGTGGGGACCTACGTGCTGTCGTCCGGCTACTACGACGCCTACTACCGCAAGGCGCAGCAGATGCGGGCGCTCATCGCCCAGGACTTCCGCAACGTGTTCGACCGCGGCGTGGACCTGTTGTTCACGCCGACGACGCCCACGCCCGCCTTCAAGGCCGGGGAGAGGCTCGCCGACCCCGTGGCGATGTACCTGTCCGACATCTTCACGGTCACCGCGAACCTCGCCGGCCTGCCCGCGCTGTCGCTGCCGATCGGCCGCATCAAGGGCCTGCCGATCGGCGGGCAGCTCATCGGCCAGGCGTTCCTCGAGGACGAGATGATCGAGGCCGCCTACGCGATCGAGCGCGTGTTCCCGGCGGCGGAGGAGGCGTGATGGGGGGGGGGAGCGCGTGGGACACGGTGATCGGGCTCGAGACGCACGTGCAGCTGCGCACCAACTCGAAGATGTTCTGCGGCTGCTCGGCGGCCTTCGGGGCGCCGCCCAACACGAACGTCTGCCCCGTATGCCTGGGGCTGCCCGGCGCGCTCCCCGTGCCGAACGAGCAGGCGATCCGGCTCGCCGTGCGCGCGGCGCTCGCCTTGAACTGCACCGTGCACCCGAAGAGCGTGTTCGCACGCAAGAACTACTTCTATCCGGACCTGCCCAAGGGCTACCAGATCTCGCAGTTCGACCAGCCACTCGCGACGGACGGCTCGCTCGCGTTCCTCTCGCCCGACCGCGGCGTCGTCACCGTGTCGATCGGGCGCCTGCACGTGGAGGAGGACGCCGGCAAGTCGCTGCACGACCGCTTCCCGAAGCAGACGGCGGTCGATCTGAACCGCTGCGGCGTGCCGCTCGTCGAGATCGTGACCGGGCCCGATCTGCGCTCGCCGCAGGAGGCGCGTGCCTACCTTCTGACGCTGAAGCAGGTGCTCGAGTACGCCGGCGTCTCCGACTGCGACATGGAGAAGGGGAGCCTGCGCGTGGACGCGAACGTCTCCGTGCGCCGCGGGGGGGAGACGGCGCTCGGCACCAAAGTCGAGGTGAAGAACATCAACTCCTTTGCCTACGTCGAGAAGGCGCTCACCGTGGAGCGCGATCGCCAGATCGCGCTGCGCGAGGTGGGCGGCACGGTGGTGCAACAGACGATGCTGTACGACGCCAAGGAGAACGCGGTGCGGCCGCAGCGCTCCAAGGAGGAGAGCCACGACTACCGCTACTTTCCGGACCCCGACCTGCCCCCGCTCGTGCTCTCGACCGAGCTCGTGGCGGAGCAGCAGGCGACGCTCCCCGAGCTGCCGGCGCGCAAGCGCGAGCGCTTCGTCGCCCAGTACGCCCTGTCGCAGCAGGACGCGAGCGTGCTCACGGCGAGCCGCGCGGTCGCCGACTACTACGAAGCCGTGGTTCACGCGGGCGCGGACGCGAAGACGGCGGCCAACTGGGTGATGGGCGAAGTGCTGGCGGACGCGAAGGCGCATAACGACCAGCTGCGTACCTCCCCGGGCGCGCTCGCCCAGCTCATCGGGTTGGTGCGGGGCGGGACCGTCTCCCACCAGGCTGCGAAGCGCGTCTTCGGCGAGGTGGCCGAGCGGGGCGGCGACCCGCGCAACGTGGCCGAGGCGCTCGGCCTCGTGCAGGTGGCGGACGCGGGCGTCCTCGCGGGCTGGGTGAGCGACGTGCTCGCGAGCCAGCCCCAGGAGGTCGCGCGCTACCGTGGCGGGGAGACGAAGCTGATGAAGTTCTTCGTAGGGCAGGTCATGAGGGCTTCGCGGGGGAAGGCCGACCCGAAGCTGGCGCAACGGGTGCTCGAGGACAAGCTAACCTCCTGAGCGGTCGCGCCACGGCCGCTGCGCCTGCGATTGCTTCCAGTAGGCGAGCGCCGGCGTGGGCAGGCCGAAGTGCTGCTCCGCCGTCGCTTCGAGCCGTTCCGGCTCGTGCCCCGCGCCCTCGTGCAGCGCCTGGCGCCGCATCCGCTTGGCCAGGAGCAGCGCCTGGTGCCCGGCCGGGTCGAGCCGGCGCGCCGCCGCATCCCGATCGCCCAACGCTCCCATCACGTACTCGAACGCCACCGCCATGTGGCGCTCCACGTCCGCGCCCGGCAGATCCCAGCGGCTGTTCTCGAGCATCAGCTGGAACGCCCACTGCCAGCTCTGGCTCTCCGTGAGCCGCACCATCCCGCGGAACAGGCGACGGCTCGTGCCCACGCTGAACAGCGTCGGCGAGATGATGGCGTCGAGGTGCGCGTCGCTCACGGCGTGGTCCTGCAGAATGAGCTGCTTCGCCTCTGCCGGGTAGGCCGTACCCAGGTGCGTCTCGAAACGGCTCTCCCAGTAGCTGTGGCCGAGGGCCGCCGTGCTCGACGTGAGCACGAGCTGGCGGGGCACGAAGAAGTTGTGGGCCACGCTGTCCGCGGCGAGGTGGGCGAGGTAGCCGTGGCCGAAGGCGCGTAACGGGTCGGTGGGGGCGAGGTCGAGGATCTCCTGGCCGACGTGCCAGGCGTGGCAATGGCGCCCCACCGGGGCGTACTTCTTCGCCATGGACGTGTCGGCCGCGATGTTACCGTACAGAAAATCGTACGGGAACGCCCGCAGCAGGTCCGCGATCGCGGTCGGGAGCTGGTGCAGATTGGCGAGGACGGACTCACCCAGGTAGACGTGGGTGCCCGGCGTCCAGGCGTGCGCCGCTCCCGGGAACAGCGCCAGCGCGACGAGCGCGAGGGCCAGGGCGCCGAGCGCGCGCTTCAGCGCTTCCTCCGGCCGCGCTTCAGCGCACGCCGGCCCCAATCCACGAGCGCGATGCCGCGCCGCACGCCCCGCAGCGTGGCGGCGACGTCCAGCACCGCCGACTCGACCTCCTCCTGCACGACGTCGAGCAGGGCGTCGAGATCGTGCAGCCGCGCCTCCGCCGCATCCGCTGCCTTGACGATGCGGGCCCGCAGCTCACGCGAGGTCCCGGCCAACCCTTCCGCTTCGGTGCGGATTGTCGCGACGAGCTGGCGCACGTCGCTCACGGCGGGGCCCGCGAGCTGCTCCAGCAGGCGGGCGAACTGCTCCAGCCGGCGCGCCGCGACGAGATGCGTCGCCGCCAGCACCACGCCGGCCGCCGCCAGCACGGCGAGGCTCAAGGCCCCCAACACGCCCACCCAGGTCGGCATCGTGGCTCAGTCCGCGGGAGATTCGGCCGTAAGCTCGGGGCCCGGCGCCCGCCCTGTCAACGCCGCCGGCCGGAGCGCGAGGCGCATCAGGGGCGGGGCCGCGAGCTGCGCCAGGACCACGCCCACCACGATCGTCGTCAGGAGCGGGCTCCCCGTCCCCGACGTCGGGCCATCGGCGAGGAGGAAGCTCGCGCCCAGGGCGATCGCGAGACCGCCCTGGGCGGTGGTCGCGAGGCCCAGGTGAGGCGGGATCGCGCCCAGCTGCAGCGGGTCGCGAGCGTAGCGCACGACTGCCCACTTCGCCGCGGTGCGCAGCGCCCACAGGATCGGGGCGGCCGCGAGCACCCAGATGGTGGGGAGGGCGAGCACGGCCCCGGCGATGATCAGGAACAGCGCATAGATGAGGTGCTCCCCGGCGGCGAGCAGCCCCTGCACGCGCCGCCGCAAGGGCGACACGTTCACGATCAGCGCGGCGGCGAGGCCGCACACGACGAGGGGTGAGAGGTCCGCGGCGTAGCCGATGCCCGCGCCGAACAGCATCGCGCCGAGCAGCGCCACGCCCACGTGCTCGGGGTCGGGGCGGAGCCGGGTGAAAGAAAGGAACAGCATCCCCACGAGCGTCCCGCTCCCGAGCGTCAGCGCGAGCCACGGGAACCAGCCGTGCGTCGCGCCGCCCCCGCCGGACCCGCGCAGTGGGGAGATCGTGAGCGCGAGCGTCAGGGCGAGCGTGGCCCAGGCCGTCGCGAGCGTCGCCGCGAGCCCGCACACGCGGGCCACGCTGCGCCGCACCCCGAGCGCCTGGGCGGCGAGCGCCACGGCCCCGGGCCCTGATGCCGCGGCCACGGTGCCGAGGGCGAGCACGGCGACGAGCCGCGGCGTCCAGGCGGCGCCGAGCGCCGGCCGGGCCCGCGCGAGGAGCCAGGCGGCGAGCCCCACCACGAGGAGGACGGCGAGCGCCTCGAGGCCGCTCAGGAGCCAGAGGCGGCGGGGGATGCGCGTCACGTAGCGGCGCTCGCAGCGGGCGCCGAGCAGCGCGCCGAGCCAGCCGAGCGCCAGTGCCGTGACCGGCGCCAGGGCCCGCAGCGCTGCGGCGTCGAGCAGGTCGATCCCGGGCCCGAGCACGACGCCGAGCAGTACGAGGGGCGCCCCGGCGGCGAACAGCAGGTCGAGCGAGCGGGGCCGGCGGGGCGGCAACCGGGGCAGGCGTGTAGCGAGAACCCCGACGGCCGCGAGCAACCCGAGCGCGAGAACGGGGCTCACGCGCGAACGTTCGCGCGCGCTTGACGCGAGCGCAAGCGCCGCCGTAGCTTGGCGGCCTATGGCTCCGGCGTTCTACGTGACCGGCGGGCGTCCGCTCAAGGGAACGATCCGCCCCGCGGGGAACAAGAACGCGGCCCTGCCCATCCTCGCGGCCACGCTGCTGGCCGACGCGCCCTGCCGCATCGACAACGTCCCCAAGATCGGCGACGTGGAGACGATGCTCGCGCTGCTCGTCCATCTCGGCGCGGACGTCCGCTGGACCGGCGATCACACGGTCGAGATCGATCCCGCGCACGTCGCGCCGCGCGAGCTCGACCCCGCATTGTGCGCCCGCATCCGGGCCTCCATCCTCCTCGCCGGGCCGATGCTCGCCCGCTTCGGCCGCGTCGCCCTGCCGCCCCCCGGCGGCGACGTGATCGGGCGCCGGCGCGTGGACACCCACCTCCTCGCGTTGGAGCAGATGGGCGCCGAGATCACCGTGGGCGACAGCTACAAGTTCGAGGCACCGGCTCGGGGCCTGCGGCCGGCGGACATCTTCCTCGACGAGCCCAGCGTCACCGCCACCGAGAACGTCCTCATGGCCGCGGCGGCGACGCCCGGTACCACCGTGCTGCGCAACGCCGCTTCCGAGCCGCACGTGCAGGACCTGGCGCGGTTTCTCACCGGGCTCGGCGCCCAAGTCGAAGGGATCGGCACGAACACGCTCACCGTGCGCGGCGGCAAGCTGCGGGGGGCGCCGGGCGTCGTCGGGCCCGACCACATTGAGATCGGCTCGTTCATCGGGCTCGCGGCCGCGACGAACGGCGCCATCACGATCGACGGCGTGCGCGCCGAGGACTTGCGGGCCACGCTGCTCGCGTTCGACCGGCTGGGCGTGCGTCCGCGGCTCGACGGCGCGAAGCTCGTCGTGGACGACAACCAGGAGCGGCGCATCCGCGCGGACCTGGGCGGCCACGTGCCGGAGCTCGAGGACGGGCCCTGGCCCCAGTTCCCCGCGGACCTGATATCGATCGCGATCGTCGTGGCCACGCAGTGCGAGGGGCTGTTGCTCATCTTCGAGAAGCTGTTCGAATCGCGGCTCTTCTTCGTCGACAAGCTCATCGGCATGGGCGCGCGCATCGTGCTGTGCGATCCGCACCGCGCGGTGATCGCCGGGCCGTCGCCGCTGCATGGCCAGGTCGTGGACAGCCCCGACATCCGGGCCGGCATGGCGATGCTGCTCGCCGCGCTCGCGGCGCGCGGCGACTCGGTGATCCACAACATCGGCCAGATCGAGCGGGGGTACGAGCGGATCGACGAGCGGCTGCGGGCGCTGGGGGCGCAGATTGAGAGAATCGAGGACGGCGGGGCGGCAATGGGCGGTAACAGGCGGCAACGGGCGGGAACGGCTCGTGCCTGAACCGACGCCTCGCGCTTCTCGGGATGCCCTACCGCCCATTCCCGCCCACTCCCGCCCATTACCGCCGCTGCTCCGCGAAGCTCCCGTCGCCGACCCGGCCGTCCCCCGCATGGAGCTCGCCGACTGGGCGGAGCGCTACGGACTGGTGGCGGGCGTCACCACCCGCGAGCACGGCTTCAGCCTGGGCCTGTGGAGCGAGGAGAACGTGGGCCAGGTGATGACCCGCTGGCGGGCGTTCCGCGCCGCCTTCCACCCGGCGTTTCCCGTCACCGTGCTGAGCCACCAGATCCACGGCAGCGCGGTGCGGTGGCACGACGAGCTCCCCGAGGGGTGGCTGGTACTCGACGGCGTGGACGGGCACGCCACGCGGGCGCGCGGCGTGCTCCTCACGTTGACCGTGGCCGACTGCGTCCCGGTCTACCTCGCCGCGCCGACGAAGGGCGCCGTGGCGCTGTTGCACGCAGGTTGGCGCGGGGCGTCGGGCGGGATCCTGCCGCGCGGGGTGGAGGTCTTGAAAGCGCGTGCGTTCGTGCGGGCGCAGGATATCATAATGCATTGTGGAGTTGGGATTTGCGGGCCGTGCTATGAAGTAGGTTCTGAAGTGCTGAGCCGCTTCACGGCCCGCGCCGAGTCGGCGTCCGGCCACGTCGATCTGCGCGCGGTATTGGCGGGGCAGGCACGCGAGCTCGGGATCGAGCAGGTGACCGTCTCGTCGTGGTGCAGCGCGCACGACCGGGAGCGCTTCTTCTCGCATCGCGCCTCCGGTGGCCGCGACGGGCGGATGGTGGCGTACCTGGGCCTGCCCCGCGCTTGACACGAGGGGTCCGCCGGCTAGATTCCGGGCCGGTGCAGCGGGCGAAGGTGGGCCCGCGCTTTTTTTTGCCCATGCTCTCCGACAGCCTCGTCGAGCAGTTTCGGGTCCGCCTGGCAGCCTTGGGACTCGAGCTCGCTGACCTTCGTATCGGCGGTACGCCCCATCGGCCGCTCGCTCAAGTGCGCATCGAGTGGCCGCCGGCCGACCCGGGCGCCCCAGAGCGGCGGGTGACGGTGGAGGATTGCGCTCGGGCGAGCCGCGCCCTCGAGGCGTGGCTCGACGCGGGCGGGCCGCTCGGGCCCCGCTACGTGCTCGAGGTTTCGAGCCCGGGGCTCGAACGGCCGCTCCGCTGGCATCGCCACTGGGTGCGGTTCGTGGGGCGGGAAGTGCAGGCGACCGTGGCGGGGTTGGGGCGGGTCCGGGCCCGGATCGTGGACGTGCCGGACGAGCGCACGGTGGTGCTCGAGCCCGCTGGGCGCGCGGCGCAAAGGGTTCGGCTCACGGACATCCGTGACGCCCGCCTGGCGGTGGACTGGTAGCCGATTGAAGAGGACGGTGTGATGGCGAATACGACAGACGTAGTCTCCGCGATCCGCGAGCTGACGAACACCAAGCAGCTCGATCGCGGCGAGCTGCTCGACCTCCTGAAGGACGGGCTGCACGCGGCGCTGGTGAAGCGCTACGGGCCCAACGTGCGGGCGGAGATCGGCATCGACGAGCTCAAGGGCACGATCCGCATCGTCGTCCTGCGGACGGTGGTCGAGACCGTGGAGGATCCGGGCTCGCAGGTGTCGCTCGAGGAGGCGCGGTTCGAGGACCCCGAGTTCCAGGTGGGGGACGTGCTGGAGGAAGAGGTCCCCTTCGACGTGTTCGGGCGCACGGCGGTGCAGGCGGCCAAGCAGCGCATCATCCAGCGTGTGCGCGAGGGGGAGCGCGCCCGGATCCGCGAGGAGTTCTCGGGCAAGGTGGGCGAGCTCCTGTCGGGCGAGGTGCAGCAGATCGAGCGCGGCAAGATCGTGGTGATGCTCGCGAAGTTCCGCGAGGCCGAGGCGATCATCCCCTACCGGGAGCAGAACCACCGCGAGCACTTCCACCAGGGGGACACGATCCGCGCCGTGTTGAAGCGGATCGAGGAGACGCCCAAAGGGCCGCGCCTCATCCTGTCGCGCGCCGACCCGCTGTTCGTGAAGGCGCTGTTCAAGCTGGAGGTGCCGGAGATTCAGCAGGGGGTCGTCGAGATCCGGGCCACCGCGCGGGAGGCGGGGAGCCGCACCAAGATCGCCGTCTCCTCGCGGGACGACGCCATCGATCCCGTGGGCGCGTGCGTCGGCCTGAAGGGCTCGCGCGTGCAGGCGGTCGTGAACGAGCTCGGGGGGGAGCGGATCGACATCGTGCCCTGGTCCCCGGACCCCGAGCGCTTCGCCAAACTCGCGCTCGCCCCCGCCCGCGTGGCGCGCGTGTTCTCCGATCCCGACTCGAAGACCGTCCAGGCCATCGTGGACGAGGACCAGCTGTCGCTCGCCATCGGCCGCAACGGCCAGAACGTGCGCCTCGCGTCTGAGCTCACCGGATGGAAGATCGACCTGTACTCGAGCCGCGAGTGGCTGGAGCGGGGCGGCGAGGGCCCGCTGTTCGCGCCGCTGCCGCCCGACGAGGAGGCGGCCACCAAGGTCGCGCTGCGCGAGCTGAAGGGGCTCCCCGCGGAGCTCGTGAACGTGCTGGAGCAGGCGGGGCACCGCACCCTCCAGGACATCCTCGAGTTCGAGCGCGAGGACGTGGACAAGATCGCCGGGATGACGCCCGAGCTGGCCGAGAAGCTGATGGCGTTCCTCAACGAGATGACGGAAGAGGGCGGCGAGGAGGAGGCGCCAGCGGAGCCGGGCGCGGGCGACGCCGGAGCCGCGGCGCCGGCGGCCCCGCCGCCCGCCCCCGCGCCGGAGTGACGGACGCGGTGACGCGCCTGTTGGGCTTGGGGCTGCGGGCCCGCCGCGTGGTGCTGGGCGTGGCGGGCGTACGGGCCCGGCTGCAGCGCGGTCGGTTGGCCTGCGTGGTGCTCGCCGCGGACGCGAGCCCGCGTACCCGGGAGAAGGTGGAGCGACTGGCGCTGGCGCGCGGCGTGCCGGTGGTGCGGGGACCCGCCGCCGAGCGGCTGGGAGCGGGGCTGGGCCGGGCGGCGGTGCAGGCCGTCGGGGTGGTGGACGCGGGGCTCGCGCGCGGGCTCGTGGCGTCTTCGGGAGGCTGAGTGGCAACGACGCGGATTCATGATTTGGCGGCGGAATTCGGCGTCTCCAGCGAGCAGCTGATCGGCATGCTCAAGGAGATGGACATCTTCGTGCGCAGTCACCTGTCGCCGCTGCGGCCGGAGCAGGTGGCCCTGATGCGGGCGCGGTGGGAACGGGACAAGCGCAAGCAAAAGGAGCCGGCGGCGCCCGCGAAGCGGCGGCGCGCCGTCCAGGTCGTGGAGCCCGTGGCGCTGGTGGCCGAGGCGCGGCCCAGGCGGCGCCGCCGCACCGCGGCCGAGGTGGCAGTCGCCGAGGCGGAGGCCCAAGCGGAGGCCGCGCTCGAAGCCGAGCGGGAGGCGACGAAGGCCCGCGAAGCGCTGGAGGCGGCGAGCCTCGCGCTGGAAGAGGAACAGAAGACGGTCTCGCTCGAGGAGCGCGCGGCTGCGCTGTTCAAGGAGCTGCCCACGGCCGAGGAGACGCGCGGGGAGCCCCCGCAGGCGGCGGCCTCCGCCGCCCCCTCCGTCACCCGCGGGTTCATTCCCACTCCCGTGCGGCCCAAGCCGGTGGCGAGCGCCGTCCCGGGTGGCAGCGTCCCGCCCCGGCCCGTCGCCTCCGCCGCGCCGGGCGCGAGCCCGCTCGAGGAGCGGCGGCGCGAGAAGGGGAAGAAGCGCAAGAAGGGGAAGAAGTCGCTGGTGGACCAGGAGGCGGTGGCGCAGAACATCTCGCGCACCCTCGCTTCCATCAAGGGTCCCGTCGGCAAGCGGGGCGTGCACCGGCGGGAAGAGGGCCCGAGCTTCCGCGATCTCGAAGAGCAGAAACGGCGCGAGGAGAAGGAGCGCGAGAAGACGCTCGTCCGCGTCACCGAGTTCATCACGGTCAGCGAGCTCGCCAACACCCTCAAGATCCCGGCCAAGGAGATCGTCACCTTCGCCTTCAAGGAGCTGGGGCAGATGGTGACGATCAACCAGCGGCTCGACTTCGACATGATCGAGCTGATCGCCTCGGCGTTCGGCTTCCAGGCGGTGCGCGAAGAAGAGTACGTCGCCGCGGCGCCCGAGGCCGAGCAGCAGGACCAGCCCGAGGAGCTGAAGCCGCGACCGCCCGTCGTGACCGTGATGGGCCACGTCGATCACGGCAAGACCTCGCTGCTCGACTACGTGCGCCAGACCCACGTGGCGGCGGGCGAGGCGGGCGGCATCACGCAGCACATCGGCGCCTACCAGGTGACTCTCAAGGACGGCCGCTCGATCACCTTCCTGGACACGCCGGGCCACGAGGCGTTCACCGCGATGCGCGCCCGCGGCGCGCAGGTGACGGACATCGTCGTGCTGGTGGTCGCCGCCGACGACGCCATCATGCCGCAGACCATCGAAGCGATCTCGCACGCCAAGAACGCGGGCGTGCCGATCGTGGTCGCGATCAACAAGATCGATCTGCCCACCGCCAACGTGCAGAAGGTGAAGCAGGATCTCCTCGCCCACGGCGTGGTGCTCGAGGAGTTCGGCGGCACCACGCTCGCCACTGCCATCTCGGCGAAGAAGGGGACGAACGTGGACGAGCTGCTCGAGCAGATCCTGCTCCAGGCCGAGCTGCTCGATCTCAAGGCGAACCCGGACAAACGCGCCCACGGCACCGTGCTGGAGGCGACGCTCGACCCCGGCAAGGGGGCGCTCGCCACGATCCTCGTCCAGAACGGCACCTTGCGGCTGGGCGACGCCTTCATCTGCGGCCAGCACGCGGGCCGGGTGCGCGCGATGTACGACGAGCGCGGCCAGACGGTGGCGGTGGCCGGGCCCTCGACCCCGGTCCAGGTGCTCGGCTCCGAGGGTGTGCCGGAGGCAGGGGATACCCTCCTCGTGATGGAGGACTACACGGCCGCACGCGACATCGGACAGAAGCGCCAGCGCCTCGAGCGCGAGGCCCAGCATCGCCGCTCGGGCCGCGTGAAGACGCTCGAGGACTTCATGGCCGAGCGCGCCGCGGGCGGCGCCGCGCTGCTGCGCATCATCATCAAGGCCGACCAGGGCGGGCCGGCGGAAGCGCTCGCCGACGCGCTCGCGCAGCTCTCGACCCCCGAGGTCAAGGTCGAGGTGGTGCACCGCGGCGTGGGCGCCATCACCGAGAGCGACGTGCTGCTCGCCAAGGCCTCGGGCGCCATCGTGATCGGCTTCCACGTGCGGCCGGACGCCAACGCCCGGGCGTCGGCGGAGCGGGAGCGCGTGGAGATCCGCACCTACCGTATCATCTACGAGGCGGTGGAGGAGGTGCGGTCCGCGATGGAAGGCCTGCTCGCTCCGGAGAAGAAGGAAGTGATCCTGGGCGAGGCCGAGGTGCGGCAGATCTTCAAGATCGCCAAGGTGGGCACCATCGCCGGCTGCTTCGTGCGCTCCGGCGTGATCCCCCGGACGGCGAAGGTCCGGGTGATTCGCGATGGCGTCGAGGTGTACGACGGCACGCTCGCCTCGCTCAAGCGCTTCAAGGACGACGTGCGCGAGGTGCGCGAGGGCTTCGAGTGCGGCATCGGGGTCGAGAACTTCAACGACGTCAAGGTCGGCGACGTCATCGAGGCGTACAAGATCGAGGAGGTCGCGCGCTCGCTGGTGGGCAGCTGACGCCGTGGTCGTGGGGCTCATCACCTGGGAGCTGCACCTCGCGGCGTGCCAGTCCCTGAAGGAGAAGCGCCACGTGTTGAAGAGCCTCAAGGACCGGCTGCACAACCGCTTCAACGTCTCCGCCGCCGAAACGGACCATCATGACCTGTGGCAGCGCGCCGAGCTCAGCGTGTGCGTCGTGAGCACCGACCGGGAGCACGCCGAGCGGGTGCTGCGCGAGGCCGATCGCCTGGTGGAGGGCGCCGCGGGCGCCCGCATCGTGGACACGGCCACGAGCTTCCTCTGATGCGACGACCCAGCCACCGACCGGAGCGCGTGGGCGAGATGATCCGCCACAGCGTGGCCGAGTTCCTGACCGGGAAGGCGCGCGACCCGCGGATCGGCTTCGTCACCGTCACCGCAGTCGAGGTGTCGGCCGACCTGACACACGCCCGCGTGCGCGTGAGCGTGATGGGCTCGGACGAGGAGAAGGCGAGGAGCCTCGAGGGCCTCGCCAGCGCCGCGCGCTTCCTGCGCACCCGCCTCGCCCGGGAGCTGCCGCTGCGCACTGCGCCCGAGCTGCGCTTCGAGCTCGATCGCGGCCAGGAGCACGCGATGCGCATCGCCCGGCTGCTGAAAGAGCTCAAGGAAGGCGCCGACTGATCTCCGGGGTGGCGCTCGTGGCGAAGCCGGCCGGGCCTACCTCGCACGACGTGGTGGACGCCGCCCGGCGCGCCCTGGGGACGAGACGGATCGGGCACCTCGGCACGCTCGATCCCTTCGCCGCGGGCCTCCTCGTCCTGGTCGTCGGGCGCGCCACCCGGCTGGCGCCGTTCGCCGCTGGCTGGATGAAGACCTACGAGGGCGTCATCCGGCTGGGGACGACGACCGCGACGGACGACGCCTCGGGCGATGTGGTGGCGACTGCGGAGGGGTGGCGCACCCTCGACCGGGGGCGGGTGGCGGCGGCGCTCGCCGAGTTGCGGGGGGCGCGGCTGCAGCGGCCGCCCGCCTACTCGGCGGTGAAGGTCGCCGGCGAGCGCGCCTATCGTCGCGCGCGCCGGGGCGAGGCCGTGGACCTCGCTCCGCGGCCGGTCGAGGTGCGCGAGCTCGAGCTCACGCGCTTCGAGCCTCCGGACGCGGGCTTCCGGGCGACGGTGAGCGCCGGCACCTACCTGCGGAGCCTCGCCCGCGAGGCCGGTGCCGCCCTGGGGTGCGGGGGGCACCTCGCGGCGCTCGTGCGAACCCGCGTCGGCCCCTTCCGGCTGGAGGACGCGGTGGGGCCGGAGGCGGTCACACCCGCGGACCTGCGCGACCCGGCCGCCCTCGTGGCC
>WNFB01001711.1_pt1 | contig 18877 bp, 16 predicted proteins | sample 5400501 | NCBI WGS metagenome assembly WNFB01 (sample SAMN13153341, study PRJNA577476) | soil metagenome | isolation source: 200 cm saprolite under Douglas fir tree site 2 hole 1 | place: USA:California | collected 2015-04-18 | reverse complement strand
CGAGGTCGGCGTGGGGCGAGATGAGGGAGACGCGCACCCAGAGCCGTGATCGCCGGTTGATCGTCTCCAGCACGTCGAGGTCGCGGAGGATGATCGCGCCCTTGGTCACGATCCCGAGCCGCACGTCGTGATGGCGGGCCACCATCTCCAGGAAGCGGCGGGTCACCCGCGCCTCGGCCTCCGCGGGCTGATAGGGGTCGGTGGCGGTGCCGAGGGCGATGAGCTCCCCGCGCCGGACGATGGCGCCCAGCCGGCGGGCCGTCTCCTCCTCGGCGCCCGTCTTCACGTATACCATCGAGTGGAACTGCTCGGGGACGTCGATGCCGAGGAACTCGTGCGTGTAGGCCGCGTAGCAGTACTTGCAGCCCATCGCGCAGCCGCGGTACGGGTTCACCGTCCAGGTGAACGGCATCCGCGGCGAGTCGCAGCGGTTCAGCAGCGAGCGGGCCTTCATCTCGCGATAGCTGACCCCGCCGCGCTCACGCACGTTGTCGGAGCCCATGAGGGGAGCGAGGTTGGGGGCGGGAACGCCGGGCTTGATCACGTGGCTCTGAGCTTTCGCCTTATTTTCGCCTACGGACGCGAGCCTGTCAAGGCTGGATCGGAGGCCTATAATCGAGTTGGAGGTGCGCGCGCCCCCCGCGCCCGTCGTCGATGAAGCCCACCGCCCTCGCAGAGACGCTCGCCCGGCGCACCGCCGAGGGCGAGCTGTACGAAAAGCTCCCCAATGGCCGCGTGCGCTGCTTCGCCTGCGGCCATCGGTGCCTGATCCCCCCGGGCTTCGACGGCGTGTGCCGCGTCCGCTTCAACGAGGACGGCGTGCTGAAGGTGCCGTGGGGCTACGTGGGTGCGCTGCAGCTCGACCCCGTCGAGAAGAAGCCGTTCTTCCACGCCCTGCCCGGCTCCCGCGCGCTCTCGTTCGGGATGCTCGGGTGCGATTATCATTGCGGGTTCTGCCAGAACTGGATCACGTCCCAGGCCCTGCGCGATCCCTCGGCGGTCGCCCGGCCCCAGGAGATCACGCCGCGGGAGCTCGTGCGCCTCGCCCACGAGCACCAGGCTCGCATCGTCACCTCGACCTACAACGAGCCGCTCATCACCAGCGAGTGGGCGGTGGCCGTGTTCAAGGAGGCGCGGGCGGCGGGGCTCGTCTGTTCGTACGTCTCCAACGGCAACGGGACGCCCGAGGTGCTCGAGTACATCCGGCCCTGGGTCTCCCTCTACAAGGTCGACCTCAAGAGCTTCCGCGACCGGCGCTACCGCGAGATGGGAGGCACGCTGGAGCGGGTGCTGTCGACGATCCGCGCCCTGCACGAGAAGGGCTTCTGGGTGGAGATCGTGACCCTCGTGATCCCCGGCTTCAACGATTCCGACGAGGAGCTGCGAGACGCCGCCCGCTTCCTCGTGTCCGTCTCGCCCGACATTCCCTGGCACGTGACCGCCTTCCACGGCGATTACAAGATGACGGACCCGGAGAACACGAACGTGGCGACCCTGCTGCGGGCGGCGGAGATCGGCGCCGCCGAGGGCCTCCGGTTCGTCTACGCCGGCAACCTTCCCGGGCAGGTGGGGAAATGGGAGAACACGTACTGTCCGGGCTGCGGCGAGCCGCTCATCGAGCGCTACGGCTTCCGGGTGCTGGGCAACCGCGTCGCCAACGGGCGCTGCCCGAAGTGCGCCCGGACCATTCCCGGTTTTTGGAGCGTGCCCGCGGATCTTCGGCAATCCGGAGGGGTACAGATCTAAAGAAAGCACCCCCCCGCGCGCATTCGCGCTCCCCCCCACGTCGCTCGCTCGGGGGGACCCCTCGCTCGCTTTTACCGGCCGATCTCGTCGATCACCCAGCCCGTCCGGCCCTTGCTCAGGGTGAAGGTCTGGGGAAAGGCGCCGGGGATGGAGCCGTTGATGGTGTCCCGGCGCGTGACCTTCACCACCGCCTGATGCTCCTTCATGTCGATGGAGAGGAAGGTGATCTTCACGACCTGGGATTGGATGCTCGCGAACGCGTTCCGCGCGCGCTTCTCCTCGTCGGCGCTGAGGTTGGGCTTGACCGACTTGAACAGTTCGACGTCCTTGTTCTCGATGGCCTTGGCGTAGTCCGCGATCACCTTGCGGATGGCCGACTCGTCGAGGGAGGCGGCGGCAGCAGCGGATTGCAGGTCAGGCTGGTAGGCAGCGTCCGCGGGCGCGGACAACGCCAGCACCACCAGCAAGCCGATGACCATCGACAACTCTCACGTCGCTGCGATTCGGAGGGTGCAGCAAACGCGCGAGTATAGCACGCGCCCGCGCGTGAGCCCGCTCACGTCTGCGCGTTAGTCGAAAAGCGTATTCGTCAGTTTCCCGAGATCCGCTGCAGCGCGGCGCGGGCGGCGCGGCGCAGGTCCTCGAAGTGGGCCTGGTCCTCCATCTGCTTCCGCTCGCACACGGTGCACTCGTAGGGGTTCGCGCGGACGATGGCTTGGAGCTGCGGCACTGCCGGGCGAGCCGCGGGCCCGATCTGGCCCAGCGACTGGATCGCCGCCTCGCGCACGCACCAGTCCTTGTCGTTGGCGAGCGCGTAGACCAGATGATCGACCGCGGCGGCGCCGAAGCGGGCGAGATCGCGCGCGGCCGCACATCGGGCCGCGGGTCCACCCCTCTGGAGCGTCCCCCCGAGGCTGTTCACGTTGGGTCCCTGCGGCACGTCGGCCTGCGCCTGTGCCGCTTCCGCCGCTTCCTTCTCGGCCTGCTGGCCCTTCTCGACCTTCTCGATGTTCTCCGCCACCTGCGCCACCCGCGGATCGCCCTGAGGCAGCTCGCCCTTGGCCTTCGCCAGCGTGGCGCGGGCCTGGGCGAGGTCTTTCTTGAACGTATAGGACCAGGCGATGCCGAGGTCCGCCTCGCCGGCGTACTTCGGCTCGAGCTGGATGGTCTTCTTGTACATGTCGATCGCCTCGTCGAAGCGGTTCGCGTTGAAGAGGCTCCGCGCGAGGCCGAGCGTCACCTGCTCGTTCTTGGGATCGATCTCCATCGCCTTCTTGTAGGCGGCGATCGCCTCGTCCGTGCGGGCCGGCTTCATCGTGCGGTAGACGTAGCCGAGGTTCGCGTAGCCGGCGACGTCCTTGTACCCGGGCGTCGCGATGACCTTCTTCAGCTCGGTCGCGGCCTCTTGGTGCTTGCCGGCCATGGCCAGCACCAGGCCGTAGTTCGAGCGATAGTCCACGTTCTTGGGGTCGAGCTCGACCGCCTTCTTGTAGACGGGTACGGCCTGCTCCGGCTGCCGTGTCTGGACGAAGGCGAGCCCGGCGAGGGCCTGCGCCTCCGCGGAGCCGGGCAGCGCCTTGGCCGCCTTGTCGAGCGGCGCGACAGCGCCGGCAAAGTCGCCCTTCTGGGCCAGGAGCCGCCCGACGATCAGCTGCACCTCGCCGCTGTCGGGTGCCTCGGCCGCGAGCTTCTGCGCCTCGGGAAGCGCGGCGTCGAGCTCGCCCTTGCGGATCTGGACCTGCACCAGGGCCGCGCGGGCCGGGACGTAGCCGGGGTCGGCCTCGAGGGCGCGCTTGTACGAGCTGACAGCCTGGTCGAGGTTGCCGCCCGCCTCGAAAATCCTGCCGACGGCGACCTGCACCACGGGGCTGTTGGGGCTCACGAAAGCGCCCTGCTGAGCCTGCGCGATCGCGTCGTTCCAGTTCTTGCTGTTCTCGGCGAGGATCGCGGTCCCGAGGGCGGCAAACGCCTCACCCGACTTCAGATCGGTCTCGGATGCCTTGCGCGCCTCCGCCACCGCTTCGGCCGCCTTGTTCTGGGCCAGCAGGGCCTGGGAGAGGCCCACCTGCGCCTCGGCCATCTTCGGGTCGAGCTGGGACGCCTTGCGGAACGCGGTCTCGGCCTCGGCACTGCGCCCCGCCGCGAGCAGCGCCTCTCCGTGCGCCTCCTGGGCGACGGCGCTCGCCGCGCCCGCCTGGACCGCCTTGTCGGCCGACTGCAGCGCCGCCACGTTCTGCTGTGTCCGCACCTGGGCGCGGGCCAGGGCGGCCAGCGACGACGGCGTCTCTTGCGCCTTCACCGCTTCCTGGGCCTGGGAAAGGGCGTCCTTGCCGGAGCCGCGCTTCAACGTCAGGCCGGAGACGTTGGCGAGCACCTCGGAACGCACCGCCGGGGCGGCCGACGCGCTGAGCTCGACGGCCTTGCCGGCGGCCTTGGCCGCTCCGTCGGCGTCGCCCGTCTTCCACTGGAAGCGGGCGAGGGCGGCATAGGCTTCCGGACTCGGCGTCTGCTCGGCGACGCGCTGGAGGGTCTTGATGCCCTCTTCGGGGTGGCCGCGCTGGAGCTGTTGCTCGGCGCGCGCGACGGCGTCGTCCAATTTCTTGTCGGCCAGGACAGGCGCGGCCAACAGCCAGGCGGCCCCGGCCACTCCCAGCATCTTCTTCATAGAGACGTTCATAGAGGCAAACCTCATCGATACCACCACCCAGATTCGATTATAGCGCCGGCTCTCCGCGCGGGGCGGGGAGGTCCCCCACCCCCCCGTGGTATACTGTTCTCGTACCACGATTCTTCCTGTGTCACCCTGGGCCTCCGGAGGTTAGAGGAGGATGACGCCACCGTCCACCTGCCAGTCCTGCCGTCGAACCGCAACCGGAGCGCTCCTCGATTACCGCAAAGGCAGCGGCGTCGTCCACAACGACAACTTCCTGCAGTGCGACATCTGCGAGCGCTATGCCTGCGCGGAATGTCTCCAGGTGTACGACATCCTGTCGGGGTACGACTTCCTCTGCCACGAGTGCGCCCGCGCGTTCGGAAACCCGCCACCCCATCGCGGACACTGACCGCCCCGGGGGTGTCCCACCTCGTACGATATGTGCGAGAAAAGTGACGGGGTCCAGCCACAGCCCATGATCGGCTCGCACCGCAAGATGTTGACGCCGTTCTAGTTGACATCTATTCACACGCCATTGGAAACCGGCACGCGACTTGCTACGTCTATTTCTCCAGAAAGGCCATGACAACGCTTTCCTGATGGCTACTCCAACCTCTAACCAATCCCGCTAAAAAACCTTCCCCCCCAAAGAGGGGACCTTCCGCAGGACGTGCGAGGGGCGCCGCAAGGCGCCCCTTAATTTTTTCTCTCACCGGAGACCGTTTTCGTGCCGGCCGAGGCCGTCGCGTCCGTCGGGCGTGTCTCGATGGCGGCCCGCACGGCGGCTTCCGCGTCTACGGCGCCCCATCCCTGGCGGTCCACCTCCACCCCCGCGATGCGCCGCGCGGTGCGCACGAGGTGGCGCTTGACCTCCTGAGGGAGGAGGGTCGGGTTCGCCTCCAGCATCTGCGCGGCCAGGGAAGCCACGATCGGAGCGGCGAAGCTGGTGCCGTCGACGTGCTTGTATGCTCCCGAGATGACCTTCTGATCCTTGAGCTTGAGATGCACGAGCTGGCGCAACAGGGCCGGGACGAGGTCGGCGGCCGCGTCGAGCTCGGCATCGACACCGCGATGCGCGGCGAGCACGGACGGCATCTCCCCGTCGTCGGCGGCGTCGAGGCGGGAGAGCAGCTCGGCCTGGGCGGCGGTCGGCGTGCCGGGCAAGATGGGGGCCGCGACCCAGATGCCGGGCGCGACGACCTCCGGCTTCTGGAGCCCGTTCACGGTGGGGCCGAAGCTCGAGTGGTACATTCCATATCCGGCAAAGGCGAGCCGGTTCTGATCGTCGAGACCGCCCACCGTGAGCACCGACGGCGCGGAGGCGGGGGGCAGGACCGGATGGTCCGGCCGATGGCCGAGGTTGCCGACCGCCGCACAGACGAGGATCCCCTCCCGCGTCGCGCCCTCCGCGGCCTGCGAGAGGCCATCGGTCAAGTAGGACGCTTCGTAGTCGCCCCCGCAGCTCACGTTGACGATGCGGATGCCGTAGCGGCGGCGGTTGCGGACGACCCAGTCCAGGCCGCGCTGGATGTCCTCGTGGGCGATGCGCCGCATCGTCCCGCACTTGACGAGGACGAGCCGCGCTTCCGACGCCACGCCGCGATAGAGCCCGCCCGAGAGGCGCCCGTTTCCGCACGCGACGACGGACGTCATCGTGCCGTGCCACGAAGATTCGTCCGGCCGCGAAAGGTCCTGCGCGCGGCGGCGGCTGCGGGTCACGTCCACGTAGGCGAGGATCCGGTCTTCGGGCTCCACGAGGTCGGGGTGCGCGTAGAAGCCGGAATCCAGGAAGGCGATCGTCACCCCGCGCCCGCGGTACGCGTCGAGCGCGCCCAGCCGCAGGGGAGTGGGCAGGATGGCGCCCGGCGGCGCGCCGTGGCGGCGCAGCTCGTCGAGCGCGCCGGTGAAGCGGCGGGCGCACTCCCGGCAGAGGCCGTCCTCCCCCGCCCAGCCCGGCGTGTTGGCGGCGACCAGGGCCGCGACCTCGGCCTCGAGATCGCGGCCGGAGACGAAGTCGGCCACGCCGACGTCACGCCGGCAGAGCGAGCAGCAGCGGGACTCAGGAGTCATGGTGGGAAGGAGCCAGTATAATCCCAACTTCATGGATCTCGCGGGCATCCAGGCCGCCCTGCGCGAGCAGCGCATCGACGGATGGCTCCTCTACGACTTCCGCGGCACCAACCCCATCGCGCGTGCCGTCATCGGCTTCGACGAGCGGCAGATCGGGACCCGGCGCTGGTTCTACCTGATCCCGGCCCGGGGTGAGCCGGTGGCGATCCTGCACGTCATCGAGCCGCACGCGCTCAAGGGAGCGCCGGGCAACTCGCTCCTGTACCGATCGTGGAAGGAGCTCGAGGCCCTGCTCCACGAGAAGCTGGCCGGGATGCAGCGGGTGGCGATGGAGTACAGCCCCGGGGCGGCCATCCCATATGTGGGCCGGGTGGACGCGGGCACCATCGAGATGGTCCGGGCCACCGGCGTCGAGGTGGTCAGCTCGGCCGACCTCGTCCAGACCTTCGAGGCGCGCTGGACGCCGGAGCAGAAGGCGCTCCACGACCGGGCCGCGCGCGACACGCTCGTCGCCAAGGACGAGGCCTTCGCCCTCGTCAAGGAGCGGCTGGCCGCGGGGAGGCCCCCGAAGGAGAGCGAGGTGCAGGCCTTCATCCAGTCCCGCTTCGACGCCCGCGGCCTCACCACCCACCATCCCTGCATCGTGGCCGTCAACGAGCACGCCTCCGACCCGCACTTCGAGACCGCGCCCGGCCCCGACGATCGCACGATCGGGAAGGGCGACCTCCTCCTCATCGACCTGTGGGCCAAGGTGAGGGACGACCCCCGCGCGGTGTACTACGACGCCACGTGGATGGCCTTTTGCGGCCGCGACGTCCCCGCGAAGATGCGGGAGGTGTGGGAAGCGGTGAAGGGGGCCCGCGACGCGGCGGTGGCGTTCGTGCAGGACGCGGTGCGCACCGGCCGGACGATACACGGCTACGAGGTGGACGACGTCGCCCGCGCCTACATCGAGGAGCGCGGCTACGGCGCCTATTTCCTGCACCGCACCGGCCATTCCATCGGCTACGAGGTCCACGGCAACGGCGTGAACATCGACAACCTGGAGACGCGCGACCAGCGGAGGATCATCCCCGGGGTGTGCTTCTCGATCGAGCCCGGGATCTACCTGCCCGAGTTCGGGGTGCGCAGCGAGATCGACATGTACGTGGGGGAGCGGGCGGCCGAGGTCACCGGCGACATCCAGCGGGAGCTGCTGCTGCTGGCCTGATCGGATGGGTGGCCGCCCGCCGCGCGCGGTCCTCGCCATGCTCACCGCGGTCCTCACGCTGTCGGTCTGCCTCGCCCTCGTCGTCGCCTATTACGCCTACCAGGCCCGCCGCTACTCGTCGCTCGACCATGTCCTCGCGGGCGATTTCCCGATCGAGCCGGACGAGGAGATGGGCTTCGTGCCCATCCGCAACGGCGCCACCTTCCGCCGCCACGAGCGCGCGGGGCTCGCGTACCACGTCTTCACGAGCGACCGCCGGGCGCGGGTGAACGCCCGCTTCGAGCGGACTCCTCCCACCGTCGACCTCGTGATCGTGGGGTGTTCCTTCTCCTGGGGCCACGGGGTCGAGAGCGAAGACACGTACGGCCAGGTCCTCGCACGCCGCCGCGGGCTGACGGTGGCCAACCTCGCCTTCTCCGCCTGGGGAACGGTCCAGGCCGTCCAGATGCTGGAGCGCAACCGCGACCTGGCGCCACGCGCCGTCGTCTACGGGTTCATGGCCGATCACCTCAAGCGGAACGTCATGGCCTGCGCTCCGGCCTACGGCCCGCTGTGCCTGCCCTTCGCGCACGTGGCCTTGGACGAGGACGGCCGGCCCTTCCTCGCCCGGCCCGACACGTCGCTCTTCGAGCCGAATCGGCGCTTCTGGCGGAGCTTCTTCTTCACCAAGTCCGTGGGGCCGCGGCAGCTGCTCGCCGCCGCCGAGGTCGACTGGATCCGGCTGCGGACGCGCCGCCCGCCGCCGCGCGAGGACGAACAGGCGGAGGCCCTCGCCCTCGATTTCCTCTTGCCGAAGCTGTGCGCGGCGGCCCGGAACGCGGGGAGCACGCTCGTCATCGTGAACCTGCCGTACCTGGAGCCCGGACAGACGCCTCCGGCGCCTCCGGCTCTTCTGCGCGCGGTGGAGGCGGTCCGGGGAAGCGCCGTGGAATTCCTGGACCTCGCGCCGGTCGTGAAGTCGTATTACCGCGATCCCAACCGGCCCTCCCTCCGCTTCGCGCGGGACCGCCATCCCAATCCCGAGGCCCATCGGCTCTTCGCCGGCGCGCTCGAGGCCTTCCTCGAGGCGCGAGGCCTCATCGCCGCCGCGGCTTCACCGGCCCGCACGGGCGGTAGATAATCGCGGGGAGGGACAGCTTGGGGGTCGATGAATGAAGTATCGGCGGCTGGGGCGCACGGGTCTCATGGTCTCCGAGATCGGATACGGGGCCTGGGGCATCGGCAAGGGCCTGTGGGTCGGCGCGGAGGACGCGGAGAGCCTGCTCGCTCTGCGCCGGGCGGTGGAGCAAGGGGTCAACTTCATCGACACCGCCCTCGCCTACGGCCCCGGCCACAGCGAAAGGCTCGTCGGGCAGCTCGTGCGGGAGATGAAGGTGCCGCTGTACGTCGCCACCAAGGTCCCGCCGAAGAACCAGACGTGGCCGGCGGCCCGGGGGGTCCCGGTCAGCGAGGTCTTCCCGGCCGCGCACGTCAAGCGCTCCGCCGAGGAGAGCCTCAAGAACCTGGGCCTCGACCACATCGACCTGCTCCAGCTGCACGTGTGGCGCGACGAGTACCTGGACGATACGTACGCCGGCTGGCAGGAGGCGCTGCGCGAGCTGCAGAGGTCGGGCAAGGTGCGCTTCGTCGGCATCTCGGTGAACGACCACGACCCGTCCTCGGCGCTGCGGGCCGTGGCCTCGGGGTTGTTCGACACGGCGCAGATCATCTACAACATCTTCGACCAGACCCCGGAAGAGAAGTTCTTCCCTGCCTGCCCGAAGCACGACGTCGGCGTGATCGCCCGCGTGCCCTTCGACGAGGGCGGGCTCACGGGGACGATCACTCCCGACAGCACGTTCCCCTCCGGCGACTTCCGGAGCCAGTACTTCAAGGGCGACCGCAAACGGCAGGTGTGGGAGCGGGCCGAGGCGCTCAAGAAGCTGCTGGACGGTGATGCGAAGACGCTGCCGGAGCTGGCGCTGCGCTTCATCCTCAGCCACGATGCCGTGTCCACGGTGATCCCCGGCATGCGACGGCTCAGCAGCGTCCAGGCCAACGTGGCCGTCTCCGACGGGCGGCGGCTCTCGCCGGCCCTGCGCGAGAAGCTCAAGGCCCACGCCTGGCCGCGCAATTTCTACGACTGAGCAACGGGTAGGCGTCCGGCGTGCGCGGCCCTACCTCATCCTGTTCGCGGTATCGTTCGTACTCTGGTATGCCGGCGTGCGCCTGCGGGGCGGCTCCGGCGTGCTCGACCACAGCCCCATCGACCAGCACACGCGGCAGGCCCAGTCGTGGCTCGACGGCCGGCTGGACCTCCCGGGCGCTCCGGGCTACCTCGAGATCGCCCGCTACCGGGACCGGTTCTACGACAGCTTCCCGCCCACGCCGTCGCTGTTCGAGCTGCCCCTCGCAATCGTCTTCGGCCGCGCGACGCCCAGCAGCCTGGTGATCTTCCTCTTCTGGGTGGGCGCGCTGTGGGCCGCGTACGCCGTGCTGCGCCGCCGGGACTTCTCCGAGCGCGACGCGATCGTCACCAGCCTGGCCTTCGTCTTCGCCACCAACGTGTATCCGTCCTGCGTGCGGGCCAACGTATGGGCCCAGGGACTGAGCCTCGGCTTCAGCCTCACGCTCATCGGCCTCGTCTTCGTCGTGAGCAACCCGCGGCGGGGATGGCGCGGGCCGGGCCTGGGCTACCTGCTGCTCTCCCTGGCGGTGGGCGCCCGGCCGCTGCTGCTGTTCATGGTCGCGCTCTGCGTGGCGCTCGACCTTCGCACGTCCGGGCGTAGCCTGCGGCAGGCGATCACGTCCGCGGTGCTGTGGATGGCGCCCGGCGGCGCGCTGCTTGCCTGGCTCAACTGGGCCCGCTTCGGCGACGTGCTGGAGTTCGGCCACCACCACCTCGCCTTCGCGCGGAACCTGCCGCACGGCCTCATGAGCCCGCACTACCTGCCCTGGCACTTCTACCACGCGGTGCTGAAGCTGCCGCGGATGCAGGCCCGGTGGCCGCCGTTGGAGTTCGACATGAACGGCACCGCGTTCTGGCTCCACAACCCGGTGCTCGTCGCCGCGCTGTGGGGGCTCCTGGCGCGGCGCTTCGACCCGTGGATCCGCGCCGCCGCCGCCTTCGCCTTCGTGACGATCGGCGCCGGGATCCTCATGTACGAGTCGGGGGGATGGGTGCAGTTCGGGTTCCGCTACGTGATCGACCTGCTGCCGGCCGCCTTCGTCGTGTTCGCCTTCACCTTCGACCGCTTCCCGCGCCTGCTGCTCGCGGCCTCGCTCGTCACGCTCGCCATCAACGTCTATGGCCTGGCCGGCTGGAAGCATTTTCCGCGCCAGCCGCGCGACGCCCCGTGGCTGCAGGGGCTGCCCGCTTCACCGCCCCCGGCCGAACTCAGCGCGATCGCGCCCCCCGGGGTGCACAGCACCCCGATTAATGAGCGAGCGCGGATTCACTCCGCGCGAGCGGATGCCGCGATGCCCGCCTGTCCCGCCCAATAAAGAAGGATGATCGCAAGGTCCGCCCCGGGCACGCGGGCGTGGAAACGGTCGAAGGCGATGAGCGTGTCGCTGAGGGCGAAGAGGATCGCCCCGGCCAGGCCGGCCCACTCGCCCGGTCGCGGCACACCGGATTGTCCGACGCGGGCGGCGGCCCGCCACACCATGCTGCAGATGGCGATCACGTAGGCCATCACCGCCGGCCGCATCTCGCCCAGGCCGCCCCACAGGAAGGCCGTCACGGCGGCACCGTACACGGCGATGGGCACCGCGCGGACGAGTTGCGGCCGTTTCGTGTCGGCGAGGAAGGCGGCGATGTAGGCGATGTGCGCGAGCAGGAAAGCGGCCAGGCCGGCGACGAAGCTCCATTCGATGAGGACGTCACCGACGAGCGAGAGGGCCAGTCCGGCGGCGAGACGGTTCCGGTAGGTGCTCTTCGGAGCCCCGAGCACCCACCACCCGAGGCCCAGGACCGGCAGCGGCTTGACCACGAGCCAGAGCCAGACCAATCAGGCCCTCAGAGGTCGTGCTCGCGATCGGACAGGGCCGTCTCGGGACGGATGAAGGTGTGGGCGGCCGCGATCCGGTGGATCTCCCTCACCGCGTCGAGGCCGATCTGCTTGGCGAGGCGCAGCGTCTCCCTCACCTGATCCGTCCGCGAGACGGTGGTGTTGTCGCAGCAGATGGCGACGGGCACTCCCGCCTCGAGGAACTTGTGGATCGGATGCGGCTCGCCGCGACGCACGGCGCCGGAATCGTAGTTGCTCGACAGGCAGCACTCGACGACGATGTTGTCCCGGGCCAGCCGCCGCATCAGCTCGACGTCGCCCGCCGCCGAGCAGCCATGGCCGATGCGCTCGGCTCCCAGGCCGTCCACCGCGTCCCAGATGTAATCGGCGGGCGCATCCTCGCCGGCGTGGACGGTCAGGCCCAGCCTTCCGATGCGGGCGATCTCGTAGGCGCTCTTGAACAGGCGCGGCGGGTTGCCGCGCTCCGGTCCGGCGATGTCGAAGCCCACCACTCCCAGGCGGGCGTGGAGATGCTGCGCTTCCGAGATGGCCTGCCGCGCCAGGATCTTCGCGATGTGGGGCCCGTGCTGGCGCATCGCGATGACGACCAGGCCGAGCTTCATCGGGTGTCGCTTTGCGGCGTGGTTCATGCCCGAGAGCACGGCCCGGATCGACTGGCGCGGCGTGAGGCCGGCGAAGGTGTGGATGATCGGCGAGTAGCGCAGCTCGAGCGTGGCCACCCCCGCCGCCGCCGCGAGGTCCACGATCGCCTCGGTGACCTGGCTGATGTTCTCGTAGAACTGCGTGATCCAGAGCGGGTAGTGCATCTTGTCGAGGTAGGCGAGGAGCGTGCCCTCCTCCTCGGGCTGCAGCTCCAGGCGCGGGCGCATCTCCTCGAAGGTGTCGACGGGGTTCAGCCCGTAGTGCTTCATGAGCTGCCACGTGACCTCGGCGGGGATCGACCCGTCCACGTGCTGATGCAGCTCGACCTTGGGGATGGCGCGGACCTGCTCTTCCAGCTCCGACACGCCCCTAAGGATAGAGCAGGTACCGCGCGCGCCGCAGCCGCCAGCGTGACTCGTCGGCCGCCCAGCCCGCCGCGATACGGGCGGGATCGTCTCCCGCCTCGAGGCGGGCCAGCGCCTCCTTCGATCCGGCCAGCGCCGCCGCCGCCGAGATCTCGAAGCGGCTGCCGGACAGGCGATGAAGAGCGGCCGCGATCTCCAGCCCCACTCGTACGGGACGGAGGCCGGCGCGGTCGGTGACGGAGAGAAAGACGCCCGGGCACGGCTGTCCGGCGTAGGGGTCCGCGGTGGGCGTGAAGCGAACGGGGTAGAAGCGCACGCCGGGCAGGCCGCGGGCGTTCAGCGCCTCGGCCAGCCGCACCCCGTCGATCCACGGTGCTCCCACCTGCTCGAACGGCCGGTCGGTGCCCCGGCCGACCGAGACCGTCTCGCCTTCGAGAGGGGCCAGTCCCGGGTGGAGCGCCGCCGCGGACAGGCTGCGCACACCGGGCGATGGATCGACCCACGGCAGGCCCGTCTCGTCGAACCACAGGTCGCGGCGCCAGTTCTTCATGGGGACCACGGTGAGGTCGGCGCCGATTTCCTTCGCGGCGTTGAGTACGCGGGCCACCTCGCCGATCGTCAGCCCGTGCCGGATGGGCATGGATCCCTCGCCGGCCGGCCCCTCGATCTGGAACCCGTCGATGGGGTCCGGGCGATCGAGGACCACCACCGGGATCTTCCGCCTGGCCGCGTCTTCCATCGCACGGGTGAGCGCGCGCGAGTGGTCGTCGAACCGGGTTCCGGTGCCGGGAAGATCGACGACCAGCGTGTCGACGCCGTCCATCGCCTGGCCGACGGCCACGAGCTGGACGCCCGCCGCCGAGCGCAGCAGGCTCGCCGTGCTCGCGCCGGCGCGGTCGGTCGCCGTTTCCGTCGTGAGAAGCCCCACTCGCCTTCCTCGGAGGCGGGCGAAGCCCTCCAGCCGGAGGACGTCGATGCCGGTGAGGACCGTCGCCTCCCCGCGGGGCGGGCTCGGCCGCGACGCGGCGCCGAAGTCGCCCCGGGCGAAGTCGGCCGCGCGCTCGGCCACGCGCGGGCCCGGATCGACGAGCGCCGCCGCCACCGCCGTCGCGACCCGGGCCCTCAAGGGCGTCACGTCGCCCTTGCCGTCGGGGTGCAGGCGGCTCGACAGGAACACGACGTACAGGCCGGTCAGCGGATCGATCCAGATCGAGGTCCCCGTGAAGCCGGTGTGGCCGAAGGACCCGACGGGCAGCAGGTCGCCGCTGTTGGACGCGAAGCGCGAATCGAGGTCCCACCCCAGCGCGCGCACGTCACGCAGCGTCGGCGGGGTCGCGGGCGAGGTCATGCGCGCCACGCCGAGCGGCGAGAGGATCCGCGCCGGACCGAGCCGGCCGCCATGGAGCAGCATGCGGCAGAACCGCGAGAGGTCGGCCGCGTCGCTGAACAGCCCGGCGTGCCCGGCCACCCCTCCCATGCGGCGCGCGGTGGGATCGTGGACCACGCCCCGCAGCATCTCGCCCGGCGAGCAGCCCGGGCCGGCGCATGTCTCGGTGGGGGCGATGCGGGGCCGCAGGGACGCCGGCGGATTGAACGTCGTGTCCTCCATTCCCAGCGGCGCGAAGATGCGCTCGCGGCTGAAGCGATCCAGGCTCCTCCCGCTCACCCGCGCGACCACGTCGCCGAGCAGGAAGGAGTTGATGTCGCTGTAGACGAACCGCTCGCCGGGCGGCGACGTGGGCACCTCCTCTGTCGCGCGCGCGATTGCCGTCTCGTAGCCCGTCCACGGGTCGGCGAGGTCGACGTCGGGGCGCAGGCCGGACGTGTGGGTCAGCAGGTGGCGCACGGTGATCTGGCCTTTCCCGTAGCGCTCGAAGCCGGGGATGAAAGCGGCCACCGCGTCGTTCAGCCGAATCCGGCCCTCCTCGATCAGGATCATCACGCTGGTCGTGGTCGCCACGACCTTGGTGAGCGAGGCGAGGTCGAAGATCGTGTCGAGGGTCATGGGCTCGACGGCCGGGACGAGAGCGCGGTTTCCGTAAGCCTTCAGGTAGGCGACGCCGTCGCCGCGGCCCACGAGGACGACCGCGCCGGGAAGCTGCTTCGCTTTGATCGCCTCCGCCACGAGGGCGTCGATGCGGGCGAGCCGCGACGCGTCGAAGCCCGAGGGCTCGCCGCGCGCCGGGGTGGCCGGCGTCGTCGTCACCGCGGCCCCCGTGGCGACGAAGGCGGTCAGCAACAGGCCCAGCCGAGGCGAGGGGGGCGCGCGCATGTCTCTCATGATGCCTCGGCCCGCCGCTTTATGGCCTGCAGCCACATCCTCCGGATGAGGGCGCTGCCGGGGTAGATCACCCGCCAGTACATGGCGAAGCGGCGCCGCGCGCCGTCGTCGGTGCCGAGGACCCGCGTCTCGGTGCTGAGCCGGCACCAGCCGTCCGCTTCCTCCTCGACGAGGAAGTTCATCGCGGTGTTGGCGTAGCGGGGCGGGTCGGCTCGGCGTGGTCCCAGCCGCAGCTTCGTCCCGAAGACGACCTCACGTCCCGGCTCGTCGCCGAGGGCGACGAAGCCGGAGCGCAGGGCGACGTCGAGGATCGGCCGATCCTCCGGCGCGTTGAGGATCGACTCCCGGCCGCCCCCGCCCAGGCGCGGCGAGCGTATCCAGGTGAGCGTGCGGAACAGGCGGATCTCGCCGGCGGTGACGGCACGGACGGCTTCGAGGATGCGCGCGGGCGGCGCGTGGATCCGGACGGCGTGGACTTCGTGGAAGTGGTAGGCGGGCATCACCTCGTCGAGATGCGTGTGCGGGCCCTCCACGCGTACCGGCGGCGCCGGCAGCGCGAAGCCGAGAAGCGCGCACGCGAGCCCGGCGCCGAGGACGAGCGCTCCGGCTCGCCGCCGGCGCATGCCGATGAAGCGCAGCGGCTTGACCAGGCCGGCGAGTCCGACGAGGAGGGTGAGGCCACCGGCGTACACGAGAACGACGGCCGCGAGCTCGAGCATCTCCGATCGTCGGGACGATACCCCAAATCACCGGCTCTCTTCCGCGGGCTCCGGCCCCCACGTAGGATTGGGTGGAGGGGGGTGTCATGCGCTTCGAGGAAGCCCGTCACCGCGAGGGAGCTTCGGCCCTGGCGAGGCTCGGCGACCTGGCCGACCGCTACCGGCGGGTGCGCGCGTTCAGCGAGCGGCTCAGCCGTCCGCTCGCGGTGGAGGACCAGGTCATCCAATCGATGCCGGACGCCAGCCCGACCAAATGGCACCTCGCGCACACGAGCTGGTTCTTCGAAACGTTCGTCCTGAGCGCGGCCGATCCCGGATACCGCAGCCCCCATCCCCTCTACGGCTATCTCTTCAACTCCTACTACGAAGCCGCCGGCGAGCGGCACTGCCGTCCGCGCCGCGGCGTGCTGTCCCGGCCGACGGTGGAGGAGGTACGCGAATACCGGCGGCACGTCGACCGGCACCTCCTCGCGTTGCTCGACCGCGCGGCGGACGGCGAGGCTCCGGAGTGGGCGCCCGGCGTCGAGCTGGGGCTGCACCACGAGCAGCAACACCAGGAGCTGATCCTGACCGACATCAAGCACGCCTTCCAAGCGAACCCTTTGCGGCCGGCGTACGCCTCCGGTTCTTCTCCCCTCACCCCTTTCCCTCTCCCCGCTGGGGAGAGGGGATTGCCGGGGGAGAGGGGATTGTCTGGCTGGATCTCCTACCCGGCCGCCCTGCGCGAGGTCGGACACGACGGGTCCGGCTTCGCCTTCGACAACGAGTCGCCGCGGCACCACGCCTTTGTCGGTGCCTTCAGCCTCGCCTCCCGGCCGGTGACCAACCGGGAGTGGCTGGCCTTCATGGCGGACGGAGGCTACACGAGGCCGCAGCTCTGGCTGTCGGAGGGGTGGAAGACGGTCGGCGCTCAGGGTTGGGACGCTCCCCTCTACTGGGAACAGAAGGACGGGGAGTGGTGGACGATGACGCTCTCGGGCATGCGTGCCGTGGATCTGGAGGAGCCCGTCTGCCACGTGAGCTATTACGAAGCCGACGCGTATGCGCAGTGGGCCGGGGCGCGGCTGCCCACCGAGGCGGAGTGGGAAGTGGCCGCCGAGGACTGCCCGGTGGCGGGGAACTTCGTCGAGAGCGGCGCCTTCCATCCCCGGCCCGCGACCGACGATGGGTCGACGCCGCTGCGCCAGATGTTCGGCGACGTGTGGGAATGGACGCGCAGCGCCTATCTCCCGTACCCGGGCTATCGCCCTTTCGCCGGTGCGCTCGGCGAGTACAACGGCAAGTTCATGTGCAACCAGTTCGTGCTGCGGGGCGGCTCGTGCGCGACGTCGCGCACGCACGTCCGCCGGACGTACCGGAACTTCTTCCCGCCCGACGCGCGCTGGCAGTTCTCGGGTGTGCGCCTGGCCAAATAGCGATCAGCGATCAGCAATCAGCGATCAGCCTTGCTAGCGTCGCCGCTTTGCCGTGCTGACTGCTGATTACTGATTGCTGCAAGCGGCCGTCTAGCTCTTTCCCAGGACATAGCCGGCCCGATGCAGGTGGGCGCGCACCTTCCGGTAGTCCCACGGCGCGAGCGTGACGTCGATCTCGCGGGCCGCTTCCCGCTTGAGGGTCATCTTGAGGTGCCAGGGTGTCACCACCAACGATTCGATGATCGCTCGCGGGTAGAACGTCACCGGCCGGAAGCCCTCGACTCGCGGCCAGCGGCGCTCGTTCTGCAGCTCGGGCGGCACTTCCGAGGCCCAGCAGGTCAGCACCTCGGTCATCTCGGCGAGTCCGGGAGTCGCGTGAGGCCGCAGATAGAGGCGCAGCGGCCCTCCCGGCAACCCGAGCTGGTCCACGAGCGCGGCGAGCAGCGCCCCCATGACTCCTCCGCCGACGATCAGCGCCGCGGTCGACGTCTGCCGCCGCTCCTCGGCGGATCGGCGCTCGACGGTGATGATCGCCTCGTCGGTGACGACGACGTGGCGCGCGTGGCCATAAGAGACGGTCAGGACCATTCCGACACCATTTGCGGAGAAGGAGGATTCGCATTGTAATCCGTCTGTGCCCTTGAATGATCGTGAGCTCAGTCGCGCCGTGCGTCACCTTCGCCGCTCCGACCCCGTGCTGGCGCGGATCATCGACCGCGTCGGCCGCTGCGCCTGGCAGACCGAGCGGGGCGGGAGCGCCTTCTCCTCCCTGATCGAGGCCATGCTGTACCAGCAGATCACCGGGAAGGCGGCGGCCTCCATCCACCGCCGGCTCCGCGAGGTCCTCGGACGGCGCCACCCGCGGCCCCAGGAGATCCTCGCCGCCTCGCGCCGCGCCCTGCGGGGAGCCGGGCTGTCGCGCCAGAAGATCGCCTACATGCGCGACCTCGCCGCGAGGGCGGTCGATGGGTTGCCGTTGCGCGGCCTGGCCCGGCGGTCAGACGAGGAAGTCATCGAAGCGCTCTGCGCGGTGAAGGGTATCGGGCGATGGACGGCGGAGATGTTCCTCATCTTCCGCCTGGGCCGCTTCGACGTGCTGCCGGTGGACGACTATGGCGTCCGCAAGGCGGCGCAGGATGCGTACGGGCTCGACGAGCTTCCCGACGCACGCTGGCTCCGGGACCGCGGCGAGGCCTGGCGCCCCTATCGCACGGTCGCCTCGTGGTACCTGTGGCGCAGCCTCGAGCTGTCCCGGGAGAAGAAGCGGTGAGGCGGACGGCCGCCCGCCTCGGCGCGGCGGCGGTCGCGCTGGCGCTCGTGGGCGCGGCTCCTCCCCCGGTCCACGTCAACGGGGGCCGGCTGAAGGACCTGCTCCTCGGGCTCGCCGAGTTCGGCAGGAACCCGGAAGGCGGCGTCTCTCGCCTGGGCTTCTCGAAAGAGGACCTGGCCGCGCGGGCGTGGCTGATCGATCGCATGAAAGAGGCCGGGCTCGAGGTGCGGGTCGATCCCGCCGCCAACATCCACGGCCGGCGCCTGGGTGGCGACGCCTCGCTGCCGGTGATCTTGTTTGGCTCCCACATCGATTCGGTCCCCAAGGGCGGCAACTTCGACGGCGACGTCGGGAGCATGGGCGCCCTCGAGGTGATGCGGACGTTGAAGGACGAGAAGGCCGTCACGCGCCATCCCTTCGAGATGGTCGTGTGGTCCAACGAGGAGGGCGTCCACTACGGCAAGGGCGTCTTCGGCAGCCGGATGGCGGCGCGCGG
>WNFB01001710.1_pt1 | contig 18877 bp, 21 predicted proteins | sample 5400501 | NCBI WGS metagenome assembly WNFB01 (sample SAMN13153341, study PRJNA577476) | soil metagenome | isolation source: 200 cm saprolite under Douglas fir tree site 2 hole 1 | place: USA:California | collected 2015-04-18 | reverse complement strand
CGGAGCCAGCTGGTTTTTGTGACGCCATGGCGGCGCGTACCTCGGGTGCGACGGTGCGGTCGGCGCCGCACCTTGCCGGATCGCGCTATGGCAGGCCCGAGAGGCCGAACTGAGGCGGCGGCAGAATCGGCGGCGTCGGCCAGCTTCCCCCGGCCGCACGCGCAATGCAATGCGCTCGCGTTCCTCGCCGGCGAAAAACGAAGCCCCGGCCCTCCGCTTCCAGCGCCGGAGGACCGGGGCATTCGTTTGCCGGACGCTGGGGGGAAGGGGATGGGGGGCTGCGTCCGACAGAGCAAGAACGCGCCCGGGATCGGCCGGTTCCGGCACGATCGAAAAAAGTTGCGGAGTGTTTTCGTGTCGCCGCTGCGGGGTGGAGAGCCGGGTGGCTGCGCTTCCGCGGCCTGCCGCGGGTCCCCTGCGTGACGCGTCGGGCGCGGAACTTCCGCGCCGTCGCTGGCATTATCGTACGGCGCCGCTATGGCGGCGCCGCAACGCATATGCGCAGGGGACGTTGATGGCTTCGAAAAAACGAGTGAGCAGGCGTAGCGACCGCCGCAGCGCCGGCATGGCCGAGCGGACGTTCAAGGAGATCAGAACCTCGCTGGAATCGCTGCGCGACCTGATGGAGAGCTATCTGCCGGCCGCCCGGACCAGCACGAAACGAGCGGCAAAATCGCGCCGGCGCCGCAAGCGGGCATCCGCGGCTTCGCGGGTCGGCGTTCGATCCGGGGGACGTAAGGCCAAGGCACGCCCGCGCCGCGCACGGCGGGTCGCCGCCGGGTGAGCGGGACAGTTCTTCGCTTGCGGGTCTGGAAATGATAGGTCCCGGGCCGCATGCCGCCGCCCGGGACCCTCAGCAAGAATTTCGGCCACGCGGCCTACTCGGCGCCGCCCGCGCCGCCGCCCGCCGGCCCGCCCGTGTTGGCTGAAGCGCGGTCGAATACCAGCCTCTCCTCGGCCGTGAACGGCTTGAGGTGCGAAACCTTGTTCTGGCTCTGGGCGAGTGCATTGGAGGCGAGGGTCGTCGCGAAGACGGCCGCGAGGACGACGTGAAGCACTTTCGGCATTGCTTTCTCCTGGTGGTTCGAGACGCGGCATGCACCGCGCGGACCTCCCCGTGAGGGTCGATAGCCCGCGGGCGTTGCCCAGTTCTAAACAGAGTCCGGTCGGCGAGGGGCTTTCGACAATCTGGAAAAGTGTCGGTTAACCGAAACCCTTGCATTCGGCGGATCGCCAGGCGCCTGGTACTGCCTTGGCCACGTCGGACCGGCATGGCGGCAATCCTCATCGCAAAGGCGTCCGCCTGCCCCTATACTCGCGCCGAGCCTGCCTGCCCGTTGCCCAACGGGCATCCCTCACACAGCCTGCCAGGACGAGGAGAGCAGCGCATGGACCCGACGAGACGCACCATGATGGCGACCAGCAGCGCGGCGCTCGCAATGGCAGCCGCAACCCCGCGTGCGTTCGGCCGCTGGGAGAAAGCGGAGCGATATCCCGACCCGTCGGTTGAAATACTCGATCCGAGCTTCGCCAAGTATCGCCTGTTCAACGCGGCGGTGGAGCGGATCGCCACGGGCATGCGCTGGTGCGAAGGCCCGGTCTGGTTCGGCGACGGGCGTTATCTCCTGTGGAGCGACATCCCCAATAGCCGGATCATGAAATGGGAGGAGGAGACCGGCCGGGTCAGCGAGTTCCGCAAGCCGTCGAATAACGCCAACGGCAACACGCGCGACCGCCAGGGCCGCCTCGTCACCTGCGAGCACGGCGGGCGGCGCGTGACCCGCACCGAATACGATGGCTCGATCAAGGTGATCCTCGATCGTTTCGACGGCAAGCCGCTCAACTCGCCCAATGACGTGGTGGTGAAATCGGACGGCTCGGTCTGGTTCACCGATCCGCCGTTCGGCATCGGCGGCAACTACGAAGGTAACCAGGCCACGCCGGAACTGCCGCAGAACGTTTATCGGGTCGACGCCGCCGGCACTGCCACGGTGGTTGGTGCCAATCTGCGCGGCCCGAATGGGCTCGCGTTCTCGCCCGACGAAAGCAAGCTCTACGTCGTGGAGTCGCGCGCAACCCCGAACCGCCTGATCCTCGTCTTCGACGTGACCGACGGCGGCACCAAGCTCGCCAATCCCCGCACTTTCATCGACTCGGGGCCGGGCACGCCCGACGGCTTCCGCGTCGACATCGACGGCAACCTGTGGTGCGGCTGGGGCATGGGCAGCGAAGAACTCGACGGCGTGATGGTCTATTCGCCGCAGGGCAAATTGATCGGCCGCATCCGTCTGCCCGAGCGCTGCGCCAACGTGTGCTTCGGCGGCGCCAAGCGCAATCGCCTGTTCATGGCCGCGAGCCAGTCGGTCTATTCGCTGTACGTCGGTACCCAGGGCGTGGCGGGAGGTTAAAGCTCCGCGCGGCGGGAAAGCCGCGTGTCGACGCGGCCGGATGCGGGGTCACGGCGCTCGGCGTGACGCGGGTGCTGGTTCGCCAGCTGCGCCGGCGGCTTCGCGGCTCGCCATCAGGGCGGCTTGGCCGAGCGGGGTCAGCGCGATGGCGCCGCGGCCCTCGAGCTTCACCAGCCCCTCGATGACGGAATCCTCCCACACCGAGATATGCGGGCAGCTCCGCCACGCCTCCATGACGTCCGCCCGGGTGCGCGGGCGCTCCGCCACCCAGGCCAGGAACTGGAGCATGATCAGGCTTACCGGCCTGGACATGGGCGAAGGGTACCACGAGTCCGATCCCGCGTGGACGGCCGGACTGGATCGCGAAAAAGAAATGCCCCGGTCTCACGGGGAGCCGGGGCAGGGAGCCGGACGGGGGAAGGGGTATTGGGGGCTTGTCCGGCACGCAAACAACGCGCCGCCGACGCCAGTGGTTCCGAGCTTCTCAAAGAAATTTTTTGGGTCCCGTTGGGGCACTATCTTACCTCCGACGGCGCTCGGACGCTGTGGCCCAGCAGGCCCGAGGCAAGATCTTTGTGCAGTGCGGAATAGGGCCGGTCGGGAAACGGCCAGGCCGCTCACTTCCCGAACAGCTTGTCCGTGGCGGTGATCAGACCGATGGTGGGATTGGCGGCGCAATATTCGCCGAGCTTCTTGGCATTGGCGATGAGCTTGTCGGTGTCGATGATCGGCGGGTCGTCGTCCTCTTTGTAATAGGCGTCGAGCCACGCCAGGATGTAGCCGATCTCATCCTTGCTGCTGTCCACGAATTCTTTGCATTTGATCGTCGAGAGGTCGAGCTTGGCGGCGCAGGCCGGCGTAGCAATGACCAGCGCGGCGGCAGCGAGGGCAGCGTGTCGAAACCTCATGGGCGCATCGTCCTTTTCCGGGAGGGATGGGGCGGCAGCCTATACCGGCGCGCGCGGCGCTGCGATGGATAATTCGCCTCGACGCGCCATGCGCGGGCCGCTACTGAATTAGCAAGGCGGCCGGGAAGGGGAGGCGTCATGCAGCTGTTGATCGTGTATGTCGTGCTGGTCATCGTCGGCGAGCTGCTGGCGGCGGCGGCTGGATATTACATCGAGCGAACCGTTCCGGCCGCGAGCCTGCCGGTATTTCTCGCCATGTTCTTTTCCGTTCTCGTGATCGCTTGGCTGCTTGCGATCCGGATCACGCGGCCCAAGCAAAGCGGCTCGTGATCGAGGCGCCACCGTCCGATTTCCTTACGTGCCGAAATATTCCGCGTACTTGCGCGTCACCTCCTCGATCGCCTTTTCCTGCTCCAACGGATCGGTGACGAGCGACTTTATTTGCGACAGCGGCAGGCGGTCCGCCGGCTCTTGGACGTCGGGGTGGAATGAGCGCATGTGGCCCCTGTCGACCAGCAGCTGCTGGCCCTCGCGCGAGAACAGGAAGCTGGCGAAGAGCCGTCCGGCGTTGGGATGCGGCGCGGCCTGCATGAGGGCGCCACCGCCGGCAATGAGCGGCGTGCCCTCGCGCGGATAGACGATCGCGACCGGCGCGCCTTGCGCCACGAGATGCAGCGCCAGGTATTCGCTGCCGTCGAACATGAGCGGGCGCTCGCCCAGCGCCAGCTTCTTGGGCGGATCGTTCGCCGATTGCACCTGCATGACGCGCTGGCGGCCGAGCTTGCGGAAATACTCCCAGCCGAGCGCACGGCTGAGCGCAACGGTCGCGGTCATGCAGCTGCCGCTATAGGCCGGATGCGCCTTGACGATCTTGCCCTGCCACTGGGGCTCGATCAGCTCGGCGTAGGTCGACGGTGCACGCTCCGCCGCCACCGCCTTGGTGTTGTAGCCGACGACCGCGAACGAGGCGCGCGGGGTCGCATAGAAGCCGTCCGGGTCGCGCGCATGCGCCGGCCAGCGCGCCACGTCGGCAGGGAGGTATGGGGCGAGCCAGCCCTGCCGCTTCCAGCCGAGGAAATGCACGATGTCGCTCGTCTCGACGACATCGACCGCATGGATGCGGGCGGCATATTCCTGATTGATCCGCTGCAGGATGCGCTCGGCGCCCGAGCGCTCGATCTGCACGTTGATGCCGGGATATTTTGCTTCGAACGCCTTGCCCAGAGCTTCGGCGACGAGAACGTCGGCGGACGAATAGAAGACGACCCTGCCTTCCTGTTGCGCCGCGGAGATCAGCTCCGGCGTCACCGTGACCGGGGGCACCGTCTGAGCCGCCGCCGGCGCACCGGTGTCCAACAACAGCGCGGTCACGGCGGACAATAGGCAGCAGGCGGCTTTCAGCATGGCGACGTAACGACGGAAGAGGCAACAGCGGGGCGCACGCGCGTGCGCGTTACTTCGGCTTGATGCCATCGTCGCGGCACGAATGCGGGCTCGGCTTAAACGGGTTCTCGAAGGGCGAATACCAGTCGCCGCAGCGGTCGCAGCCGGACAGCAGCAACCCCAGCGCAACAAGTCCGATCATCAACCCGGTGGCCCGCACGCGCGATCCCCTCCGCAACGCAAGCTTATACAGGATTTGCGGCCCAGGCGCGAGATTGTTGCCCGCCGGTTGTCGCCGGCGACCCGGCGCGCTGGCAGCATGGTGCGCTCGGCTCCCTGGGCGCGTTTGGGCGGCCTTGAAAATCTTCAGCGGCTGTCGTTAGTGCGACCTGGCAGCCGGCCTGTCGGCATGGCAAGGGCGGGGAGCGGGTGACGATGCGAACCGGTGCAGTTGTCGTGGGATTGGCGTTTCTCGTCATCGCCTGCATTTATTGGCTCGTTCCGGCCGAATCCCTGCCGGCCTTCGTGCCTGGCTTCGAGGCAGGTTCGCCGCGCGTCCACATCAAGCACGGCCTTGCGGCGCTCGCCGCCGCGATCGTGCTGTTCGTGATCGCGTGGTTTGCCGGGCGCTCGCGTCGCGCCTGATCGCAGGTGCGATTGCGGCGGTAAAATGTTCCGGCTTTCGGCTTCGATCCGGGGCGGGGGCAGCACAACGGCGGGAACCGGCGGCGGACCCCGGTCGTTACCGGGGTATGATCTCGACCGTCGTCAAGCGATCGATCGTCATCGGCGGGCACAAGACGAGCGTCAGCCTCGAGGACGCGTTCTGGTCGGGGCTGAAGGAGATCGCCGTGTCCCGCCGGACGACGATCTCGGATCTGATCGCCGCAATCGACGGGCGCCGGCAGCTGGGTAACCTGTCGTCGGCGATCCGCCTGTTCGTGCTTGAATCGTATCAAGAACGCGCCGACGGCGGCCGCGACGACTTGGAGACGAGCATCGCGCCGGAGTGACCGCGGAGCGATGCGGGCGCGCTGTTTTGCTGCCCCCGCCGTCCTTGCTCGATCATCCCATCAACACGGCCCGGGTGGCGTTATCCGGCCCGAGTTCGTCGATGCTCTCGATCGACATCAATTCGGCGAGCCGCGTGCGCGCGCGGTTGACCCGGCTCTTGATGGTGCCGATGGCGCAGCCGCAAATCTCGGCGGCCTCCTCATAGGAGAAGCCCGATGCGCCGACCAGAATGAGCGCCTCGCGCTGGTCGGCCGGCAGCTTGGCAAGCGCCTCGCGGAATTCCTGGAACTCGACCCGCTCTTCCTGCGCCGGCTGGGTCTTGAGAGCATCGGCGTAGCTGCCGTCGCCGTCCTCCACCTCGCGCCGCCGCTTGCGATATTCCGAGCGGAACAGGTTGCGTAGGATGGTGAACAGCCAGGCCGACATGTTGGTGCCGGGCTCGAACGAATCGATATGGGCAAGCGCGCGCAACAGCGTTTCCTGCACGAGATCGTCGGCGCGGTCGACATTGCCGGACAGCGAAATGGCGAACGCGCGCAGGCTCGGCACGGCCGCGAGCAGTCCGTCGCGCAGGGCGGGATCGAGACTCATCCGCGCGCCTTCTGCTCGGCCGTCTGGGCGGCGGCCTGCGCGGCGCCGGCCCGCTCATCGAGCCGATCGAGCAGATCGATGAAGCGCGCGGGAACGCCCTGGCGCACCAGGTCGGCGTACATGGCGCGAAGCTGCCGCCCGATCTTGATCCGGATTTCGCGCCCAAGGCGGGGCGCGGTGCTCGGCGGTATCGTGCAATCGTTCATGGGGGAGATCGAAGCTCGGGCTGGCCCTGGTCCTGGTGAACCTCCGGACCGGGAACGCGGAAACCGCCGGTATGGTTCCTGGCCAAGGAACCTTCCGTCCGCCGCGGCGTTCGGCCGCGAGCGCAGTCTCTAGCGCTCGTCTGCGGGGGCCCGTGACGACGCTTCGGGCGGTGCGAGGTCTTCCGCGGCCGCCGAAGGGTCGAGCCCGGGGGTCTGGTCGGCTTCGGCCAAGCTTGCGAGCCTGGCCCACATCTCGGCCAGCTTGATCAGGTCCTGCTTCGCATTTTCGTCGGTGGAATGCTTGGCGCTGTCGAGGCAAGCGAGGCCATAGCGCCTGTACTCGTCGGCTCGGCCCATCAGCCCTCCCCGTCTTCGACGCTTTTGACATACGCGCAATGCAGCAATCGGGAATTTGGTTCCCGACAAAATCGGCCCATCGAGGAGGGCTAATGACCTTGCTCCGGACGGTGCGTTTTTCGCTTGACTCTCGGAACAAAGTGGGAACATTGTTCCTGATACGTTCAGTCCGAGAGGAAGGGTCATGATCCGCGCCGTCGTCGAAGAGGCCGCCGCCTTGGCGTCGCTGGCCTTGTTCATCGGGATGATTGCAATTTGGGCGCAAGTCATTGCCGTGCAATGACAAAAGCCTGCTATTTCCGACTTGGACAACGCCGTCCGTTCGCGCGGCGGGAATAGGAAGCTGTTGACCGCGCGCTGTCGCGGTGGACAGGGGCTCTCCCGGCCTCCACCATCCGCGCCAGTGGAATCGGGAGGGCGGCCGTGAACGGTCCGGGATTCGTGCACTTGCATGTGCACTCGTCCTATTCGCTGCTCGAAGGCGCGCTGACCATCTCCAAGCTGGCCGAGCTCGCCAAGGCCGATCGGCAGCCGGCCCTGGCCCTGACCGACAGCGACAACATGTTCGGTGCGCTCGAGTTTTCCGACAAGCTCGCGAGCGCCGGCATCCAGCCGATCATCGGTTGCGCGCTCGCGGTCGACTTCGCCGACCAGAACGCTCCTTCCCACGGCACGGGGGCCGCTCGCCGCCCGCGGCTCGTCCTGCTCGCCGCGCGCGAGCAGGGCTATCGCAACCTGATGCGCCTGTCCTCGCACGCGTTCCTCGCGGTGCCGTCCGGCGAGGCCCCGCACGTGGCGCTCTCGGTGCTGGCCGATGCCGCCGTCGGGCTCATAGCGCTGACCGGCGGTGCCGCCGGCCCGCTCGATCTCGCCATTGCCGCCGGGCAGGCCGATCTCGCCGCCGCCCGCTGTGCCAGGCTGCACGATATCTTCGGCGACCGGCTCTATGTCGAGCTGCAGCGCCATGGCCTTGCCGCCGAGCGCCGCGCCGAGCCGGCGCTCGTCGAGCTTGCCTATGCGAGAGGCCTGCCGCTCGTCGCCGCCAACGAGCCCTATTTCGCCAGGCGCGAGGACTACGAGGCACACGATGCGCTGATCTGCATCTCGGAGGGCCGGCTGATCGCCGAGGGCGACCGGCGGCAGCTGAGCCCGGAGCACCATTTCAAGACGCGCGCCGAGATGGCCGCGCAGTTCGCCGACCTGCCCGAGGCGCTCGCTGCGACGATCGACATTGCCGAGCGCTGCGCCTTTCGCCCGCTGCTGCGCAAGCCGATCCTGCCGCGCTTCACCACCGCCGCCGGCGGACCGGTCGACGAAGCCGACCAACTGCGCCGGGAAGCGGAAACAGGGCTCGAGCGTCGAATCGAGGCGCATGGCCTCGCGTCCGGACACACGATCGAGGGCTACCGCGAGCGCCTCGCTTTCGAACTCGGCGTGATCGAGCGAATGAAGTATTCGGGCTACTTCCTCATCGTCGCCGACTTCATCCAATGGGCGAAAGGCAAGGGCATCCCGGTCGGTCCCGGCCGCGGCTCGGGAGCGGGCTCGCTCGTCGCCTACGCCCTCACCATCACCGATCTCGACCCGATCCGCTTCGGGCTCCTGTTCGAGCGCTTCCTCAATCCCGAGCGCGTGTCGATGCCGGATTTCGACATCGACTTCTGCCAGGACCGCCGCGATGAAGTCATTGAATACGTGCAGGAGCGTTACGGACGCGACCAGGTGGCGCAAATCATCACCTTCGGCACCCTGCAGGCGCGCGGCGTGCTGCGCGACGTGGGCCGCGTGCTGGAAATGCCGTACGGACAGGTCGACAAGCTGTGCAAGCTGGTGCCGCACAACCCGGCCGCGCCGGTGACCCTGTCGCGGGCCATTGCCGACGAGCCGCGGCTGCAGGCGGCCCGCGAGAGCGAGCCGGTCGTTCGCCGCGCCTTCGAGATCGCGCAGAAGCTCGAAGGGCTGCACCGCCATGCCTCGACCCATGCCGCCGGCATCGTGATCGGCGACCGCCCGCTGCAGGAGCTGGTGCCGCTCTATCGCGATCCCAAATCCGGCCTGCCCGTCACCCAGTTCAACATGAAATGGGTCGAGCAGGCCGGGCTGGTGAAATTCGATTTCCTCGGTCTCACGACGCTCAGCGTGCTCGATACGGCGGCAAGCCTCGTGCGTCGCAGCGGCATCGATGTCGACCTCACGCGAATCCCGCTCGACGACGCCAAATCCTATGCGCTGCTTCAGCGCGGCGAGGTGGTCGGCGTGTTCCAGGTGGAAAGCGCGGGCATGCGCCGCGCGCTGGTCGATATGCGGCCGGACCGGTTCGAAGACATCATCGCGCTCGTTGCGCTCTACCGCCCCGGCCCGATGGCAAACATCCCGACCTACTGCCTGCGCAAGCATGGGCTCGAGCAACCCGACCACATCCATCCCAAGCTCGAGTTGATCCTCAAGGAGACCTTCGGCGTCATCATCTACCAGGAACAGGTGATGCAGATTGCCCAGGTGCTGGCGGGGTACTCGCTCGGCGAGGCCGACCTTCTGCGCCGCGCCATGGGCAAGAAGATCCGCAGGGAGATGGAGCAGCAGCGCGCGCGTTTCGTCTCCGGCGCGGTCGAGCGCGGGGTCGAGCGGGGCCAGGCCGAGGCGATTTTCGAGCTGCTGGCGCGGTTCGCCGATTACGGCTTCAACAAAAGCCACGCGGCCGCGTACGCGCTGGTCGCCTATCAGACCGCCTACATGAAGGCCAATCACCCGGCCGAGTTCATCGCCGCGTCGATGACCTACGGCATGGCCAATACCGACAAGCTCGCGGAATTTCGCGCCGAGGCCGAGCGCCTCGGCCTCAAGATCGATCCCCCCTCGATCAACCGCTCGGGAGTCATTTTCGACGTCGAGGGGAGGACCATTCATTACGCGCTTGCGGCCTTGCGCGGCGTCGGGCGGCAGGCGGTCGAGGCGATCCTCGCCGCGCGCGGGCAGGGGCCATTTCGCGATCTCGCCGATTTCGCCGCGCGCATCAATCCGCGCGCCATCAACAAACGCGTGCTCGAAAGCCTGGCGGCGGCCGGCGCGTTCGATCAACTCGAGCGCAATCGCGCGCTCGTCTACGCGGGCGCGGAGGCGATCCTTTCCGCCGCGCAGCGCCGGCACGAGGCGGCCGCGCTGGGGCAGAACGAACTGTTCGGCGGCAGCGCGAGCCGCGCGTCCCTGGTGCTGCCGGCGGCCGAGCCGTGGCTGCCGGCCGAGCGGCTGCAGAAGGAATACGAGGCGATCGGCTTCTTCCTGTCCGGCCATCCGCTCGACGATTATGCGGCCGCGCTGGCGCGCCTGCGCGTGCAGCCGTGGGCCGAGTTCGCCCGCGCGGTGAAAGCCGGCGCGACCGGCGGACGCGTCGCCGGCACCGTGGTGTCGCGCACCGAGCGCCGTACCAAGACCGGCAATCGCATGGGCATCGTCGAACTCTCCGATCCCTCCGGCCATTACGAGGCGGTGATCTTCGCCGAGGGGCTGCAGCAATATCGCGACCTGCTCGAGCCCGGCAGCGCCGTGCTGCTGGTGCTGAGCGCCGAGGTGCAGGGCGAGGACGTGCGTGCGCGCATCCAGTCGGTCGAGCCGCTCGATCAGGCGGCGCAGAAGCTGCAGACGGGCCTGCGCGTGTTCCTGCGCTCGGATGCGCCGATCGAAGGCGTCGCGCGCCGCCTCGAGGGCAAGGGCGACGCCGAGGTGAGCGTGATCCTTATCCTCGAGGACGGCGCCACCGAGGTGGAGGTGCGCCTGCCCGGCCGCTTCAGGGTCTCGCCCCAGATCGCCGGCGCCATCAAGGCGGTGCCCGGAGTGGTAGAGGTGCAGGCGATGTGACGCCGGGATGCCCTCGCGAGGATGCCCGCAATTGCGCCCCGCGTATGTCCATCCGGTTTTCCTTGCGTCTCCTCCCGCGCATCGCTATATCGGCGCCATCTCACACGCGGACCATGGCGCAAAGCCGTCCGGTGGCTCCGGCCGCAAGGCCGAAGCTCACGGGTCCGCGGCGGCACAAACCGGAGAACGACATGGCGCTCCCTGAGTATTCCATGCGCCAGCTGCTCGAGGCTGGCGTGCATTTCGGCCATCAGGCCCACCGCTGGAATCCGAAGATGGCGGAGTACATCTTCGGCACCCGCAACAACATCCACATCGTCGATCTCGCCAAGACGGTGCCGATGCTCCATCGCGCGCTGCAGGCGGTGAGTGACGCGGTCGCCGGCGGCGGACGCATCCTGTTCGTCGGCACCAAACGCCAGGCGCAGGACGCGATCGCCGACGCCGCCAAGCGCTCGGCGCAGTACTACGTCAACTCGCGCTGGCTGGGCGGCACCTTGACCAACTGGAAGACCATCTCGAACTCGATCTCGCGGCTGCGCAAGCTCGAGGAGATGCTCGGCTCCGGCGAGGCCCAGGCCTACACCAAGAAAGAGCGCCTCACCCTCACGCGCGAGAAGGACAAGCTCGACCGCGCGCTCGGCGGCATCAAGGACATGGGCGGCCTGCCCGACCTGATGTTCGTCATCGATACCAACAAGGAGGACATCGCCATCAAGGAGGCGCGGCGGCTCAACATTCCGGTGGCCGCCATCGTCGACACCAATTGCGATCCCGACGGCATCACCTTCACCGTGCCGGGCAACGACGATGCGTCGCGCGCGATCGTGCTCTACTGCGACCTGGTGGCGAAGGCTGCGATCGACGGCATCTCGCGTGCGCAGGGCGAGATGGGCGTCGACACCGGCGCAGCCGAGAAGCCGATCGTCGAGGAAGTGCCGGTGGAGACCCCGCCGTCCGGCTTCCAGCCGCTCTCGGGGCCGCGCGGCGTCGCCGACGACCTCAAGAAGCTTCCCGGCGTCTCGCCCACCATCGAGAAGCGCCTCAACGATCTCGGCATTTTCCATTTCTGGCAGATCGCGGAGCTGGGGCCCGATGACGCGCACAAGATCGGCGAGGAGATCGGCCTGCCCGGCCGCCTCGATGGGTGGATCGCCCAGGCCAAGGAAGCAACCGCCGAGAAGGAGTGACGCGGGACACGCGGCATAATGGCCGCCGCCCGCGCAAACGGGACCGGAGCGATGGCGAACATCAGCGCCCAAATGGTGAAGGAGCTGCGCGAGCGAACCGGCGCGGGCATGCTCGACTGCAAGGCGGCGCTTGCCGACACCGGCGGCGACATGGAAGCCGCGGTCGACACGCTGCGCAAGAAGGGGCTCGCCAAGGCGGCCAAGAAGGCCGGCCGCGTCGCGGCCGAAGGGCTCATCGGCATTGCGCGCGCGGACGGCAAAGGGGTCGTCGTCGAGGTCAATTCGGAGACCGATTTCGTCGCCCGCAACGAGCAGTTCCAGGGTTTGGTGAAGATGATCGCCCATGTCGGCCTGAAAGCCGGACCCGATGTCGAAGCCATCAAGGCCGCGAAGGTGGGGAGCGAGACTGTCGCCGAGGCTCTTGCCTCCGCGATTGCCACCATCGGCGAGAACATGACGTTGCGGCGCGCCGCCGGGCTCGAAGTGGGGCAGGGCGTGGTCGCGAGCTATATGCATAACCAGGTCATCGACGGCCTGGGCAAGATCGGCGTGCTGGTCGCGCTGGAATCCGCCGGCAAGGCCGACGAGCTTCAAGCACTCGGCCGCAAGCTCGCCATGCATGTTGCCGCTGCCAATCCGCAGGCGCTCGAGCCGGCACGCCTCGACCCCTCGGTGGTGGCGCGCGAGCGCGCGGTGCTCAGTGACAAAGCAAGAGCCCAGGGCAAGCCCGCGAATGTGGTCGACAAGATCGTCGAATCGGGGCTCAAGACCTTCTACAAGGAGGTCTGTCTGGTCGATCAGGCCTATATCCACGAGCCGAACAAGAGCGTGGCGCAAGCCGTGAAGGAGGCCGAGGGCGCGGCGGGGGGAGCAATCCGTATCGCCGGCTACGTGCGCTACGCGCTCGGCGAAGGCATTGACCGGCAGGGCCCGGATTTCGCCGGGGACGTGGCGGCAGCGGCCGGCAAGCGTTGATCGAACGGCCGCCTGCCGGAGCCTCTTCCGCCCCGGTAGAACGCGCGACAAGCCCGGGAGCGAAGCCTAACGCCGCGATCGCGGACGCGATCCTGCGGATCTGGTAACTGGCCGGACGGAGCGAGCAAATGGGGGAGCCCGCCTACCGACGCGTCGTCATTAAGGTTTCCGGCGAGGCTTTGACCGGTCCCGAGGGCTACGGCATCCACCAGCCGACCCTGGACCGCATCGCCGCGGATCTCGTGGCCGCCCGGGCGCTCGGCGTGAGCCTCGGCATCGTGGTCGGCGGCGGCAACATCTGCCGCGGGGTCGAGGTGTCGGGCAAGGGCGTCTCGCGCACGACCGGCGATGCCATGGGCATGCTGGCAACGGTGATGAACGCGCTCGCATTCGAAGCGGCGGTCGAACGGGCCGGTGCTCCGGCGCGCACGCTTTCGGCGCTGGCCATGCCGGCCGTGTGCGAGACCTATTCGCGCCAGCGTGCCATCAAGCACCTCGACCGCGGCCGGATCGTGCTGTTCGCTGCCGGCACCGGCAATCCGTTCTTCACCACCGACACGGCGGCGGTGCTGCGTGCGGCGGAACTGGGCGGCAATGCGGTGCTCAAGGCGACCGATGTCGACGGGGTCTACAGCGCCGATCCCAAACGCGACCCGGCCGCGCGGCGGTTCGACCGGCTGACCCACCAGCAGGCGATCGAGCGCGACCTCAAGGTCATGGATTCGACGGCCTTCGCGCTTGCCCGGGAAAACCGTATGCCTATCATCGTCTTCTCGATCCGCGAGCCGGGTGCAATCGCGGCGGTGCTGGGCGGTAAAGGGCACGCGACCATCGTCGGATGAGGCGGGCCGGGTCGAGCCCAATGCCAATTCCCGTCCCGCGGCGGGCCCGGTACTTGAGAGGCCAAAAATGGCAACCGCGACTCACGATCTCGCCGAACTCAAGCGCCGCATGCAGGGCGCCATCCAGGTGCTCAAGCAGGAGCTGAGCGGATTGCGCACCGGACGAGCCTCGGCGAACCTGCTCGAGCCCGTCCAGGTCGAAGCCTACGGAACGCATATGCCGCTCAACCAGCTCGCCACCGTGAGCGTGCCGGAACCGCGGATGATCAGCGTGCAGGTCTGGGACAAGTCGATGGTGCACGCGGTCGAGCGCGCGATCATGGCCGCCAATCTCGGCCTCAACCCGGCGACCGAGGGACAGGTGCTGCGCCTGCGCATTCCCGAGCTCAACGAGGAGCGGCGCAAGGAGTTGGTCAAGGTGGCGCACAAATATGCGGAGGCCGCGCGCATCGCCGTGCGGCATGTGCGGCGTGACGGCATGGAGGTCCTCAAGAAGCTCGAAAAGGATCACAAGATCAGCCAGGACGACCACAAGCGTCACGACAGCGAGGTGCAGAAAGCCACCGATCAGGCCATTGCCGACATCGACCACGCGCTGGCGGCCAAGGAAAAAGAAATTCTCACCGTCTGAGGGAGCAGGGCAGAGCCCTTCGATGTCGATGTCCGAGGCCGAGGCGCCGACGACCGCTCCAACCGCCGCCGCCTACGGCGCGCCCCGCCACGTCGCCATTATCATGGACGGCAATGGCCGGTGGGCCGCCGCGCGCGGCCTGCCGCGCCGCGAAGGCCACCGCCGCGGCGTCGAAGCGCTGCGCAAGACCGTGCGCGCCGCCGGCGAGCTCGGCGTCGAGGTGTTGACCATCTTCTCGTTCAGCTCGGAGAACTGGTTGCGGCCGCCCGCCGAAATCCGCGATCTGATGGGCCTGCTGCGCCGGTTTATCCGGCACGATCTCGCCGAGCTGCACGGCAATAACGTCAAGGTCCGCATCATCGGCAACCGCGACGGCCTGGAGCCGGACATTCGCCGCCTGCTGGAAGAAGCCGAGGAGCTGACCCGCGGCAATAGCGGTCTCATGCTGGTGGTTGCCTTCAACTATGGGGCCCGGGAGGAGATCGCCCGCGCCGCGCGCCGGATCGCCGAGGACGTGGCGCGCGGCGCCATCAAGGCCGAGGCGGTGACCGCGGAGCTGATCGGCCGCCATCTCGACGCGCCCGATCTGCCGGACCCGGACGTGATCATCCGCACCAGCGGCGAGCAAAGGCTGTCGAACTTCCTGCTGTGGCAGGCCGCCTACAGCGAGTTGATTTTCCTGCCGATCTATTGGCCGGATTTCGACCGCTCGGCGCTCGAGCACGCGCTGGCGGAGTATCGGCGGCGTGAACGCCGGTTCGGCGGGCTCGCTGCGCAAATCGGGTCTTGAGCGCCGTGCCGCAGCCTGCACCGGCTGCCGATACGGAAACGAGCGGCGCGGTGCCGCGCAAGGGTCATCGGGAGCTGTGGCTGCGGGTCGCCTCGGCCGCCGTGCTCGCGCCGCTCGCGGTCGTGGCGGCCTATCTGGAGGGCGGGTGGTTTATCGCCTTCTGGCTGCTCGCATCGGCGGGCATTTTGTGGGAGTGGCTCGCGATCGTTTCGCGCGCGCGCGACTTGGCGCCGGGCGGGCGGGCAGGCTGGATCGCATTGGGCTTGGCATACGCGGGCACGATGTTGGTTGCGCCGGTGGTGCTCCGGGCAGACCCCGAGTTCGGTTTTCTCGCCATGATTTTTCTGTTCGCGGTGGTGTGGGTGACGGACGTGGTTGCCTATTTCGCCGGCCGACTGTTAGGAGGGCCGAAACTGTGGCGCAAGGTGAGCCCGAACAAGACCTGGTCCGGGGCGATCGGCGGGGCCGCGGGGGCCGTGGTCGCAGGGCTCGTGGTCTCGACCGTCGCGGGCATCGGCAACGGGCCTGCGATTGCGGCGCTCAGCCTCGTCCTCTCGGTGGTCGCGCAGGGCGGGGATTTGTTCGAATCGGCGTTCAAGCGCCGCTTCGGGGCCAAGGATGCGAGCCACGTGATCCCCGGCCATGGCGGGCTGATGGACCGGCTCGACGGGCTCCTGACCGCTGCCCTCGCCGCCGCCGTCATCGGGGTCGCGCGGGGCGGCCTGGATGGCGCCGGGCGCGGCCTCATCCTATGGTAGGCCGATGAGCATTCAGCGTTCAGTCGTCCAGGCCGATCCGGCCGCGCGCCCGGCGCCGCGCACGGTGACCATCCTCGGCGCGACGGGATCGATCGGTGCGAGCACCATCGACCTCATCCGCCGCGAGCGCGGCCGCTATCGCATCGAGGCGCTGACCGCCAAAAGCAATGCAGCCGCCCTGGCGGCGCTGGCGCGCGATTTGGGAGCGCGGTTCGCCGCCGTCGCCGAGCCCGCCGCCTATCGCGAGCTCAAGGATGCGCTCGCCGGATCCGGCGTCGAGGCCGCGGCCGGCGAGGACGCGATCGTCGAGGCGGCGCGCCGCCCGGCCGATTGGCTGATGGCGGCGATTGCCGGCGCGACCGGCCTGCGCGCGACCTTGGCCGCGGTCGACCGCGGCGCGAGCGTGGCGCTCGCCAACAAGGAATGCCTGGTCTGCGCCGGCACGCTGTTCATGCGCCGTGCCGCGCAAACCGGCGCCACCGTGCTGCCGGTCGACTCCGAGCACAACGCGGTATTCCAGGCGTTCGGCGCCGGCCGCCGCGAGGACGTCCGCCGCGTGATCCTGACCGCATCGGGCGGGCCGTTCCGGACGTGGCCGGTCGAGGCCATCCGCAAGGCGACCCCCGAGCAGGCGCTGCGCCATCCCAACTGGTCTATGGGCCCGAAGGTCACGATCGACTCGGCGACCTTGATGAACAAAGGCCTCGAGCTGATCGAGGCGCATCACCTGTTCGCGCTGCCCTCGGCCGAGCTCGACGTGCTGGTGCACCCGCAATCGATCGTGCATGCGCTGGTCGAGTTCCGCGACGGCTCGCTGATCGCCCATCTCGGCCCGCCCGACATGCGCGTGCCGATCGCCCACTGCCTGGCTTGGCCGGCGCGGCTGCGGAACGCGGCGGCCCGGCTCGGGCTTGACCGGATGGCGAGCCTGAGCTTCGAGGAACCCGATCTCGAGCGATTTCCAGCCCTCGGGCTGGCGCGGGAGGCGCTCGAGGCAGGCGACGGGGCGCCGACCGTGCTCAATGCGGCGAATGAGGTAGCGGTGGCTGAATTCCTCGCCGGAAAGCTGCCGTTCGGGGGTATCGCGGCACTGGTAGCCGCCGCCCTGGAGGCTGCATCGAGCCGGGGGGCGATGCGGGAGCCGGCGAGCGTCGACGACGCGCTCGCCATTGACCATGTTGCGAGATCGTTAACGCGCGACCTCTTGCAACAAATTGCCGCAAAGGCATTTTAAAGGTTTCTGGGGCCAGAAGTTCGCGGCCGAGAGCCGCGGGGACGAGGACGGCATGGAGTTTCTCAGCAGCATCGGCGCATGGGGTGGCTTGTCGACCTTCTATTACCTGGTCGTCCCCTTTCTGTTCGTCCTGACCGTCGTCGTGTTCGTGCACGAGCTCGGCCACTTCCTGGTGGCGCGTTGGTGCCGTGTGCGCGTCTTGGTGTTCTCGATCGGTTTTGGCCGCGAGCTTGCCGGCTTCACCGACCGTTACGGCACGCGCTGGAAGATCGCGGCGATCCCGCTCGGCGGCTACGTCAAGTTCTTCGGCGACGACAACGCCGCAAGCGTGCCCGACCGCTCCAGCATCGAGGCGATGAGCGAGGCCGAGCGCCACGAAAGCTTCTTCCACCAGACGCTCGCCAAGCGCGCCGCGATCGTCGCCGCCGGCCCGATCGCCAATTTCCTGCTGGCCATCGTTATTTTCGCCATGGTGTTCATGGTGTACGGCCGGCTCGACACCGCTGCGCGGGTCGAAGCGGTCAAGCCGGACAGCGCCGCCGCGGCCGCCGGTTTTCGGCCCGGCGATCTGGTGGTCGAGATCGACGGCCGCTCGATCAGGAGCTTCGCCGACATGCAGCGCGTGGTGCGCGCCCATGCCGACCAGAAGCTCCAGATCGTGGTCGAGCGCGACGGCCGCGACGTGACGCTGCCGGCCGTTCCGACCGTCACCGAGGTCACCGACAATTTCGGCAAGACGCATCGCTACGGGATTCTCGGCATCGAGGGTCCGAAGGAACGCCTGAAGGTCGGGCCGCTCGCGGCGATCGGCTACGGGGTCGAGGAGAGCTGGTCGATCATCGACGACACCTTCTCCTATCTCTACCGCATGATCACTGGCCGCGAGTCCGCCGACCAGCTCGGCGGGCCGGTCGGCATCGCGCTGATGTCGAGCGAGGCGGCGAAGCTCGGCTTCGACGTGCTTATTCGCTGGGTGGCGGCAATCTCGGTGTCGATCGGGCTCTTGAACCTGTTCCCCATCCCGCTGCTCGATGGCGGTCACCTTCTGTTCTACGGCCTGGAGGGGTTGCGCGGCCGGCCATTGTCGGACCGGACCCAGGAGATCGGGTTCCGCATCGGCTTCGCAATCGTCCTGATGCTGCTGGTTTTCGCCACTTACAACGACATTCCGCGCCTTTTCGCGGTATTCCACAGGATCTGGTCGTAGGGGGCGTGGCGCGCTTGCAACGCCTTGATGGAAAAAGGCGTTCCGGAGGGGGAAGGCTGTTGCGCTGCCACAAAAAGTTCGTACAAGCGACGAGGCGAATCCGTCGATCCGGGAACGGGGCGACTGAAGGGGAATAGGGCACGTTTCGCATGAAACTGTGGGTTCCGGCGTTCCGAGGACTGACCGCGGCCGGCGTCATCCTCGGCGGGGTCGTGCTCGGTTCGGCCGCCATTTCCATTCTATTGGCGACCCCTGCGGCGGCGCAGGCGGCGGCCATCGTGGTCGAGGGCAACCGTCGCGTCGAGGCGGAGACGATCCGGTCGTATTTCCGGCCTGGACCTGGGGAGCGGCTGGACGCGGCGAAGATCGACGAGGCGCTCAAGGCGCTCTACGCCACCGGGCTGTTCCAGGACGTGCGCATCAGCCAGGCGGGCGGGCGGCTGATCGTCACCGTGGTCGAGGCGCCGGTGATCAACCGGATCGCCTTCGAGGGCAACAAGCGGATCAAGGACGAGCAGCTCAACGCCG
>WNFB01001705.1_pt1 | contig 18893 bp, 14 predicted proteins | sample 5400501 | NCBI WGS metagenome assembly WNFB01 (sample SAMN13153341, study PRJNA577476) | soil metagenome | isolation source: 200 cm saprolite under Douglas fir tree site 2 hole 1 | place: USA:California | collected 2015-04-18 | reverse complement strand
GACACACACCAGATTTGAGTTTACATCAAGTGAAAATCGAGCTCGGCAGGCATGAAGGCCAGCACATCTTGATTCGTACCTTAGTACCCAATAACTCGCGGACCGATGAAACGGAGAATCCTCATTGCTTTCTGAACCCTTCAGCCAATTTTCTGATCAGCTGCGAGGAGCATAGGGGCTAGGGCAGGCAACCGGGAAGTTGTTCCGGGCCAGAAGTCGGCTTGGAGGACATTGCAATGACCTCCTCGAAGCCCGTTTCTGCGGAATTTGATGCGCCACCTCTCCAAGACACGACATTGGGGTCAATATACGTCGACGAAAGCGACGACGTTTATTGGGAGTGAAACAGCGATTTCTCCGGTAGAAGAAGTTGGTTGAGGTGCGCGTCTACCGGGATTCTTCGCTACGTCAGCCGATAACCCATCCACCCGGAGGCCCTTCAAAAATCGCCGCCGGCGCCTCCGCCTCCCGTATTTCCCCCACCGAAGCGGAAATCCGGACTCTTTGTTTGCGGTGCTGGCGTTGAGTGGGGCGATAGCAGGCCGAATACGGTCGATCCGACGTTGATCCAGTGTTTGTCCCTGCCCAATAGGCGCGCAGCGGTAAAGCCATGGCGAATTCCGCCCGGCCCACGGGCAAGCCAGCGTTGGAGGCAGACTGCGACACTGGTTAACAACATCCCCAGAAGCATCGGGTCCCAGGTATGCCGGGGCCGGCCGAGATAAGGCTTATTGGAGACGAGCGTCAGGATGGCAACGATCGCGCCCACTGCGATGACGAAGCGGTCCTTTTGGCGAACGCCGCGCGCGAGTACGATTGGCGGCAGGCACCAGATCAGCACCCACGTTCCCCAGTAGAACGGCCTACCGAATTCAGAGGCAGCCCGAGTGCCACTCCACCACTGCGCAGGCAGGTTCAACGACGAAATCTGAAGATTGAAGGCCAGGTAGATGCCGAGCCAGAGGAACGCTTCGACGAGCGAATAAGCCTCATCGAGGTAGTTGAAGTGGTGGCGGGCGCGTACCGCGGCTACACCCGCTAGCCCGGCTGCATAAAACACAGCGACGATCAGATGCTGCGCCGACGGGGACAAAGTCCAGTGGCCGGGCAGAAAGAGGACGAAGATCATCGCGGCGAGAAATGCATAGGAGAGCCCGAAGCGGCGCCATATCCAGAGCGAAAAGACGACGCCGGCGGCGGGAACAAGGCACTTGGCTGGGTCTGGCTCCGGAGAATAAGAGCTACCGCTGAAAAAAGCGGCCTGCATCCCTGCGCAGAGAAAACCAACCGAGCAAACGACGAGCGCTTCTTCGATACCGTAGCGATAGATCCTGGCTCGGGAAACGGAGACTTCGGCAGCCGCGTAGCAGGCGGCAGCGAAGATCAGGAAGAAAACGCCGGCGGTTTCCTCAGATGGCCGCGAAAGAAAAACCACGAAGAACAGGCCGGCGCCGGCACCCACGATGATCAGGGTGAAGACGAACAAGACCAGCCGCAGGAAAATGTTGGTGGTGCGGAGCTCGGAGACGGTTTCCTTTTCCAGAAGCTGGTACTGCTCCTTGTTGAGGAAGCCATCGCCGGCCCAGTCCCTCAGGAGTTTGCGGGCGCGCAGACTCTCTTCGCTGGATGCACTGTAGAGTCTCACGCCGGCCTCCCGAAGCGGCGCCCGATCTGGACCAGCAACACGAGCATAGCCACTCCGCTAACGACGAAATAGCTCAGGACAGCGGATTCATCATTGACGCCACGGAGGAAAAGCGAGCTGATGCCCACGTAGCCGTAGACGGCGGCATAAGCAACGAAGGCAAACTGCCGGCGTGCCAGTCCCCAGGTGAAACAAGCGCCACAGGCGATAAGCAGAACGAGAAACCATAGGCCGTATCCCTGCCGATTGAACACGCCGGAGAGGAGTGCCCAGAAGAGAACGTTGGCCACGACGTTCAGATAAGTGCCGAAGAAATGCGGTTTCAGGCCGCCGCGCTGAAGAAGTGCCCCGCCGACGCCGACCAGCAGACAGTAGAGAAGAGCATATCCGCGATAGGCAGCGTCCTGATGGGCCGACCAGTGCGAGATGGTGAGCCCGAACCATCCGGCAAGTGAGGACAAACCAAGCGAGAGCACGAAGCGATTGTCGAAACGATAAGCCAGGAAGAAGAAAAGGCCGGCGGTCGCCAAGAGATAGAGATCCAATTGTCCGGAGAGCACATGGAAACGGTTCTCCAAGTAGGCGAGTTCTAGTGACCAGATGAGGGCGCCGAGGTAAAGCACGTAATCGAAGATGGGATTCGGTGCAGGCGTTTCAGCGGGGGACCAGGCGGGTGCGCGGGAAAAGCAGTACCAAGAACAGGCTGCGAGGATGGCGGAGAGGACGGTCAGGACGAGGACGTCACCGAGTTGCTGCGACCAAGTGCTGACAGTCCAGCCGAGTCCAGCAACGAACGCCAGCACACCGGCATAGAGGAGAACGTTCAGCTCGAGAAAAAGGGAGAAGGGTTCTCCACGGGAGAGGCCTGCCAAATGGGCGTGCTGCTCCGGCGATATTTTGCCCTGCTCCTTCCATTGCTCTAATCGGGTGAGGATGGTCATGAAGCCTTCGTTCTCCGGACCTGGGACACCATGTCCATAGCCCGGCGTTGGATCCCGGTGCCACCTGCTAGGCCCATGAGTTTACTCATCGTACATTTCCGAACGCTCGCCGCGCTGAAAAAACGCGAGTAGATGGCCAGAATCGAGGCGGTCTATAAGTCGGCTTCGAGGACTCGAAGCCCGTTTCTGGAGCGAAGCACATGTGCAGGAAGCCGACTTACCCTCCAAGTGGACGCGTGCTGGGAGTCCACGAGCGCAATTCCTGGTCAGTGGCGAAACGGCTGAGCTACCGAGAATGCGAGCGAGCCCCATGTGTCTCGTCCATCGGATTGCTGGTGGCAAGTCACGCATAGCTGAACGGCTGTCGTAGCGCCCGAATTCCCTTGACCGGTGTTGGCTTTGCAACTACCATCCCTTCCCGGTGCGCGAATCATGGAATTCGTAATCGGGCAGACCGTCTCTCACTATGCCATAGCTCACAAGCTTGGAAGCGGTGGCATGGGTGTGGTGTATGAAGCTGAGGACACGCGCCTCGGACGTCAGGTTGCCCTGAAGTTCTTGCCTCAGGAATTAGCCCAGGACGCACATTCACTGGAACGCTTTCAGCGCGAAGCTCGCGCAGCCTCTGCTCTCAACCACCCCAATATCTGCACGGTCTACGCCATCGAGCAGTATGAACGGCAGCACTTCATCGTTATGGAGTTGCTGGAGGGGCAGTCGCTCGCATTGATGATCGGCCGGCATCCGTTCGAGATCGAGCAACTGTTAGGCCTCGCGATCCAGATTGCCGACGCGCTGGAGTCGGCACACGCGAAGGGCATCGTGCACCGCGACATCAAACCGGCAAATATATTCGTCACGCCGCGAGGGCAAGTGAAGATTCTCGATTTCGGCTTGGCCAAGATTGAGGCTTCGCGGTCCCAAATCGATGCCGCTGGTGCAGTCACCCAGTTGGAGACGATCGGACAGCGGGAGGATCTCACTCTACCGGGTACGGCGCTCGGTACCGTGTCATACATGTCACCGGAGCAGGCGCGAGGTCAACTTACCGATTCTCGAACCGACTTGTTCTCACTGGGAACGGTTCTCTATCAGATGGCGACCGGGCTCCTACCCTTTCAGGGCGATACCTCGGCCGTGGTTTACGAAGCGATTCTCAACCGCGACCCAGTTCCGATCATGCAAGTGAATCCAGCCCCGCCGGCGGGATTCGCTCGCATCGTGGAAAAGGCTCTGGAAAAAGACAGAAACATGCGTTATCAAACCGCCACCGACCTTAAGACCGACTTGATCCGCCTGAAGCGTGATATTGATTCCGGTAACAAGCGGGTGGCTGATTCTGGCGAATTGCGCGCGGGAATTGTCAAACAAAGCGCGAAATCTATAGCTGTCCTCTATTTCGAGAACCTCAGCGGGGCAAAGGAAGATGAGTACTTTCGCGACGGCATCACTGAAGACATCATTACCGAGCTTTCCAAGATCAAGGGGTTGAACATCTTCTCGCGCCCGACTGTGCTCGTTTACCGGGACAAGCAGGTAACTCCCGCACAGATTGGGCAACAGCTAAGAGCGTCGTATGTCTTGGCAGGCAGCCTGCGCCGCTCCGGCAACCGCCTGCGCATCAATACGCAACTGGTGGATACCAGCACCGATTTTCCCATATGGTCCGAGCGCTACGACCGCGAGATGAAAGACGTCTTCGAGGTGCAAGACGAGATCGCAAGCAAGATCGCCCAAGCACTACGGATCACATTGTCTCCGCAGGAGCAGGAAGCCATTGCCGCAAAACCAACCGACAATCTTCAAGCATACGACCTTTACCTGCGCGGCAAGAGCTACGCACGGCGTCTCCAGCGCCAGGACCTAGAATTTGCACTCCAGATGTTCGAGAACGCAGTCATTCTGGACCCGAATTTTGCTCTGGCCTACGCGGCCATCGCCAATGTTTGCGCCCAGAATCATTACAATTACGGGCGCGATCCCGTTTGGATGGAACGCGCCATGCAGGCATCGGAAACCGCCGTTGTCCTGCGCCCCGATTTGCCAGAGGTGCAGGTGGCTCAATCTTGGATCCTTTACGCGAATGGCAAGTACGATGAAGCCGTGGCGGTTGTCCAGAAAGCGATCGACCGCAAGCGCGATTGCGAGGGAGCGTACTACATCCTAGGACGCACTTTGTTTTCTTCCGGGCGCTACCAGGAGGTGGCAAACATTGTCGATGCCGCTGTGGAGGCAAGTGGCGACGATTACAACATCTACGTTCCGATCATGAACGCCCTCGGAGCATTGGGAAAGGAAGAAGCCCTTCGCAATCTCCGACAGCGGCGCGTCTCCGCGCTGGAACGACACCTCAATCAGGTGCCCGAAGATGCTCGCGCACGCATCCTTCTGGCGGGAGACTATGCCGAAATGAATCGGCTAGAAGAGGCGGTTCGCGAAACGAATCTCGCCATCACGCTTCGTCCAAACGAGGCCACCGTGCTGTACAACGCCGCCTGCGCCTTCTGCCTGATGAAGAGGAAGCCTGAGGCTTTGGAAGCCCTTCGCAAAGCCTGGGAAGCCGGTTTCAAGGACCCAGATTGGGCGCGCCGTGATCCCGACCTCGCTCTCCTGCACGGCGATCCTGAGTTCGAGCGACTCTATCCTGAAAAAGCCGCGTCCACCGAGCGGTTAGCCGCTCACAACCTCAAAGCATCGTAACGCCCTGTCGACGCCCGCATACAATTAGCTGAATCAGACCTACAGTTTCCCTGCAACCTCCACTTGGCTTAATAACGAGCTATGCGTAGAAGTGGCCAGACTCTCCCGAAGTCGGCTTCGAGGAGATCGCCGTTGATCTCCTCCAAGCCCGTTTGCCGACTATACGGACAAGTGGACAGCGGAATCGATAAAGGGCAGCTCAGCCGGGGACTGAGGGCTTCTCCGGTTAGAGCTTACGCACGTACCGGACCCGCTGACCTTCCGCAACTGCGTGCACCCCTACTCGGGCGAAGCCTGCTTTTTCGGCGACGCGAATCGAGCGACCGTTCTCCGGCGCGATCTGCAAGACGATCCCTCTCGCCTCCGTGGCGCTGCGAAGATATTCGGCCACAAGGTCGATGGCACGCCCGGCGAGTCCCCGTCCTCGCCATGGGGGGAAAATCCCATAAGAGACATTGACCTCCGCAGGATAACCAAGAAGCTCCAGGTTCGCTTCGACAAAACCGATCAGCTGATCGTTACTGCAATCGAAGACACCGAAGGCGCGACGCGGGCCGCCGGTGCGCCATTGCTCCTCAAACTTGTCGATGGCGGTCTGCACCGTGGCAGCCGTGCTGCGTCCACCACTGAGCCATTTCGCCATCTCCTCATCCTCGCCGGCTAAATGGGCAGCTGCATCCGCTTGCGTCAGCGGACGTAGTTGAATGACGCCGTCGGTGAGGCTCGGAATGGGAGAGCGTTCCATCACTTATATTGCGGCAGGTGTGCCGCACTTGTCCGGTTAGCCGACCACACGGCCAATTTGCTCAGCGTTAGGTGATTACGTGGAAGGGGCTCGGTACCCAGAAAGACTGGAGCAACTGACCGGACGCTGAGCGAAAGGTGGCGTCAGACCGTCGCGGCCAGCGGCTTCTGGTTCGCGCCCTTGATGATGAGCCAGAGCATGATGGCCAGTTCGCCGAAGAGCAGTGGCTGCGCAAAGAGGAACGCCTTGCCGCTTAGCTCGGGCCGCAGTAGGCCGATGCCGCTAAGGGCGACGTAAGCCGCGCCGTTCACCACCAACCACGCGCCGAGGAAGCGCGGCAGGAAACCGGAGCGGTAGACGAGCATGCCGAAGGGGAGCAGCCACAGTCCCCAGAAGGTCTCATTGACCGTGTTTCCTATGCTGTGCAGGCGAAGGAAGAGCATGGCCAGCGCCTCGCGCTGCATCTGGTCAAGGACAGTGAGCGATTCGCCGCCGCGGGCCAGTGCAAGCGCCGCCGCGTTGGGCAGCACGTTCACGCAGGCGATGGCCGACGAGACCACGACGAGCGCGACCATGAACGCGGCCCGCGTCGGGTCGACCCGGCTGAGCAGGCGGTAAAGCGCGAATGCGAGCACGACGAAGAAGACCGAGCCGGCGACATCGGCCACCATGCCGAAGCGAAAAAGCGTCTCGTGGGCGAGGAGGTTGGCAGCGGTCGCGGCGGCGTCCCCGCGCACAATCAGCTTGCTGGGCAGGTAGATAAGCACGAACGGTCCCGGTATGACGAGCAGCAAGTAGAGCCAGCCTGCGGTCCTGGCTTGCCGATCGAGTGCGTCCATGGCGGGCCTCTCTTTCTTCAGTGGGCCTGAAACGGGCCTGCTTTCACACGGTGACACCGGCCGGTGCCCGAGCAGCCGTGATCATCTCCGACCTCAGACCTTTGATCACGAGCCAGAAGCCGGTCGCCAGTTCGAAGAGCCCGAGGCCGGTATCGAACCACCACAGGTTCACGAGCTTGGCGAAGTCAGGGGAGATGATGAAGGCAATTGTACACACCACGGCCCACGCGGAGACGACCACGCCGAAGGCGGCGAGTCCTCGTGGGATGTAGCCTGACTTGAAAAACAGGTAGCTGCAAGCGGTGGATGCCAAGCCATAGAACAGCAGGCCGACGTAGTAGGCGTCAAAGCCGGAGAGATAAAGCCTCCCCAGCGTTTGGGCTTGTTCCGTCCCGAGGACGCGCAGGTAATCGGCACCGTTCAACAGCCGCAGAGCGGTCAGCTGATTCAGCGACATCAGGATCCACATCGAGGCATAGACGAGCCTCGAGAACCCGGCCAGCAATGCCAAGGTGCGACCGGCGGGCCTGAGGGTCACGTAAAGCGCGCTAAGTAGGACCAACAGCCCCGCCTCGTACACCAGGTTGCTGGCGATTCCGATGCGGAAGAGCCGCTCGTGCGCCAAGACGTTGCGGGCAGTCTGCGTTGCATCACCAGCGACGATCAGGCGCTCGTTGATACCAAAGTTCACCGCGACCACGATCGCGAAGGTGAGCAGGTAGAAGAATCCCGCGACTCGTGCAGCTTTGCGTTGCGACTCGTTTATGGTGCCGGTCGTCATTCCGTTCCTCCACGGAACTCGACAAAGTTGTGTGCATGATTATACGCAGAGCGAAGCGCGAGAGTTCCGTTGTCGATTGGATGGAGAAGGTAAGCGACAATCACTACAGCGCTGACGCAATCATCTCGACCGTGCTATTTCCGAACTATTTTAGCTTGAACTTTGTCGCGTTGCCCCGACCATCGTGTCCTAATGACGGTCTAATCGGAAGTAATCCGATTAGGAAAAAGCGGGCTTCACGTCGGCGTGGTTCCGCGCTCGCGGTCCAGAGGTCCAATTCGCGGAAATCGCCCTGAATTCGTCTGTTAGGAGTGCTGGCGTTTGTCTCGCACGAGCCGAGGGCGCAAGTTGGTGGCGAGAGCAGCGGCTGCTGTGTAGCTTTCGACCGGCGGCGTTATACTCTGCCGACTCTCAAGCGTGGTCTGGAGGAGGCAAGTATGCGCAAGCGACTGGCATTGATTCTTCTGAGTTGCGTTCTGTGCGTGGCGGCCACGGCACAACAACCAGCGCTCACTGTGGGAACTGCGACAGCAGTCACCGGGCAGACCATTACCGGATTCATCGAAGTGTCGGCGGGGAGCGACGTGGGCACGAATATCCCGGTTGCGGTAATTCGCGGCCCGAAGCCCGGGCCGACCCTCGCCCTGGTGGCCGGCGCACATGGCACCGAGTATGCGTCCATCATTGCGCTCGAAAAGCTTATACAGGAACTCAATCCCGCGGATATTTCCGGGACGGTCATCATCGTCCCATTGGTGAACATCGCGTCATTTGAACAGAAGGTGCCGCATGTGAACCCGGTGGACGGCAAGAGCATGAACCGTTTCTATCCGGGCAATCCCAACGGAACGCAGACCGAGCGCGCGTCGTGGGCGATGACGAAGCAGGTCGTGGAACAATCCGACTACCTGATTGACCTGCACGGCGGCGATCTCGATGAAAGCCTGCGGCCGTATTCCTACTGGGCGCCGACCGGTAACGCGCAGCAGGATGCCGTCTCGCGCGCCATGGTGCTGGCCTTCGGGCTCGACACGATCATCCTCTCAACCGATCGCCCCCGCGACCCGAACACCGCTCGCTATCTGGAGACCAACGCCAGCCTGCGGGGGAAGCCGTCCCTCACGGCCGAGGCGGGCCACGCTGGCACCGTAGAACCGGAAGACGTGACGGCGCTGATCAACGGCTGCCTGAACGTGATGCGCTACCTGAAGATGCTGCAGGGCAATGCGCCTCCGGTGCAGAGCCCAGTCTGGATCGAGCGCATTGCCAGCGTCACCAGCGAAACCGCCGGCGTTTTCTATCCCACGGTCAAGCGCGGCTGGTACGTGCAACAAGGCATGAAAATCGGCTACGTCACCGATCTGTTCGGCAAGACGGTGTGGGAAGCGCGTGCGCCGTCGAGCGGAGTGGTCCTGTATGTTTGTGCCGTGCCCTCGATGAAGAAAGGTGAGACGGTAGCCAACATCGGCGTGGTCGCCGGCAAGGCGCCGTAGCGGGCGGCTACCGATTCGGTGATGCGGGCCACTTTATTCTGGGCCAGAAGTCGGCTTCGCGGAGATCACCGTTGACCTCCTCGAAGCCCGTTTGTGGATAACTTCCGGTTAGCCGACAATCCGGGAGTGATCGAATGATGGTCCCAACCGAAATCTGCGCCAACCAAGGTGCTGAACAAATAGAACCAGTATGCGATGAGTATTGTCCCTACGTTACACGTAAAGATCACACGCATCAGTGCTACGCGAAAGCTTGGAAGCCGTTCAGCAAACCGCTGCCGTGATCCTCAGGGGCATTGCCCCATAAGCGCTAACTTAAGGAGCATTGTTTCCGAGTAGCCCGTCAAGCGACAAGAATCTGGATTTTGGTTCTGAGCCCTGTCGCCCGTTCTCAATAATTGAGGCGACAACGCACGCGATAGAGCAAATGGAGCTCGAATTGATTAGGGCGTACTGGCAATCGTCGCCGCATCAGACAATAATTTGTCCAGGGCGGTTCGATCTAGGTAATTGCCGTTAACAATCACGGCTCGGATCTTCTGCGTATTCTGGATGTCCTCCAGTGGGTTTGCATCGAGGAGCACCAGGTCAGCAAGCTTGCCTTTTTCCACTGTGCCGAGACGGTTGAGCATGCCGAGAAACTTCGCAGGATTGCACGTGGCCGTCTTGAGAGCCTCGCCCGGCGTGAACCCGGCCTGCACGAACAACTCAAGCTCATCGTGCAGGCTGAACCCGCCAAAGATGTAAGGTCTGACCAGATCGGTTCCTGCCAGGAAATCCACTCCCCCTCGATGCAACGTGCCTACCAACTCGATCTCCCGGCGATAGAGCCGCACGACTCCTTCCCGATCGGCAAGGGTAAAGTCCTTCATGAAAATGTCGTTTTCGGGTGCCCAATCCGCTATCCACTTCTTGGGGACGTACTTCAGACGCCAGTCCTTCGCCATAGAGCTGGCATCTGATGCAGCAGCTCGTAGTCCCACTAACGTTGGGCATTGCCATGTGCTGTGTGCTCGCAAGAAGGTAGCGAGCTCTGTGCAGCGTTTCGCGCTAAACGTGTCGGCGGCGTGTATGTCAGCACGTATCCCTTTGACGCTGGCGAGCGAGAAATCGGGTTCCTTCAAAGCTTCATCGTACTGCCGCCGAATCTGGGCTTCATCCGTTGAGCAGGCAGGCAAAATACCAATGAAATGCTCGATGCTCTTTTGTCCCGCAGCAGAAGCTTCTTGTGGGGAGACGGGGTATGGGATATGGCCGACAAACGGGATACCCTCTTTTCGGCTCTCATCAGCGATGGCGAAGTACTCCTGGCGAGACAGACTGTCGTAAACCTTTATAAAATCTGCCCCTTGTCGCTTAAGTAAGCGCACCGCTTCCCTGGCTTCGCTCGCACTGCTGACGTTTAGATTAGTCCAGTCCTTAAACTGTGCGTCCACAACCGGGCCTGCGGCAACAATGCGGGGGCCTAAGAGACGCCCCTCCGCGATTTGCTTACGGAGCCCATTGATCGTCGGCAGAGGTAGGTAAGTGCCCATCTCGCGCACGCCAGTGATCCCATTCGCAATCAAAAGCGGGGACACAACTGAAAATCGGCCCCCGCTGAAGATATGCACGTGCATGTCCCAGAGCCCGGGAATGAGAAACTTTCCCCGTGCATCGATGACCTGCACAGACTTGGGAACGTTAACGTTCGAAGCTTTACCCAGCTCAGCGATGTGGTGGCTGTCGATTACCACCGTCATGTCCGGCTGGACTGACCCGCCGTTGGTATCGATCACCGCGACGTGCGCGATCGCAATGGGCGTCTGCCGACTAATTTCTTGTTGCGGCTCCGCATCGATAGGCAAAGTGCTCGGAATGAGCAGGAACAGCAACGAAAAAAGCAATTTCATAGCATCCACCTCCGGGGACGCCACAGCGTAACCGCGATTTCCCGGTCTAACGGGGGGCTTCATTTACTTCACGAGCTGCCCGAATCCCTGAAAACAGTGCACCCTGCATCCACCGAATCCACGGCGAGGTGTGGTCACCCGCAAAATGTACCCGCCCCTCGCGGCGCGCGACATGCGGCCAGAACTCCGCCATCTGGCCCGGCTTGTACCATGAGGAAGCGCCGCGCTCCCATTCATCTTCGTCCCAGCATTTCGAAACCCCGCCTTCGAAATTCTCTCGCATTCCCGGAAGCACTTTCTCCACTTCGTCGAGAACAAAACTGATTCGATCCTGCTCATTGAGAGCGCACATTTGGCGGGCCCGCGGTCCATCGAGGTAGTTCTGCAATATTCCACGCGGACCTGGCTGCCCCAAAGAGATGTCCAATACATTGCCAATGGCAAGGTCTCCGTAGGCATCGCCCGTAAGGCCCTGCTGAGTCCAGAACTTCTTTCTTGATTGCAACGAGACGCGGACCACGGAATAGTACGGAAGTTGGTCGATCGCCTTCTGCTTCTCTGCTGAGAAGCTCGGGGACAATTCGATTCGTCGAAGCACAGAAAAAGGAATCGCAATAATCAAGAAATCCCCTGCAAACGTGTGATGCTCGGTTCGATTTCGAGAGACGACGCGAACGCCACTCTTGTCGTGTTCAATTCTGGTAACCGGCGAACCGTAAAGGATCTTTTCCTTTAGGCGGTCTGCGAAGGCTCTGGGCAGCAGGTCATTGCCCCCGCGAATGTGGAAGTCATCTTTGGCGGACACCAGGGATGCGTCCTCGCGTAGCACCATAAGGGCAGAGACTGTGGCCAGGCCGTCTCCCCAGGTGCTCCCGACAGACATCCGGGCAATGCCTTCGGGAGACGCGCCGCGACTCCTCAAGAAATCTGTGTAGGACATTCGGTCGTACTTCCAAAGCGACGCTGGCGGCCAGTTGGGATCGGTGATATCTCCGATCTCTGCATACACGGGGGCCGCATATTTGTTAAATAAGCCTATGCGCCCGAGTTTCTTTTCCTCCGGCGGCAGATCAAATGGGAGATCTGGCTCAATGCCTCGGGTGCGCCGTACAGACCGACCCCGAATGTACAAGATATCCTGCAACTCCGGTGGCGCATCCCAGGAATCCAGTTGCAGCCCGAAAACGTGGGCGTACTTAAGCGTGAGGTCGTGGGTTTCCGCAATCGAGGTCGCGCCCGCTTCTGCGTACAAGTTGTCTGAGAACGGTTGGCGTATGCTAAAAGCTCTTCCGCCAGGATGAGTCTGGGCCTCTAGAATCGTTACATCGTGGCCCGCTTGTGTGAGCTCGAAGCCCGCAGAAAGTCCAGCAAGTCCAGCGCCGATGACAATTACTTTCTTCGGTGGGCCACGGTGTTCCAACTGCTCTCGATATTCAAAGACCTTTGTCGGCAACAGCGCCATAGCCGCTGCCGTCTTGACCGCGCCGGCCAGCAAGGTCCTGCGAGAGATCCCGGATGTCATGATCCCCGCCTCTTGAGGAGGGATTCTATCTCGACTCGTGTCCCAATAGTCGGCAATCCAGAAGAAATTCTGCTTAAGCAGCTCGGGCTGGGGACTGAGGGCCCCTGCGAGTCTGGAGTAGCCTCCGGATAGCCGACAATCCAGGAGCTGGCGGGATCAAATCCTCGAACAGGACGGATCGCTTCAATCCGCTTGAGTGTTTCGGGGTGCACCTTTGGGATGCACGATGTACGATACGGCGCATGCACCGGCTGGATGATTGGCGTCTCTTTCTGCCACTGGCCGTTGCCCTGATTGTCGCTGGCGCAGTCCGCTCTTCGTGGGCGACTCGACGAGATGGATTCACGGTCGACGAACCATGGCACGTCACGGCGGGCGTCGCGTACCTCCGCACGGGCGAATATTACCTGAATCCCGAACACCCCCCGCTAGTCAAGCTGGTCGCGGCCCTGGCAGCGCCACGAAGCGTTTTTCGTTTTACCGAGCCGTCTTCCTTGCATGACAAAACAGAGGAGCGCAAGTTCGTCCAGAACACGATGTATGAGCAGAATGACGCGGATAGAGTCCAGTCGCGAGTCCGTGTAGTTATGTATGTGTTCAACGGCCTGCTGGTCTTGCTGTTTGCTGCTTCAGCATTTCGAGTTTTCGGAGGAGTAGTCGCGCTCGGCGCTCTCCTGTTTGTGCTGATTGACCCGACGGTGGCCGCGCACTGGCCGGTGGTGATGACCGATCTCCCCGTCGGACTGCTGTCCGTGACCTGCGTGTTGGTCTGCCTCCAAGCGCTCCGCACTTGCACGTGGGTCAACGTCGGCTTGATGTCGATCGTGCTGGGGTTGACGCTCTCGGTCAAACATTCCGGATTGATTTCGTTTGGCTTTACCGGAATCTCAGGCCTTGCAGCCATCCTCTGGGAGTTTCGGCGCGAGAAACGCGTGATGGCGTGGAGAATTTGCATTTTCTTGCTCGCGTTCGTGGGCGCGATGGCGATTCTTTGGGGCACGTACGGTTTTCATTACCGAGAGAGCAAGGGGCCCGAAGAAAAATTCAATCGGACGCTGGCCTCAAAAATTGGGGACGTCCGCTCGCCCATTTGGCGAGCCAGTTTGACCGGCCTCGACGAATGGCGACTGTTGCCACGTTCGTACATCTGGGGCTTCGCGGACATTGTGCGGACAGGGCTGGAAGGGCGGGCGTACTCTACGTATGCTTTTGGCCGGTTAACCTTCATGGAGCGGCGCCCACTGATTTTCCCTGGGTACATTGCGGTCAGGCTCCCCATTGGTCTCACTGTTCTGTCGTGTCTTGGCTGCGCAATTGCGTTCTGGCGCGGAACGTCAAAGCCAGACAAGCTCGCGGTGAGTGTTCTTCTTGCGCTCGCTGTCACCCTACTGACCATTCTGGCGCGCTCCGGCGCGGACTATGCGGGAGTAAGGCACGCCCTAACTATCTATTTCGTGATGGCTATCTTGGCTGGTTTCGCCGTGCGCTATATGTTGCGCCCGAGTGCGAGGACCATCAGTGTCGTCGCTCTGGGACTTTTCCTGGCCTCTTGCTTTCCAGCTCTCGCGGTTGAGAGGCCCTGGGAATACCACAACATTTTGGTGGGAGGGACCGGCCAAGCCTATCGCTACTTTCGCAACGATGGAATTGACCTGGGCCAGCGCGATAAGGAAATCGCTGGCTACTGTCACCGCAAACTTGAGCCGAGCGGAGAGGTCCCCTATCTGATCTATTACCGTTCTTTGATTAGGCCGGATCTAATCGATTATCGTCACCTGAAGGTTAAGTCCCTGGATGACCCTGCAAGCGATGATCTGCCACCCATCACGATTTCCGGCACGCTCCTAACGCTTGCTAGCGCTGCCGCACCGGCAATATGGTCCGACTACAAAGCATTGCGAGAAGCGCAACCCGTAGACCGAATCGGAAACATACTTGTATATCGCGGCACATTCTATTTGCCGAACGCTCGAGCCGACGCGCTCTTCGACAGGGCAGACAAGTTGCTCGGGGATCCCAAACCACGTTTCCCTGAAATCGAAGATCTTCTGAGAGAAGTCCTTGTGCTACGTCCGAACGACTATGGTGCGTGGATGTTGCTGGGAAACCTGCATTTGCTTCGGGGCGAACGTGAATTAGCTGTGGCTGCTTACCAAAAGGCACGAGATGCGGTCCCTCCAAGCCCGGTGCGACAGTTGTTTGAGGAGCAGATTCGCCTGGTTTCGACTCAGGCCAACTTCGTCACGCCGATGCGCGACCCCGGCATCGAATGAGCTTTTGGGCTTTCTGCGTCAAAAAGTCTTCCCGAAAAAGCTAGCAGAGTAAAGACCGTGCGCAGCCATGAGTTGGAAGGCTCCATCAGCGCCTAATATTTCACCCGCATGGGCGCATGGTTTGCTGACAGCCTCTGGGTCATCGGCTTCTTCATGGTCTCCTGCCGCGGCTTTGATAAATGGGACGAACGCGCGGGACGGTTCGCCGGCGTATTTGCCCTGGGCGTGGCCCTTATCCCCATGGACATCTGCGGGGTTAAGTTTGGATGGGTCCAGTATCGTGGCTGGCTGCATTGGATCTGTGCCGCCCTGCTTTTCATCGACCTTGCACTTATGTGCCCGCTGTTGTCCACAAAAACCGACTCTGTCAAGCCGACGCCCAAGAAACTTCGCCGCAACCAATGCTATGTTGCCTTTGGCTACGCCATTTTCGCTTGCATCGCTCTGATCGGTGTGCATTCGCTGTTAAGGACATTTCGACCCGTCGCTGACCGCCAGAGTGGATTGCTACAAGCCCGTATTCTGGCTGGAGTCGGGCTCCGTCTTAGCCTTCGCTATCGCCTGGCTCGGCAAAGGCGAAACCTTCTCGTTCATTCGGGATTGAACGACGAGGCCAGCAGCAGAGTTGAGGATTCGCCGGGTGAGTAAGCAAGAGCTGGTGCCCCTCGATAAGAGCGAAGGCGCTGTCAAGAGTGGGCCAACCCGCCAAGTAAGCAGACTGTTTTGTCCAGGCTATTGGGCAAGAAAGGAAACAATTTCATCGGTCGCAGGGAATTTACCATGAACGACGTGACGTCGAGAGGTGTCCACTGGCTTGCCTGAGACACTGACACCGAAGCTTACGTAGCCATCGAGAACATAAGGCAGTCCCTCACCAGCCAGCCCGTCGGCGTTGGCGACCTGGAAGTGGAGATGTGGGCTGTCGGACAGTCCAGAATTCCCGACCAGTGCCACCAGCTCACCTCGCTGCACTCGTTGGCCTTGCTTTACCCTAATACTTCCCGGCTGCAGATGTGCGTAGATGGCAAAAGCGTTTCCGCCCAGGTTGAGTACTATCCGATTTCCAGTGATGGTGCGAAGGTCGCTGTCTGGCGGCAAGAGGCCGGGCTGATTTTCGGGAATGCCATCTACCACGGAAGCTACCGTAGCGTCTGCGACAGCAAGGACTTCTTCACCGTAACAATAGAAATCCTCATTCCGTAGCGGTGTGTGTTCCCGATTTATCGATCCGTTTTCACCCTTCTTACACCAATCGGTGGCAAATCGGGTGCCGATCACCGGCTTCTGTTCAGGCGTTATGATGAGGCGCCGATGTAGGGTGTCATTTCCGCTATTGGTTGCTACCCAGTAACCGCTTCGCAGCGGGGGCCCTATCGCGACCGGAGCACGTGTGGCGATCTCGACTCTTCCGCCTTCGACCGACTCTCGTTTAGATCCGGTGTCAAACGTCAGCCTATGCGACAAGCGGGAAGGAACACTCCCCGTACGCGATGGTATCCAGAAGTAGAGCACGATGTGATTGCGAGGCGCCAGAGCGTGAGCGGCGAGCTCGGAATCCGGCTCACCTGTTCCAAGGATTCTTGTCAGGGAGTCATTCTCAAAGGTGACGAGTGGGTATTGACGACTGTCACCTAAAATTTCGACTCGTTGAAGAATCAATCGTCTGTCGTCGTAGCTGCTGAGGTGTAGTTCGTACACTAAATCAACATGATCGCTGATCGGTACGGGCGTAGGCGCGATCGGCACATCCAGTGCCACTCGAACCCCAAGATCCACCCTGGGAAGCACAGGGGTTACATTCTCCGGCCGGCCTTGCGAAGAAGCCTGAGAACCTCTGGCAATCACTCCTTGGAGTAAGACGAGCATCAAACACACCAGAGGACGACAATTCATGAACCTTAGTGTGGGACACCGCATACCGCTTGTCAATCGTTCTTACTGCCGTAAAATCGGCATGCCACCAACAACACCGCTCGTTTGAGTCAGACAAGTGACAGTTTCCGCAAGGCGTATTCACCGTCAGGGATGTGGGGTTCGCACTCCCAACGCATGTTCTGCTGATTCAGGACGATATCCTTGCGGGCTACCGGGCGCAATAGATATGTCATGCCGGAAGCGCCCATTTTCAACTGGACGACAGATGGCTAAGGCAGGGACCGGATCCGCAAGGCGTGCTCGGTTGCTGTCGCGAGCAGCAGCTGTCCGTTGCTGATCCAGCCGCCGCCAATGATCGGCAAGTCCGGGGCCCACTGCGAGCGGACATCTCCGGACTTGATGTCGAATACAACGACGGGGGCGGGTATGTTCGATCCGTTCTCGTTGAAATACACTGCTGCAACCCCAGAGCCATCAGGTGAAACTTCCAAGTAACGCACAATATCCTTTTGCTTTGCATACGACCGGACCGCCTTCCCGCTGCCCGCGTCGAGCAAGATCAGAGACTTGTTTGGCCCCCCGGCCAGCACGAACCTACCGTCCGCTGTGAAGTCGATGGTAAACGGCTCAAGCGTTAGCTCATCAAGCCGCCACATACAGGGTCCAAGATTACTCCCGCCGCTGGCCACTTAACTGGAACGAACTATTCCGTTCAAGGCAACACTATGTCCAGCGAGAAAGTCTGGCCTGCCATGGCGCGGGCATTCGAGCAGAAGTCAGGCGATCTAATTGATCGGCTCTTGGCTGCGCTTGAGGCGGGACAAGAAGCGGGAGGAGATATTCGTGGGCAGCAATCAGCAGCCATCATCGTCGTGAATGGCACTTCCACAGGCCGACCGTGGAAAGATCGCATGTTTGATCTACGTGTTGAAGATTCTCCCCAGCCGATCACCGAGCTAAAGCGCCTGGTTCGATTACAGCGTGCGTATCGCTTTGCACTCAAAGGCGAGGATTTAGCGAGTGAGAAAAATTGGGATCAAGCTGTCAGTTCGTATCGGAAAGCAGTCGAGCTGGCTGCCGAGAAGGAGGAGATCAGATATGGTCTGGCGACAATACTCCTGCAAGCCGGCCGCGATGAAGAATCGTTGCCAATCTTTCGGCAGGTGTTTCGGGAGCACCCCGTATGGGTTGAGATCACAAAACGAAATGTGATATCGGGCGACTTGCCCAATGACCCAGCGAGGATTCGGCGCGTTCTAGACCAAGCCGTAGTGCGAGAACAGAAATGACGAAGAGCATCGACCTAGCTAGGCACGTGAAACAGTGCCCTGGCGCCCTCGATCCACCTCCCGCAGATCATAGGTGAGCAGACGAGACTCGGAAGGGGGAAGGCCAGAAACGGGACATACTCTTCCCGGTCCGGAATGCGACGGCAGGAAACGCGCCCAAAGCGGCGCTATAATGCGCGCATTATGTCCCTCTCCTCGGGCACGAAACTGGGACCCTACGAGATTCAGGCGCCGCTGGGCGCGGGAGGGATGGGCGAAGTCTATCGCGCTCGCGACATGCGGCTAGAGCGCATCGTCGCGATCAAAGTCTTGCCCGAGCATCTATCGTCGAACCCTGATGCGAAGCAGCGTTTCGAGCGCGAGGCCCGTGCGATTTCGTCGTTGAATCATCCGCACATCTGCGCCTTGTACGACGTCGGCACGCAAGACGGCGTCGACTTTCTGGTGATGGAGTACCTGGAAGGCCAGACTCTGGCCGACCGGTTGCAGAAAGGCGCGCTGCCGATCGAACAGGTACTGAAGATTGGGATTGAGATCGCCGATGGCCTCGACAAAGCGCACCGGCAGAGTATCGTCCATCGCGACCTGAAGCCCGGCAACATTATGCTGACCAAGTCGGGAGCCAAACTGATGGACTTTGGCTTGGCCAAACCGGCAGAAGCTGCGTTCATCGCGAGCGCTAGCGTGGGCACACCAACTCTCTCGAACCGGCTTACGGTAGAAGGAACGATTGTCGGCACGTTCCAATACATGGCTCCCGAACAACTGGAGGGCAAAGACGCAGACGCGCGATCGGACATTTTTGCCTTCGGTGCTTTGCTATACGAGATGGCAACGGGCAAGCCTGCCTTCGACGGAAAGACCCCCATCTCTGTGCTCGCAGCCATCGTTGAAAAAG
>WNFB01001701.1_pt1 | contig 18930 bp, 16 predicted proteins | sample 5400501 | NCBI WGS metagenome assembly WNFB01 (sample SAMN13153341, study PRJNA577476) | soil metagenome | isolation source: 200 cm saprolite under Douglas fir tree site 2 hole 1 | place: USA:California | collected 2015-04-18 | reverse complement strand
GCCTCCGGGTCTTATCCCCTGATCCCAATCTTCGAACCTGTAACCTGTAAATATTTCAACGATTTGTCACTCCATTCGAATGCTAACAATAAAGTAATTGACACGCAGTATACTTTTGTGCTATTCTTTCGTGTGTTTATGCGCATCCGACAAAGGATGCGCATCCTGAGCGACCATCGGGAGTCGAAGGATTCTTCTCCCGCCCCGCTCTTCGCTCTCTCTTTGCACAAAGAGCGTTTCACAACTCTCTTGGAATCAATCGCTTCCGCGCTCTTTCTGAAAACTGCCGGGTGTATACCAACAATTCCCATTCCGGAACTCAGCGCCCACACGAACAGGCGCTAGCATTGACACGCGAGGCGAAGCAGCATACCTTTCGGCACCGATGGAATCCCTCGCCAAGCGCCGATGAAAAACCGATTACTTGCCGCGGCCATCGTTGCTGGAACGATTGCGATTGCGGCATCGCTGCTGGCGAGTGCGCAAATTGTGGCGCTGCCGGCGCTGGCCACGGCGCTGCTGCGCTGGCTGGCGATTTCTCTGATCGCGGCGAATGCCGCGTCCCGGCGATCGCTGACTGGCTGGATCTTAGTGGGGCTACTGGCAGGCGCGGAACTGGGACACAATGCGCCTTCCGTCGCGCTGAAGCTGCAATTTCTTGGCACGATTTTCCTGCGGCTGATCAAGGTGATTATCGCGCCGCTGCTTTTCGGGACGCTCGTTGTGGGCATCGCCGGGCATGCGGACTTGAAGAAAGTCGGGCGGCTGGGCATCAAGTCGCTCGTCTATTTTGAAATTGTTTCCACGATCGCGCTGCTGATCGGTTTTGCGGCGATCAATTTGAGCCGCGCGGGAGAAGGCGTGCGGCTGCCGCCTTCCACGACGGCGGAAACGCTGAACGTGGCGCCGCACACGGCGACGCAACTCATCACGGATATTTTTCCGGAGAATATCGCGAAGTCTGTCGCCGAAGGCCAGGTACTGCAAGTCGTCGTCTTCAGTATTTTGTTTGCGATGGCGCTGGCCCTTGTGCCCGAAGCGAAGCGCCGGCCGATGCTGGCTTTCGCGGAAAGCCTGTCGGAGACGATGTTCAAGTTCACGAATCTGGTGATGCTTGCTGCACCGATCGGCGTTTTTGGCGCGATCGCGTACACCGTGGGGCACCTGGGACTGGGAGTGCTGCTTCCGCTCCTGAAGCTGCTCGCGACGATGTACGTCGCTCTCGTTTTTTTCATCACCTGTGTTTTGTTTCCGATCGCGCTGCTGGCGCGCATTCCCGTAAAGCGATTCCTGCGTGCCGCGGCGGAGCCGGTGACCATCGCGTTCGCCACTGCGAGCTCGGAAGCGGCGCTGCCTCGTGCGATGGAACAGATGGAATCGTTTGGCGTGCCGCGCGAGACGGTCGCGTTCGTGCTTCCCACGGGCTACAGCTTCAATTTGGATGGCTCCAGCTTGTACCAATCGCTTGCGCTGCTTTTCATCGCGCAGGCAGCCGGCATTCATCTGACCATCGGGCAACAGGCCGTCATGCTGCTGACACTTCTTGTTAGCAGTAAAGGGACCGCGGGTGTGGCGCGCGCGTCGCTGGTGATTGTTTTCGCGGCGGCGGCTTCGTTTCATCTGCCCACTGAGCCGCTGTTTCTGCTCTTCGCGATCGATCAACTGATGGACATGGGGCGCACCGCCGTCAACGTGCTCGGCAATTGCCTCGCTTGCGTAGTGATCGCGCGGTGGGAAGGAGAATTTCCGCCGCCTACCGCTGAGGCAAGTTGAGGGAACGACAGACTTCTAGGAATGCGCCAGAAGGGGAGCGGCATTGGAAACATTTCTCTCTTCCGTGCGTCTCAGCTACTATCCTTATTATTTTCGGGCAGGGAGGCGGCTATGCTTGAGAATCTCTGGCAGGACCTTCGCGGAGGGATACGCAACCTCGTCAAGAGCCCGGGATTCACGCTCGTCGCAGTTCTTTCGCTCAGCCTGGGGATCGGCGCGAACACCGCCATTTTCACCATTATCAACGCGGTCTTCCTGCACCCGCTCCCGGTCGAGGAACCCTCCCGACTGGCGGAGGTGTTCACCCACGACACTTTGACCATCAATGCCAACGCCAATTTTCAACTTACCGGCACCTCGCTCCCCAACTATGAGGACTACCGCGACCAGAACACCGTCTTCTCCGGACTAGCAACCGTAACCTTTCCCATCCCCCTGAACTGGGGCGGGCAAGCGGAGCCGCAACAATTGAACGCGTCGCTGGTCAGCGGGAATTTTTTCGACGTGCTGGGCGTAAAGGCTTACCGGGGCCGCACGTTTGTCGCCGACGGAGACAAGAAACTCGGCGCCAACGCGGAAGTGGTCTTGAGTTACAGCTTGTGGGCCCGGCGATTCGGTTCCGACGACAAGTTGATCGGCCAGAGCATCACCTTAAATGGGACACCGTATGCGGTCGTGGGCGTCGCGCCGCCGAATTTCAAAGGGATCGTCTCGCTGGGCCGTCCAGACGTGCTGTGGATCCGCATCAGCATGCGCGACTACGTGCTCACCGGGCAGCTCAAGGCTTGGGAAAATAGCCGGCGCTTCCGCTGGCTGTCGATCGTCGGCCGGTTGAAACCACAGGTCAGCGTTGCGGAAGCGAAGGCAGCGATGAAAACGATCGCGGCCAGTCTCGAGAAGGAATATCCGCGTGACAACAAGGGCCGCACCGTCGAACTCTATCCACTGAACGAATCGGCTCTGGGGATCAATCAGCGGCGGCAGTTTTCCCTGGCCGGCGGCGTGCTGATGGGCGTGGTCGGTTTGGTGCTGCTGATCGCCTGCGTCAACCTGGCGAATCTGCTGCTCGCGCAAGCCGCCAAACGCGAAAAAGAATTGAGCATTCGCGCGGCGATGGGCGCAGGGCGCTTCCGGTTGGTCCGCCAGCTTCTAACCGAAAGCACGGTGCTTTCGTTGCTCGGCGGTTTGGCCGGATTGCTGGTGGCGTACTGGGGCCGCAAAGTGTTGTGGTCCTTCCGGCCTCCGTTTCTTCTCGACGGCTCGATTGATCTTTCCTTCGATGCCCGCGTGCTGGGATTCACTTTGCTTATCTCCTTGGTGACCGGCTTGGTCTTCGGAATCATCCCGGCCATTAAGGCTTCCGGCACGGATATCAACGAGATCCTGAAGGTCGGAGGGCGCGGCGGAGTGCTGGGCTGGACGCACAACCGTCTGCGGAGCTTGCTGGTGATTTCGGAAATTGCGCTGGCGCTAGTGGCGCTTGTCGGATCGGGGCTGTTTCTTCGCAGCATGCAGAATGCGCAGCAATTCAATCCCGGCTTCGAGTCGCAGAACCTGCTTCAATTATTGTTCGACCTTGGCGCTCTTCGTTATGACGCGGATCACGGCCAACAGTTTTTCCGCGACGTGATCGAGCGCGCCAAATCGGTTCCCGGCGTCGTCAGTGCTTCGGTGTCCTCGAACGGCGTGTTCGGGGGCGGCATTGCGGGCACCGTCTTTCGCGAAGGCGAACAAACCGACACCAACAATCGCGGTACGCTCGTCAATTTTGACGACGTGACCCCCGGCCACTTCGAGACCATGCGTATTCCGCTGTTGAGCGGCCGCGACTTTACAGACTTTGACCGCGAGAACACCATGCCGGTAGTCATCATCAACGAGGCCATGGCCAAGATGGTGTGGCCGGGCCAGGAAGCGCTTGGAAAGCGCTTTTCCATTGTGACGGAGCCAAAGTTGCTCCAGGTTGTCGGCGTTGTGGGAACCGCGGTCATTGGTCAGATTGGGGAAGAGCCTCAACCCATCGCGTACGTTCCCATGCGGCAGCAATACTCTCCCTTTGCCGCGCTCGTCGTACGCACGACCGGCAACCCCGAATCTCTGCTCGGGGCCGTGCGCACGCAGGTCCAGCAGATTGACAAAAATCTGGCGTTCACCAACGGCCAGACCGTGCAACAAATTCTGGGGCAAGGGCTGTGGGCCGCGCGCATGGGCGCGGCCTTGCTCGGCTTGTTCGGCGCGCTCGCGCTTATCCTCGCGTCGATTGGAATTTATGGCGTGCTGGCGTATTCGGTGGCGCAGCGAACGAGCGAAATCGGGCTGCGCATGGCGTTGGGCGCGCAACCGCGTCAGGTGGTGGGGCTGGTGCTCAAACAGGGCATGCTCCTGGCGGGTGTTGGCGCGATCGTGGGGATATTAGTGGCGTTGCCAGTCGCACGCCTGGCGTCGGGGCTGCTGTACGGCGTGAGCGCTACCGATCCGCTGACCTATGCGGGCATCACAGTGTTGCTGCTGGGTGTCGCGCTGCTGGCCTGCTATCTTCCTGCGCGCCGCGCCACACGCATCGATCCGCTGGTGGCATTGCGTGTGGAGTAGGCGCTCCAGATTGAAGATCGCGCTCGCTATTCTTGGAGCCCGAACCCTTAAGTTCTCAAGTTCAAGGTACTCCTCTCTTTCAACTTCTTGCGGTCAACGGTATATTGCCTGCGCGCATCCAGGAGGCCTTCAACATGGAACTGTGGTCACGACGTAAATTCTTTCTGACTTCGCTGGCTGGCAGCGCCATCGCGGGCGCCGGCAAGCTTTTTGGCCGCACGCCGTCCAATGGAAGCGGTGGGCTCTCGCTCCCTAGCCTTGCTCCCGCCGCCCAGGGCAAGCGCCCGTTGATCATTTCGAGCGCGAACGGAGTGCACGCCCTCGATAAGGGCATGGACATTCTCAAGAAGGGCGGCGACACGCTCGACGCGGTGGTTGCGGCGGTCACTATTGTCGAGGACGATCCCAATGACGATTCGGTGGGCTACGGAGGGCTGCCGAACGAAGAAGGTGAGGTCGAGCTCGACGCCAGCGTGATGCACGGGCCGACGCACCGCGCCGGCTCGGTCGCTTCCGTGCGCCGCATCAAGAATGTTTCGCGACTTGCGAAGACGGTGATGGAAAAAACGAATCACGTGATGATCGTGGGCGATGGTGCGCGGCGCTTCGCCGTGGCCGAAGGTTTTGAGGAAATGAACCTCCTCACGGAGCACTCGCGCAAGATCTGGCTGGCCTGGAAAGCTTCGTCTTCGTTCAATTGGCGCCCGGGGATCGATTCTCCCGAATGGAACCAGCATATCTCCGCCATCTTCGAGGGCGATCCAGAAAAGATCGCCTACGCCGAGCACGTCATCGCGCGTCCGCGAACCGGCACGATTCCGTGCATGGCCGTGGATGCCAAAGGCGATATTTCCGCGACCACGACGACTTCCGGACTGTCGTGGAAAATTCCCGGCCGTGTGGGTGATTCACCGATTATCGGGGCGGGCTGCTGCGTGGACAATGAAGTCGGGGCGGCAGGGTCCACCGGCAAGGGCGAAGAGAACATCAAGATTTCAGGCGGGCATACCATCATCGAAATGATGCGACAGGGGAAGACGCCGACGGAAGCGTGCCTGGAAGCGCTGGGGCGCATCGCGCGGCACTACAAAAACGATAAGAAGAAACTCGGGACGTTTCACATTTATTTCTATGCGCTGAACAAGGACGGCGTGCATGGCGCCGCTTCGCTCTGGCGCAACGGCTATGAAGAAAACAAGCAGGCTGCTTACGCGGTGCACGATGGGAGCGAGTCGCGGTTGGTTGCGTGCAAGGCGTTTTTCGATGAAGCGGGTGGCGATCAATAAACAGGAATTTCCGCGGAAGAGAACGTGAGGAAACTTCGAATTCAAAATTTCCTCGCAGGCTGAATTTCTATTTTATTCTTTTTGTTTCATGGACCAGGCAAACATTCTGATCATCGGCGGTGGCGTGGTCGGGTGCGCGATTGCGCGCGCGGTTTCCGAGCGCTGGCAGGACGTTTTCCTCGTCGAGCAGTTTCCGAAGCTTGGTATGGCCACGAGCACGCGGAACAGCGGGGTGAATCATTCGGGGATCTACTACCCGAAAAATTCGCTGAAGGCGCGACACTGCGTCGAAGGAAACCGCCTCACCTACGATTTCTGCAAGAAGCACAGCGTGCCGTTCCGGCACACTGGCAAACTCGTGGTGGCGGCGAACGCGCATGAGGAAGGAGAACTTGCTGCGCTGAAGAAGCGCGGCGAGGATAACGGCGTTGAGGGCTTGCGGATTATCAGTCCCGTCGAGATTCGCGTTCGCGAACCCTTTATCAAAGGCGTTGCCGCCCTCGATGTGCCTTCCACGGGGATCGTCTCTGCGGAAGAACTCGTGCATGCCTACGCGCGAGTGGCGACAAATCAGGGGGCGAGCATTGTTACGCGCGCGCAGGTTGTTTCGCTGGAGCCTGCGCGGGACACCGTTCGCGTGGGGCTGCAGATCGGGGATGAAGAAGATTCGCAACGCGAAACGATCGAGGCGAAATGTGTGATCAATGCGGCGGGACTTTTTGCGGATGAAGTTGCGGCGCTGCTCGGAAACACATCCTGGCGAATCTATCCGGTGCGCGGGGAATACTGCGAAATCCGCGGGCCGCAATCGTTGCTGATCAAGAATCTCATTTATCCGCTGCCGCACAGCGATGGGCTCAGCCTCGGCGTTCATTTCACGAAGACGCTTTGGGGGACGGTTCTCGTGGGGCCGACGGCAACGTATGTGGAAGGAAAAGATAATTATGAGAAAAATCGTTTACCGATTTCCGCGTTCGCAGAGAGCGCAAAAACATTGCTGCCGGAGATCGAGGAACGCGACCTGCAGCTTGGATACTCCGGGCTTCGGCCGAAGCTCGTTCCACCGGGCGGCAAGGGCATCGCGGATTTTGTGATCACTCGCGATTCGAACGTGCCGCAGGCGATTCACCTGGTCGGGATCGAGTCGCCGGGACTTACCGCGGCTCCTGCCATCGCGCAACACGTTTACCGACTCGTTGAAGAGATTTTGAGTTGAGAATCGTTAATGGACAGCGCCAAAAGTATCGGTGCGCCCGCAATCATTCGACTGCTTTTTTGAATTTGCGTTTTCCAACCCGCAACGTGGAGTCGCGCAAATCTGTCAATCGTATTTGGTGGCGCGGATCTGTGATGCGCTGATTATTGAATTCCACTGCGCCGGCCTTAATCAGTCGTTCTGCTTCAGCCAGTGACGGAGCCAAGTTCCATGCGGTTATTAGCCAACGTAGTGCCACCGATGTCGTTCCCGCTGAGAGAAACTTTTGGTACCACTCCTCATCTTTCAGACGAACGACGGGCATGTCTTCCGGTAACCGTTTTTCTCTAACTTCACTCTGAAACTTATCAGCGGCTTTGCGGGCGGCGTCTTCGCCGTGGAAACCGACGATGACTTCCTGGGCGAGTTGCATTTTCACGTCTATCGGATGTCTTTTGCCGTCCTTAACTTGTATTAGCAACGCGCCAATTTCCTCCGGCGAGTGGTCTGTGAGGAGATCCCAGTAGTGCCACATGAAATCGTCAGGGATGGACATGAGTTTGCCAAACATTTCCTGGGGCGGTTCGGTGATGCCGACGTAATTGTCGAGGCTCTTGGACATTTTGCGCTGGCCATCGAGGCCAACGAGGATGGGCATGGTGAGCGCCACTTCCCCGGGCAAGCCGTATTCACGCTGAATGTCCCGGTGCACGAGGAGATTAAATTTCTGCTCCGACGCGCCAATCTCCACATCGGACTTGAGTTCCACAGCGTCGTACGCCGTCAGCAGTGGATAGAGCAGCTCGTGAACGGAAATCGGCAGGTTGTTTTGGAGGCGCGAACGAAAGTCCTCGCGCTCGAGCATGCGGGCCAGCCGATAATGGGAACACAAACGAACGGTGTCCTCGGCGGACATTTTGCCGAGCCATTCGCTATTATAGCGGACTTCGGTTTTGTCGCGGTCGAGGATTTTGTAGACCTGCGCGAGATAGGTTTTGGCATTGGCGTTGACTTGTTCTCGCGTCAGGGGCGGGCGGGTTTCCGATACGCCTGTGGGGTCGCCAATCATCGCAGAGAAATCGCCAATAAGAAAAACGGCGGTGTGGCCTAGATCCTGAAAATGCTTGAGCTTGCGCAAGACCACGGTATGGCCCAAGTGAAGATCGGGCGCCGTGGGGTCCACGCCGAGGTAGACGCGCAGGGGCTTTCCGGTTTTCAGGGAGTTTTCGAGTTTAGCCTTGAGTTCGGACTCGGGAATGATTTCAGCGACGCCCTTTTTCAGGTAGGCGAGCTGTTCTTCGACGGGCTTGAATTTCGTTTGCGTCATGAATTTCTTAATTCGTGTGAAGAACGCGGCGGCCTTCGATTTTGAATTTTTCTTCGAGCACGATCCGAACAGCTTCGGAATAAATTCGATGCTCTTCCTTCAAGATGCGCGCGCTGAGCGATTCCTCCGTGTCCTTATCTTCCACCGGGACAACAGCTTGCAGGACGATCGGGCCGGCGTCGAGATTTTCATCCACGAAGTGCACCGTGCAACCGGCAAATTTTACGCCGTATTCGAGCGCCTGGCGCTGCGACTCCAGGCCGGGAAACGACGGCAGCAGCGACGGGTGAATATTCAGAATACGATTTGGAAACGCCGCCACAAAATACGGCGACAGCAAGCGCATGTATCCGGCAAGGCAAATCAGGTCCACCTTGTGCTCGTTCAGGACGGCGACGACTTGCCGGTCGTAGGCTTCGCGCTCCAAACCTTTCGACGGAATCACGCGCGTTCGAATGCCGCGGGATTCGGCACGCTGGATACCGGGCGCACCTTCGCGATTACTGATGACCATGGCGATTTCCGCGTTCGGAATCCGGCCCGCGGCGACACTGTCCGCCAGCGCCTCGAAATTCGAGCCGCGGCCGCTTAAGAGCACGCCGATGCGCTTCTTCATGAACGAAAAACGTTAGCATAACCGTTCGAATCAGCAAAACTTGCGGCGGGAGGTTTAAAGTTAAAGTTAGGAGTTGAAGGATACAGCCGCAGCCGAAATCATCGCGCTGCTGCTGTGGGAGTAGGAGTCTTGAAATACGGGACCACAAAGAAAAGGCCGAGGAGCAGATCCGCTCTGCCAAAGACAAGGTCGGACCTGTGCATTCGTCCTTGCACGACGAGGGTAACCACCGCTGCGCCGTAACTGAGTTTTTCGAGGACGGAGGGAATCATGAACGGCCGATAGCGCACGGGGTCCGTGGCGATGAGGATAAAAGCGATTTGCCACACCAGAGCGGCTCCCACGAATCCATAGAAGAATCCCGGATGCGTGATAGGAGGCGGGTCGTTGCGCCCGATAAGATCGAACATGAAGTAGAGCGGCGTGAGGACCAGCAAGCCCCAAATGCCCGCAACCCAAAACACAATCTTCGCGAATTTCATCGCCGCCTCCGGCGCCGGTAACGCGCCACAGAATAATCCACTAGCCGGGTTGCGTGGGTAAAGGCAATTCAAATTCGACTTCGCCGATGCCTGAACGCGTGATGCGCCGAACGTGTTGGGGGCGTCCACCTTCGAGGGGAATCCCTGCTAGAATGCCGAGTTCGCAAAATCAAGAAAAGGAATCAAAGATCATGAAAAGGCGGCAGGTCCAATATCGCTGGTACTCGTTGAGATATGTTCTCTTTGCGCTTGTGCTTTTTGGGGCAGGCGCAATTCCGGCTGTTGCGCAGCAAGGCGCGCCGCGTGATCCAGCAGAGCCTGCGCAGGGCAAGCCGCAGCCGAAGATTTTGGCGCGGCCGACGGGAGGCATCGCGCGGGCATCGGTGGATGAAAAATCGATGCGGGCGCTGATCGGGAAGCTGGTGGCGTGCGGGACGCGGCTGACGCTTTCTTCGTGGGAAGACCCGAAGCGAGGGATTGGATGCGGGCGCGACGTGATTGCGGCGCGATTCCATGAGATTGCGAAAGATTCGAACGGGAAATTGCAGGTGGTGGTGGATAAATTCGAATCGACTTCGGAGCGAACCTCGTCGAAACCCATTCCACTGGAAAATGTGTATGCGATTCTTCCGGGCTCCGATCCGAAGATGGCGAAAACGATTTTCATCGTTTCGGGGCATTTTGATTCGCGGCCCTCGGATGTGATGGACCCGAAAGCGGATGCTCCGGGCGCGGACGATGACGCTTCGGGCGTGGCGGTGAGCGCGGAATGCGCGCGGCTGCTGAGCAAAGCCGGCGCAAACGGGCGCGGAACGTATCGAGCGACGATTTTGTTTGCGGCCGTTTCGGGCGAAGAGCAAGGCTTGCTTGGAGCAACGCGGCTGCTCGAATGGACGAAACAGCAGGGATACACGATTGGCGGGATGCTAGATGATGACATCGTGGGCGCGGACCCCGCTCCTGCCGCGCCGCATCGCGTGCGGCTCTTTTCGGGGAATGGTGAAATCGACGATGCGGATTCACCTTCGCGGGAGCTGGCGCGCGCGGTTGAGGAGATTGATGGGCGCGCGGCGATTCGGATGATTTTTCGAATCGACCGCTACGGACGCGGCGGCGATCACTATCCGTTTTACAAAGCGGGACTTCCGGCGGTGCGCTTTACCGAACCCCTGGAAGACTACAATCACCAACATCAAACGCCGCGCACGGAAAACGGGATCGAATACGGGGACTTTGAAAAATATCTCAACTTTACATTTATGGGTGATGTGGCGCGCGACAACGCGGAGGCGCTGCGGCAGTTGGCGCAGGCTCCCGCTTCGCCGACCAATGCGAAGCTCACCGGCGCAGTGACGGCGGATGCGAAAGTTTCGTGGAGCGCCGAGGATGATCCAGAGCGTGCCGGTTTTGAAATCCTTTGGAGAGAGACCACCGAGCCGCGCTGGACGATCTATGACTTTGCGGCTTCATACGGAGAGACGGTTTTGAAGGGCGTCTCCACGGACAACCACTTTTTTGCTGTGCGCGCCGTGGGCAAGAACGGCGCGCGCTCGATCGCCGTACCCACGGAAATCGAGCGGCGGCCGCCGCCGCAACCTGCACCGACCAAACAGTGATTCGTTATCCAACGAGAAGGTCCTTACAATGGAAAACGGCTGGCAGCGTCTGCTGCCAGCCGTTCCTGTTTTCTGTGAAATGGATCGGGACCAATTACCGATGGCCGTGTCCGCCACCGTGGGAACCGCCATCGCCATGGGATCCACCGCCACCGTGGTTCCCGCCACCTGAGCCGCGCCCATTACCCCCGCCATGGCTGTATTCGCCACGTTCAGAGTGGTCGTTGCCGCGCCCATAGTTCCCGCCGCCGCGTCCAGAGTTGCCGTTACCGCGGTTGAAGTTTCCGTCGCTGCGTCCGGAGTACCCATTGCCGCTTCCATAATTGCCGTTGTTGCGCCCGGAATAGCCGTTGCCACGATCGTAGTAGCCGCCGTTGTCATAGCCCCGATCATACCCACGACCGCGGCCATAGTAGCCGTTGCCACGACCGTAGTGGCGGTCGTTGTTATAGCCCCGACCATACCCGCGACCGCGGCCATAGTAACCGTATGCGCCACGGCCATAGTAGCCGCGGTACCACGGGCCGGCACCGATAAAGACATCGCCGACAAAGTAGTCAGGACCGTAGAAGCCATATGGAGCGCATTCGTAGGGGTAGTAGTCGTAGTATCCGTACGAGCAAATGGGAGCTGCGCCGACGTAGTCGTAGCCCGAGCCGATTCCAACTTCAATGGAAACTTGAGCCTTTGCATAACTTGCGCTGAACATGAAAATGCCGAGTAGAGCGAGATACCTTAGATATCGCATTTTTAGACCTTTCGTCAGATCCGGACGACCTGTCCTACACCTAACTGGATCTGGAAGCCTACTGACACCTCAGGTTAGTCTGAAGCGCCGCCTGTAGTAGCTTCAACCCGAAGGCTGGGAAAGAGTTGCAGGCCCTCTCCGCGCCAATAAGGGCTTTTTCGGCGGTAATTGAAGCGCAAGCGGGTGAGAGGATGCGTCCTAATGCTGAGGCGCGGCAACCGGCTGCGCGAAAGTGATGAAATGGCCGCCGGGGTCCTGGACGGCAAATTCCTTCATGCCGTAAAAGGCGGTGCGGACGGGCATGACGATTTTCACGTCTTTCATGGCGGCGAGGACGGCGTCAATACTGTCCACCTCCAGGTAGAGGTATGTGGGACCTTTCCCGGCTCCGGCGGACATAGAGGAAGGCGCGTCTTTTTCCACGCTCGAATAGGTCTGATACATCACTTCGGCGGCGCCTTTCTGGAAGGCCACAAATCCGAGCTTGTTGCCTTCGGGCACTTCAATGGTTTTCGTGAAGCCGAGGCGATCTACCCAGAAGGGGATGAGAGGCTCGATCTCCTTGACCAGCAGGACCGGGGTGATGCTTTTGACGTTCATGGACGTGATCTCCTGAGATGGATTAGCTTGCGAAAAAGAGAAACCGAGAGAGAGCGCGAAGGCTGCAATGGCGATGGCGGCGAGGCGCATGGTGAAGATTCTCCTTGACGGTCACAGTAGTCTCATTTAGACTAGTTAAGAATAGAGAATGCAAACCGGCAAGTCAAGGAGATTCTTATGGCCAAAGCTGCCCGTCAACTTGGCGACCTGATTTCGATTGGACCGGCCACGCTGCGGGATTTCGAGCTGCTGGGATTCGCAGCGTGGCACAGCTGGCGCGGCAGAACCCGCGGAAGCTGTACGAGAAGCTGGGGCGCGTGGCCGGGCAGCATCAGGATATCTGCGTGCTGGACGTGTTTTGCGCGGCGGTGGCGCAGGCGCGGAATCCGCGGCTGGATGCGGAGAAGTGCCAATGGTGGTGGTGGAGCGAACAAAGGAAACAACGAAGTAATGGAGTAAAGAGGTAAAGATTTCGCGTGGTTGCCACGTAGAGGGTAAAAGCCGCAGGAAGATGAAGAGAAAAGATAACGAGACGCTGAGAGCGCAGAGGAGGGCAGAGAGACCGGGAAGAATTGCGGGCGCGCGCAGGAAACTGGCGCTGACGACGCCGGATCTGGTGCTGCTGAGCCTGCTGGCGGAACGGCCGATGCATGGGTACCAGGCGAATCTGGAACTGGAGCGGCGGGAAATCCGGGATTGGGCGGGGATTTCGCGGCCGCAGGTTTACTACTCGCTGGAAAAATTGGCGCGGGTGGGGATGATTCGCGCTTCGGAATCGGATGAGCCGGCGGCCGGGCCGGAGCGGAGCACGTTTGTAACAACGGCAAAGGGGAGCGCGGCACTGGCTGATGCGCTCGAGCGAGAAGGGTGGACAACCCAGCGGGAACGGCCCCCGTTTCTCACGTGGATTGCGCTCTCCTGGCAGGCGCGGCCGGGAGTCTTCACGAAACAAATGGAACGGAGACGGGAATTTCTGGAAATGGAAATTGCACGGGAAAAAGAAGTACTAGCCAGCATTCTAGAGGAAGTGGGCCACTCATACCACGAGGCAGTATGGATGGTGAGCCACGTCATCGAACAGTTCAAGCTGGAACTGCGCTGGCTGCGAAAACTTGAACGCGAATTGCCTTTCCGCGCACCTGCGCAAAAACCGACCTACGCGATGAGCGCGCGTTCACAGGGTTAGCCGGGGCGCAGTTCACACGAGAGGCTTGCCGGATTTCGTCGCGAGTTACCTCACGGGGATCATTGTCGGTGACGACGGCGCAGTCCAAAGAACGTCACCCTTCTCATCATAAAACTGAAGCGTCGCCTGAGCTGGGGCCACCATGTTGGGCATGAAGTACAGTCCATTTGGCTGGTTGGGCATGGAGTACAGTCCATTCGGCCGTTTGGTTGCAAAGGCACGCCCGAGGCTAAGCCGAGCATAGACTTGACCATCCTTGTCCTTAAGGATGAATTCCTGCGCCTCGACCGTGCCGGCGCGAACGACAGGCGGCTCGATGCGGTCGGCAAGCTTCGCGCCCATCAGAAATACAGAAACTCCTGAAAGAAGTAGCAGGGCATTCACAAGTCTCCACCGGCGGTTCTGTACCTCGAGTCTTTCGACGCGCGACGTTAAGGAATTGAATTCTGACTGCGTGGAGTTCATGGTCCACCTCCTGACCTTAGAATGTGGGCATCCCTGATCGATTGGACGGCAGGCAACGCTGCGCGTGAGCTTGGTGACAAACCGGGGCAGGGTCAGCAAGCCATTCTCCCGCTCCTGCCAATCAACATGATACTACTTCATTTGGAGGGAGCCGGTGTAGGCGACGCGGGCTTTGCCGGATTCGCTGCGCTCGATGCGGCCGATGCGGAAGAATTTTTCGCGGCGCTTTTTGAGGTCGGCTTCAACGGGGCGCACATTTTTCGGCGGGACGACGAGGATCATGCCGACGCCCATGTTGAAAGACTGCAGCAGCTCATCGGTATCAATCTTTCCGAGTTGGGCGAGATATTTGAAAATGGCCGGCACGGGCCAGGAGGCCAAATCGATTTCGGCTTTAACGCCGCTAGGCAAAACGCGCGGGAGATTTCCTGGAATGCCGCCACCGGTAATGTGCGCCATCGCCGACAACCAGCCGCGCGCAACGATGTCTTTCAGAGCGGGGGCGTAGCAGAGATGCGGTTTCAGGAGCTCGGCGCCGATCTTGTTGCCGACTTCGGCGACGTAGGTGTCCGGCTTCAGCCGGGCGACTTCGAAAACGAGTTTGCGCGCTAGGGAATACCCGTTGGTGTGAAGACCGGCCGAGGGGAGCGCGAGCAGCGTGTCGCCGGGGGTGACGTTCTTGCCGGTGAGGAGCTTTCTGCGTTCGACGGCGCCGACGATGAATCCGGCGAGATCGTATTCGCCGGGAGGATAAAACCCGGGCATCTCCGCGGTCTCGCCGCCGATGAGAGCGCAGCCCGCTTTGCGGCAAGAGCGGCTCATGCCTTCGACGAGCTGCTCAACGACTTGCGGATCGAGCTTGCCCATCGCGAGATAATCCAGAAAAAAAAGTGGCTCGGCGCCCTGCACGAGAATGTCATTGATGCAGTGGTTGACAAGGTCGCCGCCGACGGTGGAATGGACGCCCATGGCCATGGCAATTTTTAGTTTTGTGCCGACGCCATCGGCGCTGGAGACGAGCACGGGCTCTTTCCATTTTTTGCGGTCGAGCGCGAAGAGCGCGCCGAAGCTGCCGATGCCGCCGAGGACGCCGGGTGTGAAAGTGCGGCTGGCGTAATGCCGGATGCGCTGCTTGGCGTCGTTCGCGACGGCGATATTCACCCCAGCATCGGCATATTTCATGAGAAACCTGGGCGCTCCCGTTTCCGCTACCGATTCGGGCAAAGTTCTCAGCCCGTAGTTCACTTCGAGGAATTCTTTCGAACACCGCGGTGGGCGGCGGCGTTTGCTGCCCACTGCGATTGCCTATCAAGACGAACTAAAACGTGTGAAAAATGCGCTTCCAGCGCACGATCCCAGGATGCAGAAGGGCGTTGGCATACGCAAAAAAACGTTCGCGAATCTGGCCGGGCTCCCAGGCTTCGGGCGAAACATCCAGCGACATGTAAATAATCACGGGCGTTCCGATAATGTCATTGCGAGGGACGCAGCCCCAGAAGCGGCTATCGTAGGAATTCGCTCGATTGTCACCCATAACGAAATAACAATCAGAGGGAACTTTGTAAGGCGTATGCAATTCGTAGGGCTCGCTCAGGCCGCTGGTGTACTTTTCCACGAGCTTTTGCCCATTGACCCATACAGCGCCGTCGTGAATGTCCACGGTGTCGCCGGGGAGTCCAATCACGCGTTTCACATAGTCCGGTTGATCCGGCGCGAAGGGCGGCTTGAAGATGATGACTTGCTGGCGCTTGGGAGAGCGCCAGAGCGGGACGTGCAAATTGGTGAAGGGCACGCCGGCGTCGTAGCCGATGCGGCTCATGATGAGGTGGTCGCCGATGAGCAGCGTGTTTTCCATCGAGCCCGAGGGGATGACGCGCGCCTGTCCGACCGCGCCATTGATGAGGAGAAAGGCGAGGCCGACCCAGAACCACGCGATGATCTCGCGCTGAATCTTGGTCTTCACCGGCACGTTTTCTTCCTGTTGCGTTTTCTTTTTGTCAGCTTTCACGTTCCACCGCCACTGGGCGCTCGGCGGGTACGAAGTCGCTTACGCTTCCGTTCGCCGCGTCGCAGGATTTTCCGTTTGGCGCGCCTTTCCCAACTTCCAGTTGCACCAGATCGGTCGGGTAAACACCCGTATAACAAGACGTACAGAATTTGCCTTCGGTGTCGCTGAGCGCTTGGCGAAGTGCGGGAAGCGAAACATAGCCAAGGGAATCGGCGCCGAGGAATTTGCAGATTTCTTCCGGCGTATTGGAAGAAGCAATCAATTCTTCGCGCGTGGGCGTGTCCACACCGTAGTAGCACGGCGAAATCGTCGGCGGGCAGCTGATGCGCACGTGGACTTCTTTTGCGCCGGCTTCGCGGACCATGCGGACGATTTTGCGGCTGGTGGTGCCGCGGACGATGGAATCGTCGACGAGGATAACGCGTTGGCCCTCGATAAGGCCGCGGATGGGATTTAATTTTAGCTTCACGCCGAAATTGCGGATGGCCTGCGAAGGCTCGATGAACGTGCGGCCGATGTAATGATTGCGGATCAAGCCCATGCGAAAAGGAATTTTTGATTCGAGCGCGTAGCCAACCGCAGCAGGGACGCCGGAATCGGGCACGGGAACAACGATGTCCGCGTCCACGGGATGTTCGCGCGCGAGCAGGCGGCCGAGCATCTCGCGGCTTTCGTTGACGGAGCGGCCAAAAATAATGCTATCGGGCCGGGAGAAATAGACGTGCTCGAAAATGCACTGCTGGAGCGGCTTTTGCGGCGCGAAGTGAATCGATTCGATGCCGGACTTGGAGATGCGTACCATTTCGCCGGGCTCGATTTCGCGGACGTATTGCGCGTTGAGCAGATCGAACGCGCAGGTTTCGGAGGCCACGAGCCACGAAACGAAGCCGCCGGGGGTGGTCAGCTTTCCGAGAACGAGCGGACGGAAACCGCGGGGATCGCGCACGGCGTACAGCTCATCCTGCGTCAACATCACCAGGGAATACGCGCCTTCGACTTGATTGAGGGCGTCGCCGAGCGCGCCGGAAAGATTGCGAGCTTGCGAGCGCGCGATCAGGTGCACGATGACTTCGGTGTCGCTGTTGGTCTGGAAAATGGAGCCGCGATGCTCGAGCTTGCGGCGCCATTCGGCGGCGTTGGTGAGATTGCCGTTGTGACCGAGGGCGACCTTGCCCTTGTTGCAGTCGATCATGATGGGCTGGGCGTTGAGCAGAGCCTTGTCGCCCGCGGTGGAGTAGCGCGTGTGGCCGATGGCGAGGCTTCCGGGGAGCTGCGCGAGCACGCCGGGTTGAAAGATTTCTTCGACTTCGCCCATGGCGCGGTGGAGATGGAGCTCCGTGCCGTCGCTGGAGACGATGCCGGCGGATTCCTGGCCGCGATGCTGCAGCGCGTACAAACCTAGATAGGCGAGGTTTGCCGCTTCGGGATGGCCGAAGACGCCGAAGACACCGCACTCGTCGTGGAAGTGATCGTCGTCGAGGGTGAGATTATTGGTCATTGCATCTTTAGCGTGCGTTCAAGCGAATGGGCCCAGGAGTCGCGCAGCGCGGGGATGGAACTATCGATCACCGCGCTCCCCCTATATTGGATGCGGAAAGCATCGCCGCGGATGACGTTGCCGATCTCGTGCGCCGCCACTTGGTATTGTCTCGCAGTATTGAGAACGCGGGCAAGGTGCGCGGGGGTGACGGATACGACCGCGCGGGCGCCGCGCTCGCCGAAGAGGGCCGCCTCGGCCGGACCAGTTTTTTCAAGTTTTGCGTTTGCGCCTAACCCGTTCGCGGCGAAGCAGGACTCGGCCAGGGTGACGGCGAGGCCGCCATCGGAAAGGTCATGGGCGGATTGGAGGCTGCCTTCGGCTGCGAGGGCGACAAGGCAGTCGATTAGGCGCTTTTCGGCACTGAGGTCGATGGCTGGTGGTTCGCCAGCTACGATGCCGCCGACCGTTTTTGAGTATTCAGAGGAGGAGAATTCGCGGGCGGCATTCTCCGACGAGGGCACGATGTATCGTGCCCCTACGGTCGACGCAACTCCGTCCAACAACAAGATGATGTCGCCGTCTTCGCGGAAGGCGATCTTGAGGACGCGAGAGGCGTCGTCTAGGATGCCGAGGACGCCGATGACCGGTGTGGGATAGATCGATTTGCCGAGCGTTTCGTTGTAGAAGCTGACGTTTCCGCCGGTGATGGGGGTACCGAGGGCGGTGCAGGCTTCGCCGACGCCGTCAATGACCTGGGAGAATTGCCACATCACTTCGGGCTTTTCCGGACTGCCGAAGTTGAGGCAATTCGTGGCGGCGATGGGGCGCGCGCCGCTCGCAGCGACATTGCGCGCGGCTTCGGCGACGGCGTGCATCGCGCCGACGCGCGGATTCAACTGGCACCAGCGGCCGTTGCCATCGGTCGCAAGCGCCATCCCGCGCTTTACGACGCCCGTCTTGGGATCTTTGATACGTACGACGGCTGCGTCGCTGGCGCCCGGTCCTGCCAGAGTGTTTGTGCGTACCGACGTGTCGTACTGCTCGGTGATCCAGCGTTTCGAAGCAATCGCGGGCGACGACAACAACTTGACGAAATTCTGCGTGAGGCTTGCGCCTTCGGGCGCAAACGTGAACCAATCTTTTTCGGATTCGACGCGCGGCGCGGGGGCGGCGAGCGGCCGGTTATAGACGGGGCCTTCTTCTGCAAGCGGATGCGCGGGAATTTCCGCAACGGTCTTGCCGTCATCCTTTACGCGCATCAGGCCGCCGCCGGTGACCTGGCCGACGACCATGGCGTCGAGTCCCCATTTCTTGAAGACGGCGAGCACTTCCTGTTCGCGCCCATTTTCGGCGACGAGCAGCATGCGCTCCTGCGATTCGCTGAGCATGATTTCGTAGGGCGTCATTCCCGTTTCGCGCTGCGGAACTTTCGCGAGATCGATTTCGATGCCGGTGCCGCCGCGGGAGGCCATTTCCGTCGTGGAACACGTGAGACCCGCCGCGCCCATGTCCTGGATCGCGACAACGGCGCCGGTCTGCATGGCTTCGAGGCAGGC
>WNFB01001695.1_pt1 | contig 18955 bp, 17 predicted proteins | sample 5400501 | NCBI WGS metagenome assembly WNFB01 (sample SAMN13153341, study PRJNA577476) | soil metagenome | isolation source: 200 cm saprolite under Douglas fir tree site 2 hole 1 | place: USA:California | collected 2015-04-18 | reverse complement strand
CCCGTAGTATAGTGGCCGATCCGGATTCACGACCGCGCCGAGGTCGCGGACGCGGCATGAAAGACGCCCTTCTCGACGACGAAGGCCGCCGGGCTGTCGTCGCCGCGACCCTCGTGAGCGCCCTGCTCATCGCCCAGCAGACGGCGGGTCGGGCCACCCGCGACGCGCTGTTCCTGTCCACGTTCCCGGTGGCCTTTTTGCCGGCGGTGATGATGGCGTCTGCGGCCGCCTCCGTGGTCGCCGTGGGCGCGCTCTCGTGGGCGCTGGCCCGCCGGTCACCGTTCCGGGTCCTGCCGGTGGCGGCGGGCCTGTCGAGCGTGCTGCTCCTGCTGGAATGGCTCCTGTGCCTGGCGGCTCCCAAGGTGGCCGCGGTGGCCGTGTACCTGCACCTGTCGCTCTTCGGGGGCACCCTCCTTTCCGGCTTCTGGTCGCTCATCAACGAGCGCTTCGATCCATACACGGCGAAGAAGGTCGTCGGCCGGATCAGCTTCGGAGCATCGGTGGGCGGCGTGGGGGGCGGGCTCATGGCCTGGGGCGCTTCCCGCCTCATCCCCGTGCCGGCCATGCTCCTCGTGATGGCGCTGCTCACGCTGGCGGCGATGGCGGGCATGGTCGGCCTCGGGCGGCACCACGGTGCCGTGTCGGGCGTCGCGGCGGAGGCCGCGGCCGGGGCGCCCTCCGCGCTCAACACGCTGCGCCGCGTGCCGTACCTGCGGGACCTCGCGCTCGTCGTCGCGATTGGTGCGATCACCGACAGCCTGCTCGACTACGTGCTTAAGTCGCAGGCCGCGTCGACCTTCAGCCGTGGGTCCCAGCTCATGTCGTTCTTCGCGATCATCAACACCGTGTTCGGCCTGCTGAGCCTGGTAGTGCAGGCGGGCCTCGCCCGCTCTTCGCTGCGCACCCTCGGGCTGGCGGGCACGGTGGCGGTGCGCCCGGCCACCGTGCTCGTCGTTGCGCTGCTTGGGCTGCTCGATCCCCGGATGTGGGTCGCGATCCTCGCGCGCGCCGGCCAGGACGTCAACACCAGCTCGCTCTTCCGCTCCGGCTACGAGCTGCTGTTCACGCCGCTGCCTGAAGCGGAGAAGCGTCCGACGAAGGCCGTCGTCGATGTGGGCTTCGACAAGCTCGGATCGCTGGTCGGGGGAGCGGTCGCCCTCCTCGCGGTGGCCCTCGTCCCCACGCAGACGCCGCGGGTGCTCTTCGCCCTCGCCGCCGTCCTGTGCCTGGCCGCGCTGGCTTTCACCGGCCGGCTGCACCGCGGGTACGTGCGGACGCTGGAGCAGAGCTTGCGTGCGGGACGGGTCCGGCTCGACCTCTCCGACGTGCCGGACGAGGCGACGCGAGCGACCTTTGCCCAGACGAGCCTCGCCCTGGACCGCGACACCCTGCTGCGCGAGATCGAGGCGCTCCGCGCCGGCGACGAAGCCGGCGGCGGGGACCGAGTGCTGAAAACGATCACCGAGCTGCGTTCGGGCGATCACGACCGCGTGCGGCTCGTCCTGCGGCAGACACGGGAGCCCTCCGCGGCCCTCGTACCTCACCTGATCCCGCTCCTCGCGGACGACGACCTCTTCGTGGAGGTGTTGCGGACGCTGCGTCGCGTGGCCCTCGCCGTGACCGGACAGCTCCTCGACGCGCTGCTCGACCCGAGCGAGGATCCCGCGGTTCGCCGCCGCCTGCCCCGGGTGCTCAAGGTCTGCGCCACGCCGCGCGCCGTGCACGGGCTGCTCCTGGGACTGGGGGACACGCGCCTCGACGTGCGCGCGCAATGCGCGCTTGCCCTGGCGAGCATCACCAGCCGCCATCCGGAGCTGGACGTACCCCGCGCGGACGTGTTTTCGGTGGTGCGCCGCGAAGTGAGCGACGCCGAAGGCGCGCCCGATCTCGACCACGTCTTCACGCTGCTGTCGCTGGTGCTCGAGCGCGAGCCGCTGCAGATCGCGCTGCGGGCCGTGCGCGGCGCCGACCGCGCGCGGCGCGGCACCGCCCTCGAGTACCTGGAGAACGTCCTGCCCGAAGGCCTGCGCGTAGCGCTGTGGCCGTCCCTCGGCGCGGGCGCTCCCGCGCCGCGGACGGCGCGCCCGCGCCAGGACGTGATGAACGAGCTGCTCAACTCCTCCGCCGCGGTGCCGCTCAGCCGCGAGGCGCTGCGCGCCCGCCTGCCGCTGGGGCCTCCCAGCCGCAAGCCTTGACGCGCGGCCCTATTCCGGGTCGAGGACGACGAACCGCAGCTCTCCGCCCCGCTCGAGCTGCACCACGACGGGGGCGCCCGGCTTGAGCTGCGCCAGCACCGCGCGCAGGCTCTCCACGCCGCTCACGGGCTCCCGATTGACGGAATAGATGACGTCTCCGGGCAGCAGCGGGTCCGGGCCGGAGCGGCCGTCGGCGGTCGCGACGACCACCCCCGCCCTGGCTCGCAAGGGAGGCAGCAGCAGGGCCACCGTTTCGTCGAGGTCCAGGGCCAGGACTCCCAGGCGCGCCACGGAGTTCCGCTCGGGGCTCACCCGATCGGCGAAGCGCTCGGGATCGCCGAGCCGCTCGGCGACCGTCACCACGTAGGTCAGCCGCTGCGCGCCCCGCAGCACGTCGAGGCTCACGCTGCCTCCGGGCACCCGCGGGTAGAGATCCACCTCGAGCTGCCGGGCGTTCTCCATGACCTTGCCGTCGAGCTTCAACACCATGTCGCCGATGCGCAGGCCGGCCCGGGCCGCCGCGCCGTCCGGAGGCACGTCGGAGAGCACGACGCCCCACTCCTGCCGCAGCCCCAGCCCGGCGGCCAGGGCGGGCGTAACCGTCTGGACGCGCACTCCGATCTCGCCCCGGTGGACGCGGCCCGTGCGGCGGATCTGATCGAAGACGTTGCGCACGATGTTGCTGGGGGCGGCGAAGCCGATCCCTTCGCTCCCGCCCGACTGCGAAAGGATGAAGGTGTTGATCCCGACGACCCGGCCCTCGACGTCCACGAGCGGTCCGCCGCTGTTTCCCGGGTTGATGGATGCATCGGTCTGGACGTAGATCATCCGGTCGTCCGGCCGGACCTGCCTCGCGACCGCGCTCACGACGCCGAGGGTCACGGAGTTCTCGAGCCCCAGCGGGCTCCCGAACGCAAGGACCAGCTCGCCGGCGTGGAGCGCCTCCGAATCACCGAACGGGAGGGAGGGAAGGCCCTTTTCGTCGAGCTTGAGCACGGCCAAGTCGGTCTCGAGATCGGTCCCGACCACCACCGCACCCAGGATGCGCCCCGGTGCCTTCAGGATGGACCGCGCCCCCGGGGGTCCGCTCGCCAGGCCCGCGAGCGCGACCTGCACGCGCCGCGCACCCTGGACCACGTGGGCGTTGGTGATCACGTACCCGTCGGGGTCGAGGATCACGCCCGAGCCGCTCGCCCGCTGCTTGACGAGCTGGCCGTCGGCCGGCGCATAACCCGTGATCAGGACCTGGACCACGGCCGGCTTGACGCGCTCGCTGAGCGCCTGGAGATCGCGGCTGAGCCCGGACAGGTCCGACGCGCCTCGCGCGGGGGCCACCACCTGGGCCGCCGCCGCCACCGGCAGCAGCGAGGCGAGCAGGAGACGGGAACCGTGCGTCATCGCGGCGCGCGCCGTCCCGCCGCTCAGTTCAGCGGCCGATGTACTGCATGAGCGCCGGCGCGTAGCGGTCCCCCGCGGCCGCGCCCTTCGGCGCCAGCTCTTCGAGCCGGCGCAGGTCCTGCTCGGTGAGCCGGATCTTCAGGGCGGCGAGGTTCTCGAGCAGGTACTTCCGCCGCTTTGTGCCGAAGATGGGCACGATGTCCGGACCCCTCGACAGCACCCACGCCAGCGCGAGCTGCGAGGGCGTGCATTTCCTTTCCGCCGCGATCTGCTCGACGTGGCGGAGCAGCTCGAGGTTCTTCGCGAAGTTCTCCCCCTGGAAACGCGGCGAGCCGCGGCGCCAGTCGTCGGGGGCGAGGTCCTCGAATCGCTTGACCTGGCCGGTGAGGAACCCGCGCCCGAGCGGGCTGTAGGCGACGAAGCCGATGCCGAGCTCGCGGCACGCGGGAAGCGGCCCGTCCTCCACGTCGCGGCTCCACAGCGAGTACTCGCTCTGGAGCGCCGTGATGGGATGGACCCTGCACGCCCGCCGCAGCGTGTCGGGCCCCGCCTCGGACAGGCCGAGATAGCGTACCTTGCCCACGCGCACCAGCTCCGCCATCGCGCCCACCGTGTCTTCGATGGGCGTCGCAGGATCGACGCGGTGCTGGTAGTAGAGGTCGATCGCCTCCACGCCCAGCCGTTTCAGGCTCGCCTCGCACGACGCGCGGACGTATTCCGGCTTGCCGCTGACCCCGCGCCTGGCCGGCTCGGCCGGGTCCCGCACGATGCCGAACTTGGTCGCGAGCACGACCTCCTTCCGCCGCCCGCGGATCGCCCGGCCGACCAGCACCTCGTTCGTGTGCGGCCCGTACGCGTCGGCGGTGTCGAGGAAGTTGACCCCGGCGTCGAGCGCGGCGTGGATGGTCGCGATCGACTCCGCGTCGTCGCCGGGGCCGTAGAACTCCGACATGCCCATGCAGCCGAGGCCGAGGGCGGAGACCTCGGGGCCGCTGCGTCCCAGGATCCTCTTCTCCACGGGCACTCTCCTTACCTGTTTGCGGACGCGGTCAGCGTACGGGCGGAAGCGTCTCCGAGCCGAACGTGTTCAGGCACGTGGGATGACCGAAGCCACCCACGCTGTTGCCGGTCCCTCCGGAGGGATTGGGGACGATGTCGAAGACGATGTTGTCGGGCCTCAGGGCATCGCCGCTGACGCCGCCGACCCCGGAGAGGTAATCCAGCGCCAGGGCATTGCGCACTCGCCACGCGATGTTGTGGTCAGCGCAGGAGGTATCGCCGCTGGCGCCGAGACCCCCGACGACCTGCTTCGACGAATCATAGAGGCCGAGGCCGCCGCCGAAGACGTTCACCCCTCCGACCTTGGCCCCGACGAGCGGGTCGTTGGGGGTTCCGTAGTTCGTGGACGGGCCCTTGTACGCATCTTCGGGGTCCACGGGATTGCTGTGTTGGAGGCCGTACAGGCTGCCGCCCGGCTGCGTCGCCGAGTACAGGTTGGCGGTCGACAGCGCGAGGCCGGCGGGCTGGCCCGATCCGTTGCTCGAAGAGTGGTTGTCGAGGTTGAACGCGTTGGCGGTGTTGGCCTTCTGGGCCGAGATCACCCGGCTCCCCGGCCACTGGGCCGAGCGGTCGGTCCCCGAGAACGCCACCGCGCACACGATCCCGTCGCGGTTCACGATCGTGGCCCACATGTGGTTGTTGAGCCCGCTCGTCTCGGTCTGGACTGCAGCCTCGAGGGCGGCCTTGAGCTGCGGGTAGGTGGGCAGGCCGCGGCAGCCGGCGGGGCTTCCTCCTTCGTCAGCCTTCGCGGTCGACGCGAGCGGAACGAGCACGATCACGCCGAGCAGAATGGCGGGGAGCCTGAAAGAAGCAGTCATCCTCATCGTCGCCTCCGTTAATGTGAATGGGGTGCTCCGGCGGCCTCAGCTCCCTCCCGACCGGCGAGGGATGTTCATGCGCTGGAAGCCGCGGGGGGTCTGGGCGCCTTTCCACGGCTGGCGGGTGGTGTGCTTGGGCGGAGGGGGAGGCGTCTTCGCGGCATCCGCCGCCCCGGCCTCCTCCTTCCCCGCCGCCGCCTCGCCCTGGGCCCGTGCCTTGCGGGCCTTCGCCTCGTCCTTGTCGAGACAGCAGTTCTTGTACTTCTTCCTCGAGCCGCAATGACAAGGATCGTTACGGCCGGGGGTACGCGCAGGATCGGGCACGATGACCTCCTGTTCCCACCCGTACTCTACTACGCCGGCGGGTGGTACTCGAAGTTCGAGTCCAAGGACACGGCGATCCTGCCGGTGAGCGTCGACTCCACCCCCATCCACAACGAGCTCCGGGCCAAGCAGCACGTCGAGGCCGAGCTGGGCCACAGCCGGCCCAACTCCGAGCTGCTGGCCGAGATCCAGAAAATCGCCGGCTAACTGCTCCTTACCTGCAGCGTGGCCGTCTTGTCTCGGGCGCGGGGCGCGCGGGCTTGCTCCGGGACGCGCATTTAGTTAATGAAGCAGGAACGATTTACTGCTGGCTTGTGGTTTCGTTTCCGTTCTCTGCGGCCTCTGCGTTCCCTCTACGGCCTCGGCGTGGAATCGCTACGCGGCCTCTAGGCCATCCGGCAGTCGCGGTGGCGGGCGAAGAACGGCTCGAGGACGACCCGCTCGCCGGCCAGCCGCTCCCGTAGCCGGTCCATGTCGGCCGGGGGCATCGAAGTGAAGCCGCGGGCCGACGCCACGTTCGCCTCGACGAACTCCGGCTTCGGCATGCCGCACACGACCGTGGTGACGGGCAGGCTCCAGGCGTAACGGAGCAACGGCGCCGCCTCGGCCTTGCCCGCTCCGAGCAGGTGCTCCTGGCCGGTCACCTTCATCAGGATCACGCCGAGGTCCTTCGCCCTGGCCGCGGGCAGGGCCAGCTCCTCGAAGCGGTTGGCCCGCGCCGGGTTCATCGCCATCTGCACGCAGTCGAGGTCGTTCCTCTCGATGGCCTTGGCCATCACCGCGCCGTCTGTGTGGCTGGTCATGCCGATGAAGCGCGCGACCTTTTGTCCGCGCAGCTCGTAGAGGGCCTTCAGCACCCCGTCGGGCGCCTCGATCTTCGCCAGGTCCGCCTCGTCGCCGAGGCTGTGGATGTGGAGCAGGTCCACGTGGTCGGTCTGCAGCCGCTTGAGGCTGGCCTCGACCTCCTTGAGCGCCGCGTCGCGCGTGCGGGCGCGACCGGGGATCTTCGTCGCGAGGAAGACGTCCTTGCGCCGGGTGCTCATGACCTTGCCCACCCGGGTCTCGCTCTTCCCGTCTCCGTAGTCGATGGCAGTATCGAGATACATGATGCCCATGTCGATCGCGCCGTTGAGGGCGGCGAGGCCGGCCTCCTCGGGCTCGTACATCAAGAAGCGGCTGCCACAGCCGAAGGCCAGGATCGGCACCGAGACACCGGTGCGACCCAGCACGCGGTGGGGCAGCTTCGCTCCCGCGGCCCCCGGCACCGGCAGCGCGGGGAGCGCCGCGACGGCGCCCAGGGCCAGGCCGCTCTTGCCCAGGAAATCGCGGCGGGAAAGCGTGTCCTTCTTCATCATTCAATGACCCCCCACCCTTACCCTCCCCACGTAGGGGGAGGGGAAAGCTGTTGTCAGCGTTGCTCCGCCGTTGATGCTCTTACACCTTGACGCCGGCCTGAGCCAGGTAATCCGTCATCACCTTCGCGTAGTGCGGGAAGGCCACCTCGGGCTCCTCGATCTCCGGGTGCCACTTCTTCTCCCACTCGTAGCAGTAGAAGCCCTTGTAGCCACCGGCGGCGAGCACGCGGACCTGCTCCTTCACCGGCACGACGCCGGTGCCGGTGAGCACGTAGCGGTGGTCGTTGCCCTCCGGCTTCGAGTCCTTCAAATGCGTGTGCCGCATGTAGCGGCCCAGGCGTTTGTACGTATCCGCCGGCGCCTCGCCGCCCGCGACGAAAGTATGGTGCGCGTCCCAGAGGAGGGCGAACGCGGGCGAGCCGACCCCCTCGATGATGGCCTGAAGGTCCGACGAGTGCGTGAAGTCGCCGTGCGACTCGATGAGCACGGTCACGCCCGCCGGCTTCGCGTCGGCGGCCATCTGCTGGAATCCGTCCACGATGCGCTTGAGCGCGTCTTCCTTCGGCTCGTCCGGCGGCATCTTGTCGCCGAACATGCGCACGTAGGGCACGCCGAGAGCATGGGCGAGGTCGATGAAGCGCCGGCCCTCGTCGAGCTGGGCCGCCCGCGCCGCCGGGTCCTTCTCGTGCATGTGCGCGGAGGCGCCGAGATCGGTGACCACGATCCCGCGGGCCTCGAGTTCGCGCCGCGTCTGCTTGAGCGCGTCGCCGGTGAGCTCCGGCCGCTTCGGCAGGTCCATGTCGCCCTGGATGCCGCGCAGCTCGATGCCGGCGTAGCCCAGTCGGTCGGCCTGGTCGAGCACCGTCGGCCACGTCCAGCCCGGACAACCGAGGGTGGAGAAGGCGATCGGCAGGCGCCGGCTGCGTCCCTTGGCGCGGAGCAGGGCCGGAGCGGCGAGGCTCGCGGCGAGGGTGCCGAGCACTTCGCGGCGGGAGATGGCGGACATGGGCCTCCTTGGATCCTTCAGATTATAGCGGACGGCGGGTGAGGCCGAGGGCGAGCCCGAAGCCGAAGAAGGCGCCTTCGTAGGCGCCGATGACCGCCCGGCTCAGCGGACCCAGCTCCGGCTCCCCCAGCATCCGCGCGAGCGGCGCCAACCCGACTTGCGAGCCCTGGAAGCTGCGGGCGACGAAGTTCAGGCTGGTCCCCGCCAGGTGGCCGCCGAGAGCGGCGATGACGACGGCCGAGGCCGCGCAGCTCAGGCCGGTGACCGCCGCCGCCCGGAAGCGGGCGGCGCCCCGGGGAGTCGCCATCCCGCCCTCGTGGCGCGGCGTCGCGAGCGCATAGCCGAGGCCGGCGGCGGCGCCGAGCGCGAGCCCCTCCAGCCCGCCTCCGACGGCCGACAGTTCGCGGCCGAAGAGGCCCTCGAGCGCCCATCGGCCGACGAGGTTCGACGCGGCCCCGATGGCCCCTCCCCCGGCCGCTCCCGCGAGGACGAGGGCTGGACCGCGAAGCGAGCGCGCGACCGCCTCCGCGGCGGCGAGGCCGGCGCCGACGCCGGCGGCGCCGAGGCCTCCGACGATCGCGCCCACCAGAGCGAGGGTGACGGAGACGCTGGCCGGAGCGTGCGAGCCGGGGGCGAGTCGCAGGGCGAGGCCGCCGAGCGCACCCGCCACGGCGCCGGCGGCCGCCCCCCCGGCGCAGGCCGCGGCCCATCGCTGGCGCGCGAGACCGAGCGCGCGGCGAAGGCGCAGGGTGGTGAGGATGCGGGCGGCCCGGAGGCCACCCGGCTGGCCGACGAGCGGCACGGGCCCGGCGCCGGGCACGTCCCCCCGCGCGTCGCGGAGGAGCGCGCGGGCGGCCTCGTGGCCCGGGCGCCGGCCCAGACGCCGCAGCGCCTCGGCGGTGCCGAGGGCGTGGAGTGCCTCTGCCGCTTCCCGTCGAGCGTCGGTGTCCTGCTCCGAAAGCAGCTTCTCCAGGGCGTCCTCGAACGGATCGCCCCGCGCCGGCGAGACCGGCCATGGGGAGGCCGCCACCACAGCGGGCGGTGTCGACAGCGGCGCATCGTCCTCGGGCTCTTCCACGACGCCGTCGAAAGCGAACCGGTAACCGTGCCGCGAGACGGTCCGGATGTAGACGGGCTCGCGGGAGTCGTCGCCCAGCGCCCGCCGCAGCGTGCGCACCGCCTGGCTGAGCGCGCCGTCGGAGACGACCACGTCGCTCCAGACGGTCTCGAAGATCTCCCGGCGGTGGACCGCCTCGTGGCGGCGCTCGAGAAGCAGGATCAGCAGGTCGAGGTAGCGCGGGATGAGCGCCAGCTCCCGACCCGAGCGCAGGAGGAGCCGGCGCGCGGGAGACACGCAGAAGTCGCCGAAGCGATAACGGACCCGGCGCAACTAACGCCGGTCCAGGGCCGGCCGCCAGCCCGTGCGCACTGCCACGCGCAGGATCTCTCCCACGCTCCAGGCCTGGGCGATGGCGCCCCCGGGCGCATGCGGCGCGTCGCCGTCGAAGACCTCGCTCACCGTCCCCAGGCCCGCTTCTTCGAGATGGGCGGCGAAGCCGTCGAGCCACTCCCGCGCCTCGGCCTTGCCCGCCTCGCCGTGCACGCGCGTCACCGCGTCGAAGTAGGGCCCCGCGAGATAGGGCCAGACCGTGCCCTGGTGGTACGCGGCGTCGCGCTCGGCCGGCCCGCCGGCGTACCGGCCGCGGTAGGCCGGGTGCTCGGGGCTGAGGGTGCGCAGCCCCACCGGCGTGAGCAGGTGGCGCTTGACGGCGTCGAGGACGCGCAGGGCCCGGTCGCGCGGCAGGAGCACGTGGGGAAGGCCGAGCGCATAGAGCTGGTTCGGACGCAGCGAGTAGTCCGCGCGGCCGTCGTCGGTGATCACGTCGGCGAGATGGCCATGCTCCTCGGACCAGAAGGCCTTCAAGAAGCTCTCTCGCACACGGCCGGCGAGGGCCGTCCAGTCGCGGGCCCGGCCGGGCTCGGCCGCTCCGCGCGCCACCTCCGCGCCGATGAGCAGCGCGTTGTACCAGAGCGCTTGTATCTCCACCGGCTGGCCCCGGCGCGGCGTGACGACCTGCGCGCCCACCCGCGCGTCCATCCAGGTGAGCTGGAGGCCTTCCTCGCCCTGGGTGAGGAGACCGTCGGCGTTCACGCGGATGCCGTGGCGGGTGCCCGCGCGATAGCCGTCGAGGATGGCGGCCACCGGGTCGGCCATCCGCATGCGCACGAAGCCGTCGTCGCCCGTGGCTTCGAGATACCGGCCGACGGCGACCACCAGCCACAGGGCGGCGTCGACGCTGTTGTACTCGGGCTCCCCGCCCCCGTCGGGAAAGCGGTTGGGGATCATGCCGCGGTCGACGTGGCGCGCGTACTCGCTGAGGATGGCGCGGGCGTCGTCCGCGCGGCCCGTGGCGAGGCAGAGCCCGGGCAGGGCGATCATGCTGTCGCGGCCCCAGTCGGCGAACCAGTGATACCCCGCGATGATCGTCCGCCCCGCGGGCCCGCGCCGGACGACGAAGGCGTCGGCGGCCCGGCGCAGCTCCGGCAGCGCGCCTTCCCCGCCGCCGCCGCAGATCCGCAGCCGCCGCCGCTCGGCCGCCATCAGCCGCTCCGGGTCGACGCCGGCGAGAAGCCCGCCCGCGGAGGCGATGAGGTGGATCGCGCGGCCGGGGAGCAGCTCCAGGCGGAGCACTCCGGGACTGAAGAGGTCCTCGCGGAAGTCGAGGCCGCGCTCCCGCTCGCGCTCGTACTCGAAGGCGCGGTACCAGAGGCCGTCCGGCGCGAACGTGGCTCCCGGCATGCGGAGGCGCAGGGGCGGGCCGTCGTCGTAGGGTCGCAGGACGAGGTCGCCGGCCTCTCGCTCCGCGCCGCGCCGGACCCCGGGGTTCTCCCGCTGGAGCCCGTGGTAGTCCCGGTACGCGAGGAGCGGACGCACCTCCAGGACGGGCGTGCCGGGTCCGTCATAACGATAGGCGACGGCGGTGATGGGCTCGTCATGGACGCGGCACACCGTCCGGGAGAGCGTGCCCCCTTCGACCTCCCACACCAGCGTGGGAAGCGGGTCCAGCTCGAACGAGACCGCGTGCTCGAAGCCACGGGGATGGACCGCACCCGGGTAGGCGTTGGTCCCCAGCTCGTACCGGCGGCCGCCCACGCTCAGCGTGTCCTCGAGCTTCGAGAGGAGGACCATGCGGCCGACCGGCGGCCGGGTCGCCGCCACGAGGAGACCGTGATACCGGCGGGTGTTGAGCCCGACCACCGTGGACGAGGCGTAGCCGCCCAGCCCATCGGTGTGGAGCCACTCGCGCAGGGATGCCCGCGAGAGGTCGCGGAGCACGTCCGGTCCCAGCCTCAACCCCTCCCTCTCCGCATCCCACGGGGATTATAAAGTCGGTATCATTCTGGACCTCGTGACCCCCCAGACCCTCGCGCGGTACCAGATCCAGGGCGAGATCGGCCGCGGCATGATGGGGGTCGTCTACCGCGCCCTCGACCCGGCCCTGGGCCGCATCGTGGCCCTCAAGACCGTCCAGGCGGTCTTCCCCCTGCCCCAGGAGCAGCAGAAGGCCTTCGAGGAGAGGTTCCTGTCCGAAGCGCGGGTGGCCGCGGGGCTGTCCCATCCCGCGATCGTCGTCGTGCACGACGTCGGCCGCGACCCGGAGTCGGGGGCTCTCTTCATCGCTTTCGAGTACCTGCAGGGGCAGACGCTCTCCGAGCTGACCGCGACCGGGCCCCTCGAGTGGCGCGAGGCCTTCCGCATCGCCGGGCGGCTGGCCGAAGCGCTGCACCACGCGCACGCGCGCGGGATCGTGCACCGCGACATCAAGCCCGGCAACGTGATGATCCTCCCCACCGGCGATCCCAAGATCATGGACTTCGGCATCGCCAAGCTGGCCTCGTCCCAGCTCACCGCGGCCGGCGAGTTCTTCGGCACGCCGTCCTACATGTCCCCCGAGCAGGCCCTGGGCGAGGCGGTGGACGGGCGGAGCGACATCTTCTCCCTCGGCAGCGTGACGTACCTGATGCTGACCGGCGCCAAGGCCTTCGACGCCCCCTCGGTCCCCGCCGTCCTGAACCGGGTGGCGCGGCACGACCCGCCGCCGCCGTCGCAGTTCGCCCGAGAGCTGCCGTCGGACGTAGACGTGATCGTGATGCGGGCGCTCGCCAAGCGGCCCTCCGAGCGGTATCCCGACGGCCGCATGCTGGCCGAGGACATCGAGGACGCGCTCGCGGGGAGGCCCTTGCGCCACCGGCTGACCCAGCTGCCGGAATGGGCGGGTTCGTCCACCGGCGCCCTCACGCTGGAAGAGGGCCCCCCGGCGGGCACTGCGTCGCCTGACCCGGCCGCGTCATGGGGACGCCGTGAGGTGATCGCGCTCGTGGGCCTGGGCCTCGCCGCGGCGGTGGCCCTGCTCATGGTCTCGGGCCGGCATCCGCCTTCGACGCCTGCCGCCGCCGGCGCCGCCGGCACCGCGGGCACCGGCCTTGCGCCGCCGGCCGGTCCGACGCCCGTGCCCGCTCCGGCCCATATTGCGCTCACCCTCGACCATCCCTTCAAGACCGGCGCGATGAAGGTCTGGATCGACGACCAGGGCGTGCTCGATGAGCCGCTCGAGAGCCAGGTGAAGAAGAAGCTGTTCGTCTTCAAGAGCCGGCGCGGAAGCGAATCGGCGACGCTGGACGTCCCGGCGGGCACCCACAGCGTGCGGGTCCAGGTCGAAGGCGACGGGCTGACCCTCACCCGGCGGCTGAAGACCCTCTTCCGGGGGGGAGAGACGAAGCGGCTGCAGGCGCGGGTGGACGGCAAGCAGCTCACGCTCGAGTGGATCGCGACCCGCCGGCCGTGACCGTCGCCGTCGAGCTGGTCGACGTCTACAAGCGCTATCCGGGCGGGGGCGCGGCCCTCGACGGCCTCTCGCTCTCCGTGGAAGACGGCCGCGTGCTGGTCCTGCTCGGCACCAGCGGCTCGGGCAAGACGACCGCGCTCAAGACCCTCAACCGCCTGGTCGAGCCCGACGCCGGCTCGGTCGTCGTCCTGGGGCGGCGGCTCGAGTCGTGGGACCCCATCGAGCTGCGCCGCCGCACCGGCTACGTCATCCAGGAGGTGGGGCTCATTCCCCACCTCACCGTGGAGCGCAACGTGGGCCTGGTGCCCGAGCTGATGGGCTGGCCCCCGGCGCGGCGCGTCGCGCGGTCGCGGGAGCTGCTCGCGCTCGTCGGCCTCGACGCCGATCGCTTCGCGCCCCTGCGCCCCGCCCAGCTCTCGGGCGGCGAGCGCCAGAGGGTCGGCATCGCCCGCGCCCTGGCCGCCGATCCTCCATTGTTGCTAATGGACGAGCCCTTCGGCGCGCTCGATCCCCTCACCCGCCGGCGGCTGCAGGACGAGTTCCGCGGCCTGCAATCGCGCCTGGGCAAGACGGTCCTGCTCGTCACCCACGACGTGCCGGAGGCCTTCCGGCTCGGCGACGAGGTGGCGGTGATGGACCGCGGCCGCGTGCTGCAGCGCGGCACACCCGCGCTGCTCCGCGAGTCGCCCCAGCCCGGGTTCGTGGCCGACTTCATCGGCGCTGCGCGGCCGTGACGGATCACGCGTGGGCCTGCTGAGGTTCCTGGCCGAGCGCCGCTCGGAGCTGCTGCTCCTGACCGGCCAGCACGTCCTGCTGGTCCTCGTCTCCGCGGGCATCGCGGTGGCGATCGGCGTCCCCCTGGGCATCGCCCTTGCCCGCCGCCCGCGCCTCGCGCGGCCCGTCCTGGCCCTTGCCAACCTCGCCCAGACCATCCCGAGCCTCGCCCTCTTCGGCTTCCTGATCCCGGTGCCTTTCATCGGCGGCATCGGCGTGCGCACGGCCATCGTGGCCCTCGTGCTCTATTCGCTCCTCCCCATCCTGCGCAACACCGTGACCGGCATCCAGCAGGTGGACCCCGCGGTGCTCGAGGCGGCGACGGGAATGGGCATGACGGCGCGCCAGCGGCTGCGCCTGGTCGAGCTGCCCCTCGCCCTGCCCGTGATCCTGGCTGGCGTGCGCGTCGCCGCGGTCGTGTCGGTGGGCACCGCCACCATCGCCGCCGCGATCGGCGCCGGCGGCCTCGGGACCTACGTCTTCCGCGGCCTGGCCACCGTGGACACCCGTCTCATCCTGGCGGGAGCGATACCGGCCGCGCTGCTCGCCCTCACCGCCGACGGCCTGCTCGGAGCCGTGCAGAAGAGCTCGCACCCCGGCCGGGCGGCCGCCCTGATCACGGTGGTCGCGGCGTCGGCCGTCGCGCTCTTGCTCGTCGCGCGCTCGCCGGCCGGTCCGCGGCCGGTGGTCGTCGGGTCGAAGAACTTCACGGAGCAGGTGCTCCTCGGCGAGATCCTGGGCGCGCGCCTCGAAGCGCTCGGCTTCGCCGTCGACCGGCGGCTCAACCTGGGCGGGACGTCGCTGTGCCACGCCGCCGTGCGCGAGGGCCAGATCGACGTCTACGTCGAGTACAGCGGCACCGCGCTCACCGACATCCTGAAGCACCCCGTCTCGGCCGACCCGGCGGCCGTGCTCCGCGCCGTGCGCGAGGACTACGCCGCGCTCGGCCTGCGCGTCGGCTCTCCCCTCGGGTTCAACAACAGCTACGCACTCGTCATGCGGCGCGCGGACACAGAAGGGCGCGGCATCCGGCGCATCTCGGATCTCGTCCCCCCCGCGGGCACGCTGCGCGTGGGCCTCTTCGGCGAGTTCCTCGAGCGGGCGGACGGGATGCCGGGCCTGCTGCGCGCGTACGGCCTGCGCTTCGGCGTGCCGCCGCGCGAGATGGACCTGGGGCTGCTCTACCAGGCGCTGGGGGAGGGGAAGGTGGACCTGGTGGTGGGCAGCGCCACCGACGGCCTCATCGCCGCGATGGACCTCGTGGTGCTGGCGGATGATCGCCATTATTTCCCGCCCTACGACGCGGTCCCGGTGATGAACGAGACGTCCATGCGGCGCCATCCCGGCCTGCTCGAGGCCGTGGAGTCGCTGGCGGGCCGCATCGACGAGAAGGCGATGCGGCGAATGAACTACGCGGTAGACGGCGAGCACCGGCGTCCGGCCGACGTCGCGCGTGAGTTCCTGGACGGAGCCGGCCTGCTTTCGCGCTAGCAACCCGGTGACGTCCGCAGCCCTTCACTTGGGTCTCGCTGGCGTCGCACCCCATTCCTCGGGCCCAACGTCAGCGATGGACTGGGAGAACGTCCACCGGTGCCCCCCAAGGTCCTCGACCGTGTATTGCCGCTCGCCGAAGGGCATGTCCGCCGGTGACTTCAAGATGCGCGCCCCAACCTGACGGGCATGCTCGAAATGCTTGTCAACGTCCTCAACATGCACGACCACGTATTGGCTAACTTCGTTAGGCCTCGGCGGCCGAAACTCGGCGCCCTGCCGGCCCAACATGACGGCGCCCTCGGCAATGTCGAGCTGCGCATGGGTGACGCTGCCACCCGGAACCGCCGCGCGTAGGCGTTCCTTGAAACCGAAGGTGTCGCAGAGCCAGGCGATCGCCTTACCGACATCCTCGTAGACCAGGATGGGTACCACGGTTGCTCTCGGCGCGGACCGGTTGACCACCACAGTCACCTCCGTGATCGATCGGGATAGCTCAGCGAGCCTTGTGAAGAGCTCGCCAAAGCGAGGCATTGCCTCAGGCGACCACGACGACCCGTCCGGCGCAGTGTCGTCCAACGCGAAGAAGCTGTGCGGAGGGGTGAACGGTGCAAGCTGACGGGCGGCTGCCTCAACGCCAACCTCACGGCTAGCGAAGGCACGAGAGATGGGGCCGATCATTTCGATGAGCAGCTCCCCGACTCTCTGGCGCTCCTCATCCGTGAAGGCTTCAAGAGCGATCGCGTCAAGAGCAAGAGTCCCGGCAGCAGGCGAGGTGCCGGATCTCACGTACGCGCTCGGCACGGCTGCGGCTTCCTGTAGCGCCAGCTTCCCGTCGAGAAAGCGACGGTAGACGTCCTTCGCGCTGCTCATTTCGCCCATTCTCAACTCATGCCTGCCCAACACCGCGCTCAGCTGCGGCGCTCCGCGTGCCGGGCGCCGTCAGGGCGAGTAGGGCAGGGTCTCTCGTGTCGGTGGTCATCGCGTGGGTCCGCTGTTCTTGGCGAGGCCGGCAGGGGACCCCCCGCCGGACTCTTGGGTGTTGGTGAGGCTGCCCCCGCAGCCATGTGTGACGAGTGCCGCGCCGCCCCGATTGACTCCCTGCCCCCTCTCAGAACCGGACTGGCGCCTTTCGCGCATCCGGCTCCCCGCCACCATCTTCATGCCGTCGCTACCGGGTTCAGGTTGACCACTCGCCGCGGAGGCGCCAGTGGGTAACGGTCGACGTACGCCAGGAACTTCTGCCACGTGAGGCTGCGGCGCTGGCTCCGTCGATTCAGGCCCCACCACAGGGCCTTGAGCGTCCGCTGGCGAAACTCGCGCACCAGGCCCCAGTTGTCACTCACGTAGAAGTACGCGTAGTGCCCCGTCAGCTTCCGGTTCACCGTCCTCCACAGCTCCGCCGCCGGGACGGTCAGGTGCGAGCGGATCCACTCCCTCATGGCGTGCAATTTCGCGCGGAAGCGCTTCTTGCTCGTCCGCCACTTGAGCTTGAATCGTCCTGACCGGCTGGTCCCGCAGTAGTGCGTGAACCCCAGGAAGTCGAAGACCGCCGGTCGTTCCCCGCGCCGCACCGCGTCGCGCTTCGCGAACCGGCCGAACCTCAATACCTGGGTCTTCGTCGGCTCCAGCTCAAGATGGAACTTCCCAAGGCGTCCTTCCAGAGCCGTGCGGAACCGGCGGGCCTCCGACTCGTGCTCGAAGCAGGCCGCATAGTCGTCGGCGTACCTGACCAGGTACGCCTCCCCCTTGCAGCCCCGCGTCACCCCCTTGGCGAACCACTCGTCGAGCGCATAGTGCAGGTAGATGTTCGCCAGCACAGGAGAGATCACTCCCCCCTGCGGGGTGCCCTTCTCCGTCTCGAGTCGTTGGCCCTCCTCCATCACACCAGCCTCGAGCATCCGCCGGATCAGCCGAAGCACCCGCTCGTCGATGACACGCACGGCTACCATCTTCAGTAGCCAGTCGTGGTCCACGTTGTCGAAGAATCCCTTGATGTCCGCCTCGACTACCCAGTTGACACGCCCATGACCGATGTGACGGGCAAGCGCGCGCAACGCCGCGTGACAGCCGCGTCCGGGCCGAAAGCCATACGAGAAGTCGTGAAACTCCTCCTCGTACACCTCCGTCAGGATCGCCGTCAGCGCTCGCTGCACGATCTTGTCCTCGATCGCCGGAATCCCGAGTGGGCGCTGCCGTCCGTCCCCCTTCGGTATCCAGCGACGTCGGCTCGGTTGTGGACGGTAACTCCCCCGATGCAGCCGCTCCAGAAGCGAGGCGAGCCTCCCCTCCAGTCCGCGGCCGTACTCCTCCACGCTGACACCATCCACTCCCGCGGCCTTCCCGCCCTCCAGTCGCTCGAACGCCCACAGCAGCATCTCCCCGTTCAGGTGACTGAACAAGTTGTCGAATGGTTCCTTCCGATGCGTCCGAGCACGCTGCCTGATGCGCGCCAGCCGGAGTTCCACCGGGTCCCCGTCCCTGTGTACGGCCGGTGCCCCTTCGGCGCGCCATGGTGGCCCCGCCGCCTTCCCTCCACCCGCGTTACCGGGCTTCATCGGTACTATTCGGCGATCCGACTTCCACGGCCCCATCTGCCTTCCTCGCCTCTTCGGCTTGTACCGGCATACTCCCTCACGGAAGAAAACCGTGGATCTCCCTGGTTACCGTCATGACAGATCGTCGAGCGCGAACCGGCCTCCGACCCCGGGTGCCCCCGCACCACTCGCCATTCGCGCGGTGCAGGGTGTTGCCTTTGATGATGAAGAGCACCTCGGCGCAATCCTTCAGGTACAAGATTTCGGGGCTCGATACCTTCACGGCCTGGGGGCCGCCCAGGTCCATTGGTCCTCGCTCGCTTTCGTGCCTACGCATCAACCCGTCCGTTGCCGTCCGGGCTGCAAGACTCGATACGGGGCCGGTGGCTGGCCGCTACCCCGGCGGGCTCTTCCCCCGCTTGTCATGCCAGCATTGCCAGGTCGCTTCCTTCAAGCGGTTGTTAGCCGGCCTCAACGAGAGCGCCAGATCCTTGGGTGCCGCTTCGCGTGGAGGCATGCAACTACGACGATGGTTTCGTCTGCCAGACGGTAGTAAAGCCCATACGGGAACTTCGGTAGAAGGACACGCCTCGTGTTGCGGTGGATAACGGCGTAGGCTTCCGGGTTGCTCTCCAGTGCGGCGACGGCGATGTCGAGCGCGTGGCGAAACGCAACACCCAGACCCGGCCGCTGAGACTCGTACCACTGGAACGCCCCTTCGACGTCGTCCTCCGCCGCCGGCGTGAAGAGCGCCGGCTTCAACGGGAACGGAGGCGCTCGCGGACCTCGGACCAAGGGCGCCCGAGGGGACGACCAGCTCTGACGTCCTCCTCGAACGCGTCTAGCCGGCGGTCGAGCTCTTCCCGCTGCTCAGGAGAAAGAGGAAGGTTGGCCGGCCGCTGGCTGAGACGATCCCAAAGGTCCTCCAGCAACTGGAGCTGCTCCTCCGGCGAAAGGTCATCGAGGTTGACTGCTGGAAGCCCCATGGCCGTATTCTCCACCCGCCAGATAAACGTCGCAAGGTCCGGCTAACAAATAGGGTTGTTTCCGTAGGCGCATCAGAAGTGGCCTGGCGCTCCCCAGTGATGCTGGCGCGCCTGCGGAAACAACGTGTTGGACTAAACCGCGGCTGTGCGCGGATATGGGGATTG
>WNFB01005763.1_pt1 | contig 18964 bp, 16 predicted proteins | sample 5400501 | NCBI WGS metagenome assembly WNFB01 (sample SAMN13153341, study PRJNA577476) | soil metagenome | isolation source: 200 cm saprolite under Douglas fir tree site 2 hole 1 | place: USA:California | collected 2015-04-18 | reverse complement strand
CGAAGGATATAGTAACCTGGGGCGGTTGCGTACATCAGCCTGCTGGGAGATCAAAGCGCGATGGAACCCAGCTCCCCATGCTGTGATGAGATCTGCTCTTGTTAGATGGTCACTCAGGCAACCGCGCGCTGGAGGCTGAAGGTGTCTGCTAACGAGTCGCTTCGCTCAAAAGCGTACGACCTGCCCGACGCCCTTGCGGTGAACGAGTTCTGCTGGGAGAACGGATGGACGGACGGCCTGCCTATCCTGCCTCCGACGGAGGAGCGGGTCATCGCATGCCTGGAGGTCGCCGGTCTGGCCCCCGGAACCGTCATCGGCGTCGAGCGCGTCCGGCAGAGGCCGATTACCGCGGAGAAAGCCGCAATCAACGCGGTCCTGGCAGGATGTCTGCCTGCCTACATGCCCGTTGTCGTCGCAGCACTGCGTGCGATGTGCGAGGAGGAGTTCAATCTCCATGCGACCTCGGCGAGCACGGGCGGCCCAGCACCGTTCATCGTAGTCAACGGCCCTATCCGAACCCTCATCGGCATGAATGCTACGCACAACGTCCTCGGAAACGGCAGCCGCGCCAACGCGACGATCGGACGCGCGATCCGTCTGGTGTTAATCAACGTCCTCGGAGTGATTCCCGGCGAGGTCGACCGCTCCACGCTCGGACACCCCGGCAAGCTCACATTCTGCATCGCCGAGGATGAAGAGGATAGTCCGTGGACGCCTCTGGCACGAGAAAGGGGCATCGCTGAAGGACAGTCATCGATCACCGTGATGGCCGCGGCAGCGCCTCGTCAGGTCATGAACGAATGGACCCATGACCCTGAGGAGATAGCCGAGACTTTCGCGGCAGAAATGCGCCACAACATGCTCACGTATTCAGTTTGGGCCGGGAATTACTTCCTGATCATCCCGAAGCAACTGCGCGAGATACTGGTGGCAGCGGGCTGGCAGAAGCGCGACATCCAGGAGTACATATTCAGTTCGGCCCGGGTTCTGCGCGGCGACTGGGCGAAGGTCGGCAAGGCTAACATCGTTGATCGCAGTGGCGGACCAACTCAGGAGTTCAACGCTCTCAAGGAACCGGGTGACCTGCTCGTCGTCGCGGCTGGCGGCCCGGCCGGCGGGTTTGGCGCAGTAATCCCGCCCTGGTTGGGGTCCAAGGGCAGAGCCGTCACGAAGGCTATCGATTTGCCGAACTAGGAGAGATCCACCATGACGATACGTGTCTTCGACCCGACGTTCGACGAGACTATGGCGTCAGCTGCTTCGCCAACCCGCTTGACAGCCCTCGCCGGATGTTCGGTCGGCCTCCTCGACAACGGCAAGCTAGGGGCGCGCGAGCTTCTCGACTACGTGGAGGAGGTCTTGCGCTTTGAGCACGGGGTTGTGAACGTTCTCCGGATAAAGAAGCCAGACGCCAGCCGGCCAGCTCCGGCTGACGTCATCGCCGCTCTGAGTCGGTGCGACGGGGTCATTTCCGCGGTCGGCGATTGAGGGAGTTGTTCTTCGTGCAGTTTGCACGATGCAATCACGGTCGAGAAGGCCGGAGTCGCCGCCACGGCGATCATCACCGACCGCTTCGCCCCGACAGCCCGGGCTATGGCTAGAGTGTGGGGCATGCCTGAGTTTCCTTTTGCGATCATCGGGCATCCGATTGCAAATAACGGAGAGGCGACTCTTCGGATGAAGGCTGCTGAGGCCGCCCGCCAGTGTGCCGCGATTCTGCTTGATGTCAGCGTGACTCCCAGATAACAGCGTGAGCGGAATCCTAGACTTCAAGTCGGCCATCAAGATCTGCATGTTCGACCAGTACGGCACGGTCGTGGACATGCAGACCGGGCTGACTGAGGCCGTGACGCCGTATCTAAGCGCCAAGGGCTGGACAGGAGACCCCAACTCATTCGTCACCTGGTGGCGCCGCACACATTTCGAGAACTCGATGATCGATGCGCTGCTCCACAGGGAACACACGCCATATCGTGAGATCGGCCATCGTTCGGTTTCCTTCGTGCTCGAGCGCGCCGGAATAGCCCATACGATGGATGAGGTGCGGGGCCTGGTAGCTGAAATCGAAAAGCTGCGCCCCTTCCCCGAGGTTCCCGCCGCTCTCCGGCGCCTGCAATCGCGCTACCAGCTCGTTGTCTTGTCGAACGGGGACGCGGACATGCTGGAAGCGGCCAGGCCGTTTCACGGCATCCTGTTTGATCGACTCATCTCCGTCGCCGAGGCGAACTCCTTCAAGCCCGATGTTGCGACATACACCAAAGCCGCGCAGCTGGTCGGCGTCCGCATAGACGAGGTCCTTTTTGTCGCAAATCACAGCTTCGACTGCATTGGTGCCAAGTCAGCCGGCATGCGGACGGCTTTCATCGACAGGCGTCAGCGCCCGTTCGGAACGACACCTCACCAGCCTGACATCCGCGTGCGGACGATGACGGAGCTCGCAGACCTAATGGTCTAAGCGACAGCATTAATGCGTACGTCCGCCTTTCCACTGGCGTCTCGAGAGCGCCATCAATCGAACGTTGCTGGTCGCTTCTCCAGGAATGCTTCCATGGCCATCCGCGGTTCGTCTGACGCGAATGCGAGTGCGAATGCCTCGACGCCCGCGGATATGGCGGTTCTAAGGTCAGAGTTACGCCAACGGATGATGAGCTCCTTCTGCAGGCGTATGGCTTGGGGGCCGCATTTCAGGATCTCCCCGACGAGCCCCTCGGTAGCGGCTCGGAGGCCTGACGGCTCGACAACGCGGTTCACGAGTCCCCAACCGAGGGCCTGATCGGCGCTGATGCTCTCGCCAGTCAGCAGCAGCTCCGCGGCCCGACCGGGTCCGACCAGGCGCGGCAGCAAAGCAGCGTGTATCACGGAGGGGATGCCGACCCGGACCTCGGGTAGGCCGAACCGTGCTTCGCTCGATGCGATCCGAATGTCGCAAGCCATTACCAACTCGAATCCAGCGCCGAGGCAGGCGCCGTTGACCATGGCTATCGTCGGGAACGGCGCTTCGTGGACCGCCTCAATGGCATCGCGGAGTCGAGAGATGAGACTCTGCGCCGATGAGGGCGAGAGGTCGCGCATCTCCTCAAGCTGCATACCACCCGTCATGTGCGGTCCGGTCGCGGCGATTACGGCAACTCGGACTGTTTCTTCACGGTGGAGCGAGGCAAATGTCTCGTGGAGCCTGGCGATTAAGCCGGGCGTAAATAGATTGAGCGGCGGCCTGTTGAGCGTGACCCAAGCGCAACCATCGCGGTGCTCTATTCGGACTTCCTCAGATCCTGACATAAAGACTCCGCATGCCCGTATGTACTAAGCGTTGGCCGATCGTGGTGAAAGCGTACTGTGTCGTTCCGGCTGGCAGGACTTTCGCTAAGCGATTCGAGACCAGTCAGATTATTCCCACTGGACCCTGTGGGGGGTGGCGGTCTCACCACCACGACGACGAGCAGCCGCCGCAACAATAGCAGCCGCCCTCGCAACCAGCCAGGCGGCTGGCACGCTCTCTCTCAGCACAAGGCGCTCACCTCCAACAGGCTGGTGGGGTCGCCCTCATCCTCCAACAACAAGCGCGCAGCCGCCGCCGGGGCAGGCCCCCCGCCACTGGGGGGAGGGGGGCCGCTGTCGGTCTAATCGGAGGCCTGCCGCTCTCGATTGAACCTATTTGCCGCTGTCACACGGAACGGGAGGAGCCGAGAAGGCCCACTGAATCGCAGGGATTGCCGGAAATGCACTACGGTCGCATGGTCTTGCCGAAAATGCGCCCCGCAGGGTCGCGCATTGGTTAGTGACGAGGCACCCGGCGCGCATAAGAACCGCCCAAGGGCGGTAACCAGGGTTGCTTGTCACGCGCCATCGACGACATCGAGGAAGGGGAAGCCGATCAATGCCGTCACTCGCGTGGCGGAATTGGAATTTAGCCCGAGAAGCTGTCGAGGATCTCGGTCCTGGTCGCCTTAGAGAGCAGGCCCTGGTCGACCAACGCATTGAGGCTCCCCTCGACGGCGGCTCTCAGGCTGACCAGGTCCACGCCTTCCGCCTTGAAAAGGCTATAAAGGCGACCCATCTCAAAACATGCTGGGCCATTGAAACTTCCCGGGCCCTCGCAGATGTCCATCCCACGAGACATCGAGGACTCGTGGAAAGCGCTCCTCCAAGCGGGAACTGAGGCCGAACCCGAACTCCTGCCTCATCTGACGGACGTGCGACTCGAAATAGAAGAGCTCCTGGGCGATAAATGCAGGATTCGTGTTGCTGGCCGCTTCTGTTGACAACAGCTCGGGGCGCACCATCGTCTGCATGAGATCCACGCCGAGCGCCGCAGCGATGTGCGGCTGATTTAGCAGCAAGTCGTGATTCACGGCAGGTACCCAGACAGCGCCTGGAGGCTGATGTGGATCCATCTCCTTGTACGAGAAAGCGCAGCCTTCTCCGGGACTCATGACGATTGCATTCGCTACCACATCGACCTTGGCGCGAGACGATCCGGCAACGTAGAGATCTACGCCAATTTGGCGCAGTAACCCATCCGCTGCCTGGACCGGATGGGTTTGGATTTCGGCCTTCTCATTAACAGTTACTACCCGAATCGAACCTGACGCAAAAGCCGCTGCGTGCAAATCAGCTGACTGAGTGACGCGAGGGACGTGCTCGTATAGGTCCCAGGCGTCGCCGATGAGCTTTGCGATTTCCGCGGCAGACCTCGCCATATGGCTAGCGAGTATAGCCAGTGGCAAGCAGCCAGCCTTTCTCCACGAGGGTTGTGAGCGGCTTGAGGACCGACGCGGGCTCTCGGGCGAACGAGGCGTGGCATTTGCAGCCGTCTTTTCGGGCCGGCTCGCCGTCAAAACACTTACTTGGTGTCCGGCTAGACAGAGGAAACGCGCTCGAACCCTAGCGCGTCACAGTGGGTCCGCCAAGACAGTGGGTCCCCCAAGATTGAACACACGCACACAACCTGTCCTCCAGCAGCAGCCAGCCGCCACACCCAGCAGCAGCATGCCACCGCCACCGCCAGGCGGTCGCCACCAGCACCCATTGGAGGAGGACGCGCGCGCCCGCCGCCGCCGCCCCCCGTGGTGGCAGGAGGAGGAGGAGGAGCCCTCCTCCTCCTCCTCCTTGTCGCTTTTCGCGTCAACTTGCCGGCTTGGAATCGTTGGGATTGCAGCCGAATGAGCTTGGGTGTTGGTCTAGTTGTCCTATTCGTCCGGGACGAACTTGCCGCAAATTCAACAACTGTGTGCCCAGGCTGGTGAAGCCGCGGACGTTCCGCGAGATCGTCGGCGTGTCGCCCGTCGCCTACCGCCGGAGCAGCGCGCCGGTGGTCGGCGCCGTCCCGACCTGCTTCACCATGGCCTGGGCGCGACCGAGCACTTTCGGAGAAGCCGGCCGGCCGGGCACCCGTTAAAATCGGAGGTGATAAACATGAAAACAATGACATGTAAACAAATGGGTGGACCATGTGATGCCCCATTCCATGGAAATACGGCTGATGAGGTTATAAAAGCGGAAGATAACCATTTAAAAGAAATGGTCGCAAGCGGTGATGAAACGCACAAAGACGCCCTGAAGAGCATGCAGGGTAGGTGGAAAAATCCCCTAAAAGGAATGGGGTGGTATCTGAAAACAAAGAAGGCCTTTGCTGCTCTTCCCGAAGACTGATCGGTCATCTGCTGTCCAGTAAGCGCATCCCACAGGAAGCTGCGTCGCGTCGCTGCAAGCAGAAGTGAGCTCACCAGTCTGCGTCCGGGTGCGGCGACTGACCCATGCGACAAGCGCTGTGAGCTTCCGGCTTATTACTCATACCTAGCTATGCAACCAGCCGATGTTTTAAACCATCAAGTCTCAAAAAGCGAGGTCTTATGGATTAGCATTGGCCGTCACTACCATGTGAGTTAACTCATGAGCTTGCCGGGCAGCGAGCGACAAAGTTGCCGCCCTCAGGCTCGCTGATCCGGCGGCTAGCGCGGTTCGTAAGGTGAAACTTTGCCGCTAATCCCGGTATCGGCAATAAGCCTGCCGATTATCCGGAACACCGGCCCCGCTAGCTGGCTCCGAATAAACCGAGCCTCTATGAGAAATCCGGGACGGTTCAGGCTTCCTTCCGCTGGCAAGGTGTACTTGACCAGCGGCACAGGACGCGCAGAAGACATGCAAGGCCGTCAACCGACGACGGTTCTGTTCCGACCCATCTCTCATCTGCCTCACCATGCCGTGAGACTCCGCACTGGGGCGAGACGTTCGCTACGTTGAGCAGGAGAATGGACTTGATGGATGTTGACACGCTTTTTGCAGGGGTCGCCGTCGCGGACTTCGGCGGCGCGGTGGATTGGTACGCGCGGTTGTTCGGACGGGCCGCAGACGTGATCGTAAAGGACGACGAGGTGATGTGGCGGTTCGCAGACGCAGCGTGGCTCTACGTGGTGCGCGATGAGGAACGTGCAGGGCGTGCGCTTGTGGCACTCGCCGTTGCTGACCTGGACCAGGCGGTTGAAGACATCAGAACCAGAGGGATCACCGGCGGACCAATCGAGTTTGTCGGCGACGCCGGTCGTAAGGCTTCATTCACGGACGCTGACGGCAACAAGCTCAGTTTCATAGAGGTGACGACCTCAGCCGGCTGAGGTCGGCCCGTCGTGTGAACGTGACGGCGGTAGGCCGGATGTCACTCACCACGTCACGGGAGGGGTAGTAGTCTGTGGGCATCCCCGTCGCCTGGTGGCCTACGGCATCACCAGGATCAAAAAAAGGGCTAGCCCTCCTCCTTCACCTGCAGCCGCAGCTCGTCGAGCTGCTTCGCGCTCACCGGCGAGGGCGCGCCCATCATCAGGTCCATTGCCGCCTGGTTCTTGGGGAAGGCCATCACCTCCCGAATGTTGGGCTCGTTCACCATCAGCATCACCGTGCGCTCGATGCCGGTGGCGATGCCCCCGTGCGGCGGCGCGCCGTACTCGAAGGCCTCCAGCATGTGCCCGAACTGCTCCTGGATCTGTGCCTCGCTGTAGCCCATGAGCTCGAACACTGTCTTCTGGACCTCGGGCTTGTGGATGCGGATGCTTCCGCCGCCCACCTCGTAGCCGTTGCAGGCCAGGTCGTACTGGTTGGACAGGATGCCGCCCGGGTTGGCCTTGATCGCCTCCGAGTCCATCACCACCGCCGAGCAGAAAGGGTTGTGCATGAACGTCCACCGCTTTTCCTCGGGCACCCACTCCAGCAGCGGGAAATCGACGATCCAGCAGAACGCCAGCGCGTTGTCGTCGATGAGCCCGCAGCGCCGCCCAACTTCCAGCCGCAGCCGGCCCAGCACGTCGGCCGTCCGCATCGGCTCGTCCGCCACGATCAGCAGCATGTCGCCCACCATGGCGCCGGATCGCTCGACGATGCGCCGCGTCTCCTCCTCGGCCAGGAACTTGGCTGCGCCTCCGCGCAGCCCGTCGGCCTCCACCGCCAGCGTCACCAGGCCTTTGGCGCCCCACTGCTTGACCTGCTCGATGAGCGCGTCCGTATCCTTGCGCGTGAGTGACGCCCAACCCGGCGCCACAATCCCCTTGACCAAGCCATCCGAAGCCAGCACCGAGGCGAAGGCGTTGAACTGCGTGCCCCGCACGTCGTCCGACAGGTCCACCAGCTCGACCTCGAACCGCAGGTCTGGCTTGTCCGTCCCCCAGCGGCGCATCGCCTCCTCGTAGGGGATGCGCGGGAACGGCTTGAACAGCAGCTTGCGCTCCGAGCACTTCTCGGCAATCTCGATGTACACGCCCTCCACCAGGTCCATGACGTCTTCACGCGTCACGAACGACATCTCCAGGTCCAGCTGGGTGAACTCTGGCTGGCGATCGCCGCGCAGGTCCTCGTCGCGGAAGCAGCGGGCGATCTGGTAATAGCGGTCCATGCCCGCCACCATCAGGATCTGCTTGAGCTGCTGGGGCGACTGCGGCAGCGCATAGAACTCGCCCGGATGGAGCCGGCTCGGCACCAGGTAGTCGCGCGCGCCCTCGGGCGTGCTCTTGATCAGGATGGGCGTCTCGATCTCCACGAAGCCGCGCGCGTCCAAGTAGTCGCGCATGGTCTTCACCACCTGGTGGCGCAGCTCGATGTTGCGCTTGAGCCGATCCCGCCGCAGGTCCAGGTAGCGGTACTTGAGGCGCACGCTCTCGTCCACGTCGGTGTCGCGATTGACCTCGAACGGCAGCGTCCGAGCGGGATTGAGCAGCTCGATGTCCCGGGCATGGACCTCCACCTCGCCAGTCGGCAGGTTCGGGTTCGCGCGCCCCGCCTCGCGCCGCTGGACCGGCCCTTGCACCGCGAGCACATACTCGCCGCGCGCCTGGTCGGCCACCGCGTGCGCCTCCGGCGCCGCCTGTGGATCGACCACCACCTGGATCAGCCCCGACCGATCGCGCAGGTCGATGAAGATGAGCCCACCATGGTCGCGCCGCCGGTGCACCCAGCCCATCACGTTCACCGTCTGCCCGGCGTTCGAAGCGCGCAGCTCGCCGCAGCGGTGGGTACGTTTGAAGTTCATCGTAGTCGTCAGGCGTCAGTCGTCAGGTATCAGAGCAACTGACGACTGACGCCTAGCGACTGACGCCTCACATAGTATTCTCCCATGCCCACCCCGGTCGCGCTGGACGTCGTCTTCTTGCCCAGCGAAGTGGCCGGCCTGGAGGGGTCGGTAGCGGTGGTGCTGGATGTGATTCGCGCCAGCTCCAGCATCATCACCCTGTTCGACCGCGGCGCCGCTTCGATCGGCCTGGCCGCCAGCGTAGAGGCCGCCCGCGAAGCCGCCAAGCAGGCGCCCGGCACCCTGCTGTGCGGCGAAGTGGGCGGCCTGCCGCCCTACGGCTTCGATCACGGCAACTCGCCCACCGAGTTCGCCGAGCTCGACTTCGGCGGCAAGCACATCGTGATGGCCACCACCAACGGCACCGCCGCGGTGCGCGCCTGCCGCGAGGCGCCCGCGGTCCTCATCGGCGCTCCGATCAACACCAACGCCGTCATCCGCGAGAGCCTCGACCTCTTGCGCGGCCTGAACCGTCTGGTGTTGGTGTGCGCCGGCCGCCAGGGCCAGTTCGTGCTCGACGACGCCGTGTCCGCCGGCTACTTCTGCCACGTCTTCCGGAATGAGGCCCGCGTCCGCGATCTGCCGGTGGCTCAGAGTAACGCCGCCATCGCCGCCTACCGCCTCTACCATTCGTACGCGAACTTGCTGGCCGGCCTCAACGACTCGGAAAGCGCCAAGGCCCTCTACCTCCTCCGCCTCGAGGCGGACGTCTCTTACTGCGCCAAAACCTCCGTCACCAAGCGCGTCCCCCACCTCGGCAACAGCCCGCGCCAGGGGCTGTACCTGCTCTGAATGCTCCCTCTCCTTCCAGGAGAGGGCGGGGGAGAGGTCGCCTCAGTCCCCGACCTCAAAAGCCTCCGGCCTCTTGCCCGTGCCGATCATCGGCACGTAGCGCTCGGCCGTCGACTTCCCGAGGATCAGCGCCGCCACCTGCCGCCCCAGCCGGACGGCGTAGTTGGTCCCTCGGTCCTCCGGGTAGATCTGGGTCGTATTGATCAGGTACAGATTGGGGATAGGCGTCGTAAACGCCGGCTGCAGCGCTCGGTACCCCGTCGTGATGATCGGCTGCGCCTGGCCGTCCCGAAACAGCCAGCTCTGGCGAATCCAGGAGGCCTCAAACGCCGGGTTCACCTTGCGCAGATGCGGCTCGTAGAGGGCCAGCAGCTCCTCCTTGGACACCGAGAACAGCGGGTCGTCGGGGGGCATGTAGCGGCTGAGGTACACGATGTGCTTGCCCCCATAGCGCTCGGGCGGCATGAAGTTGGTGTGCTCGACGATCGCCGTGAACGGCAGGTCGGGCGCGCTGATGTTCATCCAGTAGATCGCCGACAGCGGCTGCTCCAGGCTCAGCAGCAGGCACGACCCGCCTTCATAGTGGATCTGCTGCAGCTGCCTCGCGTAGTCCACCGGCAGCGATGGCACGATCCTCAGGAAATCCCGGTTGTGGATGGCCACCACCACCGTGTCGAACGTCTCCTCCGCACCCTGCGCGCGCACGCACAGTCCGCCACCGTCAAGCGCGCGCACCTCCTCAATCGGGCAGCCAACCCGCGGTCGCACCGCCTGTCGCTCGAGCTGCGCCTGTAGCGCATCGATCAGTATCTGGAAGCTCAGGTTGAAGTAGCCCAGCCGCTCTTTCCCCCCACTCCGCGACGCCCCTCGCAGGGCGATCTTGCCCCAGAACCAAACCATCGAGGCGTCGCGGGCGAAGGTCGAGAACTTGGCCTGCAGCATCGGCCCCCACACCACCTCGAACGCCTGCCGGCCCACTACCTTGCGCAGCCAGTCCCAGGCCGACACGCCCTCGAACAGCTGGTAGCGGTTGAACTTCATCAGGAACAGGGTCGCCAGCGCGAAGCGCACCTTGGCCGGGAGCCCAAGGTGGGGAAAGCTCAACAGGCTGGCCGGTGTGCCGAACTCGTACACCTGCCCAGCGTGGTACAGCCCCATCTTGGGCTGCACCCACAGCATCTTGTGCGTGATGCCCAGCTGCTCGACGAGGCCGATCATGTCCAGGTCGGCCATGAACAGATGGTGGTAGAAGCGCTCCAGCCGGGCACCCTCGACCTCGAATGTGCCCGCCTGTCCCCCCAGCGCGGGCGCGCCCTCGTACAGGGTGACTTCGTGGCCACGTTTGCTCAGCTCATAGGCGGCCGTCAGCCCGGCGATGCCACCACCGATGACCGCGACGTTCATGCGAGGGCTCCCTCACCTAGCCTCTCCCACTGCGGTGGGAGAGGAACTCGCCCGTCGTCGTTTGCGCCGAGGGCCAGCTGGCCACCGGGATCAGGCTCTGGAACTGCCCGTCCGCCGTCAGCTTCTGGATACGCCGGTTCCAGGTGTCCGCCACGTACAGGTTGCCCTGCACGTCGAATGTCAGCCCCATCGGCTCCTCCAGCTGCCCCGCGCCGTTGCCGGCAGCGCCCCACGCCGCCACGAAGGTCCCGTCCGGCTTGAACTTCTGGATGCGCTTGTTGCCGGTGTCCGTCACATACACGCTGCCGTCCTGCCCGATGGCGATGTAGCGCGGCCCGAAGAACTTGCCCGGCTGCGCCTGGGCAGTGGCGTTGGCGAAGCTCCCGAACTTCAACACGAACTTGCCGCTGGCGTCGAACTCCTGCACCCGGTGGTTCCACAGGTCGCTGACCCACACGTTGCCGGCCTTGTCCACGGCGACGCCCGAGGGCGAGTCGAACTGGCCGTCGCCGCTGCCCTTGCTGCCCCACTTGAGCACGAATTTCCCGCTCGGATCGAACTTCTGGATGCGGTTGTTGCCCTGGTCGGCCACGTAGATCGAGCCGTCCGGCGCCACCGCCACGCCTCGCGCGCCCAACAGCTGGCCGTCGCCGCTGCCCTGCGACCCGAACTGCCTGAGGCTCGCCAGCTTGGTCACCTTGTCGGCGTAGGGATCGGGCCCAAGCACCGGCTGCGCCCCCGCGGCCGCGGGGGCCGGGGTGAAGCTGAAGTTGCTGGCCACGCCCGGCGCCAGATCCTTGCGGATCCACAGGTTGAAGTCGTACGAGCCCATGGGTGACGGCGGCTCGCGCAGCGTCAGCCAGTTCCACAGCGTCTTGCGCATCACCGGGTCGATGACGCTCTGGAACACCTTGGGCAGGGTCAGGTCCTTGTAGTCCTCCGGAAACCAGGTCCGCAGCTTGTAGCGGTTGCCGACATAGTTCTGCAGCTGCGGCTTGTCCTGCGCGTCGTTCTCCACCGCCGTGATGACCACCGGCTGGTCCGGCGGCGAGCTGATGGTGGGCTGGTAGGCCACGTTCTTGTAGTCGCGCAGATACCAGGCGAACGGCCACGTCGACGCGCTGTCGATCAGGATCTTCAGGTCCTTGCCGCCCGTGAGCTGATCCGACAGCTGATCGATCTGCGCCACGGCCTGCTTCACCTGGGGTGAGGTCTGGGTGTAGATCAGCATGTCCTTCGGCACGTCGCCGCGCTCGTACACGAGCGGCCAGTCCACGTGGATGGCGAACAGCCCCAGCACGGCACAAACGATGGCGACGGCCCAGCGGCCCTCATTCCAGCGCGGCGCCGAGAACAGCTCACCCAGGAACAGCGCCGCCATCAGCAGCAGCGGCAGCGCCAGCTGCAGTACCAGCCAGGGCATTTTCTCGCCGGCCCAGCTGTAGATGATGAACGCCAGGATCGACCAGTAGGCCAGGAAGGTCGGGAACAGCCGGCCTTGCGACAACCCCAGCACCGTGGCGCTGAGGCCCAGCACCAGCGCCGTCAGCGCCAGCAAGGGCAGCGTCAGCGCCCCGCCATGGACGATCGCCAGCGCCTGCCCGGCCACCACCACCACGGCCACGGCCGCCAGCCACCACCGCCGGAACACGACGGCGCAGATGCCGACGATGCCGAACAGCACCGGAATCTGCTCGTACGCCGGCAGCAGCAGCGCGTAGTAGTAGCCCGGCTGGCTGCCGCGCGCCACGTTTTGCTGCCCCAGCCAATACGTCAGCGAGGACGTAAACGCGTCCTGCAGCCCGTGCCGGTTCGTCAGGAACGTCGTGAACAGCAGCACGATGATGATCGCGAACCAGACAACAGCGGTCACCCACACCGAGCGGCCTACCGCCCGCAGGGCCTGGGTAACTCCCAGGTCCCAGGTTCCCTCACCTAACCTCTCCCATTGCGATGGGAGAGGAACAAGGGAGCGGTTCTCCCACAGGAGCACCAAAATCAAAAAGCTGCCAAAGATGAACAGCGTGATGAACGTCGATTCCTTCGTCGCAAACGCCAGCGCCGTCGCCACGAACAGCAGGTAGATGAACCGCGGCTTGCGCGTTGCCAGCCACCCGAACATGCCCACGACCATCAGGTACGTGAAGAACGTCACGTAAATGTCCTCGCGGGCGAACCGCGAGAAGTACAGGAACGACGGTGAGATCGTAAACAGCGCCGCCGCCAAAAACGCCCCCAGCCGCCCCAGGTACGGCCGCAGCCACCACGAGGCGATCACCATGCCCGTGCCGCACAGCACCGCCGTGAGCCGCGACGCCGCGTCGCTGGGCCCGAATAGGAAGTCCATCAGCGCGAGGGCGTGGAACTGGAACGGCCCGTGCAGCATCGGGTCGTAGTGGTAGCCGCCGCCCTTGAACAGCGTGTAGCCGTAGAAAGCGTGCATGCTCTCGTCGTGGTGCATCGCCCGCTGCCCCAGGTCCCAGATGCGCATCAAAAAGGCGATCGCCACCAGCCCGAACCAGGCCCAGTGCTCCACCGTCAGCGGCGGCCGGGCCGGGCGCGCCAAATCGAACGGCTCCGCCTCGCGCCGCGGCTCCTCGGTTAGCGGGACGCCGCGGGGGCGTTCAACTGTTGCTGCCATTTTAACTCGGGGTCCCCGCCGAGTTTATCGAGGCGGGGTAATTCTTCACTCCCACGAAGTACAGCGTAGTGCCGTCCTGGTCGAACACTACCTGCCCCACCTTTTGAAAAACGCTGAAGTCCCGGTTCCCGTACTTCTGCCGCTCCAGCCCGCCAACCACGACATACGATACGTCGTACTGCTTCAGCAGGTTCTTTATCGTGCCGTCGTCGCTCGCGGTGTACAGCGCCGTAAGGTCCGCGATGCGCTTGGGCTGCTCCTTCCACACGCCGCGCCACTGCAGCTCGTGCCCCGCCCAGCCGAGGATGCTGGGCAGGCCGGTGTACGTCCCGAACCGCCCGAACTGGCTGTATTCGTCGCCGGTGGCCTCGGCCAACACGACGTCCGATTTCACCTGCTGATTGAGCCAGTCGATGGCCTTGAGGTCGCCCGGCGCGCTGTTCTTCATGAACGCGCTGCCATCCAGCGTCCAGGCCGGCTTGAGCTCATTGGCTTTGGTGTAAAAAGAGGCCACAGGATACAGCGAGGCCGCGGCGCACAGCAAGCCGACGCCGCCAACCCAGGCGTAGTGTAGCGACGCCTTTCGCAGCCGCTGAGAGATTTGGGCCACCCCATACGCGCCCGCGACCGCCAGCAGCAGCCACACCTCGTAATAGAACTTGAAGATCGTGTTCATGCGGTTGCCGAAGGTGTCCTTCAGGAACACCACCTCGCACACCGCGATCAGGCCAAACCCCGCCGCCGTCAGCCCCAACGCGAACACCTGCTCGGGCTCCCATTTCCGCTCCCTGATCCTGCTGCAGATGTGCCACACCACCACGGCCGCCAGTATGAGCATCAGCGCCAGGAGCCACTTGCGTGTGGCCGCTCCGATGAGTGCGCCGCCAATGACGATCGCGATGGCCTCGTTGCGCGGCAGCCTGACCAGGGCGCCGAGAAGCGCCAGCGCCAGCACAGCCGCAAACCCCCACATACCGAGGAACTCCGCCGGCGCCGTCTGCGCCGGCTCGAGCTGGATCCCGCCTGCCTGGGAGGAGAAGCCGACGTAAAAGGGCAAATACGCGGCAACGCTGGCGGCCAGCACCCAAGCAGGCACTCGCCAGAAACGCCAAGGTCGAAGAACCCTCTCCCGTTGCGACGGGAGAGGGGACGCTGCCTCTCCCACCGCAGTGGGAGAGGCTAGGTGAGGGAACCCCGCGTATTGCCTAATTACCATCGCCCCCAACACCAGCAGCAAATACACCGGTAAATCCCACGTGTTCGTAAACCCAAGCGCTCCCACCATGATCGGCACGAACCCCAATGAAAGCCACTCCGAGCGCGCCCACCGCGGCGGCTCGGGGCGCATCAGCACCGCCAACGCCACCCCCAGAGCCAGCACCGCCAGCGGCAGCGCCATCACGTGCGGGTGCAAATCCCCCAGCATGAAGCTGAACTGCGGGAACTCGTCGATGCACTCCTGCCCGCAGCCGCTGTGCAGCACCCGCGAGCTCGGCCACCACCACCAGAACTGCCGCGGCGCCAGCGTGCCGTAGCGTGCCACCCGCAGGAACCCATCCGGGTTGCTCGCCAGCAGCGTCAGGAACGCCCCCAACACCCCGAACCGCAGCCGCCCCGTCAGGTTGTACAGCAGCGCCGCCACTCCCACCGCCGTAAGCCCAAACACCGACGCCAGCGCCAGGTTGAAGCCCACCGCCGGCAGCACCCCGCTGAGCTTGATCATCAGCGCCACCAGATAGTAGCCGAAGTAGTAGTAGCTGATGCTGAAGCCCGACATCCACGGGTCCTTCGGCGGGAACTGCCCCGACCGCAGGATGCCGTTGATCAGCGCGAAGTCCATTGGCTTCTCGGTCCCCGCGATCTCCGGGTTGAATCCCCGAAACCACACCATAAAAAGGAAGCCCGCCAGAAAAATGGCCTCGTAGCCCAGCAGCAGCCGGCGCTTGCTCAGGACGAACACCTTTAAGTCCGCCCACTCCTTCCGCACCAGCCAGCCGCCGCCCGCTGCCAGCAGCACCAGGAAGGCGATGGCCGTGGCCTGGCTGAAGTCCACGAACTGCAGGACCTCCACCAGCCACGTCACATAGCCCAGCAGCAGCAGCCCGGCGATCTTGCTGAACCCCAGCCCACGGTCCGGCAGACCTCGAAACAACACGAAACAAATAGGTAGGGCCACCAGCCCCAAAACCTCAGCGACCAGCCACCACAGCGCGATGCTTAGCATCCCCTAAACCGTATCCCCTCTCCTGCCGCGGCGGGAGAGGACAAGGGAGAGGGCGTCTGAATCCCTGCCGCCTATACTCACGCTCGGTGGCCGTCCCCGCCTTCGCCTTCAACGACGATCTCGTCAGCGCCCAGACCCGCCATGCGCTGCAGCAGCTGCGCACCATCAGCGAGATCAGCCGCGCCATCAACTCCTCCCTCCGCTCGCGCGACGTCCTTGCCCAGATCGTCTCCTCCGCCGCCGACCTGCTGGACGCCCAGCTCAGCTGGCTGGGCGAGTTCGAGGGCAACTCCACCCGTTACCAGTTCTCGGCCGGCTACACCCGGGGCGGCAAGCCCGGCGTCGGCGAGGAGCTCGGCCCCGAGTTCTCCGGCTGGTTCGATCTCGGCCATGGCCCCATGGGCAAGGGCCTGCGCCGGGGCCAGCCCGTGCAGCTGGCTGACGTCGGCATCGACCTGGCCGGCGCACCCGGCCCACCATTCGCTACCCGCGGCTGGTCCATGCGGGCCACCCTGGAGGCGCGCGGCATCCGCAGCGTGCTCGTCGTGCCCATGCTGCGGCACGATCGGCTGCTCGGCTTCCTCGGCGTCGGCTCCTCGCAGCCGCGCACCTTCAGCCCCGAAGAGATCTCGCTGCTCACCACCCTGGCCGATCACTCCATCAGCGCCATCGAGAACGCCCGCCTCTATCAAGCCGAGCACGACCGCGAGCTGGAGGCCTTTAAGGTGCTCGAGGTCACCCGCGCCGTCAGCTCCTCGCTCGTGCTGGAGGACGTGCTGCGCGAGGCCGCCACCGGCATCGCCAACACCGTCGGCATCCCTAACTGCGCCCTCTACCTGTATGACGCCGAGACGGGCTCGATGTTCGGCCGCCACGCCGTGGGCCGCGTGCCCGGCCGCCTGCCGCTGGAGGCCTTTGCCGAGCTGCGCCTGAGCGTGGCCGACGATCCCTTCCTACACGAGATCGTCACCAAGCGCCGGCCGATCGCCGTGTTTGACGTCGCCCAGGACGCGCGCTGCAACGCCAAGCTGCTGAGCGTGGCCGGCAGCCAGTCCGTGCTGGGCGTGCCGCTCGTCGCCCGCGGCGAGCTGCTGGGCACCGCCGTGCTCGCCACCTTCAAGCGCAACTACGACTTCAAGCCGCCGCAGGTCACCCTGGCCATGAGCCTGGCCCACTCCGTGGCCCTGGCCATCGAGAATGCCCTGCTGCACGAGCGCACCCGCTCCACCACCGTGGCCGAGGAGCGCAACCGCCTGGCTCGTGAGATCCACGACACGCTCGCCCAGGGCTTCACCGGCATCATCCTGCAGCTCGAGGGCGCCGAGCAGGTGCTGGCTGAGGACGCTGGCGCCGCCCTCGATCACATCGACAAGGCCCGCGCCCTAGCCCGCGACAGCCTGCAGGAGGCCCGCCGCTCCGTGTGGAACCTGCTGCCGGGCGTGCTCGAGCGCGAGACTCTTGATGCGGCCATCTACCAGGAGGTTAAAACCCTGGGCATCGGCGGCGACCTGGAGGCCAACTTCAGCTGCACCGGCGAGCCCCACGCGCTCTCCGTCGAGGCCCAGACCTGCCTCTTGCGCGTGACCCAGGAGGCGCTGACCAACGTCCGCCGCCACGCGCAGGCCCGCCGCGTGGACGTGACCCTCGCCTACGAGCAGGCCGGCGTCTCGCTCACCATTCGCGACGACGGCCGCGGCTTCGATCCCAATGCCCCCCGTCCCGCGGCGCAAGCCGGCGGCTTCGGGCTGATCGGCATGCGCGAGCGCTGCCAGCTGGCGAACGGCGTCCTCACCGTCGAAAGCGCCCCCGGCGAGGGCACCGTCATCCACGTCTTCCTGTGGGTCCGTAAATCCCCTCTCCCTCTGGGAGAGGGCTAGGGAGAGGGTTTCCCCTTTGACCATCCGCATCCTCGTCGCCGACGACCACCCCGTCGTCCGCGAGGGCCTCTCCGCCATGCTCGGCCGCGAGGACGACTTCGAGGTCGTGGGCCAGGCCATCGATGGCCGCGAAGCCGTCGACATGACGGTGCGCCTCGAGCCAAACGTCGTCCTCATGGACCTCAAGATGCCGCGCATGGACGGCGTGGAGGCCATCCGCCAGGTCAAGCAGCGCCACCCCGCCACCGAGGTGCTGGTGCTGACCACCTTCGACAGCGACGACTACATCTTCAAGGGCATCGAGGCTGGCGCCCGCGGCTACCTATTGAAAGATGCGCCGCGCGAGGAGCTGTTCCGGGCCGTCCGCGCCGTCGCCCGTGGCGAGTCGCTGCTGCAGCCCAACGTCGCCGCCCGGCTAGTGAACCGCTTCGCCGTGCTCTCTCGCCAGCTCTCCGATCGCGAGCTGGAGGTTCTACGCTGCATGGCCCGCGGCCTGGCCAACAAGGAGATCGCCGCCGAGCTGTCCATCAGCGAGACCACCGTCAAGACGCACGTCACCAACATCTTTCAGAAACTGGGCGCCACCGACCGCACCCAAGCCGTCACCCTGGCCCTCCAGCGCCAGCTCATCTCTCTGTAATCCCTCTCCTCTGGAGAGGGCAGGGGAGAGGGCCATCCTCCGAAAGGAGGATGCCCGAATCATGCTTCCGGTGGATACCGCCAAGGGGTATCCACCCGTATCCTGGCATTGAACTTGCGATTTGGAACGGCCAAAAAATGCTGAAGTACGTGGAAAGGGGTAGGCACATGGAATTCCGAGCCGATCTGCGGTGCATGGTTTGCAGCCACTTCCTCGGCGAGGTCTCTGGCGTCAAACACGGTCCCACCAGAGTGGCCATTCGGACGTTCGTGCCTGGCCCGCACTATCAGGGAACGCTGCGCCCCTCGCCCAGCCGCTGCGACAAATGCGGCGGGCACCTCTACCTGGACGAGGTGGAGCTCACCCGCGCCGCCGCTGCCGCGCCCGCGCGCGTGCCAGCCGCCGCCTAAGCCTCACTCGCACCCAGCAAGGGGCCGGCCCAAGGGCCCGGCCCCTTTTGCTATCCTTGGAATTCGACTCGGGCGGTGGCGCAGTCCGGTAGCGCACTTGAATGGGGTTCAAGGGGTCGGAGGTTCAAATCCTCTCCGCCCGACTAGGTAAATTGAGCGTGAAATGGGGCCAAAATGAGGCTTCATCCCACGGTTTATCCCACGGGACTGATGGACAGGCCACGCCTAGCCGCCATTTCTGACGTCCTAACCATGGACGAATGCGCCGCCTATCTGGGCGTCACGCGCAAGACATTGCGCAAGTTCATCAACGACCCCGAGACGCCGCTGCCGCACCATCGCTTAGGTCCGACGGATCGCTATCCAGTCAAGTTCCTGCGGCACCGGGTCGACGATTGGCGCCAGGAGCATGGCCGGCGCTA
>WNFB01001981.1_pt1 | contig 18970 bp, 14 predicted proteins | sample 5400501 | NCBI WGS metagenome assembly WNFB01 (sample SAMN13153341, study PRJNA577476) | soil metagenome | isolation source: 200 cm saprolite under Douglas fir tree site 2 hole 1 | place: USA:California | collected 2015-04-18 | reverse complement strand
CGCGTCGCTGATCACGCCACCAACATCGCCGAGGACGTCATCTTCTGGGTGCGCGGTGCGGATGTGCGCCACAACGTGCATGAACTAAATTCATCGTCCGCAACATTTCCAGAAATAACTTAAAGTGTTTCTTTACTTTAGAATGGCTCTTCAGACCAGCTCCCGTTTGAGGCATTCGCTGCTGGTGTAGCGTTCTGGCGCTGCCACTGTCTGACATTAGATGAGGGACTACGCACGGTCGCTGTTGCCTGTGCGGACGAGCAAAGCTTAAATTTTCAGCAGTTCTTTCCTGCATCCGCCAGCCGATGTTACAAGTTAGTATTTCAATTTGAGGACATCGTGAACCGTGCTCTCTGCCTCGCTGTTCTACTCTGCGCCCTCGCAGGCACACTATTTTGGGCACGAGAGCGTTTCCAGCCTACCCGAATACCGCTCCCGACAAGCAAACAACTGACTGTCCCCGTTCCGGGCAGGGTCGGCAGGCTGAACAGCTTTCCCGCCACCATTGCCCTGAGCCCCGACGGGCGCTACGCTGCGATACTAAACGACGGCTACGGCACCCAGGAATCCGGTGCGCGCCAGTCCATCTCTGTTCTGGATCTCAAGACAAATCAGATCGCTGATTTCCCTGATGATCGCTTTCGCGAAGATGCGCACCAGAGCTATTTCCTTGGATTGGCCTTCAGCACGAAAGGTGATCAGCTTTACGCTTCGGTTGGATCCATAACCGACCCAACCGGCGAAAAGCCCGGCGATTTGGGTAACGGCATTGCGGTTTACAGTTTCCGCGACGGCAAGGTTGCGCCCGAGCGCTTTATAAAAATCCCACCTCAGAAGCTTGCGGCCGGGAAAAAAATCCCATTCGGTCTGCGTAATGCTCGCGCTGGGACTGCCATTCCGTACCCTGCCGGGCTTGCCCTAATCCAAAGCGGCGGTGGCGAAAAGCTTTTGGTGGCGAACAATCTTTCCGACAACGTCGTACTTCTGGATCCCACGAGTGGTCGCACACTTCAAGAATTCGATCTCAGCACCAGCAATCTGGTGCCGTCCTCGTTCCCCTACACCCTGGTCGCTTCCCGCGACGGTCGCCGCGCCTGGTGCAGCCTCTGGAACTCCTCGCGTGTGGCTGAACTCGATATCACCAACGGCAAAGTCGTCCGCTGGATCCCGTTTCTTGAGTCTAAAGATCCGATTGCTCCGGGTTCTCACCCTACAGCGCTCCTGCTCAGCCCTGACGAAAAGCTGCTCTATGTCACTCTGGCAAACGCCGACGCCGTGGCCGTGGTCTCCACCGCAACTGGCAAACTTGTGAGTTTTCTTGACACGCGCCCACCCGGTCAGCAGCCTGCCGGAACATATCCCAGCGCTTTGGCTCAGACGACCGGCGGCGAGCGTCTTTTCGTCGCCGATGCCTCATTGAACGCTATCGCGGTCTTCGACACCAGAAATCTTTCGGCGGGAGGCGCACTCGGCGACGATCAGCCCCACCACGCCCTCGGCTTCATTCCGACCGAGTGGTATCCCAGTGCGCTCGCCACCTCTGGTGATGATCTGCTCATCGCCACGGCCAAGGGGCAGGGCAGTGGGCCCAACAATGGTATCAACCGGTTAAAGAATGCCTGGCATCGCGAGCATCCCTACATCGGCACCTTGATTGGTGGCTCCATCGCCCGTCTGAATATTCGCGAGACAGAAAACAATCTCGCCGATCTGACGCAGCAGGTCGCACAGGACAATCTCTTCCGCTCCGATCCGGGTAAGATAACTTTCGCGCGAGGCACTAATCCAATACGTCAGGTGATCTACGTCATCAAGGAGAACCGTACCTATGACCAGGTACTGGGGGATCTTAAAGTCGGTAATGGCGATCCATCGCTCACCATGTACGGTAGGGATATCACGCCCAACCAGCATAAGTTGGCGCTGCAATTCGGCGTGCTGGATAACTTCTACGACAGTGGGGAAGTCTCCGGTGATGGTCATCTCTGGTCTACCGCTGCCATCACCAGTGACTACAACGAGAAGACCTGGCAAATCAATTATCGCAGCAAAGAGCGCACTTACGATTTCGGGGGCACAGTGGCTGACGAATACATGCTCGACTACAACCTGCCCGATGTCGATGATCCTTCCACCGGGTTTCTCTGGGATAACGTCGCCCGCCACGGCCTCACATATCGCGACTATGGCGAGTTTGTAAAGGCTGAGTGGTGCAACGCAAAACAGAAGGCTGCTTCTCCCGAGGAAGGCACCCCGTCCCCACTCTCGGCAGCGTGTCCGAAGCGTGAAATTCACAAGGGCGAACCCTTGCCGGCCAACATCGGCCAGCCTCACGGCTCCCCCAGTCCGTGGCCGTGGCCGGTACCGGTGCTCAAGCGCATGAAGCCGAGCAAGGCCGTGCTGCGCGATCACTTCGATCCTTTGTACCCTGACTTCAACTCTGAGTACCCAGACCAGCTCCGCGCTGACGAGTTCCTCAACGAGTTCGAAAGTTTTGTCCGTGCTCGCAAGCAAGGCAACGGAACTGAGCTGCCCGCCTTTGTCCTCCTCTATCTTCCTAACGATCACACTAGCGGCACTCGGCCCGGTAAGCCCCGCCCGGCCGCCAATGTAGCTGACAACGATCTTGCCCTCGGCCGCATAGTGGAGGCCGTCTCCCATAGCCCGTACTGGGATGACACGGCCATTTTCGTTCTGGAAGACGATGCTCAAGACGGCGCCGATCACGTCGACGCGCACCGCTCCATAGCTTTTGTCATAAGCAAGTATTCCCCCGATTCCATCGAGCACCCCTTCGTGGACCATCGCTTCTACACGACGGTGAATATGATCCACACCATGGAAGAGCTGCTTGGTCTACCGCCCATGAACCAGAATGATGCCTACGCGCCGGTGATGGGGCCACTGTTTTCCGGCGCGGGCAACCAACCGCCGTTCTCGGCCGATTACCGCAATAGTGACAACGGATTGAACTATCAGATGAACTTGAAGAACGCTCCTGGCGCAAAACAATCGTCGCTGATGGATTTCTCCCGGCCAGATGCAGCCAACGCCAGCCGCTTGAATGCCATCCTTTGGCGCGACAGCAAGGGCAGCACTCCCATGCCGGCCCCGCGCCACACGTTCATCCACACGAGGGACACTGACGACAGAAAGCCGTAGACACCGAGTTCAGCCGGCTTGCCCAGGGCCGAACCAGCAGATGGAGCCGACGCTTTCATGAGTTGGAAGCCGCGGGTCACAACAATCAAATGAATCACAAGGAGTTGGCCAACACCGGGATTAGACTTGCCGAGATTGGACTTGGGACTTGGCAGTATGAAGGTGGCGTCGAGCCGCTCAGGACCGGCATAGCACTTGGGGCATGTTTCATCGATACCGCAGAATCCTACGGTACTGAAGAGGTCGTAGGCCGGGCTATCCAGGGAATCCGCAATAAAGTCTTCGTTGCGACCAAAGTCTCACCTAGACACTTCAGGCGTTCCGACGTAATCAGGTCGGCGGAGGCAAGCCTTAGGCGACTTAAGACAGATCATATCGACCTCTACCAGCTGCACTGGCCGAATTACGCCGTTCCCATCGAAGAGACCATGGCTGCCATGGAAAAACTCGTGGAAAGTGGAAAGATACGATTCATCGGAGTTAGTAACTTTTCGGCAGCAGAACTCCGTCAAGCGCAAGCGAACTTGTCAAAGAACAGAATAGTGTCAAATCAGGTACGGTACAGCCTTGTGGATAGAACAATTGAATACGGACTTCTGCAATATTGCGAGGCGAATCAGATAACCGTCATTGCCTTCAGTCCTCTTGCCCTCGGTCTGCAAAACATTCAAAGATACGATCGGGAGGATGTGCTCGGTAAGATCGGGGTTGCGATGGAAAAGACTCGAGCCCAAGTTGCACTCAACTGGTGTATCAGCCACAAGCCCGTGGTTGCCATACCCAAGGCAAATCGAGTGGATCACATCCGGGAAAACTGTAATGCTTCTGGCTGGCAACTCCAACCCGACCAACTGACAGCTCTAGACGAGCAAGTAGGCTACAGGCGTCGCGGACAGATTGAGATTTTTGCCCGCCGGCTGGCTCGCCACACACTGCAAAGATTTGGTAGAAGCACTTAGCGAGGGCCGCACCAAGACTGAGAATTTCAGCATCGTTATCTCAGGATGTCAGGCCGTGAAGCGCTGCAGTGCCGGCGAGCGGGGACCGCGATTAGCACTCGGTGAGACGTATTTATTGGACCGCTTCTAGTGTTCCCGTGGAGCACTTTTGCAATTTGTTCGCTCCCAATCCTCTCTACCGTCCCTTGAATCTATCTGCTTCTATAATCACATGGAGGACTTCCTGTGCCAGCCCCGCCGCGCCATTCCGCGCTGCTTGCCGATCTATACGAGCTCACCATGGCAGCGGCATACTTCGAAGACAATTTCCATCCCACCGCTAGTTTTGAGCTCTTTGTCCGCTCTCTGCCGCCTCAGCGCGGCTTTCTGCTGGCCGCGGGACTCGACCAGGCACTCGATTTCCTTGAAAATGTCCGGTTCTCTGCGGAGGATATTGAATTTCTCCGCCGACACCCCGCCTTCGCCCGCCTCAGCGCGGCTTTTTTTGAATACCTGAAAGACTTTCATTTCACCGGCGAAGTTTGGGCCATGCCGGAAGGCACGCTGGCTTTCGAAGAGGAGCCACTGTTGCGTGTGACCGCGCCCATTATCGAGGCGCAGATCGTCGAAACGTTTCTCCTCTCCACGCTGACTTTCCAGACGATGATTGCATCCAAAGCCGCGCGCGTAGTCGCGGCCGCGCAGGGCCGACCTGTGGTTGAATTCGGCAGCCGTCGTGCCCATGGGCCCGAAGCCGGTGTGCTCGCCGCCCGAGCTGCGTACATCGGCGGCTGCACCGGCACGTCCAACGTGGAAGCCGGCCAGCGCTTCGGAATTCCTACGTTCGGCACTCTGGCGCACTCATTCATCATGGCCTACGGCGACGAGGAAGAAAGTTTCCGCCGCTTCGAAAGCCTGTTTCCGGACCACGCGGTGTTGCTGGTTGATACCTATGACACACTGGCTGCCGTTGAGACAATCATTCATGCCGGCCTTCGCCCCAGGAGTGTTCGTCTTGACAGCGGCGATTTGGTCGAACTGTCGCGCCAGGTGCGCCGCCGTCTCGATCAGGCAAGGCTCACTGACACGCGTATTTTCGCCAGCGGCGAACTTGACGAATTCGTCATCGCGGACCTGCTCGCGCGCGGGGCGCAGATCGATGCTTTTGGGGTGGGTACTGCTCTGGCCACGTCGAAAGATGCGCCTTCGCTCAGCGGCGTGTACAAGTTGGTGGATGTCGATTTCGGCAAAGGTCCGTCCGGACGCGTCAAGCTTAGCGAGGAGAAGGCCACCTATCCTTGCCGAAAACGAGTTTTCCGCATGCGGCACTCCGACGGCACCTATTCCGGCGATATTGTTGCCCACGAGAGCGAAAACTATCTCGACGCCGAGCCGCTACTCGACTGTGTCATGCGTCAAGGAAGCCGACTCGCGCCTTCGCCGAGAGTTCAGGAAATACAGGAGCGCGCCCGCTTGGAACTCTCACACCTTCCCGAGCAACACCGCCGGCTGCAAGGACCGGCACGCTACCCAGTCCGCTTCAGTAGCGAACTGGAGCGTCGCTTGGACGAGGTCCGTACTCGGTTCGTTCAACCGGTAGGCAATCCAGACTCCGGATAAAAACGGAACTAAGGATTTGAACAATGGCCTATGTAGGAACAGGCGTCTCGCACCGGCGGGCCCATCACGCGCGATTTTCGCGTGAATGGGAGACGTCCAGCCCAGCAGAGCTCGACTACTCCTAAAGCCAGTTGCAACTTCCTCCTTATCCGGCATCTAATTGAAGTAGAAACTTCGGTCGCGAGCGCTAAGCATGTCGAGCCTTCTCTTCTGGGACGTTGACACCCAAATCGACTTCATGTGTCCAGAGGGCAAGCTCTACGTCCCCGGTGCCGAACAGATCATTCCCAATGTCCAGCACTTAAATACGTTCGCCGCCGAGGGCGGTATCCCAATCGTCTCTTCGACGGACGCTCACCTCCAAAGCGATCCGGAGTTCAGCCAATACCCGCCGCACTGCCTCATTGGCACGACCGGCCAGCAGAAGGTCAGTGGCACGCTTCTCCCCCGCCGCTACATCGTCCCGAATCGCAAGGTCGAGCTCCCCGAAGATATTGGCTCATATCAGCAGATTATTATCGAAAAGCAAGACGTAGACGTTTTTACGAATCCCAACATTGACGCGCTGCTCGCAATGCTGGGCAAGCAGGAAATTATTCTCTACGGTGTGGTCACGGAAATCTGCGTAGACCGTGTAGCACGCGGCCTGATCAAACGCGGTTACCGTGTTCACTTAGTCGCTGATGCCGTCCAGCACGTCGATTCGGATGCCGGACGCAGCACGCTCGAATTTGTCCGGCGGCACGGAGGGCGAATCGTCACTGCAGGTGAAATCCTGGCGGGGACATTACAAACAGGTGCGTCGTCATCACTCTCGATCCCATCACTCCCGAAAAGTTAGACAGTGTAACCGCCAATCGTGTATCACTTTCGCGTGGCCACTACCGTCCGGGGGACATCCGCGAATGAGAATGCCACGACACGTTCGGATATTCCTTCCTACCCACTTTCACACGGGGGTAAAAAATAATTCAGCCCTTCCTGCGGCGGGTTAAGAAGCAGGTCCCGCCCCAGCGTGAACTGCACCAGGTTCACATCGTGCGATCCGAAGAAATAATCACGCTTCTGCGGATGTTTCCACGCCTCGGAGATATCGACTCTACGCTAGAATCCCACTATGGCGACCGCCATCCATTGCCGCGATCTGCGAAAGACTTATGACGGCAAAGTCGAGGCCGTCCGCGGGCTGAGTCTCGACATCGAGACCGGGGAGTGCTTCGGCCTGCTGGGCCCGAATGGAGCAGGGAAGACAACTACAATCGAAATTCTCGAGGGTCTGCTGCCGCCCACCTCCGGCGAGGTAACTATCCTCGGTCACAGTTGGGAAAGGAACCCGCGCGAGGTTCGCGAATGGCTCGGAATTTCCTTGCAGGAGACGCGCCTCTCCGAAAAACTTTCGGTGCGCGAGACACTGATTCTTTTCTCCAGCTTTTATCGCGAGCCTCGCCCGGCCAGCGAAGTTCTGGAAGAGCTCCAACTCACCGAAAAAGCGGACACGTGGGTGGGCAAGCTCTCCGGCGGTCAGCGCCAGCGACTGGCGGTTGCGACCGCGCTCGTGGGGAATCCCAAAATTCTTTTTCTTGACGAGCCCACTACAGGACTCGACCCGCAGAGTCGCCGACAGCTCTGGGATATTATCCGCAGATTTCAGAGCGCCGGCGGGACTGTGTTGCTCACGACTCACTACATGGACGAGGCCGAGCGTCTCTGCGACCGCCTGGCCATTATCGATCATGGCCAGGTCATTGCGGAGGGCACGCCTGCGGATCTCATCGAACGTCTGGGTGGGCATCATGTGGTCGAGTTCGCCGTCAGCGGCAATTCGGATGGCGCAGCGCTTGATATCTGGCGCGCATTGCCCGGAGTCGAATCCGTGCGCCACGATGACGGCTTCTTCAGCCTCAACGTGCGCGAGCCGCATCTGACGATTCCGGCGTTGCTGGAGGCGGTCGAGCACCGTGGTTCGCAGCTTTTGCACCTTACGACGCGCCAGGCGAGCCTTGAGGATGTTTTCGTCCGCCTCACCGGCCGGCACTTGAGGGAGGAATGAGGTGGCTGTTTCGCAACAACCCGTTCGCCCAACCGAGGTCGACAAACCCCGCACCACTTCTCACGCCCGTCCACCCCAAAACGGGCGCTGGTCGGGCTATCTGCAGTTGCTCGTGGCACGCCTGAAGGAACTCCAGCGCGAGCCCGAGGTCGTGTTCTGGGTCTTTCTCTTCCCGCTGCTGCTCGCGCTTGGACTCGGCATCGCCTTCCGCAACAAGCCCGCAGATGTTACCTCGGTCGCAATCGTTTCCGGCCCCGGCGCCCAAGATGCGCTGGCCATGATTCAGGGTTCGCCGCTCAAGTCCTCCATCCGCGCCGAAGTGCTTGACCCGACTTCAGCGATGAAGGGCTTCCGCCTGGGCAAGTACGATCTTGTCATCGAGTCCAATGGCAACGGAGGCTTTCGCTATCGCTATGATCCGGCAAGGCCAGAAAGCGTGCTCTCCCGGACTGAAGTAGATGACGCCTTGCAGGCTGCTGCTGGACGAAAGAATCCTGTTCCTACTTCCGCACAGGCCTCCAGTGAGCCCGGCTCACGCTACATCGACTTTCTCATTCCCGGGTTACTGGGGATGAACCTAATGAATTCCGGCATGTGGGGCATCGGATTCGCCCTGGTGGAGATGCGTCAGCGCAAGCTGCTCAAGCGTTTCGTGGCTACGCCCATGCGCCGCAGTGATTTTCTCCTCGCCCTGACCAGCAGCCGCATTGTGTTGATGCTGCTTGAAGTCGGGCTGCTGCTCGGCTTCGGCGGGCTGGTTTTTCACATGCGCGTGCTCGGCTCCGTGTTTACGATCGTGTTTTTGGGAGCGATTGGCGCCGTCGCGTTCGGCGGCCTCGGACTGCTCACCGCCAGCCGCGCGCAGAAGATTGAAAGCGTCAGCGGGCTAATGAACCTGGTGATGATGCCGATGTGGATCTTTTCCGGCGTCTTCTTTTCGTACGAGCGCTTTCCCGCAGTCGTACACCCGCTTATTAAGATGCTGCCTCTGACCGCATTGAATGACGCGCTGCGCGCCACGATTCTGGAGGGCGCATCGCTGACCGCACAGTCTGGCCGTCTGCTGGTGCTGGTCTTGTGGGGAGGAATTTCGTTCGCGCTTGCGCTGCGTTGGTTCCGCTGGACGTAATTGCCTGTGTTGCGACGTGTGCCCCGCCCCCGTCCATGCCGAGCCTAGGCTCGGCTGTCGGTCCAAAATCGCCATTATCCCTTCAGCTCTACCCTGGGCAAAAACTGCGGCGGCTTGCGAAATTTGCTTGCCTGCTCAAATGCGTATGCCAGCTTGATCAGCGTCGGCTCGCTCCATGCCCGCCCAAAGAACGAGATTCCCACCGGCAGACCGAAAGCAAATCCCGCAGGCACATTGATGTTCGGATATCCAGCCACGGCTGCTGCACTCGAACTGCCACCACTGAAATGATCACCATCTATCAGGTCTGTGATCCACGCCGGTCCGCCGGTCGGAGCCACCAGCGCATCGAGTTGCAATTTGTCCATCACGGCGTCGATGCCATCTTTCCGCGCCAGTCGGTGATTCTGCTCCAGTGCGTCCAGGTACTCCTTGCTGGTGAGCGCCCCCTTGGCTTCGGCCTTCAGGAAAATGTCCTGGCCGAAATAGGGCATCTCCTTATCACGGTTGCGTTCGTTGAAATCGATGACGTCTTTCAGGGTGTGTACCGGCGCACTCGGCCCCAGGCGCGCCAGATATGCGTTGAGGTCGGCTTTGAGTTCGTATTCGAACACCAACAGTTCCGTCTCATCGAACTTACCAATCGTCGCGATATCTGCGGGATCTACGATATTTGCGCCTTGCCGCTTCATCTCCTCGATTGCCGAATTCATCAGCATATCTACCGCGTCATGGAACCCGAAGTACTTGCGTACCACGCCGATCCTGGCTCCTTTCAGACCATGCGGATCCAGAAAGCGGGTGTAGTCGGTGTACGACTTGCCCCGGCTTTCGGCAGTAGCCTTGTCCTCGGGATCCACTCCTGTAAGCGTGCCCAGCAGAATCGCCGCGTCTTTTACTGTGCGGGCCATGGGTCCGGCGCCATCTTGAGTATGCGAGATAGGAATAATTCCCGAGCGGCTCGTTAGTCCCACTGTCGGCTTGATGCCGACAATCCCATTCGCGGATGCGGGACAAACGATCGAGCCGTCGGTTTCCGTTCCAATAGCAATCGCACAGAAATTAGCCGCAACTGCCACGCCCGATCCCGAGCTGGAACCGCAGGGATTACGATCCAGCACGTAAGGATTTTTCGTCTGGCCACCGCGCCCGCTCCAACCGCTGCTTGAATGGCTCGACCGGATATTTGCCCACTCGCTCAGGTTCGTCTTACCCAGGATGACTGCGCCGGCCTGGCGCAGTTTCTGCACGATGAGTGAATCCTTGGGCGGCTTTGCACCGATGAGTGCCAGCGAACCCGCTGTGGTGCTCATCTTGTCCGCAGTGTCGAGATTGTCTTTGATGAAGACCGGAATTCCGTGCAGCGGACCCCGTGGACCCTTCTCTTTGCGCTCTTTGTCTAGTCCGTGGGCAATGGCCAGCGCGTCGGGGTTGAGCTCGAGCACGCTGTTGGGTGCCGGTCCTTGCTTATCCATGGCTTCGATTCGCGCCAGATATTTTTCTGCAATCGAGCTCGCCGTGAGCTTGCCCGACCCCATGCCATCCTGCAGTTCGCCGATTGTTACTTCGTTAAGCTCGAAGGCTGGAGACTCAGGCGCGGGCATGGGCGGAGCAGTGATCTCTCGTCCGGCGGCCAGAGCGGGATATACGGCAACCCCCATCCCGCTCAGCAAACTACTTCTTAAAAACTGTCTCCGGCTCGGAACTGGACTGCCATCATCTTTTGGACTCAAGCTGATTCTCCTTCGAAATTGGTGGTTTACGGATTGGTGGATCCGCGAGGCAAGATGCTATCAGTTCGGAACGAGCGGTAACAGGCTAGAGCGTCGCCCCCAGGCCCATTTCGGGTTTCTAAAGTCGGGCGCTCCCCTGTTCTGATTTTCACGTTGATGATATATCGGCACTTTTGGCAGATAATCTTCGGCTGTCGCCATTCGATTGACGATATCTCGTCGGTGATACATAATTGTTCATCGGGGGCCCGAACCACGTGGGGCAGGGTCCGTGACGGCATCTGATGGACGCCATGACCCACGAAGAAAGAGGAGGGCTCATGAATCACCGAATTTGGACGTTGTGGTCAGACGAAACGGGCCAAGATATTGCTGAGTATGCGGTTGTCCTCGCTGTAATCCTGGTTCTCGTCGTGGGTACCATTCGGCTGATCGGGTCGAATTCGAACACTGCGTTCTCCGCAACCGCCAGTTCAATCCAACAGTAGAGCTTGGAACAGCGGGATTTGCATTCAGGTCTGCTGGCAGGGGAAGAATTTTGCACCGTGACTGGCGCTAAAGATCCACCATCATCTACGAAGGCGAGCCGAAGCAAGCAGTCTCACATCTGAAGCGGAATCTTTCATTGAGATACGGATTGGCAGTCGCGATGCGACAGGTGCGCGCGAAATGGCTGCTGAGGTATGTTACTGTCACTAGCCGGAGCCTCTTACCCACGAGCACAATGAAGTCCACTGTGGAAACTGCAGTAATAGCTGACGTCGCCCGGTATGGCCCTGCCGATGCTCACGTCGTCCGCTAACAGCCCTCCTCTCTCGAGGGCCTCGGGTTCGGATTTGGGGAGATGGCATAAACCTGCTTTGGGAAGCGGATACGAAAGTTGGAGCGCGAATCCGAAAATTCGCAATCCGGATTCAATGCCTCTGAGTCGTTCTACTCGGTCGCGCTCGATCGCATTCGTTGTTTCATGCTCGTGCTCTGGATAGCTCTTAGCGTGGGTGGTTGGCTGCGCTTTGGCTGGCGACTGGCTCTCGGGTTTGCGTGTGGCTGTGGGATCGCGTATTTGAATTTCTATTGGCTGAAGCGTGTGGTTACTGGGATGGCGGACCGCATCGCGCAGACCGGGAAGCAGCAATCGGGGAAGGGAATCGTGGTCCGCTTCCTGCTACGCTACTTTTTGATGGCTCTCGGAGCCTATATTATATTGAGTGTTACTCCCGCGAGCCTTTATGGGTTTCTGGCAGGCCTGTCATTGGTTGTAGCAGCGATCGCGTGCGAAGCCGCGTATGAGATCTATGCCGCCCTGGCTCGCGGCATGTGATTCTGGCCGCTGGCTAACTGGCGACTGATCTTAAATGCCTGAACAACTCTGGTTGACTGAGATCCTGAACCACCTGTTTGGCGGCACGGTCACCTCCCTGCTGCGAGCCTTGCACATTGAGCCACATTACCCGCAAGCCCCTATTACTAACGCCGCGGCCATGCAGATCCTGGTCTTTGTGTTCCTGGTTGCGGTCTTCGCGCTCGTCCGGTCAGGGCTTTCCGTGGACAAGCCGGGCGCACTGCAACATATCTTCGAAGGCGCTCAGAGCTTTATCCAGCACCAAAGCCGGGAAATCATCGGGCGGCACAGCGAGCCCTTCACGCCTTTCCTGATGGCCCTGGGTCTCTTTATCTTGATCTGCAATCTGATCGGCATGATCCCCGGATTCGAGTCGCCTACGGGAGAAACCGCTTCAGTTCCTCTGGGCTGCGCCATCTGCGCTTTCGTGTACTACCAGACACAGGGATTCCGGCACGCCGGAATCGGGTACCTCAAGCACTTCGCCGGGCCTATGCCGATTTTGGCGCCGCTGATGTTACCCATCGAGCTCATCAGTCACTTGGCCCGTGTCCTTTCGCTGACCATCCGTCTGTATGCCAATATATTCGCCGGGGACATGGTCACCTGGGTGTTCTTTTCGCTCGTGCCGGTCGGCATTCCCATTGCTTTCTTGGGACTGCATTTAGGAGTGTCGATTCTGCAGACCTACATCTTCGTCTTGTTGACGACCGTGTATCTGCAGGGAGCGGTCGCGGAAGAGCACTGAAAAGCAGTTCTCAGTTGTCAGTTCTCGTTTCTCAGAGGGACTTGCTCAGGGCGACATCGCGTGAATAAGGCGTAGGGTTTGAATTCATACTGCATTCCTAGTTCGCTGGCTCGGTTCGGCTGGTCTTAACAGCTCAGAACTGAGAACCAAGAACTGAGAACCGCCGCTTAGCGTGAGGGCGTCTGTACGAGGATGACGTCAACCACCCACTGGCGGCAATTTCATACTGAGGAGGAACACCAATGCGTAAACTGAGTTACTTGTTCATGACGCTGTCGCTGTTGTGCTTCGTTGTGCCTGCATTCGCGCAGGGCGGGGAAGCCTCGGCTCCGGTCAATTGGGTTGCCATTACGGCCGGATTCTCCATGGCGATTGCTTCCGCAGGCTGTGGCTTGGCGCAGGCCAGAGCCACCGCCGCTGCGGCGGAGGGCTTGGGTCGCAATCCTGCCGCTCGCCCCGGCATCCAGTTGGCGCTAATTCTCGGTCTGGCTCTGATCGAGTCGCTGGCGCTCTATACCCTGGTCATCATTTTCGCCAAGGTAAAGTAGGGAAGTTCCACCGGAATCAAAAAGCCTCTGCGGTCAAGCAGAGGCTTTTCTTTTCGGAGGCAGTCTACAACAGGGTGAATTAAACTTTTCGCCGTGCGTTCCAGTCGGATTCTTTGCCCTCGGCTCCGCGCTCCAGCACTTCCATCAGGATCCGGCGCAAGCGATAGCGGCTTTCGAGACCAGCATTCACAATTTCGAACCCCACTTCATTCACCCGAGACCGACGCAGCAGTACTCGAGCGCGAATGTGGCGCACGCCCACAGAGATGTCAAGATTGGCCTCTGATCCGGTGCGGAGATTGTCTTCCTTTGTCCCCATACCGCCGCCCAGGCTCAGTTCACGGATGAGAATATTGGATCTGCCCCAGGAGCTCGAAATCTGTGCCGACAATTTCCGTGGCAGAACGATGCGTTCGTAGCGCCGCTGGCGGACCCAGGGACATGCGGGTGCGGCATCCAGAGCCGCGATCGCCAGTTCCGCGGGTTCGAGGCCGCTGTCGGCCATGATTTGGCCGCCATAGCGAGGGTCGATTTTGACCAGCGCCTGTGCCGCGGCAATACGTAATTCGCGGTGGTGCGCCCATTTCCACCTTTTTTTGCCTTCGATGATCTGGCGCAAGACAGGAACGGCATCCGCTTCGCGTAGTCTTCCGAGGGATTCGATTGCCTTCAATTGCACATAAGGCGAGCGAGATTCGGCTTCGCCTGCACCAGCCATAACGATCAGGGGCGGCGACGCAGTGTGATCGCCACTCATACCGACTTCATCAATGGCCTGCGGGAGAACGAATGGGTCGAGCAAGTCCAACAACTCGAGCAGCGAGCGACCGCGATCGTGAGCGGCGCCATAGGCGATCTGGCGCACCACGACGTCGTGATAAAAACGGTTCCATTCCTTCAGACGACTGGGCAGCAATTCGAGCAGAGTGGGGACCTCGAGGCGGCTCAGCAGGCCTACTGCCGAAGACGCCTGGCGTGGCTGTCCGGTACGCAGAATTTCTCGTAACTGGGCCATAGCCGGGGGACCGAGTTCTTTGACCACATCCACCATTCGATCGCACTCTTGGCGGCGCATGCAGCGGAAGAAGCGGTCTGACAGGTGCTCCACGGCTGCATGCGAGGTGCGGCGCAAGATCTGCATGAGATCCGGCGGCAGGTTGTGGGACGTGCGCAAGGCTTCTTCAATGAATTCTGGCAGACGGTTTTCTACGCCTATGCGGGGGCGCATATCGCTCGCCAACACAGGCCTCTCCTTGGCCACGGCGTCCATCGCGTCGCAAACTTCGCCCACAGCCGCATAATTCCTACGGGCGCTTGCTTCCTGGCTCAACCGCACGAAGGCGGAGCCAAGCAGGCTCTGAAGCTCCGAATCCGGTTCCTTGGCTAAGTGGTCACCGAGTTTACGGATGGTCACTGGCAGGAGCGGCCCCACGGAGGTGGCATACAGGTCGGCCAACTGGCTCAGGCCGATTGCCGTCTTTCGGCGTGGCTCAATGTCTTTGGCATCAAGGCAGCTCACATAATTAAGCAGGATGCCTCCGGCGGTTTCTTTGTCCCCACGTTGCAGCAGCACCTCCACGAACTGCCGCACGTTTCGTGGCGGTACGCAGGCGGCTTCGTTGGAAAGTAATACGCTTTTTTTCCCGGCCTCCGGTACCTCCGCCCAGAACATGCGGTCTAAGATGTCGGCGTGGGACTCCACCAGCATTCCGGCCTTGCTCATCTTTTCTTCTTGGACTTTCAGGATCTGACGGAGCGTGTCCATCTGGCGGCTCATGTGCTCCATCATCTGGTGTACGGCGTTGACCCGTACTTCGCCCTTTGAATAACGCTCCAGTGCGAAGCGAATGGCCATGTGCTCCGCCGCCTTCATGAGCAGCGGTGTGTCAGTCTTTTCGTTGGGAATATTGGAGGCAAGGCTCGCGAGCAATTGCTGCAAATTCACCTTGGTGTTGGGGTCGGCCTGGCTGAGTTCCTGTTGCAGGATCGGAGTTTTCGATTCATCGCGGCCTGCTTCACCGAACCGGGTGAGCAGGCGAATGGCATGAACAACCTCCTCTTCCTGAAGCGGCACCGTGCCGCTGACGATGCTGCCGGCGGGATTGCCGCCACTCCCGTGAGTGAATGGGACGCTGCCGAGTGGGGCCATCCCGGAATCACCAGCGTTCCGGGCGCCTTCCGCCGCTGCGATCAGTTGTAGCAACTTCTGCGGATCGTTAAGCCATTGTTTGAATTCGGGTCCGAGGGTTTGCGCGGCAATTTGTGACGCAACCATCACATCTCCGGTTGCGGGATCGGCTGCGACAAATCTCACTTCGTTGATTTTGATTGTGGAGTCTTTGTTGTCCCCGAGATTTTCTTTAATCTGTTTGGCAACATCTTGCGCCCGGGAGCCTCCGGCCGCAAAAGCACGTACCAGGCGGGCAAAATCGTCGACGGTGACGCTGGTGGAAAAATGAATGCTGGCCAGGCCAGCGGCAGTAAGTAACTGCGCAAACGTGCGCTCCGCTTGACCGGTTTCTATCGGAATACCATCCAGCAGCAATTTGTTACCGGACACCCCCAGCAGAAAACCGGCGTCGCCGGCCTTCGGTATGGCTGCTTGGAGTTCGTTCCAGGCGATTTCGAACTGGCCTGCGGTGCGTTTGTGGTCGAAGCCGTACATACGCACATACTTCACCAGGATATTGAGGCTGTATACAAAGGCGCTCGCGGAGGTGTTCCTGGTATCTTTGTTTGTGGTTGTGGTGAAGATATGCCGCTCCCAAAACAACGGTAACTCCCTCAGGGTAATGGGAGAAAGATAGACAATGCACATTACGTAGGTAACGAGAATAAGCGGTAAGTGCGCCCTCTAATCTCAATTAGCTCCTGCAACCAGTGGCTTTAGTAGAATTCCTCGGATCTAAGGTTTGAAGCTGTGATCTTGAGCAATTTGCCGGTACAGAACTAGCGCTATCGGTTGTGGGTCTACGTTCATGAGCCTTTCTGCTCTGCCTGTTCGCGATGTCTGGTCGGGATCGGGTTCGCAATCGGGTGGCAAAACTCTGCCGTTGGCCACAAGTCTCTTATTACTCCTGTCTGGCGCTAAGTTCCTGATCCACCTGCTTCTCGGAGGCCGCTACGGCTACTTCCGAGACGAGTTGTATTTTCTTGACTGCGCTCGGCATCTCGCTTGGGGCTACGTGGACCATGCTCCGATGATCGGACTGGTCTCGCGCATTGCTGTGGCGCTCGGGGGATCACTGCACGTCTTGCGGCTATTCCCGGCAATTGCCGGAGCCCTGGTGGTCGCTTTGACCATGCTGATCGCTTGGCGCCTCGGTGGAGACCGCTATGCCCAGGGATTGGCAGGTCTGGCTGCGCTGGTCGTTCCCATTTACCTGGGCATCGACAGCATTCTCTCCATGAACTGTTTTGAGCCTCTGTTCTGGATGGGATGTGTCTACGTTCTGATTCGAATCATTCAGACAGGGAACTCGCGGCTGTGGGTCTGGTTCGGCGTGATTGCTGGTCTGGGATTGATGAACAAGCATTCCACGCTGTTCTTTGGGTTAGCAATCGTCGTTGGCATGTCGCTCACTGCAGAACGCAGGGAATTTTTCAAGCCGTGGATTTGGATCGGCGGTGTGATTGCAGTGCTGATCTTTCTGCCCAATGTGACATGGCAGGTCCAACACAATTTCCCGACCTTGGAAGACCTCCACAACGTGCAGGCGAGCGGCAAGAATGTTGTCCTGAGCCCGGCAGCTTTCATTGGACAGCAGATCGTGATGATGCATCCCATCCTGTTTCCGATCTGGCTGGCGGGGTTGTGGTTCTTTCTGGTGGGACGAGGCAGGAGGTACAGAGCACTGGGCTGGACCTACTTGATGCTAGTGGTCGAGTTCATTGTTCTGCATGGGAAAAATTACTATCTGGCACCAGCGTATCCGATGTTGCTGGCAGGTGGAGCAGTGACCATTGAGGACTGGCTCAGCCGATCACGAGTGAGTGCGGACAAGCTATGGCCGAGGGCGGCCATTGCAAGCATCGTCCTCGTGGCAGGTGCAATCGTCGCCCCTTCGGTGCTTCCACTACTGCCGCCAGAAAAATACCTTGCCTATTCGCAGGCGCTGCATCTAGTTCCACAAAAAACCGAGGTGCATCATGAAGGCCCACTCCCTCAGCTTTTTGGCGACCAGTTCGGCTGGCCGGAACTTGTGCAAGAGGTGGCGCAAATCTACAACTCTCTTCCGGCCGAGGAACGCAGCAAGGCCGCGGTTCTCACCGGCAACTACGGAGAGGCGGGCGCTATCGACCTGTTTCGACCTGTTTGGGCCGAAGTACGGCCTCCCGCCTGCAATCAGCGGTCACCAGACATATTTCTTCTGGGGCCCGCGAAGTTACACGGGCGAAGTGATCATCACCCTTCAATATGACCGCGCAGACCTAGAGCCGCATTGCGCGTCAGTTCAGGACGCGGGGGCCCACTATCATCCTTGGGGCATGGCGGAAGAAAACGCGGAAATCTACATATGCCGGGGTCTCAAGCAACCACTGAGCGAAGTCTGGCCCAGACTAAAGCACTGGAATTAAGTGGCTCCCGCGAGCGAGAATGATGAACTGACTCTCTACCCAGGGAACTCGCTTGCCAACTACAGCTACTGCCCCAACGAAAAACGTTCAGAAGAAGGCTGGCCTGCCCTTCTGGATGCAGCGGGTGCTCGCGGAATGCGATAAGGTCAGTGCCGACTTCGCTCCTAATCCTGTGCACGACCTGCGCGTGGCCCTGCGCCGCTGCCACTCGATGGCCGACGGACTGATGGCGATCGATCCCGATAAATCTTGGAAGCAGATGAAACGGTCTGGCAAACCGCTGTTCCAGAGCTTGGGGAAGCTCCGGGAGGTTCAGGTCATGAGGGAATGGACGGAGCGGTTGAGTGCTCCCGATGACCCGGCATCCAGATCGCTACAGGCCTTCATCACCAGCCGCGAAGGCGAGCTCAAGAACGATGCTCTGAGCGCACTGCAGAACTTTGATCGAAAAAGATGGGCTTCCTGGTGCAACAGCTTGCCGCGCCGTGCCGCCCGTCTCCGGCTAGGCAGCGCCGTGTTCAAGCACATGGCATTGGAGCGCTGGACGGAAGCCCGCGAGTTGCAACGACAGGCGCTCCGCAACCGCAGCCGGACTGCTTTTCACCAGTTACGGATTGGTTTGAAGCGTCTCCGCTACACGGTGGAAAATTTCCTCCCACAACTACATGAGGCGTGGAGCGACGAGCTCAAGGAAGTGCAGGACCTGCTGGGGGAACTGAACGACCTCGACCTCCTCTGGGCCACAGCATGCGAAATCAAGGCGTTTCCTGATGAAGAGTCGCGCATTCGCTGGCGTGCAAGAATCAGCCAGGAACGCGCCGAGCGGGTCGAGAAGTACCGTCAGAAAATGCTGGGCAAGCATTCCCTGTGGAATATCTGGCGATCGGATTTGCCCCAAGGAAAGCAGATACAATCCGCCGCACTCAGGCGTTTGAAGATTTGGGCCTCTTTCCTCGATCCGGACTTCCAGCATTCACAGCATGTCGCGGATCTGGCCATTCAACTCTATGACGCTCTGGCCGGAGAGACTCTGATCACAGACGAATTCCAAGCGAAAGGCCACACTGTTAACTGGCGTGCCATTCTCATTTCGGCGGCGCTGATGCACGATGTAGGCCGGTC
>WNFB01001693.1_pt1 | contig 18981 bp, 14 predicted proteins | sample 5400501 | NCBI WGS metagenome assembly WNFB01 (sample SAMN13153341, study PRJNA577476) | soil metagenome | isolation source: 200 cm saprolite under Douglas fir tree site 2 hole 1 | place: USA:California | collected 2015-04-18 | reverse complement strand
CCGGGCTTGCGCGCATCTGGACCTGCGACTTCACCGCCGACTACGTGCGCATTAACGCCTCCTACCGCACGTAGCTTGGGAATGCGGCGGCAAGCCGCCGCTTCTGCCCGACACGCAGCCGGTGCCGAGCAAAATATATGCGGAAGCAAGCTCTCGCACTCCAAGGGGGCGCCCCGAGCTACATAGGCAGGGCAGTTCTCCTTCAGCGGCGCAGAAGATTACGAACCCCATTTCCAATTGGCGAATTGCTCGCGCAGCTTGCTCTTGAGGAATTTTCCCACCGAGGTGCGCGGGATCTCCTTCACCGGGACGAAAGCGTCGGGCAATTGCCACTTGGCGAATTTGCCGGCGAGGAACGCGCGCAGCTCCTCCGATGTGGCTGTGGCGCCGTCCTTGAACACGACCACGGCGAGCGGGCGCTCCTGCCATTTCGGATGCGGCACGGCGATCACGGTGGCCTCGCGGATCGCCGGATGGCCCATCAGCGCGTTTTCCAAGTCCACCGAGCTGATCCATTCTCCGCCCGACTTGATCAGGTCCTTGCTGCGGTCCACGATCTTGATGTAGCCCTCGGGGTCGATGCTGGCCACGTCGCCGGTGCGGAACCACCCATCCGCGGTCCAGCGGTGTTGCTCTTCCGGAGCGTTGTAGTAGCTCGAGGCCACCCACGGCCCGCGAACTTCGAGCTCGCCAACGGTCTTGCCGTCCCAGGGCGCTTCGCCGTTGGGCCCCATGACGCGCAGTTCGACGAACGGCGCCGGCCGCCCCTGTTTGAGACGCACCTCGTACTTCTTCTCTCCCGGCCAGCTTTCCATGTAGGACTTGAGCTGGCCCGCCGTGCCCAGGGGCGTAGTCTCCGTCATGCCCCAGAGGTGAACGATGTGGAAGCCATGGCGGTCGAGCGCCCGCATCAGAGCTTCCGGCGGGGCAGAGCCGCCCGAGAGCAGGCGCACAGGGCGGGAGAACTTCCACCGGCCGGGGTTCTTTTCCAGAGCGGCGAGCGCGCTGATCCAGATCGTGGGCACGCCGCTGGCGACGCTCACCGCTTCGCGCTCGATCAGCTCGAGCAGGCTTTCCGGGTCTGCGTGCGGCCCGGGGAATACCAGTTTGACCCCGAGCATTGCGGCGGTGTGGGGCACGCCCCAGGCGTTGGCATGGAACATGGAGGCGACCTGGAGCAGCACGTCGCCGTGGGCCAGGCCGAAGGTGTCCGCCAGGCCCTGGGCAAACGAGTGCAGCACCATCGCGCGATGCGAGTACACCACGCCCTTCGGCTTGCCGGTGGTGCCCGAGGTGAAACACATCGCCGCTGCTTCGTTTTCCTCGAGTGCCGGGTAGGTAAAGTCGCCGCGAGCGCGGGCCAGCCAGATCTCGTAGTCTTCAAAGCCCGCGGGCACGGGCTTGCCGCTGAACGGCACCACAATGACGCGCTCGAGCTGCACCTGCTCGCGGAAGCTTTCGTACACAGGCAGCAGGACGTCGTCCACGATCAGGAAGCGGTCGCCAGCATGGTTGGCGATGTAGGCGATCTCCTCGGGATGGAGGCGCAGGTTCAGCGTGTGGATCACTCCGCCGGCGACGGGGATGCCGAAGTAGGCTTCCAGATGCGCGGCGTGGTTCCACATCAGCGTGGCCACGCGGTCGCCCCGCTGGAGGCCTGCTCGGGTGAGCGCTTCGGCCAGCGCGCGCGCCCGGCGGTAGAAGTCGGCGTAGGTGTAGCGGCGGAGCGAACCGTCGGGCCGGCGCGAGACAATTTCAATTTTGCCGAAAAGCCTTCCCGCGCGTTCGAGGAGCGTCGCCAGGGTCAGCGGGAAATCCATCATCATGCCGCGCATGGCTAACCCTCCAAGTGCGTGTGGGCGCATCCTACCACATACGCGTGGTGCCCCTGCCGTCTCGGCGGCCTTGGCGCCCACCCCGGGTTGATCTCTTTCCCAGAAAGTTATTGACGGCAGGTTGTGGTTGACGGCGCGCCTTTTTAGGGGGAAGATGCGGGTAGCTGAAGCGTCAGCTTCTCACGCCGGTGCCGGATGAGTGCCTGTGAGTTTGGACCTGCCTCTTCAGCCCTAGAATCCGTGGGTGTCTGCCACGGAGCAGAAGGAGTCAACTGGTGAAGAAGCTCTATGTGGGAAACCTGCCCTTTCAGGCCAATGAAGAGGAGTTGGGCAACTGGTTTACCCAGGCGGGAATAGCGGTCGCCAACATCACGCTGGTGCGGGACCGCTTCTCCGGTCAACCGCGCGGTTTCGGCTTTGTCGAGATCAATAGCGATGAGGAAGCCGAACGAGCCATCCAGGCACTGAACGGCCACGACTTCATGGGGCGGAACGTCGTGGTCAATGAAGCCCGCCCGCCCCGCGAGGGTGGTGGTCGCGGCCGGTTCGGTGGGAACCGAAGCGGCGGTGGCGGTGGTCGAGGCGGAGGCGGCGGGCGGCGGCGCGACTGGTAGCCCAGCCGCAGCGCCGGAGGTCTGCTCCTTCCATTTCATCCAGTACCCGCACTCCACGTAACGGGTGTACCCATGCACCCGGCGCGTGGCGCGCGGGTGGAGCTTACTTCTTCAGTGGCTTGCCGACCTTTTGTTCGACCGACGCAACGGCGGCTGTCAGCCGCCCGGTGCGCTCGGCGTAGTCGTCCACCTTCATGAAGGTGACCACCCGCTCGGTCTTCTTGCGCATTGCGGCGTGGCATTTCCGAGCCACATCCATGAGCTGATCCCAGTTGCCTTCGAGGATAGTCCCGGCGGCGGTCAACCGGTAGTCCAGCCCGCTGGCATCGATGATCTTGACTAGGTCGGCCAGATCGCCGCTGATTGAGCGGCCGCGTCCCAGGGGAATCACACTCAATTCCAGCAGCATGGCTACCTCCCTTTGGCTGCCTCGAACAGATTCGCTTCCGCGGCATTATAAGCTGCCTGGCCACGCGACTGGGTGGCCAGGAGTGACGGCTTCCTTGAAGGGCGTTTTTGCCAACGCGCGAGGGGCTTCTCCTGAGCGCTTCACCGCGCTCAGGATCAATTCTGCCAAGAAAGGGTCAGGGCGCGGCGGCGCGCAGCGATTCGACCTGTTCGACGCGGCCGGCGGCATAGCGGAAACGCTCGAGCGTGGCCGCTTCGACGCCGCGGCACACCAGTGCCGCAACGTCCAGGGTGGCTTCGGCCTGCGCGAGCTCTTCGGAACTGGCGTGCAGCGCCGGAACACGCGGCATAAAGACCGGGCAGCAGTCGTGGAACGGCTCGGCAGAGATGTCGTAGGTGCCGATCTTCCGCGCGAGGCCCAGGATTTCCTGCTTGTCGTCGCCTGCCAGCGGGCGGAAGACCGGCATGCGCACGGCATCGCCGACGGCGACCATGTTGTGCAGCGTCTGCGAAGCCACCTGGCCCAGGCTATCGCCTACGACAACGGCCAGCGCGTGCTCTTTGTGCGCCAACTGCTCGGCGATGCGCAGCATCAGCCGGCGATAGAGCAGCAGGCGATAGGTCTCCGGCGCGCAGCGCGCAATTTCGCGCTGGATGGGTTCGAAGGGCACCAGGTACAGCTTCGCGGTGAATTGGTAAGGCACCAGCTTGCGCACCAGCTCGCGCGCCACGTGGACCGACGATTCGCCCGGCCGCGCCCCGCCGCCCCAAAAGTGCGCAAACGAGAGGTGCGCGCCGCGCTTCATCATCTTGTACGCGGCGATGGCGGAATCGAACCCACCCGAAAGCAGGCACACCATGCGGCCACCGGTATTGGCAGGCAGGCCACCCGGGCCGGGGATTTTACGCGCGTACACCAGCACCGGTCCCGGCGTGATCTCGATGCGGCAGGTCAGCTCGGGGTCGTCCAGATGCACGCGGACGTTGCGCCCAGCGGCGCCAAGCGCTTCAAGCAAGTAGCGGCCGACGAGGGTTTCGATTTCCGTGGCGCGCAAGGGAAACGTCTTGTCGCTGCGCTTGGCGCGCACGGCAAACGTCGAAAAGCGTTCCGGTTCGACTTCTGCCCAGGCCGCGCGGCAGATGGCGGCGAGTTCGCGGTCAGCGTCGCGCGGGACCGGCCGGGCCAGCGCGTAGTAGGCCACGCCGAAGATCCGCTCGACCCGGGCCATGGCTTCCTCGAGGCGAGCGCCTTCGCCCAATTCGACCAGAAAGCGATCGCCGGGGCGCGTAATGCGCTCGACAGCAATGCCCTCGAGCGCGCGGCGCAGGGCCATGTCAAGCTTGCCGAGGAAAAAGTTGCGGTTCCGCCCTTTGAGCCAGAGCTCGTGATAATGCACGACGATGACCGGGTTCCACATGGGCCTAGCGTCCCCGGGCGGGATCGGATTCCACAAGTATAGCAGCCGGCCAGGAAGTTGTGGAGCTGTGGAAATCTCGTGGTGCCGGAAAGGGCTTCGCCCGGAACTCTGGCCGGTAACCTGTTCGGAACATGGCTCGAAGTACTGTAGACGTCGCGGGGTTTCTGGCGTATACGGGTTCTTGCTGCCACCCTTCCGGCAAGGCGACCAACGGAGGGTGAGACGCATCGAATCAGTGAGCGTCCCCAAGCCGGAAGGAGCGGGAGAGAGTTATGTGGGGCAAACGCGATTGGCAAGAATTCTTTGAGATTGCGCGCAGCCATTGGCAGCGCCACCGTCCGCCGCGGCCGGTATATCCCAGCGGGATCAACCGCGTGCTGCCCGCCGCCGGCTTCAGTTTGGCCGAGCTGAATGACGCGGGAATCAACATCGAGCTGGCCGAACGCCTCGGGCTGCCCGTGGACGCCAGCCGCATCGGCGCTTATGGCCCCAATACCACCGCGCTCCGTAGCTTTGTCCGTTCGGCTCGCCAACCCTCCTAGTACCCGCCCCGGGGCGCGGTACCACCGTACCTCTTGACGCCGCCCCCAATTTGGGTAAACTGCCAATTTCTTGCACCGATGCTGAGCGCTCAAACAGTCACGGACGAAAGCGAGCGCGAGCTGGAATACCCGCAGCGCGAGGCGGCCTTTTTCTATGGCCTGTTCCTGCGCGGGCACTCGCCCGATCAATTACGCCGCGACATTGAGGTGCCGCCCGCCGTGCTCGCCCGCTGGCACCGCGAAGCCCAGCGCGAACCCAGCCTGCGCGACATCTTCGAGCGCATGGTGGAGTACCGCCGGCACGTCCTGGCCATTTTCGAGTCCCTCATCGGCTACGACGGCCAGACTCAACGCCTGCAGTAGCCTGCTCTCTCCCCGCCTCCTTTATTTCCTCTACTTCCTTTGCTTGATTTTTTCCCAGCGTTGACACTCATCCAGAGCTTCGCTAGACTGGCTGCGTTTGAGCCACCGAATCGTTTCTCTTCGGGTGTTCTCCACTCCCCGGTAGCTCAATGGTAGAGCATTCGGCTGTTAACCGAAGGGTTGCAAGTTCGAGTCTTGCCCGGGGAGCCAACTCCTGCGAACTGACCGGCGATTGCCTCTGTTTGCTTTGCCCTTGCTAGCCCGAAGCTATGCTCTCAGCTACAATCCACACGCATGAAGGCAAAGGTTCCGCATCGTTGGGATCTGACGCCCAAAGAGGCGGCTCAACTCCAGGTCGAACTCCGGCGGCTGCTTCAGAAGCAGCGGGACTTTGGCGAAATCCGGACTGTGGCTGGCGCGGACATCGCCGTGGAGATCGCGCCAGCAGCCGGGAAAAACCCCAAGGAAGCTGTGGGCTACGCGGGCGTAATCGTCTATTCCTTCCCGCAGCTTGAGGAGATCGAGAGGCGCTCGGCCTGCCTGCGCCTGACGTTTCCCTACGTGCCCGGCCTTCTCGTCTTCCGCGAAGGACCGGCCTTGCTCGAGGCTTTCGCGCAGCTTCGCACCGAGCCGGACCTGTTATTGTTTGACGCCCATGGCTACGCGCACCCGCGCCGCTTTGGCCTTGCGTGTCACCTTTCGGTCGTGCTGGATAAGCCAGGCATCGGAGTGGCCAAATCTCGCCTGATCGGCCGCTACGAGGAACCGCTCGACCAAGTCGGCGCGTGGAGCCCGCTGGCAGACGCCGAGGAAACCATCGGCGCCGTCCTGCGGACTCGTGCGGGGGTGCAGCCGATCTTCGTTTCGATCGGTCACCGCGTGGATCTTGAAAGCGCGGTTGAGATGGCCCTGGCGTGCGCCGACGGCCGCCGCATTCCCAAACCGACCCGGGAAGCTGACCATTTCGTCGAGCAAGTCAAGCTGGGCCGGGCGGCCCCGACGAAATTCTCGGACGCGCACTCCACTCTTTGCTAGTTTCCGGTGGAGCACAGAATTCGTTCCGCATTTCACGGAGCTGATGAATCGGAGACGTTCATATGCGCTTCTTTAGGCGCATCGAGACTGCTTGAATCGCGCAATAAATGTCCGCGGGTCCAAAGGAGTCTGTGCCCATGAAATACGACGCGATTGTGATTGGCTCGGGGCAGGCCGGTAGCCCGCTTGCTCACAAGTTCGCCGACCGGGGCTGGGCTGTGGCCCTGATCGAAGAAGCGCACCTGGGAGGAACCTGCATCAACACCGGCTGCACGCCGACAAAGACCATGGTGGCTTCAGCCCAGGTGGCGTATTACGCGCGCAATGCCGCGCGCTGGGGCGTGCGGGCAAAAGATGTGGGCGTGGACCTACCCGCGATTGTGGCCCGCAAAGAGAAAATCGTCCAAAGCTTCCGCTCCGGGCAACAGCGCAGCGTGGAGAAGCGCCCCAACCTTCACTTGTATCGCGGCCACGCGCAGTTCGCCGATTCTCACCGCGTGGCGGTAGGGGGCCAGACGCTCGAAGGCGAGCGCATCTTCATCAACACCGGCGCCCGCGCCGCGATTCCACGCATCGAGGGCCTGGAGGCAGCCGGCTACCTGACCAACGCCAGCATCATGGAGTTAAGCGAACTGCCCGAACATCTGTTGGTGCTCGGCGGGGGCTACATCGGGCTGGAATTCGGACAGATGTTTCGCCGCTTTGGCAGCCGGGTGACCATCATCCACCAGAGCGGCGAAATCCTGCCGCGCGAGGACCCTGACGTGGCCGGTGAGCTGCGCAAAACCCTGGAAGCCGAAGGCATACAGTTCGCATTGAATGCGCGCACCCAGCGGGCGCAGAAAGCAAAGGGGCAAATCGCCCTGACGCTGGATGGGCCGGGCGGCTCCGCGACTGTTTCGGGCTCGCATCTGCTGGTCGCTACGGGGCGGACGCCCAACTCGGACAACGTGGGACTGGAAAAAGCCGGAGTGGAAACCGATGGCCAGGGCTTCATCAAAGTGAACAATCGCCTGGAGACCAATGTGCAAGGCATCTGGGCTCTTGGCGACGTCAAGGGCGGACCTGCGTTCACGCACATCTCCTACAACGACTACCAGATTGTCTACGCCAATGTGATGGAGGGCAAGAACCTGACCAGCGATGACCGCTACGTGCCGTACTCGATTTTCACCGATCCGCAGCTCGGCGGCGTCGGCATGACCGAGAAAGAAGCTCGGGCGAAAGGCTACAAACTCAAGATTGGCAAGATCCCGATGAGCTACGTCGCCCGCGCCATCGAGCGCGACGAGACAGCCGGCCTGATGAAGCTCGTCGTGAATGCGTCGAACGATCGCATCCTCGGCGCGTCCATTCTGGCCCCCGAGGGAGGCGAGTTGGTTCAAATGCTCGGCGTGCTTGTGATGGCCGGCTTGCCATATACGTTGCTGAAAGGCGCGGTGTATATCCATCCAACGCTTGCCGAAGGCTTCTTCGCACTGATGGAGTCGGTCAAGCCGGTGGACTGAGCCAGACCGTTCCAACCAGCAAGAATTCTTACAGAAAGCAGGTGGCGATGGCTGAGAAGATGGTCAGATCGGACGCCGAATGGCGGGCACAACTTACTCCGGAGCAATACTATGTTACGCGCCAAAAGGGAACCGAGCCGGCCTTCACCGGCGAGTATGTTGAAACGGAAACGCCGGGCGTCTACGAATGTGTGTGCTGCGGGCAGCCGTTGTTCAGCTCCGCAGCCAAATTCCATTCCGGCACCGGCTGGCCGAGCTTCTGGTCGCCGCTGGACGACCAGAGCATTTCCCTCGAGCGCGACACAAATTTTGGGATGATGCGCACGGAAGTCTTGTGCAGCCGCTGCGACGCCCACATCGGGCACGTGTTTGAAGACGGCCCTCCGCCCACCGGCTTGCGCTATTGCATCAACTCTGCCGCCTTGCGCTTGGCGGTCAGCAAGTAGAGCCCCGCGGCAAATCGCTTGGGGGCGTGGCTGGCGCCGCGCATTACCCTTCTACGCGCAGGTGATTCGTGACGGAAAAGACTCCGGGAACGCCGCCGGCAACGATGTAAGCGGTGTTCTTTTCCGCCTCGCTGGCGACGACGCCTTCCAAAGTGACATGGCCGCCCTTGACGATGATGTGGATCGGTGGCACGGGCTGGATGGCGTAACGGTTCAGCATGCCGTTCGAGAAGATGGCGCGGAACTCCGCCCGGCGAATGCGGTCGTCGAAGGGCGAAAGCGGAAGCACTTCAATGCGGTTGACCACACCGGTGACACCTTCGATTTTCTTCACTTGCGCCTCGGCGTCCGACCTGGTCGAGGGACGCACAACCTGGCCGAGCAGGATGACCCGGTCGCCTCGGATCTGAAACTCCAGGTTGTCGAAAACGGAATAGTAAGGCAGCATCAGCAGCTCGTGGCGCACCTGTTTTTCGAGCCAGGCCTCATACTTGGCGTCACTGCGCGTTTTGGCCGGCCGCGTGGCGCTCTGGGCCGGGCGGGCGCAGGTCCACGGAACGGCCAGACTGAGCGCGCCGAGCAGCGCGAGAACTCTTGCCCATTTGATGCGGCTCTTCATGTCTTCTCCTCTGGTTCTTTGAGGCGGGCCAGGACATTCCTCCCTTTCTTAGATGCGGGATTCGGTCGGCCCGTTATCTCCGGAGGTTGCTCATCTCAAGCGTTGCCACGGCTGGTGGCGACACCCTACGCTCGTTTCTGGACTTCCGACGCACGACGCGAGAACGAATGTGCCGTAGAGCAGGCCGCTGTTGCAGCGGGGGGCAGGGTGCGATAGCATCGGGGCAACCGGAGGAGGTTTTCCCCATCGCCACCGCTGGCACTTCTACGCCACCCGCGAGTGCTGTGAAGCCCGCCCCTGAGGTTTTGGGAGCCGTGCCCGGGGCTCCGGGCGGGCGACTGGTTTCGCTGGACATCTTCCGCGGCATGACGATCGCCGGGATGATCCTGGTGAACGACCCCGGGAGCTGGGCCAACCTCTACTGGCCGCTTGAGCACGCCGCGTGGAACGGCTGGACCCCCACCGACCTGATTTTCCCATTTTTCCTTTTCATCGTCGGTGTGGCCATGGTGTTTTCGTTTGCGACGCGCACGGCGCATGGCTCGAAGCGTGGCGCGCTGGCGTGGCACGTGCTGCGGCGCAGCGCCATCATCTTTGCGCTCGGGCTGTTCCTCAACGGCTTCCCCTATTTTCACGTTTCGAGGATGCGCATCCCCGGCGTGCTCCAACGGATTGCCGTGTGCTACCTGTTCGCGGGGCTCATTGTCCTTCTGAGCGGGCTGGCCACGGGCCGCGGCGAGAGATCGGGGAGAAGCGGGCGAAACTCCGTGCTTGCGGTTTCAGTGGTGATTGTCGCAATGCTGGTGGGCTACTGGGCGCTTATGACGTTTGTGCCCGTGCCGGGCTACGGTGCCGGCCGGCTCGACCCGGACGGCAACCTGGCGGCCTACCTGGACCGCCGGCTGATGCTCGGGCACCTGTGGAGGCCGACCTGGGACCCGGAAGGCCTGTTGAGCACGCTGCCAGCGATCGCCACGGTGCTTGTCGGCTCGCTGGTGGGCGTGTGGCTGCACTTCCGCTGGCCCGCAATGGCAGGCCCAGAGCAGCACGCGCGCGCGCAGCAAATCAAAGCGGCCGGCCTGCTGGCGATGGGCGCCGCGGGCCTGGTTCTGGGCCGGCTGCTGCACCCGTTCTTCCCCATCAATAAGAACCTGTGGACCAGCACGTACGTGATCTTCACCGGCGGGTTTGCCATGGTGCTGCTGGCGCTGACCTATTGGGTAGCGGACATCAAGGGCTACCGGCGCTGGGGCAGCCCGTTTTTGATTTTGGGGATGAACTCCATTCTGGCGTTCACGCTTTCGACGTGGCTGGCGAAGTGCAGCATTGTTTTCAAGGTGGCGCGCGCCGACGGCCGGCTGGTCACCTGGCACGGGTACGTCTACGACCGCTTCTTCGCGCCGCTGGCCAGCCCCAAGAACGCCTCGCTGCTGTTTGCGCTGGCCTACATGCTGCTGTGGCTCGTGCTGATGTGGCTCCTCCACCGCCGCCGCATCTTCGTCAAGATCTGACCTGCAGCCTCATTTCCACTCGCGATTTCTGGCCGGCGGGCCGCAAGCGAAACGGCCCTTTCTCCTCTGCGGAGAAAGGGCCGTTGCCTGCGGAGGCGGGTCTTAAAGTTTAAAAGATGATGCGGATGGCCAACTGGCCCATGCGCGCGCCAGTAGGGCGCGCCGAGTTGACGTAGTTCTGCAGATTGATGGTGCCTGTGATGCGGCCGATCGGCGTGCCGCTGTTCACCGTCCGCGTTGGAATGTTGAACATCGTACGGTTGAACAGGTTGTAGAGCTCCATCCGAAGCTCCAGCTTGACGCGTTCGGCGATGTGGACCGACTTCGAGAGGGCCGCGTCGAATTGCTTCTGCCCCTGTTCAAAGAAAGCGTTCCGCGCGATGGAGCCCACTGGGAAGTTCTGTCCCGGGGCCACAGGGAATTGGTTGCCGGTTTGGTTCGCTTGTGAGGGCAGGAAAACGGTGCCAGGCAGTTGGTTTTGAGAAAGCGTGTCTACACAGCGCCCGGGAGGAACCAAGGCCGAAGGGCACGGGTTTTGCGCCCGGCCGTTGTCGACCGAGCGGAAGAGGAAGCTTGGATCGGAAATGCCCGGCCGGTCCCCGCCCACGCCGTCAAAGTTGGCATCGTAACCGGCAAGTACCGTAAACGGCAGCCCCGAGGCGAACGTGGTGACTCCGCTGACCGTCCAGCCGCCCATCACCCTGCCCAGCGCGCCCCGTTGATCCTTCATCCAGGGGAAAATGTAGGCGTAGGAGATTACCAGGCGGTGACTCTGGTGGAAGCTGGAGAGCGCCCGCAAGGAGGCTTGCGGATTGATGGCGCCCGCGGGAGCGTTGACGTCCGTGCCGGTGAACGTGGCTTCCGAGCCCGTGTCCATCGTCTTGCTGAAGACGTAGGTCCCCGTCAGGGTCAGGCCCTTGCTGGTAGCCTTGGTCACCTTGAGCACGCCGGCGTTGTAGTAGGTGAACGCGAAGTTGCTGAGCCGGATGTTGCGGCCGTTGGTGGGGTCGGGGCGGCGCTCGGAGATCCGTTCTGAAGCCGTAGTGCCGAGGGAGACGTAGCCGTGTGGCACTCCGTTGACAATCACGATGCCCTTCTGTGCCAGCGTGGCCGTCGGGGTGGTGAGGCTGGAGAAGGCTTTGAAGATGCCACTCGCCGTTGGGTTCACCTGACCGCCTGAAGTCAGCGTGATGCAGATCGGATCGCTGAAGTCTTTGCAGACGCGGTCGAACACCACCGACTGGAAATTGCCCCCGCCAACATCCACCGTAACGAGCGGCGAGACGATTGGGAATTGGGCATCGTTCAAGCCGCTGAAGAACGGCAAGCCGATCCCGCGGTTGGCGTTGTAGGCGAGTTGCACGGCAAGGTTCCAGGGCAGCTTGCGCTCCACGGTCAGGTTCCATTGCTGGACGTAGGGCAGGTGAAACTTCGGATCGGGCAGAAGCAATGTGCTTTGCAACTGCCCGGCCGCAACCTTGACACCCTGGCCCGTGGGGCCGCAGCCATTCGGCGTCAGACTGCAGGGGGCAGCGACGGAGCGGCTGGCAGTGCCCGGCGTAAAAACGAAGCCACAGGTGGGATCGGAGACCTCAAAGTCTCCACCCGGGATCGTGCCTGCGCCCAGGTTCCCGGCGCATGGACTTGCAGGCCCACCGAAGGTAAAGCCATTCGGCGGCTGGAAACGGAAATTCAGGCCGCTCTGGGAGAAAACGGACTGGAACAAACGGCCGTGGTAGATGCCGTAGCCGCCGCGAATCACGAAGTTGCTACCCCCGCCGGTGATCTTGCGGAGAAACCCTCCCTTCGCTTCAGGAGACCAGGCAAAGCCGATGCGCGGCTGCACGTTGTTGTAATCGCCCTTGTACCCGTAGCTGAAACGGTTCTTGATTTCGTCCGGTGCACTGACGCCTTCCCAGCGTACGCCGAGGTTCAGGGTAAGGTTGCGGCGGAGGCGGTAATCGTCCTGCAGATAGAGGTTGGTTTCGTGGAAGCGGTTCTCGGCAAAGGGCAAGCCGTAGCCGATCGTGAACGAAGTCACGACGCCACGAAGGAAATTCTCCCACCCGGTGAAGCCGGCAACGGCCGAGCACCCCGGGGGGAGGGGCAGTACGCAAGGATTCCGCACCGTGCCCAGCGCCGGATTGGTCGTGGATCCCAGCGAGTCAAATGTGCCAAACGTCCAAAAACCGCGCTGGGTCCCGCTGGCGACATCGTCGAGCGCCTGAAAGCGCTGGTCCACGCCCGCGCGCAAGGTGTGTTTGGTCAGCACCAGCGTATGGTTATAGACGAACTGGTGGTCGCGTTGGCGGCGGTTGATGGGCACGTTCGTGGACGTGCCGATAATGGTTCCGCCAAAGGCGATCGTGTCGCTGGAAAGGCTGGGGTCCACTAGGGTGGAACCGAAGCGGATCGTGGGAATGGTGTTGCCATCCGTCACGTCCTGCAGCGTGGCGCGGTTGCCGAAGCCGTAGCGGAACTCGCCCGTCTGCGTGTTGCTGAAGACGCGCGTCACCGTGTAGCCGATGTTGTACTGGCGGTTGTTGACGGTGCCGAAGTTGTCGCCGAAAACGATCCGTGGCGACTGGCGGATTTGCCGACTGTATTGGTAACGCGCCACCATGGTTGTCCTGGAGGTGGCGTTCCAGTCCAGTTTTCCCGAGTAGTCGGAATCCGGAAAAGTGAAGCCTAGCCCGGAGACGAACACGCAGCGGTTTTGCCGCCCGCTTGTAATCAAGTCGGAACAAGCTGCAGGGTCGTTTGGCGTTTTTCCGCTCAATTCGGGGGTCTTGTACAGGTTGATGATGGACTGCATGAATGTCAAGTCACGCTGTAGGTTCGGGTGGGTGGCCGGATCCACACAATACGGTCCCCTGGGTTGGGCCACTTCGCCAGGATTGCAGGCGCGCGGGCCGTCTGTCGGCAGGTAGGTGAAGCGCGAGATGCTGCCCTTGCCCACGTTGGAGACGCGCTCGCCGCTTGCGAAGAAGAACAGGCGGTCTTTCCAGATGGGCCCGCCAAGCGTGCCGCCATACTGATTGCGGCGGGCGGGAGGCCGGTTCGCGCCTTGCTGGTTGGCAAAGAAGTCATTGGCGTTGAAAATATCGTTCTGGATGAAGTCATAGAGGTCGCCGTGGAAGCTGTTCGTGCCGGACTTGGTCTGGACCAGGATCACGGCGCCGCCCGCCCGGCCGAATTCGGCGGAGTAGGCGTTGGTGAGCACCTGAAATTCTTTGATCGCGCTGATGTTCACGTTCTGCCGGTTCTGGTTCTCGGACGAATCATCGTTGTTGACGCCGTCAATCTGAAACGTTGCCGAGCGCGTGCCCTGGCCGTTGAACGCTGCGTAGGAACCGGTCGAGTTCGTGGGGTTGTTCGAGGAGGTGTTGAACGCAACAGGCTGGAAACCCGGGATCTGCTCCACCAGGGAGATGAAGTTGCGCCCCGGAAGCGGCGTATCGGAAACCTGCTGCGCGTCGAGCGAGTGCTTCAGCTCGCCGGTGGTGGTCTCGATCAGCGGGGTTTCTCCGCCTCGGACCTCCACGCTCGTCGCCAGCGCGGCAGGTGTCAGGATGAAATCGGAGACGGTGTTCTTGTTCAGTTCGATCACCACGCCTTTTTTCTCCACGGCCCTGAAACCCTGCGCAGCGACGCTGACGTCGTAGGACCCCACGGGCAAAAAGCCGATCAGGTAGTAGCCTTCGTCGTTGGTGACGGCGTCGCGCGTCCCGCCGGTCTGCTGATTCTTGGCAGTGATCTTGACTTTCGGCATTATCCCGCCGGACGAGTCCGACACGTGACCGCTCATCGTTCCTGTCACCGTCTGCGCTGAGACCAGCGAGGCGCTCAAAAACACCACCGCCGTGGCCAACAGTGCTAACGCCCCCTTGCTTTGCATAATTGCCTCCTAGAAGAACGGCGCAATCATCAGTTTCCACGCCCCGGCACGCTTCCCCAGAAAGCGGACCGTGCCGCACCCCACTGAGAATGGGGCCATGCTAGAAACACGGCCGAAGGATGTCAATCAACTTTTTGCGGAATTCTCGACCGCTACCTGCCTGGGTTTGCCTGCTGCTGTAGCTCGGTCTGATGCGGCTGCTCTACGGCCGCATCCTCGCCGAGGTCTTGATTTCTTGCGCAGGAGGCGGCGCGGCTCGTTTTGCCTCAATAATCGATGCGATAGACGCGTACGGCCTGCGCCGGGATTTCCGCGCGCAGGCGGAAACGCGCGCCGGAACTTTCCAGGGATTCACCGGTCACCAGTTCGCGAATGCGTGAGGCAGGCTTCTCGAGCGCGCAGGTGTATTCAACCCGCGCGGGCTGGGCGCCGTGGTTGAACAGGAATACCAGCCGCCCGGCGCGCGCGCGCAACTGCTGCAACTCCACTGACGCCGAGGCGCGCAGCTCAGGGGGCGTGAGGCCGGCCCAGCGCGCCAGGATCGCGCCCAGAGGATGCATGGCCACGGGCTTGGCCTCGTTGATCTGGCCGGCAAACGCGCCCAGCACGATGGCGCTGCCTTTTCCGTGCGCGCGCTCAAAGGCCGCCGGCGAGCCATCTTCAAGAAACGCCACGGCACGCGCGGCCTTTTCCGGCGCTTCAGAATCGCCCGAGGCCTCCAAGCGCTCCTCCAACGCGCTTGCGGCAAAGTCTGCATCGCCCCAGCGCACGCGAAATTCGCCGCGCGGCATGATCGATTTTTCGCGCACGCCGAGCATGCGGTGCCAGTCGAAGCCCGGGATGATGGGCTGGGCGTGGCCGCGCTCGTCCACCCAGCCGGGGCGCGCTTCGACGAACAGGTGTCCGCCTTTGCGCACGTACTGCTCGAGCATCGCGGCTGCGCTCGCCGTCAGCAGGATCGGGTATGGGACGATGACGAGCTTGTAAGCTCGCAACTGCTCCGGCTGAAGAAACCGCGCGTTCAGAAAATCCACCGGCAGGTTGCGCTCGAAGAACATGCGATGATAGCCCGCCGCAGCATCGCGCATCGCGCCGCGGTTGCCGGAATTCTGCTCGCCGCCAACCAGCGGGGCCAGGGGATTGAATACGAGCGCGGCTTCGGCCCTCGGCGGCCGTGCCGCCAGGATCAAGTCCGCGTCGGCGGCGATTTCTTGCGCGACTTGGCCGGCGCGCCGGCTGCGCTCGGTAAGCGTCCCGTCGAGATGGATGAGGCCGTAGCCGCCCGACTCGTAGCCGGAGCTCATCGGGTAGAAGGCGTAGTAATGGATGGCCTTCGCGCCGCGCGCCACCATGCCCCAGGTGTAGAGCGCAATGTCTTCCGGCGTGACCGGCTCGCCCACCACCACGCCGCGCACGCCAAAGCCGCCCTGGAGCTCGCCAACAAAAAATCCCTTTTCGCCATTGGCCGAACGGGTGAAATCCATCGCCAGCGCCCGGCGCGCCAGCGACCAATGGCTTGAGGGAAAGGAATGTTTCGGGTAGAAGCTGGTGCCATAGAAATCCACGGCTTGGCTCATCAGCCAGTCGTCGGGTGCGCCGTCGCCCGCGGCGTAGGTGGTGAAGACAGAGGGCACAGCAGCATGGCTCGAGGTGACGTGGTTCGGGTCCACCTGCTTGACCGCCCGGTTGCGCAGCCACAGGTCTTCAGCGAGCTTCTCGGTAATGAAGACGCGCCAGTCCATGTAATCGCTGTAGGAGAGGATGGTACCGAAGCGCGGCGGCTCAACTTCGCTCCAGTGTTCGAACTGTCGATACCACGCCCGGTTCAACTGTTCGAGTGCGCCGTATCTGCTCTGGAGCCAGCTCCGGAAGCGGTTCAGCGTGTAAGGGCAATAGCAGAAGGAGGCGTTCGGGATGTAGTCAATCACCGCCCAGTTGATCACGTGCGGCTCGCTCCACAGATCCCAGCCATAGAACACGGAGCTCTTCTGCGCGCGCCGCGCCGCTTCCCGGTAGAATTCGAGCACGGCTTGGCGCACGCCGGGATGGTCAAAGCAAAACCCCGGCGCGGCCTGCGAAGGAATCACGGCGGCGTTCTGCGCCACAAATCGTCCGTCGGGAAACTTCTGCCCGACCCAGTCGGGCGCTGAATCCACGTACACCTGCACGAACACCTTCAAGCCCAGCTCTTCTGCCAGCGAAAGTATCAACTCAAGCTGCTCGAAGTGGTATTCGCCGGGGCGCGGTTCGCCGGCGCTCCATTCGACCCATGTGCGCACGGTGTTGAACCCAAGCGACTTGATCTTGAGCAAATCTTCCCGCCAGGCGCGGCGCGACTCTGCGGTGACCGGCTCGAGCATCGGCGCGCGCGCCCGGCCGCCGCCGTACCACACCGAGACGGGGAAGAAAGGAGCTTGCTGCGGGCTCGCCGCCACGACTCGAACCGCGGCAGGCTGAAAGGAAAGCGTGGCGGCGAGACAAAGAATGATCAGGAATGCGGCGGCAAGTCTTCTCATGGCCGGTCTGGCGCAGCCCGAATGGCGATAGCTACCGAATTCTATGCTCAGTTCCGCGCCGGTCAAGCAAGAAACCATCGTCCGCGGCGCGGCGGTTCGGGCGGGCCCTTGACCCGCCGCCGCCGCAACAGTACGCTTCGCCCCGCATCGGGTGGCGCGTGGTGGCGGCGGCTTCGGAGATGAGAGTATGGGGATGAAGCGCAAGAGCCGATGGCTGCGATTCGGTGCCACGTGTATCCTGGCAGGCGTTGGATTCTCCCGTGGATCGTTGGAAATGGCGGCGCAGGAGCTGAAGCTCATTCCCGAACCAAAGCAGGTCGAGCGACGCGAAGGCAACTTTCGCGTGGGGCCAGGAGTGCGGATTGTGCTGGGCGCAGCGCACGCTCGAGCAGACCGCGTCGCGGCTGAGCTGTTGGCGGAAGAGATTCAGGAGGTCACGGGGCGAAGAATTGCGATCACGACGTCGCGGGCGGCAGCAGGTCTTTCCGGCGTGATTTATCTCGCGCGCCTCGGCGACGATCGGCGCCTGCGCGCGGCACTCGAATCGAGAGGGCTTCGCGCCGATCCCTCGTTCGATCCGGAAGGCTACCTGCTCGATGCGGACAGCCGGCACATTTGGGTGACCGGCACGACCGGTCAGGGCCTGTTCTACGGCGTGCAAACGCTGCGGCAGTTGCTGCGACCGAGCGAGGAGAAAGCCTTCGGCTCGCCTCAGGACAAGCAGGGCAAACGCCGAGGAAGGCAAATGGTCTGTCCGGCGGTGGCCATCAAAGACTGGCCGACCATGCGCTGGCGCGGTGTGCACCACGACATCAGCCGCGGGCCGGTGTCCACGCTCGCTTACATGAAGCAGCAGATCCGCACGATCGCCGAATACAAGCTGAATCTCTATGCGCTGTACATCGAGCACGTCTTCGATTACCAGAGCCAGCCGGCCTTCGCGCCGAAAGAGGCAGCGCTGACCGCCGCCGAGATTCGCGAGTTGGTGGCCTACGCGCGGGGCTATTACGTGACCATCCTGCCCGAGCAGCAGGCCTTCGGCCACCTGCACCACCTGCTCAAATACGAGCTCTATACTGACCTGGCCGAGACCCCCCACGGCCACGTCCTGGCTCCGGCGAACGAAAAGACGTACGAACTGATCCGCGAACTCTATGCGGAGCTGGTGCCGCTGTTTCCCGGGCCGTTCCTTCACATCGGCGCGGATGAGACCCATGAGCTTGGCACAGGACAAACCAAGGCGCGCGCGGCGGAAGTCGGCTTGGGACGGGTGTATCTGGAGCATCTGAAGCGCGTCGCGGAGATCCTGAAGCCGTACCAGAAGCGGCTATTGTTCTGGGGAGATATCGCCGTCCGCTACCCGGAGTTGCTCAGTATTCTGCCGAAAGAAATGATCGCCGTACCCTGGGAGTACGATGCCAAGCCCAGCTTTGAGGGCTTGCTCGAGCCGTTCAAGCGAGCGGGCCTCGAGATCATCGTTGCGCCAGGCGCGCGCAACTGGAACCGCATCTTCCCGGACCTGGATGCGGCGCTGGTGAACATCCGCAATTTCACGCGCGACGCCCAAAAATTCGGCGCGTTGGGGGTGCTCAACACCACGTGGAACGACGACGGCGAGGCGCTGTTCGCGATGACCTGGCCGGCGGTGGTGTTTGGCGCGGCGTGCTCCTGGCAGGCGGGCGAGTCGGCCATCGAAGCCTTCCAGGCCAAATACGATTGGGCGTTTTACCGCAACGACGACGGCGCGTTCCGCGAGGCGCTTGCGCATCTGGCGCGAGCGCACGCGCTGCTGGCCGGCCAGGGCCTGGACGGCGCGTCCGATAACGCCTTCTGGACCGACCCATTCACTGAGGCGGGGACGCGCTACACGGAAAAAGCGCTGCCGGCGGCGCGCGAGCTGCGCCTGGCCGCCGAGCGGGCGCTCGCGCTGCTCATTCGCCATCGCTCGCAAGCCCGCGCGCACGCCGATACGCTCGACGCGCTGATCTTCGCCGCGATGCGACTTGACGCCTTGGGGATGAAACTCCAGTTTGCCGACGAGTGCAGCCGCTTTTACGGTGACGCGTACCAGAATCGCACGGAGCCGGCGCGCGTCGGCCATGACCTCAGCGAGATCAGCGGCACCAATGGACGCCTGGAGGACTTGCGCGACTCCACCACGCGGCTGCGCGCCGCCTACGCGGAACTGTGGAGCAAGGAGAACCGACCGTACTGGCTGGGCAATGTGCTGGTGCGCTACGACCTCCTCGCCAGCCGGTTGCAGGCGAA
>WNFB01001692.1_pt1 | contig 18984 bp, 16 predicted proteins | sample 5400501 | NCBI WGS metagenome assembly WNFB01 (sample SAMN13153341, study PRJNA577476) | soil metagenome | isolation source: 200 cm saprolite under Douglas fir tree site 2 hole 1 | place: USA:California | collected 2015-04-18 | reverse complement strand
GACCTCGACCTTCCGGCCGCCATGGCGCTCGTGGCCGAGGTCATGCGGTCGAGCCTGGCTGGAGCCGGCAAATCGCGGCTGCTGCGCCGATGGGACCAAGTGCTGGGGTTGGACCTCGACCGGACCACGCCGCGCCTGGACTTGCCGGCGGGTGCGGAGGCCCTGCTCGGTGCGCGGGAGCAGGCCCGCGAAGCCAGGAACTTCCAAACGGCCGACCGCCTGCGCGAGGAGCTCGCCGCCTTGGGAGTAACAGTCACTGACACGGCGGAAGGCCAGCGCTGGAAAGTCTCCAGAAAGTGATCGAGGTTCGGCCTTAGATCGGCTTCATTCGCGTTGTGGCCAGGCCGGATTTATTCCGGCCGTCCCAAGTCGCGCGATGAAGGCTGCCAGACGTCGCCAGGAGAAACTTTTTAACGAGACCTACCACCCTGGAATGAGAGCAGCAGGTCGGCTTGCCGACCTGCGATGAGAGAAAACGGGACGTTTTCTCTCATAAATGTTGTAGGGCCGAGCCTTGCGGCCCGGCCCCACGAGAGGAAGGGTTCTAGCGAATCGCCCTAGGACCTACCAGACGATGAGCAGCGAGCTCTCAGTGCTGGTACCGGGGTTGGTGCCCGTCCCGGACGGCTTGTGGCTGTTGCCGTTGCCCGTGCTCTTGCCCTTGTCCTTGTCCTTGGCGTTGCCGTTGCCGTTGTCGTTGCCTTTGTGCTTGCCTTGGTTCTCGCGCGGCTTGCTGGACGCGAAGTCGCTGACACATTCGCCGATGGCGTGCACCCCAAGGCGAGCCGCCGAGGCTTTGCAAGCACCTACCTGCGTCTTGACCTGCTGGCCCCAGTTGCTTGGATTCAAGCTGCCTGTGACCGCAACCTCGGTTGCAGCGCCGGCCACTACGACCGCAGCGGCGGCTACCGCTATGCCGGTGAGAAGCTTCACCCCGAGCGCGGCTCCCGCGCCCCCCAAAAGTCTCTTCATGATCCCTCCTGACAACGGGGCTCTCCGAAGCGGGATCGGCGCGGCCGCAATCGGATCGAGGATCCGGTGCAGCTCTCGCTCGAGCTCGCTTTCGAAGTCGCCTGTTCCGTTCATCGGCAAGTAGGAACCATCTCTAGGGCCCAACTACCCATTTTTCTTTCCGGCGGCGCGTGTCCCGGCGAGCAGTTGTTGGAGCCGGGTGCGCGCCGCCGCCAGACGCGAGGCGACCGTCCGTTCGGGCACGCCGAGGGAAATCGCGATCTCGCGATTGGTGTATCCGTGATAGTGGCGGAGCACGATGGCCGCCGCCTGCTTCGGCGGCAGCTTTCTCAAGGCGGTCACGAGGTCGGACTGCTCCACCACCACGGCGGGATCAGCCGAGGGGGCGGGTCTTCCGACGCGACGCAGAATGGCGCCGACCTCCTGGAGCCTCTCCCTGCGCTGGCCGTTGATCGCCGTGTTGATGGCGATGCGGTGGAGCCAGGCTTCCGCGGGCGCATCGGGCCGCCACGACTTCCAGGCCTTGAACGCGCGTTCGAAAGCGTCCTGGGTGCAGTCCTCGGCGGCCTCTCGGTCGCGAAGCATCGTGATCAGAGTCCCCAGAATCCGCCGGTACGAGTTGCGGTAGAGGCGTTCGAAATCAGCCTCTGAACCCGCCGTGTACTCCGGAACCGCCTCCGCCGGACCATTCTCGCTTGACTCCGAACGAATGTTCGTATAACCTCCCCGAGCGCGTGATGTCCAGCTCTCCTGCCTTCGTTCCCAATGACTTCCCGGGAGAGATAACCCTGGACCACGTCATTCCCGGTGCCGCCGCCCGATTTGCTCCGCTTCCCTCCGACATGCGTCCGGAGCTCGCGGCGGCGCTTGCCGCGCGCGGCATCGTACGCCTATACACCCACCAGGCCGACGCATATCACGCCGTTCGCAACGGCTGTCACCTCGTGGTGGTTACGCCGACCGCCAGCGGCAAGACGCTCTGTTACAACCTCCCCGTTCTGCAGCGGCTGCTCGAGCACCCCGAGCGCCGGGCTCTCTACGTGTACCCGACCAAGGCCCTTGCCCAAGACCAGCTGGCAGAGCTGAGTGCCCTCAAGTTCGGACTTCCCATCGACGTGCGCGTCGATACGTACGACGGCGACACCGCGCCGGGGCGCCGCACCGCGATCCGCGAGGCAGGCCACGTGGTGATGACCAACCCGGACATGCTTCACACCGGCATCCTTCCGCACCACACGCGCTGGCGCCGACTCTTCTCGAGCCTCGATTTCGTCGTCATCGATGAGCTGCACACGTACCGAGGGCTGTTCGGAAGCCAGGTCGCCAACGTCATCCGCCGCCTCAAGCGCATCTGCGCTTTCTATGGGTCGAATCCCACTTTCATATGCGCCTCGGCGACGATCGCCAACCCACTCGACCTCGCCAGGAAACTGCTCGAGGAGGAAAACATAGAGCTCCTCGAGCAGAGCGGGGCGCCGCGAGGCGAGCGGCGGCTCATCTTCTACAACCCTCCGCTGGTCAATCGCGAGATGGGCGTGCGCCGGAGCTCGATGCTCGAGGCGCGGCGCATCGCAGCGCCCTGGATTCGATCCGGTGTGCAAACGATCCTGTTCTGCCGCAGCCGCCTTCAGGTCGAAGTGATGCTGAGCTACCTGCGCCAGGACCTCGCCCCGCGCCTCGACGCTGCTCAGCGGGTGCGCGGCTATCGGGCCGGCTATCTACCCCTCCACAGGCGAGAGATCGAGGCCGGCCTGCGTGATGGAGAGATCACCGCTGTGGTCAGCACCAACGCCCTCGAGCTCGGCATCGACATCGGCAGCCTGCAGGCGGCAGTCCTCGTCGGCTACCCCGGGACCATCGCCTCGACCTGGCAGCAGCTCGGGAGAGCGGGGCGTCGCTCCGGGTCGGTTGGGGTGTTCGTGGCGTCGAGCTCCCCGCTCGACCAGTTCATCGTCCGTCACCCCGACTACTTCTTGAGCTCGGACCCCGAGGAGGGACTGATCGACCCGGACAACCTGCTCCTGCTCGCCGGCCACCTCCAGGCCGGCCTTTTCGAGCTGCCCTTCGAGGCCGACGAGCGGCTGGGGCGAACCGACGTCAGCGACCTCCTCCGGGTCTTCGAAGAGGACGGATCCGCCACGCGATCCGCAGGTCGCTGGTTCTGGAGCCGCCAGGCTTTTCCCGCGGAGGAGATTCACCTCCGGCGCATCGCCGCCGACAACGTCGTCATCATCGACACCTCGCACCCGCGGCCGTCGGTCATCGGCGAGATGGACCAGTTCTCGGCGCCGGTGCTCCTGCACGAGGAAGCCGTCTACCTCCACGAAGGTGCGCAGTTCCACGTCGACCGCCTCGACTGGGACGAGAAGAAGGCGTACCTACATCCTGTCGACGTCGACTACTACACGGACGCCCTGGCGTCCGTGACCGTGCAGGTGCTCGACACCTTCGCTGGCCCCGACAGCGAAGCGATCGCCAGAAGTCATGGCGAGGTGAAGATCACGTCGCTCGCCAGCATGTTCAAGAAGATCCGATTCCACACGCACGAGAACATCGGCTCGGGCCCAATCCACCTGCCCGAGCAAACGCTGCACACGACCGGCTACTGGATCACCGTCGACGAGGATCTGTGGACTGCGCTCGGCCGCGAAACACTGGACCACCCCACGAAATCTGACGATTTCGCGGGGACCCCGGGTATGGAAGCGGGACTGCAGGGGGTGGCGCATTCGCTGCGCCACGTCGCCAGCATCCGGTTGATGTGCGACCCGCGCGACCTGGGCGCGGTTGCGGAGGTGCGTTCCGCCGCGACCCGCCTGCCGACCGTGACCGTTTACGAGGTCTACCCCGGCGGCGTCGGCTACTCGCAGCGCATGTACGAGCTGCACCACGACCTCCTGGACAACGCCGCGGCGCTCGTGCGCGAGTGCCCTTGCCTCGCCGGCTGTCCGTCGTGCATCGGTCCGCTGCATCTCGTGGAAGGAGCCAAGAGCGCATGCCTGCGACTGCTGTCCGCGACCTCCGCGAGCGCCTTGACCGTCTAGGCGGGCCGGCAAGGCCGCGGCCGCGACACGAGGCCGCGCTCCCGCGTGGGTTCGAGGCGGTGCCGACGCCCTTCGGAGACGCGATGCTGCGCGAGGACGTCATCCCCCTGCCGCCGCTCGACCCCGAACCGGGAGCGGTGGCTTATCTCGACACCGAAACGACCGGACTCAACGGCGGAGCCGGGACCTACGTCTTCGCCGCGGCGGTGGCGCGGCCGATCGGCTGCGGCCTGCGGCTGGCCCAGCTCTTCCTGCCCCAACCCGGCCTCGAGGCGGCTTTCCTCCACCGGCTCCGAGAGGAGCTGGACGCTGCCGACAGCCTGGCGAGCTTCAACGGCGGCTCGTTCGACCTCCCGGTGCTGAGGACCCGCTGGGTCATGGCCCGCATGCCGGGCGAGTTGGCTACGCTGCCGCACGTCGACCTGCTCACCCTGGTGCGCGCCCTCTTTCGGCATCGCATGGAGAGCTGCACGCTGCGGATCGTCGAAGAGCGGCTGCTCGGCTACGAACGCGATGATCCGATCGCGAGCGCGCTCGTCCCCGACGCGTATTTCGCCTACCTTCATCGCGGATCGAGCCCGATGCTGGAAGCAGTGCTCGAGCACAACCGGTTGGATGTGATCAGCCTGGTCCACCTCCACTCCCGGCTCCTGTCAAGGCTCGAGGGCGGCGACGCAGGTATGGACGCCTCCGACTGGCTGGCGCTGGGTCGCCACCGGCTCCGCCGGGGCGCCCGCGCCGACGGCTGGCGCGCACTTAGGAACGCTTCCGGGTTTGCCCAGGATGAGGCCGCGGCCACGGCGGGCCTGCTGATCGCACGACGGCTGGCCCGCCGGCGGACGTCGGTGGCGGGGGCCGAGCAGTTCCTCGGATGGCTGGAGTCTCGAGTCGCCTCCGACGTCCGGCTGCCGGTCGCCCGCGCGAGGCTGCTCGAGTGGCGGCGCCGGGACCCTCAGCTGGCGCTGGCGGTCGTGGAGGCCGCTCAGAGCAGGATTCCGGACGAGGCGGCGGCGCTGGAAGCCCGCCGAACGCGCCTCCGCCGTAAGGCGGTCAACCAGCAGCGGCTTACGAAGCACACGGAAACGTCCTCTGCTTCGTTATTCGGTTAATGCGCTGCATCCGGCGGTCCGATCAGGTTCAATTCCACTGTGCCCATGAAAGTTGAGGCGCGCGGCCGTCGTCGGCAGCGCGGACAGTCCCTGGTCGAGTTCGCGATTTCCTCGATCGTGCTGCTCCTTTTGATGATGGGACTCCTCGACCTGTCCCGGGCGTTTTACTTCGCTGTGAACCTCGACGGAGCGGCTCGCGAAGGGGCGCGTCACGGCGCATGGTTCAGCACCAACCTGAGAGCCAACAACTACCTGGACGACAACGACATCAAGACCGCCGTCAATCAGGCTCTGGGCGGCGCGGGCCTTGTCGGCACACCCGTGCCGCAGGGCGGCTGCCTCGCCGGGACTGACAGCAATGCCTACAACAACAAACCGTACCCGGCCTCGGCCTATCCCACGACCCCGCAGGCCGTGAACATCTATTTCTGCTACACGTTGCCGGCCACCTCTGGCGGGGGCCAAGTCGGGTCGCTGCTGAGCGCACCGACCGACAACTCGTGGCGGCTCGGAGACATCAACGTCTCGCTGCTCATGAACTTCCAGCTGATCACACCGTTGATCCAGAGCCTGTTCGGCAACGGCATCAACCTGGCGTACAACGAACATTTCACCGTTCAAGGGAAGCCATGAGAATGAGATTTCACCGATTGACCGAAAGCGCCAGGCGATCAATTGCAAGCGTGCAAAGCTGGACGCGCAGCGAGCGCTCGCAGGGCCTCACCGAGTTCGCATTGATCGCGCCAGTCATCCTGCTGCTGACGTTCGGGATCATCGACTTCGGCCGTGGGCTGTACTTCTACATCACGCTGCAGCAGGCTGCCAACGAAGGCGCGCGGGTGGCCGTGCGGGCTTCCTACTTCGTCGATCCCAACGGGGCCACCCACACGTGGCCGTATGACTCTGACGTTGCGACCGCCGTGCAGGCACACGCGGTGACCGAGGTCCTCGCCAACCCGTGCCCCAACGGCCCCATTCCCAACGGCGGCAACCCGCAGGGCTCGTCCCAGCTGCCTCCGCCCAACAGCGGTTGGATCTTCATTACCGACCCCAGCCCTGCCGGCGACGGAAATGGTCTCAACGTTGGGCCTGACCCCACGACCTATCCCGTCCCCAACGGCCCCCGCGGCGGGCTCGGCACAACTCTTTCGACCGGGGCGGGCTGTCTGGGCATCAAGCCCGCAGTGGGCAACGAACCCCTCAAGGTGACGCTTTGGTTTAACTTCCAGCCCCTCACTCCACTGATTCAGCAAGTTGTCGGCAACCAGATCGTCATCACTGCTTATGCGGTTTATCGCGCCGAGTACAGCAACTAAGACGCCCCAGCGGCGTCTGCAAGAGGGTCAGGCGATCGTCCTGATCGCCCTGCTGATGCTCGTCTTGTTCGCCATGCTCGGGCTGGCGATCGACTCCGGGCGTGCTTACGTCGACCGGCGCGACCTGCAAGCCGCTGTCGATGCGGCCGCGCTGGCGTCCGGCGACTGGTACGAGAATTACGCCGACCTGACCGGCACCACGGGCTATGGGGCGCTGCCGCACGGGGTCAAGATCTTCGAGACCGACCTCCATCTCTACTCCGGCTCCACCTCCTACGCCTGCCGGCCCCTCTGCCCCAACTATGTCGGTGCGCTGAGCAACCTCCCACAGACCACCTACGACGTCGGATACTCGAACATGACGCTGACGGTCCAGGCCACTAACACCCAGTACAACGGTTACCAGTTCGTCTACACGGTCGTGCACCAGCTGCCCCTGGCCTTCATGCAGATCTTCGGCGGCCCGACGACCGCCACCATCACCGCCACGGCAACCTCAATCGTCGGCAACCAGCGCCAGAGTCCGGCGCTGCTTACGCTGAGCACCGCCAACTGCGCGACCAACCTCGGAGGAGCCGCCGCCAGCCTCACGGTGCTGGGGGACACGTACTCGAACGGCACCGTCTGTACGGGCGGGGGCCTGCACGAGGCTGGGAACTGCTACGGGGCGGCGGGCTCGCAATGCAGCTCAGCCACGTATTTCTGCTACAACGCGACCCCAGGCTTCATACCCTACGACCCCAATGGTCCGGGACCGCCGCCGCACCCCCCTGGAGCCTGCGCGTTCGGTGACGTCCTGGGTGGGCCCGTCGTGCCAGCCCCGAGCCTGCCCGACCCTGGTTACCTGGCCCCCTCACAGCCTTTCTACGCGGGGCCCGGAGTCATGATCAGCCACGGCTCCTACACCGAGTTGACTCCCGGCTCGTATAGCGGCTTCTTCCTGAGCGGTCCCGGCTGCTACTTCCTCGACGCGGGCGTCTATACGTGGAACGGCAACTACGTCTCCCACGGTGGAATGGTCTCCAACGAGCTAAAGGCGCCGGACGAAGCGCTGTGGAACGGGCCGACGGGCTCGACGGTACAGACAGGCGTCAACACGTTCTGGGGCGCCGGCGGCTGCGCGGGCAGCTTCACAGTGGGCCCCGTGGGCGTCCCGTCGACTTATGCGATGAAGCATCAAGGCGGTCTGGGCAACTGGGGCATCGAGGTGACGTCTGTGCGCTACGACCGGTTCCTCGACAACTCGAACTCAGGGAACGTGTGCTTCGCCGCGCCGGGATGCATGCGCGAAAGCGCGCCTTCCGCGTGCCATGACGCGAGCACGAACGACCTGACCAACCAGGGGATCAACGTCAACATCCCGGTCAACTCACCAGGAGCTCAGTACTACAACGTGTACATAAATCCCCAGGGCTGTGTTGGGGACCTCGGCTACATCGGCGGAACCCGCAGCGACTTCTCGTTCGTGAACAGCTTCCCGGCTCCGGTTGCTGGTTCTACGCTGACGGGTGGCCTGGCGCCCGGTGGTTGGGCGTGCGGAGCTCCGGGCGTGAGCATCTGCAACATCAACTACAACAACATCCTTCCCGCGACCACGCACGCCTGCAGCACCTGGGCGCGCACCAACAAGAATTGTTGGACTCCGGAGGATGAGACGCCGCCAACCTGCTTCAGCAGCTGCCCGCCGGCGCCTGCCGTGCCGCAGGAAAACGCTCCGTTCGGGCTCCAGTACTTTGCCAACACCGGCGGGGACGTCGCCAATGAGAACTACTGCCAGCAGGCGCTCACCGCCGGCGGCGACCCCACCCAGCCGTGCGCGGCGGCCAAGATAACGCCCGGAGCTGTGCAGTTCTACATGCCCGTCGGCTCGTGCGTCGACCAGAACGCCGGCGGCTACACACACGTGTTCGCCGGACAGCAGTACAACTGGATCGTCATCTACCAGGTTGCTGGACCACTCCCGATCCCACCCAACTTGGCCACCTGCAGCCCGAACAAGATGAACGGCAACGCCCTGACCCAGTACATCGGCACCATCTACTCGCCGAGCTCCGACTGGGTCATCCAGGGCGCCGACAAGTCGCCGCTCTCGGGCCAGGTGATCTGCTCGACGGCGACCGTCACCGGGGCGGGCCAGGCGGGCATCGACTACAACCCGAACTACGCTCCCGCTCCCCCGGCTGCTCGACTGATCAACTGACGGAGGCTGGGCGAACCTCGTAGCCCAGCGGTCGCAGGGCCTCGCCGATCCACTGCAGCGCCATCTCCTCGGTGTTGGGCCATACCTCGGGCGCTGACTCGGGCAGTCCGGTGTCGATCACCACACGACCGGCCACGCGCAAAAGCCGGCGCACCAGCGGGGCCGCCTCCGGCACCGAGAATTCGATCTCCTCCAAAGCCCGGGAGAGCATGAAGCACGCCGCATTGAAGGTCTCAGCGTCGATCGGCTCGCCGCTCGCCAGCCGTTCTGCCAGCCCGGACCTCAGGTCAGAGGGGTCCAATTGACGGGTATCATTTCAGATCGCAGATGGACCTGACCGAACCGGTATTGCTCACGCCCGAGGGGCTGGAGAAGCTCAAGCGCGATCTCGAGGTCGCGCTGCAGCGGCGTGCCGAGGCGGGCGAGCGCCTGAAGGAGGCGTTCCAGCCGGGCGACATCGAAGACAACCCGGAATACGAGCAGGCGAAGGAGGAGGTCGGCCTCCTCGACGGCCGCATCTATGAGCTCCAGGAGATGATCGGGCGGGCGCAGATCATCAAGGAGTCGCACTCGAGCGTCGCCGGACCGGGTTCGACCATCGACGTCGTCGACTCCGACGGCCAGGCAGAGACCTACCACCTGGTGGGCGCGGTCGAGAGCGATCCGTCCGCCGGCCGAATCTCCATCGACTCGCCCGTCGGTCGCGCGCTGGTGGGCAAGAAGAAGGGCGACCGCATCACGGTCAGCGTTCCCTCCGGCACGCTCACGCTGTCGGTCAAAGCGGTCAAGTAGGCAGACGGCGCAAGACCTGAACCTCGACGCCATCTCCGACCGGACGACGGTCGGCGTGTTTTATCGCCAAGCTCAGCGCCTCTTCGCACGCCCGCTCCTGCATCACCACGACGGCGCTGCGTGGCGCTCCCAGACGTGGGACGAAACGAGGCAGATGGTGTTGGCCGAGGCCGCGGCCCTGATTCGGGCCGGCGTGCGAGCCGGCGACCGTGTCGTGCTCATCGCCGAAAACCGCGTGGAGTGGCCGGTCTCGGATCTCGCCATCCAGTCCGTCGGCGCGATCACTGTGCCCACATACGCAGGCATGCCGCCGCCCTTGGCGCAGGGGATCGCTGCCGACGCCGGCGCGGTGCTCGCGATCGCCGGCGACGCGAAGCTCGCGGCGAAAGTTCCGACGACGAGTGTGATGCGTGCGGTCGTCCTCATGGACAGCGACCTCCCGCAATGGTTCGAAGCCCAGCCGTCGGCAGCCGAGCTGGCCGAGATCGCGCGCCGGCTCGGGGCTTTGCGGCCGGACGACGTCGCGACCGTCATCTACACGTCCGGCACTACGGGCGAGCCGAAAGGGGTCGAGCTGGCGCATCGCAGCTGGGTTGACACAGCGCACGCACTACTCGACGCTGTGCCCCTGGGCGAGAGCGACGTCGCCCTTTCGTGGTTGCCCCTCTCTCACGTGTTCGAACGGCAGCTGTTCTTCGTCTGCTTAGCCATGGGCGGCCAGGTGTACATGTCGCGGGGCGTCGACCGGCTGGTCGCAGACATCAGCGAGGTCCATCCCACCTTGATGACAAGCGTCCCTCGTGTATACGAGAAGATGCACGCCGCAGTGCTGGAGCGCGTGCGCTCCACCCCGACGGTGAGACGCTCTTTGTTCGATTGGGCGATTCGGGCTGGGAGTCGCTTCGCGCACAACCACCCAACCGCCCCGCACCTGCAGCTTCAGCACCGCCTGGCCGACCGGCTCGTGCTGCATCCATTGAGGGAGCGGTTGGTGGGGGGGCGCCTGCGCATGTTCATCAGTGGCGGCGCCGCGCTGGCACAGGATGTCGAGGAATTCTTCTGGGCGATGGGGGTGCCCATATATCAGGGCTGGGGCCTGACCGAGACCTGCTCCGGGGCGACGTTGAACACACCGAGCGCGCACCGGTTCCGGTCCGTGGGTAAGCCCTTGCGCGGCGTCGAGTTGAAGATCGCGGACGACGGCGAGATTCTCGTCAAGAGCCCGGGCAACATGCTCGGCTACCACAACAAGCCTGAGGCCACGGCCGAGGTCCTCAAGGATGGTTGGCTGTACTCGGGTGACATCGGCGTCATCGATGGCGACGGCTTCCTCTTCATCACAGACCGCAAGAAGGCGCTCTTCAAAACCGCGGTGGGCAAGTACGTCGCGCCGCAACCCCTTGAGAACGAGCTGATGCACGACCCGCTCATCGAACGGGCGGTCGTGGTCGGGGACGGAAGGCCATATGTCACGGCCCTGGTCGTGCCCGACTGGGACGCGGCTGGCAAGGCAGGACTCGACGAGGCTGCCATCAGCGAGCGCGTCCAGAAGGCGGTCGACGCGGCCAACGAGGGCCACGGCACCTGGGAGCGGATTCAATACTTCACCCTGCTGCCCGAGGACTTCTCGGAGGCGAACGGCGAGCTCTCGCTCAAGCTGGACGTCAAACGGAAGGTCGTCCAGGAGCGCTACCAGAAGCAGATCGAGTCGATGTACGACCGGAAGCAGAAGCCTCCAAGTCCCGCGTAGATTAGTCGGCATGGCCGGCCCGGCGGACATGTCCGAACTGCACGCGGCGCTCGATCGCCTGCGTGCGCAGCTCTGCCACTGCGGCCTCAAGGGGGAGTGCCTGGGCTGCAAGGGCATCGAGATGGTTCGGGTGCAGGCCGAGGCGGTCGTGGCCGCCGCGAGCCAGCCCATCCTCATCCAGGTCGCGCAGGAGGCCTCGATGAAGGACATGTCGACGCGCTTCCAGGCCATGTCGGATCGTCTTCTGTCCGACCCCGAGATCCGCCGCTCGGCCGAGGAGATGCAGCAGCGGCTGATGTCAGACCCCGAGACCCGCCAGCTCCTCGAAGAGCTCATGCGCCGGCTCGGCGGCCCACCCGAGGAAGGCTAGGGTCCCGAGCTGGAGGTCCGCCGCAGATTCGCGGCATCGGCGGCCGGAGCCAAGGAAAGGGTGGCGCAGCGAGGAGCGCATCGCCAGATGCGTGACGACGCTGCGCCGGACCCATGACGCAGGCTTCAGCGCCGTAGGCGCCCGGCCGCCTAGGACGCGAAGATGCAAGGAACTTCCGGCACGGGACCCTGAGAAAGCTAGGCGCTGGCCGTGAGGCCGGGACTCTAGACTCACCGGAGCATGGAGTCGCCCACGCGAACTGGTTGGACCGGAAGACAGGCGGTCGAACTCTATGTCCGCACCTACACAACGATGCTGCAGAGCTCGGGCGACATCAAGATCGACTCGCTCGCTCACGCCCATCTCGCCATGGGTTCCGTGCTGCATCCACTCGCGGGCGAGCCGCAGGTCGACATGGGCGCTCTCCTCTACGCCGTCCGGCGCCTCCCGGGCGCCATCGTCCGCTGCCGGCGCGTGGTCATGGGCCAGAGCCCCCAGGGTTTCCGAGCGGTATTCGGCGCGGACATCCTCAGCTGGCAGGCGGTCAAGGCGCCCGCCCGCCGCCGCCGTTGGTACCAGCACGGCGACACGCTCGCTGTCCTCATCGCATCCCCATCCGACATCGACGACCTCGTCCCGACTCTAGTGGCCTTCCAGATCGAGTGGAACAAAATGCACCGCCTGCTCCAGGACGTACCCCTCAACGACGAAGATGCGCGGCTGGCGGCGGGCGCGGGCGAGGAGGACTGGCGGCGCCTTCGCCTGACGTGGGGCGATGACTTCGACGCCATCCTGGCCAAGATCAAACGCGAGGAATGCCGGATCGTCCTACGGCTGATCGGCGGCAGCCACCTCGGCTATGCGCGCAACGCCAGCCGCTGGTGGCAGCCCATCGCGGCCGCGATGGACGAGATGGGCGTGCGTGAGTCGCCGATCTATTTCGTGTCGTCCAACACACACAGCCTCGTCAACGTCCTTACCGGGGTCGCGCGACATTTCGAGAAAGACATCCTCGACTTCGTTCGCACCAACGACCCGGACCTCGATGAGGAACGGCGCAAGCTAGAGGCGGGCCACAGCCGCGCTTCGCGCTCCAACTGGCTCTACTTCGGGGCGCGCCAGCTCTTCGACCAACATCCTGAGCGCACGAAGCTGCGTGCCCGCCGTGCGGAGATGGAGACTGCGAACGGCATCCGGCACATACCCGCGAGGGGGACCGGCGTCGACTCGGCAGCCCAGGTGTTCAAGATCTCGCAGCTCGACCCGGCTGCGATCGACCCACGCGTCGGGCCGGTCGACGAGAAGCGGCTGCGCGCGTCCGGCGCCTGCATCGTCAACGTCGACTACCCGCTCGGCCTGGCCGCGTACCACATCCTCCGGCAGGTCGCTGAACACAGCGCCTGGGTCGCCGGAGTCTACGTGCTGGGCAAGGCCGCCACCCTCAACGCGGAGGTGGGCGACGTGATGATCCCGAATGCGGTCTACAACGAGCATTCGGGCAATACGTACTGGCTCGACAACAGCATCGCGGCGGCCGACGTCCAGCCCCATCTCGTCTACGGGTCGGCCCTCGACAATCAGCGCGCGGTCGCGGTGCGGGGAACGTTCCTGCAGAACCGCGAGTACCTCGATATGTACTACCAGGGCCGCTACACGGTCGTAGAGATGGAGGCGGGCCCCTACCTCGACGCCTGTTACGAGATCACGCAGCCGGATCGTTATCCGCTGGGCGAGAGCGTGAACATGGCGAAGCTTGGTTTCGACCTCGGAGTCGTCTTCTACGCCTCCGACACGCCTTACACGCAGGCGCGCACGCTGGGCGCGCGGGGGCTCAGCTATCGCGGCATGGACTCGACTTACGCAGCGGCTATCGCCCTTGCGAGGAGGATCCTCCAGCAGGAGGAGACGCTGCCGGCGCAGTCGATGAGCTGACCAGCACGACGTGCTCGTGCGGGTGGTTGTGCTCGCCTGCGCCGTGATGAATCTCGCCGCATGGGTGGCAGCTCTCCACCTGGATCGTCGTGTGTCCGACCGCAAAGCGGCCGCATAGCCGGCCCTCCAGGTCGCGCACGATGTGCTCGGCGTCGCTGAGCGGGCACTCCTCCAGGACGACGTGAGCACTGAGGGCCATCTCTTCAGATGAAAGCGCCCAAACGTGGAGGTCGTGGACGCCGATCACACGCTTGGTGTTGGTGATCTCGCGCGTCAGGTCGCCCAGGTTGATGTCCGGCGGAGTGCCCTCGAGAAGCAGGTTGACGGTCTCGCTCACGATCCGCCACGCGCCAAAGGCGATGAGCACCGCGATGCCCAATGAGAGGATCGGGTCGATATACAGCCAGCCGGTCAGGAGGATCACCGCTCCGGCCAGGACCACCCCTACCGACGCGCCGATGTCGCCGGTGACGTGGAGGAGCGCGGCTCGCAGGTTCAGGCTCTTGCCATGCCCTCGCAGGCCGAAGACGACGTAAACGTTGACGGCGATGGCAATCAAGGCGGAGGCGATCACGACCAAGCCCTGCACCGGCTCGGGATGGGTGAGCCTCCGCACCGCCTCGAAGGCGATGGCGAGCACGATGACGATCAGGGTCACCGAGTTCACCAGCGCGGCGAGGATGCTGACTCGCTGGTAGCCGTAGCTGCGCCGGCGGTCCGCGGGCCGCTTGGACTGCTCGACCGCGAACCAGGCGAGGCCGAGCGCGAAAACGTCGGTGAGCACATGCCCGGCGTCGGAGAGGAGCGCCAGGGAGTGCGAGACCACGCCTCCGGCGAGCTCGACCACGAGGATGATGCAGGTGAGGGCCAGCGCCTTCTTCAGCGTCGCCCCTTGGTCGGTCACGCGCTCCATGAACTCATCCTACCCACCGCCTAACGCTCTAAAGCCACCAATCTTCGCCGCGCTCCAGGTAGGCCAGGAGCATCCCGTGGCGGAGGCCTTCGTGGCTGATTTGAAGCAGCGCCAAGCCGTACCAGTCGAGGAAGAGGAGCAGCGCCTCCACCCCGGCGCGCATCGCCTTGACCCGGTTGGGCGGCAGGCCCACCTTCACGGCCACCTTCGCGGCCCGGCCGCGGTCGAGGCGGCCCTCGCAGGTGAGCAGGTCGGCGGTGGTCAGGACGCTGGGCGGGTTGCGCCGGGCCAGCACGAAGGGCAGGTTGGAGGCCGTTCCGCCCGTCGCCACCAGGCGTTCGACGTCGCCGTCGGGGGCGTGGGCAAGCTCCCGCAGCGCGGCCTTGCGCATACGGGCGCGCTCGTCGGGGTGGGGCGGATCCGATAGGTAGGTACTCGCCAGGACCCCCGACCCGATGGGCAGCGTGACGGAGCGGAGCAGGTCGTGTCCTCGCGCGATCACGACCTCAGTGGAGGCGCCGCCAAGGTCGACCATCGCCCATTCCCGCCGCGCGGCATGGCGGCTGGCCACACCCAGAAAGCTCAGCTCCGCCTCCCGCCGCCGCGAGATGATTCGCACGGGGACGCCGATCGCCTCGGCGGCCTGCTTCGCGAAGGCTTCTCCGTCCGAAGCCTGGCGAACCGCCTCAGTGGCCGCAGCGATCAGCGTGTCGTAGCCGTGCTTGCGGGCCTGCGCTATCACCGATCGCAGCGCGCGAATCGCGATTCTTCCTTTGGTGCCGATCGCGCCGGTGTTGGCGACGCGCGGACCCAGCTCCGGCATCTCGACGTAGTGAGCGACGTCGTCGAGCTTGTTACGCACGACGTCCGCGACCAGCACGTGAACGGTGTTGCTCCCGATGTCAACCGCGGCCAGCCGCATATGGGCCCACTCTAGAATCTCCGTGGGTGGCGGAAAAGAAAGGAGTACGAGTGGAACGCGACTCGATGGGCGAGATGGAGGTGCCCGCGGACGCCTACTACGGAGCCTCCACGCAGCGCGCGGTCCTCAACTTTCCGATCTCCGGCCAGACCTTTCCGCGGCGATTCATCCGCGCCCTCGGCCTCGTCAAGAAGGCGGCCGCCCAGACCAACGGGGAGCTCGGCCTGCTTTCGAAGCGCCGCATGAGCGCTATCGCCAGGGCGGCGCAGGAGGTCATCGACGGCAAGCTCGACGACCAGTTTCCCATCGACATCTACCAGACCGGCTCTGGCACGTCGACCAACACCAACGCCAACGAGGTCATCGCCAACCGCGCGTCCGAGATCCTCGGCGGCAAGCGCGGGTCCAAGCTCGTGCATCCGAACGACCACGTCAACCTGTGCCAGTCGTCCAACGACGTCATCCCAACCGCAATCCAGGTTTCGTCAGCGGTCGCCATCGCCAACGAGTTGATCCCCGCGCTGCAGCAACTGCAGAAAGCGCTGGAGGCGAAGAGCAAGGAGTTCTGGCCGGTGATCAAGACCGGCCGGACGCACCTGATGGACGCGACGCCCATCCGGCTGGGCCAGGAGTTCAAGGGCTACGCGGGGCAGGTCGAGGAGTCGATCCGGCGGGCGCGCGCGGCGCTGGACGAGCACACGAGCGTGCCCCTAGGAGGGACTGCGGTCGGCACGGGACTCAACTCGCACCCCCGGTTCGCGCGCCTGGCCTGCGCACGTCTCGCCAAGGCGACCGGGCTCCCGATTCACGAAACGCGCAACCACTTTCACGCGCAGGCCTCGCTGGACGTGCTGGTCGCGGCCCATGGCGGGCTGCGCACGATCGCGGTGAGCCTCTGGAAGGTCGGCTCCGACATCCGGCTCATGGGCACCGGACCCGTGGCCGGCCTTGGCGAGCTGCGCTTGCCAGAGACGCAACCGGGTTCCAGCATCATGCCGGGCAAAGTGAACCCGGTCATCGTGGAATCGTTGACGATGGTGGTGGCCCGCGTCCTCGGCAACGACCTCACGGTCACGATGTGCGGCCAGTCCGGCAGCCTGTTCGAGCTCAACGTGATGATGCCCGTCGCCGGGGTTGCCGGCCTCGAGTCGATCGCGCTGCTGGCGGCATCCGCCCGCAACTTCAGCGAGCGCTGCATCGAAGGACTGCAGGCGACCGAGCGCGGCCCCGAGCTGGTCGAACGCAGCCCCATGCTTGCGACCGCACTGAACCCCGTGATCGGCTACGACGAGGCGGCCAAGATCGCCAAGGAATCCATCCGCACCAACAAGTCGATCCGCCAGCTGGCGAGCGCCCGCGGCGTTTCCGAGGCGGCGCTGAACAAGGTGCTCGACCTGGGCAAGATGACCAAACCCGGTCTCGAAGGTCCTGGCGGAGGCGGATAGCCGCACGCGATTGAAGAGGCGCCTACCACATCCGCTGCGTCGGTTCCGGCTGCCGGCGGCGCTGCTGGCGGTGGTGATCGCCTACGGCATGTTGGGCTACATGCTCATCGAGGGGTGGAGCCTCCTTGACTCCTTCTACATGACCATCATCACGATCTCCACAGTCGGCTATTCGGAGGTCAACAAGCTGTCCGACGCGGGCAGAATCTTCACCTCCACGCTCATCGTGGTCGGCGTGGGTACGATGCTCTACGGTTTCGGCGTCTTCGCCGAGACTCTCACCGACAACAGCTTCATCCACTACAGGAGAGAGCGGCAGTTGGAGCGTTCGCTGAATCAGCTGCGGGATCACTTCATCATCTGCGGGTACGGCCGAATCGGGACGCAGATCGTCGCCGAGTTCGAGGCGCACAACATTGCTTACGCCGTCATCGACCAGACCGAGGACGCGGTGATGCGGTTGCGCAACGAGGACCGGCTCCACGTCGAGGGCGACGCTTCCAGCGAAGAGATTCTCAAGCTTGCGGGCATCGAGCGCGCGCGAGGCCTCATCTCGGCCGTCGACTCCGACGAGCGCGCCGTCTACATCATTCTTGCCGCGCGGGCGCTCAAGCCAGACCTCTACTTGATCTCCCGAGCCGGGCGGCCCGAATCGATCCGCCGCCTGGAGCTGGCCGGCGCCAACCGCGTGATCTCCCCGTATCAGATGGCCGGGCACCGTATGGCCGAGCTCGCCGTGCGGCCGGCGCTCGTGGACGTCATGGACAGCCTTCATCACGGCGAGTCGGAGATCGCGGTCGAGGAGATGCTGGTGCAGCCGAGGGTGGCGGCGGTGGGTAAGACGATCGCAGGCGCGGGTCTGGTGAGCCCGGACGCGGCGAAGGTGCTCGCAGTGCGCCGCCGCGATGGCACGCTGCACGCCAACCCGGCCCCCGACCTGCTCCTGGAGGAAGGCGACCTCGTGATCGCGCTGGGCTCTGAGGAGCAGCTCTTCGCGTCGGCGGCGATGCTCAGGTAGCGGGCCGGCTGTTTCCGGCGGGGCCCAAAACCGGCCGACTAGAGTTGTTGACATGAAGGCGCTGGGACGCAGGCCTGAGCTCGTCGCGCTGATTTCGGTCTTCATCGGCGCGGCCATTGTCGTGGGCAAGCTCGTGGTCGGGCTACTGACCGGCAGCCTCGGGATCATCAGCGAGGCCGTGCACTCGCTGCTCGACCTCGCCGCGAGCGGGTTCACGCTGGTTGCGGTGCGCACCGCGCGGAAGCCGGCCGACACCGAGCACCCATACGGCCACGGCCGCGCAGAGAACCTGGCCGCCTTCGCCGAAGGGGTCCTGCTCATGATCACCGCCGCGGGCATCGCGTTCGAAGCCGTGCACAGACTGACCATGGGCGGCGCCGCCGTGAATGCCGCCGGCTATGCATTCGCGCTGCTGATAGCGACGCTTTTGATCGAGCTCGGCCGGGCTGCCGTGCTGCGCAGAGTCGGGCGCGACGCGGGCAGCGACGCCCTGCAGGCCGACGCCACCAATCGCTGGTCCGACGTGCTCGCGACCGTCGGCGTCCTTGCGGGCCTGATCGGGGTACGCATGGGGTTCGCCTGGGCCGACTCGGTGGCAGCTCTGCTCGTAGCCGTGATCATTGCGCGCGCCGCCGGCCTGCTGGCATGGCGCTCAGGCGACATCCTCATCGATCGCGCGCCGGCGGGCGCCGAGCGCAAGCTGCGCGCGGCCATCCAGGGCGTGAGCGGCGTCCGCGAGGTGCGCTCGGTGCGGGTTCGGCGCTCGGGACCCAAGCTGCTGGGCGACGCCGTCATCGCCACCGCGCGGATGCTTTCACTCGAAGCCGCGGGCAGGCTTGTGGACGAGGTCAAGCGGGTGGCCGGTACTGCGCTGCCGGAGCTCGAACTGACCGTGCTCGTCGAAGGCCAGTCGCGCCCCAGCGACCTGGTTGAACGCGTTCACGCGGCCGCCGCCCGCAATGGCGGCGTGCGCGATCTTCACAACGTGACCGTAGAGCGTGAGAGCGATGGATCGCTGCACCTCACGATGCACGCCAAGCTACCGGGTGACATGACGCTGGCCTCGGCGTCGCTGGCGAGCGCCGGCCTCGAGAAGGCGCTGCGCGCCGAGCTTCCAGACGCCACGCGCATCGACATCCACCTCGAGCCGATGGAGCCGCACGTCGTGAGCGGCGAGGACGTCACGCAGCGGCGTGCATTG
>WNFB01001690.1_pt1 | contig 18988 bp, 15 predicted proteins | sample 5400501 | NCBI WGS metagenome assembly WNFB01 (sample SAMN13153341, study PRJNA577476) | soil metagenome | isolation source: 200 cm saprolite under Douglas fir tree site 2 hole 1 | place: USA:California | collected 2015-04-18 | reverse complement strand
AAGCCCTCGACATCTGGCTGAACGAGGGCTTTGCCACATGGTTTCCATCCATGTGGCAAAGCCCTCGTTCAGCCAGATGTCGTCCCACCATTTCATGGTGACCAGATCGCCGAACCACTGGTGCGCGATTTCATGGGCAATCACGGAAGCCACTTCCTTTTTTAGATTCACGGAAGCGCGCTGCTCGTCCAGCAGCAGAACGGACTCACGAAAGGTGATGCAGCCAGTGTTCTCCATCGCCCCTGCCGAGAAGTCCGGCAGGCCGATCAAATCCAGCTTTCCAAAGGGATACTTGACTCCGAGATAGCGGTTGAAATAGCGCAGGACGTTCTCCGCCGCCTGCAGCGCAAAGGCGCCGAGCTGCTTCTTGCCCGGGGTGCTATACACGCGGATGGGAATACCGTCCGCCGAGCCCTCGATGTATTCAAAATTGCCCACCGCAACGGCCATAAGGTAGGACGACATCTTCGCCGTGGTCGCGAATTTGACCGTGTGCTTGCCTTGGCCGGGTCCCGGCGTGTCCGATTCGACTTTGTTGTTGGCGATCGCACTGTGGCCTTTATCCGCGATTACAGTGATGTCGAACGTCGCCTTGTAGGCGGGCTCGTCAAACGAGGGGAAGGCGCGCCGCGCATCCGTGGACTCCAATTGTGTTACAGCGTATTTGCGTCCCTGCCCGTCTTTGCCCAGATAGAATCCACGCAGCTCATTGTTCAGGATTCCCGTGTACTTGATCTGGATGGTGGCGGCCCCGGATGCGAGCGGCTTGTCCACGGCCAACGTCGCCGTTTCCTTCTCTTGGTCCAGCGTGATTTTGGCTTTCTGCGTCGCGCCATCGCTGGTGATGCTTGCATCCTGAAAGACGATATCGGCGGAGTTGAGCACGATTTGTGAGGTCGGCTTCAACACCTGTATCTGGATCGTTTCTTCGCCCCCGAAGTTGTCCCTGGTAAAGTCGGGAGCGAAGCTTAACGTGTAGTTTTCTGGAACGGCAAGGTTCGGTAACCGCTGCGCCGTGGCAAACGAAGCCAGCAGCAGAATTTGGGCACACAACAAAGAAGGTCGTTTCATGTTCTCCTTAAACGAAATGCTCTCACACTACACTGATATTCTGAGCCGAGTGTCTGTCTTCGCGGGCAAAAGCATAACACCGAGTTGCAACACATCTATACGCAAATCGCCGCCGCAAGGTTCATCCCAACTCCGCCGAGCCGGTGGATGCAATCATGGTCCCGCTCATAACCGTAAACGCGCAGCGGTTGGAAGCAAACCAATACGGAATCTCGCGATAATCTCCGGTCTCGAAGACCGCCAGATCGGCGTCCTTGCCCGTCTCGAGCGATCCTTTTCGCTCCTGTAGGCGCAGCGCCCAGGCTCCGTTGATGGTCGCCGCCGCAATCGCCTCCGCCGGTGACATCTTCATATGCGTGCACGCGAGCGAAAGCACAAACGACATGCTCGGTGTGGGAGATGAACCTGGATTGTAGTCCGTGGCCAGCGCCACCGGCACGCCGGCGTCAATCAGCTTCCGCGCCGGAGGAAACTGCTCCAGACCGAGAAAATAGTTTGCTCCCGGCACCAGCGTTGCCACTGTGTCCCGCTTCGCCAGCTGCGGAATATCGCCCTCGTTCACGTAGTCCATGTGATCAAACGACGCCGGGTTAAACCGCAATAGTGGCCACAAAACCGTCTCGCTCAACTGGCAGACGTGCGCCCGCACCCCCAAACCATGCTTCTTGGCGGCCTCGAAGATTCTCTCGGTGTCCTCCGTGGTGAAAGCTCCCCGATCGATGAAGACGTCCACAAACTGCGCCAGCTTCCGCTTCGCGGCCTGCGGAATCATCTCGCTGCACACGATCTCAACATACTTCTGCGAGCGCCCCTGGAAGTCTATCGGAACAACATGTGCGCCCAACAGCGTTGCGACCACCGTCCCCGGCCAGCGTGCAGCCGCTTCGCGGATCGCCTCCAGCGACTTCAATTCCGTCTCGACCGTCAGCCCGTAACCTGACTTGGCTTCAACGGTGGTCGTGCCCTGCTCGGCCATCTCATGCAGCGTGTCCAGCACTTTTTCCACCAGCAGGTTTTTGCTGGCTTTGCGTACGGCTTCGACGCTCGAGCGAATCCCGCCGCCCGCCTCCGCAATCTGCTCGTAGGTCGCGCCTAAGATGCGTTTCTCAAAATCCACCAGCCGCGGCGCAACGAACACGGGATGAGTGTGGGAATCCACGAACCCGGGCAGAACAACTTGCCCTTCGCAGTCAATCTCGACGACTCTCTTGCGATTCTTCCTGAGCCAAGGATCGCGCAATGCGTCTTTGGTCTTGCCGACGGAAACAATCTTCCCGCCGAGGCAAAGTACGGCGCCGTCTTCTATGATGCCGAGTTCGCTCAGTTCCGGTCCTCGTCTCGGCCCAGGCTTGCAGGAGGGAGGGCGCAGGGTGAGCAGTTGGCTGATGTTGACCAGGAACAAGGGGCGCGCCGTTTGTGTCGATGGTCGGGGAGAAACCATGCCAAAGCAGTCTAGCAGCCACGAGGAGGGCTGGTCTCGCAAAGCGCTTTGAAAGGGCACGGCTTCAGCCGTGCCGCAGTCTTGTGTCCGGCTCTGATGGCCGCGCCCATCGGGCGCAACTGCGATGACGTTGGTCAATGCGAAGCTTTACCTGCCGAGCTGCGCTCGGCCTGGACGGGCGAGGGCGCCCGTCCCCACATTGTCATTGCCAATGCCTAGCGACCGGAGCCGGTCGCCTAGCTCATCGGTATTCTTACGCCCTTCTTCTTCGCGAACTCCGCCGCTTCCTCATATCCCGCATCCGCATGCCTAATGATCCCCATTCCCGGATCCGTTGTCAGCACGCGCTCGATGCGCTTGGCCATCATCTCAGTTCCATCGGCGACCGTGACTTGTCCAGCATGCAGCGAGTAGCCGATGCCCACGCCGCCGCCGTTGTGGATCGAAACCCAAGAAGCTCCGGCAGCCGTATTCAACAAAGCATTCAGCAGCGGCCAGTCGGCCACGGCGTCGCTGCCATCTTTCATGCTTTCAGTTTCGCGGAAGGGAGACGCGACCGATCCGCAATCCAGATGATCGCGTCCGATCACGATGGGCGCCTTGATCTTACCTTTCTTCACCAGGTCGTTCATGGCCAGCCCGAACTGCGCCCGCTCGCCGTATCCCAGCCAGCAGATGCGCGCCGGCAGTCCCTGGAACTTGATGCGCTTGCGCGCCAGGTCAATCCAGCGCCGCAAAATGCGGTTCTCCGGGAATAGCTCCAGCACCAGGTTGTCGGTGACCGCGATATCCGCCGGCTCGCCCGAAAGCGCCACCCAGCGGAACGGCCCGCGGCCCTCGCAGAACAGCGGACGGATATACGCCGGCACGAATCCCGGGAAGTCGTATGCGTTCTTCACTCCGCGCTGGAAGGCGAACGTGCGAATGTTGTTGCCGTAGTCGAACGTGATTGTGCCCATCTTCTGCAAGCGCAGCATGCCTTCAACGTGCCGCGCAATCGCGTCTAGGGCCTTCTCCTGATACGCCTGCGGATCGCGCTGGCGCAACTCCAGCGCTTTTTCCAGCGTCATGCCGTTCGGGACGTAGCCGTTCAGCGGATCGTGGGCCGACGTCTGGTCGGTCAGGATGTCGGGCACAACACCGCGTTCCGCCAGCTCGGGAATGATGTCGGCGCAGTTCCCCACCAGCCCGACCGAGACATTTTCCCTCTTCCGCACTGCGTTCTTCAGGATGCGCAGCGCCTCGTCGAGCGTCGTGACCATGAAGTCACAGTAGCCAGTCTTCAGCCGCTTCTTGATACGCTCCGGATCAACATCAATGCCCAGAAATGCCGCGCCAGTCATGGTGGCCGCCAGCGGCTGAGCGCCACCCATGCCTCCCATGCCGCCGCTGACCACCAGCTTGCCCGCGAGATCGCCACCGAAATGTTTTTCGCCCGCCGCCGCGAAGGTCTCGAATGTGCCCTGCACGATGCCCTGCGAGCCGATGTAAATCCACGAGCCCGCCGTCATCTGCCCGTACATCATCAGGCCGGCGCGCTCCAGTTCATTGAACTTCTCCCAGTTCGACCAGTGGCCGACAAGATTGGAGTTCGCAATCAACACTCGTGGCGCGTATTCGTGCGTCTTGAAGATTCCCACCGGCTTGCCCGATTGCACCAGCAGCGTCTCATCGTTCGCGAGATTTTTCAGTGACGCGACGATCGCGTGATAAGCCTCCCAACTGCGCGCCGCCCGCCCGGTGCCGCCATAAACCACCAGATCCTTGGGCCGCTCGGCGACTTCCTCATCGAGATTGTTCATCAGCATGCGCATGGCGGCTTCCTGCTGCCAGCTTTTGCAGGAGATGGCCGTGCCGCGAGGCGCGCGGATCGGACTGTAGGTGGATGGAGTAATTTCTGTTTCAACCGGCATGGTTAGATGTTAGTGCTTCAATGTCAAGTTGATCAATGTTGCGCCGTGGCAGCCGAGGCATATCCATCGCTCCACACAACCCTGCTCGTCTGATCAATGTAGTACCAGCGATCCTGGATCTTCACGGAGGCCAAGCCGTCGAAAAATGGACGGGCAGCGTCAAACAGGGGCTGAATCGCGATTTGTCCGTGAACGTCTATGTAACCGCTCTTGCCATCGATTCTCACCAACGCCAAACCGTCGGAAAATCCACGCACGATTTCGAAGGCTCCGGAAATTGCCTGTTTCCCGGCAGTGTCGATGAACGACCACGGACCTTTTTTCTTCCTGACCATTGCAAGACCATCGTGGAAGTTTTCTGCCTGGTCAAATTGGAACGGAATGACGACCTTCCCCTGCTTGTCGACGTAGCCCCACAGCCCACCTTTCTCGACAGGCGCAAGCCCCTCCGAGAAACTCCCCGCGTCCTCGAACGAGCGGGCAATCACAAACCTGCCCGCGGTATCGATGTACCCCCAATTCCCGTTCCATTCAACCGCGGCCAGACTTTCGGAGAAAGGTCGCCCACGTCCCCGATCCCAGGCCCAATCAACTACGAATCTTCCAGTTTTATCGATATATCCGGCGCGATGTTGCTTCTGCACGTAAGCCAGCCCGCCGGAGAAGTACGCGGGCGCGTCAAACTGAAAATCGATCGCCACCCGTCCAGTATGGTCAACGAAACCGCACTTCCTGTCGACGATCACTGCGGCCAAACCGTCGTTAAAGGACCAACCGTCGACTTCCACAAACCGTGGCTCAATCGCGAAATTTCCAGTCTCGTTAATGTAGCCCCACTTTTTGTCGACCTCCACCCCCGCAAGTTCATCGGAGAAGCCGTGGGCATCGTCAAATCTGGGCGGAATCACGAGCATCCCCTGCCGGTTTATGTAACCCCATTTTCCCTTCACGTTCACCGGGAAAAGACCGCTGTGGGGCCCGCTGTCGATTATGATTTGGCTGCGCGCCGCTATAAGGAACGCCAGGAAGGCGGAAATGGCAACGATTTGGAGTAGACGCGCTGTGCGCATAGATTTAAGTTTGAGCTACCAATCACAACAAAACAACTAGTATCTCTTCGTTGTTGCCCTCTTCGCTTCCACCAAGGCGGCGTTACCATGGCTGAAGGATCGAGCCTAGCAGGAAAACCAGAAACGCCGCCAGACTCAGCACCGTGCGCACGGCGTGCAGCCTTCCCCACCGAATCAAAAGCTGCCGCGCGGTTTCAGAGTTACGGTCCAGCGATGGATCGAGCAACTTCTTATTCGTCGGGAGGATGACGAACAGGGTAAACGGAACCACAGCGACAATGAGGATCCCGCCAAGCAACCACGCGGGTTTCGAACTGCCCAGCCAAGCGGCGATTGCCGCCGCGGAGGCCAAGGCCGCGAGCGACGCCTGCATCACCGCCGCTCGGCGATAGCTGGGGCCAAATTCGGTCACTGCGAGTGCTGTCCCACACTCCACTCGCGCTGGATGCTCCACCAGAGTGATGTACAGAGCCGCCCCCGCAAAAAGGCCCGTGCAAAATGCCGCCACAAATTCAAACGCGAGTTTCATGGGACTCATATTAGTCGGCGGGGAAGTAAGTATCCAGTAGCGAGGGGTTGGGACCTGAGAGTCAAAACCAGGTGGTGCCTGGTACCTGAGACCTAAAACCAATTGACCAACGGCCAGACAACTACCACGTGCTGTACGCCGTTCCGTCGGTTGATATCTGGCTCGAGCCGCTGTGCACATCACTGATTCCCGTCTCCTGCTGGTCCACCGACAGCAAGGTGTCTTCCTGATCCACCGTCCAGGTGTCGTTCTTGGCCGTCATCGGATCCACCGGAATTTGCTTCATGTATCCCGCTTGCACCAGATCTTCGAGCGACTGCGGGGCCTTCTGCTTGTCCAGCGTGTATTGCGAGATCAGCGAGCGCAGGGTGAACAGGTTTTGCCGCAGCACCGACTCTCTTGCCCGCAAGACCGATTGGTTGTAAGCCGGGATGGCGAAAGAGATCAGAATGAGCATCACGCTGATGACGATCATCAGCTCAATCAAGGTGAAGCCATGGCTCTGGTTCCTACGCAGTCTTGCCATTTACCAATCCTTGTACTGTGTCCCATCCAGCGCCGTGCCTTGCGATTTGGTGAACACGTCGAAAACGTTCTGCCCGCCCCAGGAGTCGGACGCGGGATCATCTTGCATGGAGCGCAGTCCCCAGTCCGTGTTGCCGGTCATGGGATCGACTGGAATCCGGCGCAGGAAGCGCAGCTTTTTCCCGCCCACGTCCACGCCGTTTACCAGCGTGTCCAGGTCGGGTGGATAGCCCTCCGAGCCCACCTTGATCTGGAAGGCGCCGCGGTCGGCAGCATCTTTGTAGCGGTCAATGGCGTCGCGCATTTCCCATAGATCATGCCGCAGGTCGTGCTCTTTTTCACGCTTGATCACCACCCGCGCCATGGGGATGGCCAGGCTGGTCAGGATCACCAGGATCGCCGTGGCCACGATCAGTTCGATCAGCGTGAAGCCGCGTTCCTTGACGCACCGCATGCCTGATGTAGCAGGAACAACTGATGTCATATAACTCTGTTCGCGAATGAATCCGGAGCTCGCACTTGCGCTTGGGGACCTGCCGAGAGCCTCGTGACTCGTATCAGGGCATGCCTTCAGGCATGCCGAAGATCCGGTACCCTTAACATCGGCTTTAGCCGCTGAGGGCATGAATCGGAGTCATCGGCGGCTGAAGCCGAACAAGTAGAGCTTCCAACGGCACGGCTGAAGCCATGCCCTGATACGAAGCCTTCTTAGAATTATTTCATTTCTGCCTACTGCACCGTAACCGTGGCCACCGCTCCCGCCACGGGCAGGGCCTGCATGCCGGGATCGCGCGCGCCGCCCTTGGAGATGGTCAGGGTGGATTGTCCGCTGCCCTTGGCTAGAAACGTTAGGGTCACGACCGCGCCCTGTCCGGAAATGCCGCTCGCGCCCGGCGGCCGCGTCGCGGTAATCTGCAGGGTTCCGCTGGCATCGTCGTCGCGGTGCACCAAGGCCACCGCCTGGCCGTCCTGCGAAAGCAGGCCTCCATTGGAAACGTTCACCACCTGCAAAACTTTGGGATCGTAGCTCACCTGCAAGGGCACGGAATAAACATTCTGCGCACCTGTAAGCAGGATGTTCACTGCGAACGTCGCTCCCGCCGGCTGGGTGGTGTTTTGGGGATCGAAGACGAAACTCGCCGTCCCTGCAGCCGACGCCTGTGGCGCGGCCTGCGGAGGCGCTTGAGTTGGCGGGGCAGACGCGCGCGCTGGGGCAGGCGCCGGCGCTGCCGCTGGAGCTGCGGGCCGGCTCACCCGGCGCAACTCGATGGCGCTGGCCGTGCCCACTTCCAAAGCCCTCTGGTTCAGTTCGCTGACTTCATGTCCGCGGATAATGTGTGGAACGAGCGCAAAGACAATCTCGTTCTCCCGGTGCTCCGTATTCGTTTGCGAGAACAGGTATTTCAGGATCGGAATTTGCGACAGTCCGGGAATACCACTCAACGACTTCGTCTGCTGGTCTTCCAGCATGCCGCCCAGCAGGTTCACTTCGCCTTCCTTTAGGCGGATTTCGTGCTCGATCTTCCTCTGTCCGATGATCGGCTGGCTGATGCCACCAATGTTGGACTGACCGGTCACGGAAGAAACATCCATCGTGATCTTCAGCGTGACCTCACGTCCGGCGTGCACCCTGGGTGTGATGTCAATGTTGACACCCACATCGAGGTACTGGAATTGGGTGTTTACCAGGGGGTTAATCCCGACGCCACCGATGCCGGGCTGGAACGACCCCGTGGCCACTGGTACGCGATCACCAATCTTGAGCGAAGCTTTTTGTCCTTCCACGGCGCGAATTTGCGGATTCTGGATAATCTTGGTGTTGCTATCGCTGAACAGCGCGGTTGCCGTAGCCGGTGGAATGGTAACCGTGAAATCGGTGGCGTTCAGGTTCCCGAGCCGGTTCAGGTTGATGCTGTTGGACGTGCCCGAAGTGGTTGACGGAGTCCCGGTGGTCGTGGTCGTGGGGGTAGTGGTAGTGATGTTGGGCTGCAGGGCCACGGTGGCACTAGTGGGCGGACTAATGCCCAGCGTGTGGATCTTGTCCCGGCTCACCTGCATGATCGCAACTTCCACGATCACTTCCGGCTTGGCCTTGTCCAGGTCACTCACCAGTTTTTGCGCCAGCGCAATCTGGTCGGGCGTGCCGCGTACCACCAGCGCGCCCTGCGAAGGCAAGGGCTGGATGCGGGAAATCTCCAGGATCTGCCGCAGCGCGTTCACCACATCCTGCAGTTCCGTGGGTTGGGAAAGATTAGCCAGATAGAAGGTTTTGATGACACTTTGTTCCACGTCTTTGCGCTTGGCCGGCGTATCGCTGGCCACAAAGATGGTATTGGGCGTGACCGGGCGCCAGAAGGTCTTCGACTCCAGCGCGATGATCCCCAGCGCTTCTTCCAGCGTGACCCCGTTCAACTCGATTTTGATGCGGCGCGAAGTGTAGTCGGGATCAAACAACACATTCATCCCCGCCAGCTTGCCCACGGTTTCGTAAATCACCTTGGTATCTTCGGTGAGCTTGAGGGTGATGGGAATGTTCGAGATGGGCGCCAGATCGACCGGACCCTGTGCCTCTTCCAGGCGCTTCTGCAACGCCCCGGGAGGCGGCGCAGCCGATTGCGTCGCGGGCGCTTTAGCCGCTTCGATCATCTGCTGCGTGCGCCGGGTCTCTTGCTGAGCGATAAAACTGGAGGGGTCGATCTCCGCCGCCTTCTGGAACTCGGCCAGCGCTTCTTCGAGTTTGCCGGCATCGCGCAGCAGTTGCCCGCGATGCACGCGCGCAGCCCCGGCCAGGAAACGTGTCCGCTCATACGGGGCTCGGTATCGCAGATCCTTGGGTTTAAGCTCGTAGGCCTGCTTGTAATAGTCGTAGGCTTGCTCGTAATTCTGGCGGGCCTCCGCATCCTTCCCTTGGTTGTACAAGGACTTGGCCTTATCGGCGGCGGCAGGTAGGGTCACGGCCACGGCGAGCAAAACGACAGCCGCCGGGCGAATCAGGCGTGTCATCACTAATCCCTCGCAGGCAGTCTTCCCCTGGGGCTCGGCACGGCCCCTGGGTTGGAGCTCTCCATTTGCGCCGAAGAAGACGTTAGCTGCGTGATTATAGCATCGCTCCGCAGGGTTCCGAAGTCACTGCTGTGGTAGCAGTTATACACATTGGTTCTAGTCCAAGTAGACGACCCCCCGGCCGGGTTCTGAGAACCGAAAATTTGCAATGGGCTCGCAACCCGGCGCCTCGACGCCCGTTCCTTCCTATGAGATAACCTACTTACGCCATGCCTCGCCAGCCCGCACACCCGACCCGGCCCAAGCCGGAGAAAAAACCGCGCCGCGATCCCACCGCCGCAGGCGAGCGCGATGCCGCTGTCAATAGGATCGCAGCTCACAACTACTTCTTGCTGGAAAAATTTGAGGCGGGTGTTGCCTTAACCGGAACAGAGGTCAAATCGGTTCGCGCCGGCCGAGCCAACCTCAAAGACGCCTACGGGCTCATCAAAGACGGCGAACTCTGGCTGCTGAACTGCCACATCGGCCCCTACGAGCATGGCAACATCTTCAACCACACCCCTCTCCGCACCCGCAAGCTGTTGGTGCACAAGGAGGAAATCCGCAAGCTGATCGGCAAGACGCAGCAGCGCGGACTAACCCTCATCCCCACTCGCATGTATTTCAAGAACGGCAGAGTGAAGCTTGAACTCGCCCTGGCCAAGGGCAAGCAGCTCTGGGACAAGCGCGAAACCGAGCGCTGCAAGACCGCGGACAAGGAAGCCCGGGAGGCCGTTGCCAGAGGGCGCAAAGGGAGATAGGTGCGCCCTGCCCCGATGAAGATCGTGAATCTGAAGGAAGGCATGCCACTGGTGCATCAGGCACTGGCGCAGCTTAGCCAAGAACTGGTGGTCGCGCGAGATGAGGGGTACCGCCTGGTGAAGCTGATTCACGGCTATGGATCGACGGGATCGGGCGGCGAGATTCGGATCGCCGTGCAAAAGCGGCTGCGCGAGATGAGCGACGGCGGCCAGATTCGCGGCTGCATTTTCGGGGAGAATTGGGCCCGGTCCGACGAGCAGGCCTGGAAGATCCTCAAAGCCCACGCCGAACTGAAACACGACCGCGACCTGGGAAGAGGCAATCGTGGGATCACGATTGTGTTGCTGTAGGCCGAACGCCATGATTCGAGTTCCCCGCAGCCAGTTAGGTTGGGACTGGTCTTGCCAACATCGCTCGTTTGCACTACAATGTAGTGCATGAAGACAGAAGTCTACAGTTGGCGAGTTTCTGCCCAAAAGAAACTGGAACTCGAGAGCGAGGCTAAGCGAGAGGGCAAGTCCGTGGCGCAGCTTTTGGATGAAATCAGTTCCAAGTGGCTGGAGGAGCGCCGCAATTCGCGGAATGGCGATGAAGCCCAGCAGGCGGCTATTCGGCGCCGGGTGATGGCGGTGATTGGCTCACTCTCCGGGGGTGATCCGCATCGCGCTTCGAAAGCGTCGGAGAGAGTACGCGAAATCTTGAAAGAAAAATATGGCCGCCGCCGCCGCTCTCGTTGATACCGGCTTCATTCTTGCTCTGTTAGACCGCGACGACGAGTGGCATCGGGCCTGCGCTGAAGCCATTGGGTCCGCTTCATTTCCGCTCTTGACGACTGAGGCGGTTATGACTGAGGTGTTCCACCTCACAATTCGTGATTTCCGCAGCATCGAACCCGCCTGGAAACTCTTCGATTCCGAAAGCATCGCGCTTGCTCCTCTGACCGATGCAGACCTCCACGAGATACACGGGTTGATGTCGCGGTACCACGACCGTCCAATGGATTTCGCTGACGCGACTCTTGTCCACATTGCCAACCTCCAATCTATCAGTCTAATCCTCACGATTGATCACAATGATTTCGAAACCTACAGGCTCGCGGGGAATAAGAAGTTTACAATTCGGCCAGCGCGAACGGAGAAGACGCGGTAAAGCTTAGCTCTGCTTTCCGCGTTTGGTGTTGAATCCGCCGCTTGCGCGATTCCCTTCCACCTTTCATACTGTCTATTCCATTTATGACAACCAATCTTTCTTTATCTCCTGCAGCTCAGCTTGAAACCGAATGTCTAGTCGTGGTGGCGCTCGACCGAGCTGAACTCGATCGAACCGAAAAAGCCCGTGGCGAAAGAGAAAAGCCCGACGTCGCGGTCGAAACTACCGACAGCGCCATCCGGGACGCGGCTGCCGAGGTCATCGCCAGCGGCGAAGTCACGGGCAAGATGTTTGAGCCCACGCTGCTGCATCATCCGGCAAGGCTGAAGGCCAAGCGCCTGCTGCTCATTGGCGGCGGTAAGGCCAAGAGCTTTTCAGCTTTCGAACTGCGGCGTCTTGCCGGCGCTGCCGTGCGTACGCTGAAATCGCGTGGCTTGCGCAGCTTTGCCTTCCTCGCACCGGAGACGGCTGTAAAAGCCGAAGATGCGGTGAAGGCCATCGTGGAAGGCGCTTTCGTCGGCAACTTTGATCCCGACACCTACAAGAGCGATCGCAAAGACCAAACCATCGAGGCGCTGACGGTTGTAGCCCGCGGCGACCCGGCCAAGCTTCAGCAGGCCATGAACGAAGCCTGCATTCTGGGCGAGTCACAGAACTTCACTCGCGATCTGGTCAACGAGCCCAGCAACCGCATGACGCCAACCATTCTGGCCGAGCGTGCCCGCAAGATGGCGCAGGAAGTCGGGTTGAAGTGCGATGTCTACGGCGCGGATAAGATCAAAGAACTCAAGATGGGAGCGTTTTGGAGCGTGGCCCAGGGCTCGGACGAGCCGCCCGCATTGATTGTGCTGCGTTACGAACCGGCAGGGGCGCGGGAAAAGCCGGTACTCGGGCTGGTCGGCAAGGGCGTTACCTTCGACACCGGCGGCATTTCCATCAAGCCCAGCGATGGCATGGAAAAAATGAAGTACGACATGGCCGGCGGCGCCACCATGATTGGCGCCATGCGCGCCATCGCCTTGCTCAAGCCCAGGATGAAAATTACGGCAATTATTTGCGCCACGGAAAACATGCCCTCCGGTAAAGCGCAGAAGCCGGGCGACGTGCAGATTGCCATGTCAGGCAAGTCCATCGAGATCATCAACACCGACGCGGAAGGCCGCCTGGTGCTCGCCGACGGGCTCTACTATGCTCGTCAGCTCGGCTGCACGCATCTGATCGACGCGGCCACGCTCACCGGCGCAGTGGTGGTTGCTCTCGGTTATACCAATGCCGGCATTTTCGCCAATGATGACCCGATGTATGAGCGCTTCAACCAAGCCCTGGCCAAGGCGGGCGAGAAAATGTGGCGCATGCCGCTCGATGATGAATACAAAGAGCAGATCCGCTCCAACATTGCTGACATGATGAATACCGGCGGACGATACGGCGGCGCCATCACCGCCGCCATGTTCCTCAAAGAGTTCGCCGAAGACACACCCTGGCTGCATCTCGATATCGCCGGCACTGCGTGGATGGAAGATAACAAACCCTGGATCGCCAAGGGCCCGTCGGGTATTGCGGTGCGGAGTCTGGCGGAGTTTGCGAAGGACTTTGGGGGGTACCAGGCTTCGTAACGTCAGAAATGAGAAAAGCGGAAGGGCGTCATCCTGAGCGACCTTCAGGTCGCGAAGGATCTCGCGTGGAGCTCGGTTAAGCTGCGCGCAGGATCCCTCGCTCGGCAGAGAACGCCTCACTCGGGATGACGCCGTAAAATTACTTGCTGGCTTCCTCGAATGCCTTCTCGAACTGGCTCACCAGCGGGGTTTCGTTCTGCTGCAGTCCGCTGCGTCCCATGACACGCCACAGGTAGTTGTTACGTGGCCAGCCCTGGGCATCATAAACCGCCAGCACATCTTCTGAGGGGCGGCTCTGCACCATCAGCACCATATCGGCTTCTCTCGGGCGGTACACGATCACGAACTTGCCCGACTTCTGCATGGCGTCCTGTACGGCTGCAATGGCGTCACGGTCCTCGGGGAGAAGGTTCGGATTGAACTGATCCCCGTCATAGCTGGTGACGTAAACATAGCGGGCGTTGGTCAGCGTTTTGGGAAGCGCCGGGATCTTCGTGCTCGCAGCGGCCGCAACAGTCATAAACAGCAATAAGCACAGAATTCCAAGAATTCTTTTCATATGAAACCTCCCCCAACTGTTCTCTAGTTGATTGGATGAGCGGATATGTCCTTTGGTTGCAAGGGGCACGGCCTTAACTTATTGATAATGAAACCTCGCATTTGTCACGGCTCCAAATCGGGGTGCTGATCGTGGTCCAAGATGCCCCTGGAAGGCCGCAGAAATCCCCAGGATCGACGATCGTGGTGCGGGAGAACCCAAAGAGGCTTCGCGGAGGCGGAACGTGCCAGATGTCAAATGCGCCACGCTGCTGTCGTTTTATATCTACTAGCTATATGTGTATTGCGCGAATGCACAACATCCGAGTGTGTGCCCACAGCCCGGCAGGTGGCGACGCTATTTCGGCACTGAGCTGCGAAGGTTCACATCACTGGCGGCACGGTGATTCCCATGACTGCAAGTGCACGAATTAGTTCGCGCCGGACGACGGCCACTGTCGCCAGTAGGAATTTCCTCCGGCCCTCGTCCGACTCGATGAGGATGGGATGGCGATGGTAGAAGTAGTTGAAGAGCTGTGCCAGTTGAAAGGCGTGCTTGGCGAGATAAGCGGGCTCGGTGGTGGCGATGCACTGATCGATGATGTAGGAAGTCTTTGACGCCGCCAGCCACAGTTCCCAAAGTTCGTTGCCGGTTTCTCCGCTTAGATACTGCGCAAAGTCCACGCCCTCGGCGACGAACTGATCCGGCTCCATGCCTCCCTTGCGGAAGATGTTGGTGGCGCGCACGACGGCGTACTGCGCGTAGGGCCCGGTTTCGCCTTCGAAGCTCAGAGCTTCCTTGAAGTCGAAGGCAATCACCGAGGATTTGGTGAACTTGAGCATGAAATAGCGCAGCGCGCCGACGGCGATCTGAGTGGCAATGGTGAGGCGTTCGGCGTCGCTTAACTGAGCATGGCGGGAGTCTACTTCCTTCCTCGCAGACGCGATCAGGGTGTCGATCAGGTCGTCGGCTTTCACGCCAAAACCTTTGCGGCCGGAGACCTCGATGTAGGCCCGGGTTTTGTCTTGGTCGGAGAGTTCGTAGCCCAGTTCGGCAGCACAGCGCGGCGTGAGCGCCACCATCTCGTATGAAAAGTGCGTGTAGTGGCCGGCCTGCTGGTTGTAGCCGAGCCCGCGCAGGGCTTCGATTACGGTGTTCTGCGCTTCCGCCTGGCGGGCGTCGATCACGTTATAGATTTCGGCCACATCGCCAAAGTGGGGATGATCCAACGCGCCAACGGTAGTCGAGATCCAACAATCATGGCCCTTGGGATACTTATAAAACTTTCGGTAGCCGAAGTCGCGACCGAGCAGGCCGAACTTCCATAAGTGATATGCGATGTCTTTGCCCACGTAGCCGACCGTGCCGTTGGAACGAACAATGACTTTTTGATCTTCTTCGGCGACTTGGGCTTTCTCTGCGTTCTCTGCGGAAGTCTCTGCGCTCTCTGCGATTTCAGGTTTTGACGCTCCCGCGCGCTTCATCACCCAGCAGCCTTGGTTCTTGCCCTGGGATTCAAGGTAGAGCACGCCGCCTTCCTTCAGCTTGGTGAAAGCTGCGTCCCAGAAGTGGAGATGAAGGATTTCGCTTTCCCGTGGCAGGAAGTCGTATTCGATGTCGAGCCGGTCCATGGTCTCCAGATGGCGGCGGAGAACGGCAACCGAGATAAATTCGGCGATCGCAGCGGTTTCGTTGCCGCCTTCCTCGATGGCGTGAAGCACGCGGGCGCGGGCCTGCAAGTTCTGCTTGTCCTGCTCGTACCACTGCGAGACGCGGGCGTAGAGATCCCAGCAGTAGTAATCGAAACGCGGCTGGCGGGCGAGTTGCTCGATTTCCGCACGAGATTTCTTCTCCAGATGCAGGAATCCGACGACGACATCCGCCACTTGCACGCCGGTGTTGTCGATGTAGTTCTGCACGTCTACTTCCCTACCGACGAAATGCAGCAGACGGACGAAAGTGTCACCCAAGATGGCGTTGCGCAAATGCCCGATGTGGGCGGCCTTGTTAGGATTGATACTGGAGTGTTCGACCAGAATCTTGCCGGGCGGGATTTCGGCTTTCGGTTTTATGTCCGCGGCGAGCGCAGAGGCTAACGCTTCGCGCTTGACCCGCGCATTGATATAACCTGCGCCAGCCAGGTCGAACTTCTCAAAACCATCGAGCGGCCCGATGCCGGTGACGATCTCTTCCGCGATCTTGCGAGGAGCTTTGCGCAGTCTCTTCGCCAGCTCGAAGGCCAGGGGCAGAGCATACTCGCCGAGCTCGACCCGCGGGGGCTGCTCGATGACGATTTTGGGCAGATCGAGAGCGTAGGTGCGGCGCAAGAAGTCGCGCACGTGCTGGGCGAGCCGGCGTTCCAGGTGGCGGTACAAGAGTCCCTCTAAGCTGTTGAGGAAAATAGTGATTGTAGCAGAGCACGCCGCTGGCTGAAGGTTTGACGGCGGGTGTGGGCTTCCCTATGATGAAAAACGGTCTTTGGTTCGTTGGTCTTTGGTCGTTGGTCGTTAGCCAATTCCCGTCTGCGTATGCGAAATGCGTTTTGGCCAACGACCAACGAACAAAGACCAACGACTAACAGCGGTTTTTATGCGTATAGCCTACCTCGACTGCTTCTCCGGCATGAGCGGCGACATGTTTCTGGGCGCGCTCGTGGATGCGGGAGTGCCAGCGCGGCTCTTTGAGGAGACGGTCGCGGCGCTGAACATCGGGGCGCGGCTGGAGATTTCCCGAGTCAGTCGAAGCGGCATCAGCGCAACCAAGGTGGACGTTTACGTTCACGGTGAGAAAGAGTTGCCGCGCGAGGTGTACTGGGAACAACAGGAACACAGACATGAACATGAGCGTGGCCACAGTCATGAGCCTGGGGAGGCGCGGGCAAGTCATCCGCACCCACACGAACATGGTGACCCACACGAACATGAGCGTGAACGTGTGCAGTTGCGAGAACACAATTACGCAGTGGCGAGTGGCGAACCTTCGCGGGCAGGAGTGCCCGCGCCACACCAACACGATCACGCTCACGAGCACGAGCATGCGCGTGGGCTGACGGAGATCCGCGAGATCATTGGCAAGGCCGACATCAGCGAACAAGCAAAGAGCACTGCGATCGCCATTTTCCAGGCGCTGGGCGTGGCGGAGGCGAAGGTTCACAACATAGACATTGAGAAAGTCCATTTCCACGAAGTGGGCGCGGTGGATGCCATGGTGGATATTGTTTGCGCTGCCGTGGGCGCGGAAGCGCTGGGCGTGGATGAGATTGTCTGTTCACCGCTGAACGTGGGCGGTGGCACGGTGAAGTGCGCGCACGGGACATTTCCTGTGCCGGCTCCGGCGACGGTCGAGTTGCTGACGGGTGCGCTAGTTTATTCGTCGGGCATTCAGGCTGAGTTGGTCACGCCCACGGGCGCGGCTATCGTGAAGACACTTGCCAAACGATTTGCGCAGTTTCCAGAGATGAAAATTGGGAAGACCGGGTACGGCGCGGGGACACGCGACTTCCCTGGGCATGCGAACGTAGTTCGATTGACCATCGGCGAAGCGCAACCGGAGTTTGCCGCGAAAACTTCGCTGGAGACCATCACCGTGTTGGAGGCCAACCTGGACGACCTGAATCCGCAGGTGTTCGGTTATGTGATGGACCGCCTGCTGGAAGAAGGGGCGTTGGATGCTTTTGGCCTACCGGTGCAGATGAAGAAAAACCGTCCGGGGATGCTGCTGACCGTGTTGTGCCGGCCGCAGGAGGCGTCTAAACTGACGGAACTGATCTTCACGGAGACGACGACACTGGGCGTGCGCCGGCGCGAGGAAAAACGTCGGGCGCTGGCACGAAAGTGGATCACGGTGGCCACGCGGTGGGGTGATGTGAGATTGAAAGTCGCCAGCCTGAATGGCACGGTCACAAATTACGCGCCGGAATATGAAGATTGTCGCCGCATTGCGGCGGAACATCGTGTGCCGCTGAAGAGCGTGATGCAGGAGGCCGTGCAGGTGTATTTAGCAAAAGCTGAAAGGCATTAACCACGAAGAGCACGAAGGTACACGAAGGCAATCCCGGCAGGGCCGCCGTTTGGGAATGCCAGGCCGGTCGACCCCGCATCAGCTTCCCGGCGAAGCTCATGCTTCGCTCGGGATGACAAGCTAGTTGGAGAAATCGAAAGACGCCTACGCGCATGAGCAAAAAGTTCTACATCACGACGCCCATCTACTACGTCAATGCGCGGCCGCACATTGGGCATGCCTACACCACGATTGCCTGCGACACCATTGCGCGGCGGCAGCGCATGATGGGCCTCGATACCTACTTCCTCACTGGCACCGATGAACATGGGCAGAAGATCGAGCGGGCGGCACAGGCTGCGGGCAAGACTCCGCAGCAGCTCACCGACGAAGTTTCGGCCCAGTTTCGCGCGCTGTGGGACCGGATGGGGCTGACTTACGACGATTACATCCGCACTACTTCGGACAAGCACAAGCGGGGCGTGCAGGAACTGTTCCGGCGCATTCGCGACAATGGGCACATCTATAAGGGGCATTACACCGGCCAGTACTGCGTATTCGATGAACTGTACGTAGATGCGGCCGGGCCGGGTGCGCCTTGTCCTGAGTGTGGGCGTCCGACGGAAACAGTGCAGGAGGAAAACTACTTCTTCAAGCTCTCGGCCTTTGAAGGCAAGTTGCTGCGGTTGTACACGGAGCAGCCGGAGTTCATCCGTCCAGAGAGCAGGCGGAATGAAGTGATGTCCTTTGTGCGCTCGGGACTGCGCGACCTCTCCATCAGCCGCAGCACGTTTTCCTGGGGTATCCCGGTGCCGGACGATCCCAAGCACGTGATTTATGTGTGGCTGGATGCGCTGGCCAATTACATCACGGCGCTGGGATTTGGCTCATCGGACGCCAGGCTGTACGAGAAATACTGGCCGGCCGATGTGCAGATGATAGGCAAGGAGATTGTGCGCTTCCATTGCGTGTACTGGCCGGCATTTCTGCTGGCGGCGGGCCTGCCATTGCCAAAAGGGATCATGGCACACGGTTGGCTGTTGTTCGAAGAGAACAAGATGTCCAAGTCGCGCGGCAACATCGTGCGGGCCGAGACCATTCTCGATGTGCTGGGCGCGGATGCGCTGCGTTACTTTCTGCTGCGCGAGATCGTGTTTGGACAAGATGGGTCATTTTCGTTCGATGCGCTGGTGCAGCGCTACAACGCTGATTTAGCGAATGGCCTGGGCAATCTGGCCAGCCGCACCCTGACCATGATCACGCGCTACTTTCGCGGCGAGGTGCCATATCCTTCGCACACTGCGGCGCACAAGTCTGCGGATGACGCAATTGC
>WNFB01001689.1_pt1 | contig 18995 bp, 15 predicted proteins | sample 5400501 | NCBI WGS metagenome assembly WNFB01 (sample SAMN13153341, study PRJNA577476) | soil metagenome | isolation source: 200 cm saprolite under Douglas fir tree site 2 hole 1 | place: USA:California | collected 2015-04-18 | reverse complement strand
CGCGCGGAACGGGCGGAACAACTCCGTCTGGATACCATAGGTATTTCCGAGCAGCACATCGGTGCGCCATTCCGAGCGGAACCCCGCCACGTCCATGAAAGTGAAACGCGTCCCCGTGGTGATATCCACGTTGCCGCTCTGCGAGCCATCCATTTCAAACGCCGTCTGGAGCATGGGCGGCGCATAATTTTTCTCCACCACCTGAATCAGCAACCCAGTCTGGCCGTTTTTCTCGATGAGCCGGTAGCCTGCCGAATCGTAGCGTCCGACTCCAGTAAGCCGCGTCAGCACCTCGTCCAGTTTTTCGGGATTGACGGGCTTGCCCTGGAAGCGCTTCACGTAGCGGGTGACGTCGGTTGCCTCATGCGCGTTTGTTCCTTCCACCTGAATGAATTGCGGAACGGGAATATCGCTCCGCTTCAGTGCGAAGCGCAGCCGCTGATGCTCCTGCCAAGCTGCGTCGTCGAGAGCAAACGCTTCGAGCAATCGTGCTCGGCCATTCGCGGCCTCATAGCCGCGCCTCATGATCTGTTCGCTCTTCGCGTAGTCCACCGATCTGTAGTCGGCCAGCGGCACGGAAACGACCGCGTCCGCCTGCGCCAGGCTGCGCAACTCGTTTTCTTCCAGCACCACACGCACGGAATGATCCAGGACGCTGAAAACGGACTGGATGTCCTTGGCTTCGACGGGGGCCCGCTCCAGGTGCACGGCAATGACGATCTCCGCGCCCATTTGCCGCACCACGTCGGTCGGCAGGTTGTTCAGAAGTCCGCCATCCACGAACACGGCTTTTCCGTCGTGAACCGGCGAAAATGCTCCCGGGATGGATATGGTTGCGCGCAGCGCCACGGCCAGCGAGCCATCTCTGAATACATACGATTTCCCGCTGACCAGGTCCGTTGCCACGCAGCGGAACGGCACGGGCAGGGCATCGAAATTCGCCACTTGGTCATACGGCAGCGTAACGCGGTCGATCAGCAATCCGATCTGGTGCCCCGCGTTCAATCCCGCGGGCAAAGTCAAGCCATCGCGCAGCCCGAAAATGAGCGAATTCGGATACGCGCGCTGATCCTCTTTCCTTCGAAAAGCAAGGTCTTCATAGGGAGTGCGGTCGCTCAGAATTTGCCGCCAGTCCATGCCATCGATGAGAGTTTTCAGTTCGTCGGGGCTCATTCCCGTGGCGTAAAACCCGCCCACCAGTCCGCCCATGCTCGTTCCGGCAACGTAATCCACGGGAATGTGGTGCTCCTCAAACCACTTCAGCACGCCGACGTGCGCTAGACCCAATGCGCCGCCGCCTTCCAGGGCCAAGCCAATTTTCGGCCGTGCGCGCGGCGCGGGATTCTGCTGCGCGAGCAAAGACCCCGGCAGTAGAAGCAACAGAGAAATAAAAACAAATCGGCGCATGCAGGCCTCCTCAGCAATCCATGAAAATCGCACAATTCGCGCGTGAATAATGAGTTTGTCTCAGCGCGGAGATTCCAGCAAGGGCGAAAGGAAGCTTCAAGGACCTTTCTTTTCCTGCAGGATGTTGCCGCCATCGATGACCAGGACTTGTCCGGTGATGTAGGAAGCTTCGGGCGAGGCGAGGAAGCAAACCGCGGCGGCGACTTCATCCGGTGTGCCGGCGCGGCCGAGCGGCGTATGCAGCGCGGCGATTTTTTCGGATTCCGTCGAAGATGCCGTTGCGATCCAGCCGGGAGCCACGCCATTGATGGTGATCCCAGCGCTGGCCGTTTCGATGGCGACGGCGCGCATCATGCCATCCATCGCCGCTTTCGCCGCGCCATACGCCGCGGAGCCCGAGTTGCTGACCAGCGGTCCCGTCACTGACGTGACATTTACAATCCGGCCGTACTCTTGCTGCGTCATCGCGGGTAAAACCGCGCGGGTTATGCGGAAGGCGGTGTGCAGAGTAATCGAAATTTGGTTTTGCCACTCCGCGAACGAGGTCTCGATCAGCCGCTTGCTATCCGTGGGCCGCCCGGTTTGCGCCATCCCCGCGTTATTCACCAGAATGTCGATCCGGCCTGCACGCGAGAGCACGGAGTCGACAAATCTCTGCACATCGGTTTCGATGGTGAGATCGGCGATGAAGGAAAGGACTCCTTCGCCGCCGGCATCGAGTTCGCGAGCGCGGGTATGAATGCGATCCGTGGTGGAAGTAATCACGACGCGTACGCCCGCCGCATACAGCCGGCGCGCGATGGCGAAACCGATTCCTTCAGCGCTTCCCGCGCCGGTAATCAGGGCGGTCTGCTTGTTCAGAGGTAGGGTCATGGAGATGCGCGCAGAAGGAATCATACATCGTCTACGAAAGATTGCGATTTACTCGGACGGCTGAGACTCTCTCCTGGATCTGATTCGTCACGGCACGCGCGAGCGGACAGTTGTTGAATTAGCCTCATCACGCGCGGTTTTCTTGTCGCCGACACTTCCGAGGACTACGGTTTCTATGCAGCGTGAAAACAGCGTCCAGTCGTCTCCCACAGGACGAGAATTTTTGCAGGAGGGAATCATGACGCAAGCGGCTCCCCCCGCGGGCCAGAATGAATTCGCCCATGTCGCTATGACACCGACCAGCCCGTGGAAGCGCATCTTCAGAATCATCCGCTGGACGACCTACACGTTTGCCCTCGTTACTCTCGTTCTGTTGCTCCATAAAGCGCCGCCACCGCAGGTGGAGACCAGCCCGCAGGCCGCTGCGCGAGCGGAAGAAAAATTTGAGCAAGTGGAAAAGGCTGTCGCGAGGGGGCAACCCGCGACGCTGCGCCTGGACGAGGCGGAATTGAATTCCTATTTGACCTCGCACCTGGCATTGGCGGGCAACGGCGCGACAAATCCGGCCACGGCAGGCGGTGTGCAAGGCGCTCCCAGCGGCGCGGCCCCGACGCCGCAGGACGTCGAGCAGATGCGTTCGAATGTGCGCGACTTCAAAGTGCAATTGATCGACGACCGGGTGAAGGCCTACTTTGTCTTTGATGTGCACGGGAAAGACATGACGCTGCAGTTGGAAGGCCGGCTCGGCGCGCTAAACGGATACTTGCACTTTGAACCGCTCAGCGGGCAGTTCGGGTCGCTGCCAATTCCCCAGTCGGCGCTCGAGTCGACCGTGCAGCGGCTCATGGACTCGCCGGAAAATCGCGAGAAGCTGAAACTGCCTTCAGAGATTTCGGATTTGCGGATTCAAAACGGCGAAGTCGTGGCCAGTTACAAATGACCAGGCCCGTGGCTGACAGCATTCCTGCAAAATAATCCACCACTTGTGAGAGCCCTGCCGGCGCCAGCGCCTACACGGAGGTGCCCATCGATCAAACCTGGCGCGCCGTCGGCGAACTTCTGCACGGCTGGCAGTTCCTGCATCGATCGATGTGTTCGCGGCGTCACTTCGACTGCAATGGCCGCCTTGAAATGAACATGCGGCCATTCGCGGAGAAATGTGTTACTGTCGTCAAGTAGACTCCCGAAGTAGAATTGCCTGAATTCCATGAAGGGTGAGGTATGCGGTTGTGCCCCCAGGGAGTTCAGCCAATTTCAGGCTAACGTCTCGTAGTGTCTGGGAAGCGGCATTTCACCAAGATCCTGCGCTCGTGGTGCTTCGAAGAGTACAGGGAGAATCAAGATGAAGAGTTTATTTGTGGGCAATATGAGCTTCCAGACCACGGAGGCTGAATTGCGCGAACTGTTTGCTCCGTTCGGCCAGGTATCGCGTGTTCACATGGCCATGGACCGGGAGACTGGCCGCGCGCGCGGATTTGCATTCGTCGAAATGCCCAATGACGCGGAGGCGGCGGCAGCCATGACTGCCCTCGATGGAAAAGAAGTTGGCGGGCGCAATTTGAAAGTGAATGAAGCGCGCCCCAAGGGCGAGGGCGGTCCGCCGCGCGGTCCGCGGAATTTCGGCGGCCCGGGCGGTAGCGGAGGCGGCGGACGCGGCAAGGGCGGCGGACGCGACCGTTTCTCAAACGAAGATTACCGTGAGTCAGCGCGCCAGCCGCGCGAACCGCGCTGGTAGTTTTCCTTTTCCATGGATGGGCTGGACGGCAGGGACCAGGGTCCTCGCCGCACTCTGCTGTGAGGAGAGGCTTATGACCACGACATTCCAGAAACGCCAAAAAGAAATGAAGCGCATCGAGAAGCGCAAAATGAAGGAAGAAAAGCGCGCGCAGCGAAAGCACGACAAACCCGCCCCCACCGAAGTTACCTACGATCCCGCGTCCGATCCGACCATCGATTGGAATCACAGCAACGAGATCAGTTCTCAGGAATAATTTCGCTTGACCTAACGCCCGGCCGCACCAGCGGATTTCCTTCGCTCATCCGCAGGCCGCAGGGACAGACCTGTCTGGGCAGCGGCCCCGGAATGAATTAGCAATCCACCCCGGCTTCTGTATAATTTTCTTCCAGCAGTCGAAGCTCAACTTTCACGGAGCTTTTCGCCATACTTGGCGAAAAGGAATGTCATGCAGCCAGGTCGTCGAACTCTTTGCGCGCTAATCCTGTTTGCCGTGGCCGCGGCATTTTTCATCGTTGCTCCCGCCACCGCGCATGCCGTCCTCCTGGAATCATCGCCGTCTTTGAAGAGCGCGGTATCGGGGCCGGATGTCCCGATCAAGCTCCGCTTCAATGTCCGTATCGATGCACTTCGTTCTCGCCTTACGCTGATCCATCCGGACGGCTCCGCGCAAGCGCTCGAAATCGACAAGCAGACTCCTGCGGACACGCTGTCGGCCGAGGCCACCGGTTTGGCCGTTGGAGCCTACCGCCTCCGCTGGCAAGTTTTGGCCACCGACGGTCACATCACCCGCGGCGAAATCCCGTTCACGGTCACGCCGTCCTAATCGCCATTCATGGCTCGCTTACTTCAAGTCTTCGGCTTCCTCTCCGTGCTGTTCCGCGGCGCGACGCTGACGTTTCAATCTCTCGCGGTTGGCGGCATTGTTTTTCTGATTTTTGTCGTCCGCCGCGCTAACGAAGATTCGGCGGCGCTCCAGCAAGCCTGCCTGCGCTGGATTCGGCGCTCGGCGTTCGCCCTGGCCGTGATGCAGGTTTCCTATGTACTGGCGAACTCGATGATCCTGAGGCAGTCCGCTGACATACCTGTGCGCGAAGTCCTCGGCGCAAATTTCGTTCTCGCCGGTCTGGTTGGCATCGCCTCGGCCTTCGCCGTCATCGCTCTGACTGCCGCAAGGCGCTCAACCGGATACACCGATTTGCTACTTCCCGCAGCCGCCGTCATCGCTTCCTCCGTCATGACCAGCCACTCCATGGCTCGCCTGGACTATCGTGCGCCGCTGGTCGCCTTCACCGCCCTGCATCAAGCGGCCACGGCCGCCTGGCTTGGCGGCCTGCCGTATCTTCTGATTGCCATCCGACGAGCGCCTTCGCCGGAATTCGCGCGCCAGCTCAGCGCCAGATTTTCGCAACTCGCCCTCGTGAGCGTTGCCGTGCTCGCCTCCGCGGGTTTGCTGCTAAGTTTTGCTTACGTGGGCTCCGTCAAGGCGATTTACGGAACTTCCTATGGAGCGATGGTCGCCACCAAAGTGCTGCTCTTCGGCCTTCTTTTGTTTCTCGGCGCGCTCAATTTTCAGCTCGTTCGCCGCGGCCCGGCCAGCTCCATTCTTGCGAGCCTGAAGCGCTTCGGCGAAGCCGAAATTGGCATCGGCATCACCGTGATCCTCACCGCCGCCTCACTCACTTCACTTCCACCCGCCGCGGATCTCACTCACGACCGCGTCACCGGCCCGGAAATCATCACCCGCATGTCTCCGCGCATCCCGCGGTTCAGCAGCCCGGCGATGCAAGAGCTGCCCGAAGACGTTTACGCCGCGCAGAAGAAGGCCTTTGAAGTCGGCTCGCTCTCGACCGAATCCTACGTTCCCGGCCAAACTGGAACACGCCCGAACACTCCCGCCGAAAAAGCTTGGTCCGAGTACAACCATCACTGGGCAGGCATTATTGTTCTCTCGATGGGACTGCTGGCCCTCGTCGCGCAAGCGGGACAATTCTCCTGGGCGCGCAATTGGCCGCTCGCCTTCTTCGGCCTTTCGGCATTTCTATTTCTCCGCAGCGATCCGGAGACCTGGCCTCTAGGGCCCGTCGGTTTCTGGGCGACTTTGGCGGATCCCGAAATCCTTCTGCATCGTTTTTTCGCCCTGCTCGTCATCGCTCTGGCGGTATTCGAATGGCGCGTGCAAACGGGCCGCGTCGCCTCTGGCCGAGCCCGTCTGGTTTTTCCTGTCCTCATCGCCGTTTCCGGCGCTTTGCTTCTCACCCATTCCCATAGTCTCGGAAACCTTAAGGAAGAAGTCCTCGCCGAGTTGAGCCACATCCCGCTCGCGATTCTGGCCGTAACCGCGGGATGGTCGCGCTGGCTGGAGCTCCGTCTTCCCACCGAGAATCAAACGCGAACCTTCATGGCCCGCCTCTGGCCACTTTGCATCGCCCTGATCGGCGTTGTCCTGCTGAACTATCGCGAAATGTGATTCGAGAGTGCCGATCTGAAGTAGGGAATTGAAACGGAAGAAATTCTGGTTCCGGGACGTGGACTCGAACCACGATACTCAGCTCCAAAGGCTGATGTCCTACCGATTAGACGATCCCGGAACCGGCCCAATTAGTGTAGCAGACGCCTACAAATGCGCCCAAGCGCCCCAATCCATTGCCTTTCCGACTCGCTCATTTTTCGTGCCATTCCCGGTAGCTGGTGATAACGTTTCTCAGCCAGACCACCGCATGCCAAGAGTGGGCTGCGGCGGCTCGAAACCTTCTTAATCACCTGCACGTAGAATGGACAGGGGAAACGCACGCATGAAGCGCCGCCTGATGCTCCGGGAACCGATCGGCGTTGCGCTGGAGACTTTGCGGGCGCATAAAATGCGCTCCTTTCTGATGCTCCTGGGCATCATCCTCTCCGTTTCCACACTGATCGTGGTCGTCGCGCTAATCTCGGGCGTAAACCGCTACATCGCCGACCGCGTTGCCAATATGGGCTCCAACGTTTTTCTGCTGACGCGCTTTCCCATCATCACCGACGTCGACGAGTACGTGAAGGCCAACCGCCGCAACAAAAAGGTCACCTGGGACGACTTCGAAGCGCTGCGCGACAATATGAAACTGCCGCTGCGCGTAGGCGTGGAACTTCGCAGTGAGGGAAAAGTGCGCGCGGCTTCGCACGCGCTTAACGACACGAGTATCCGTGGCGTCACCGCGAACATGGTGGATATCGACATCGTTACCCCTCGGGACGGACGCTACATCTCCGAGGGCGATGACCGGAGCCGGGCCCAGGTGACCATGATAGGCAACGACCTCGCCATCCAACTCTTTCCGGGTGTCGATCCCATTGGCCATGAACTTTTGATCGAGGGCCGGCCCTTTCTGATTGTCGGCATCGCAAGAACCATCGGCACGGCCTTAGGCCAATCGCAGGATAACTTCGCGTACATACCGATCCAGACATATTTCAAGATGTACGGAACCAACGACACTGTCTGGCTCAACATTCAAGCGCGCGGGGCGGAGTGGATGGAACAGACGCAGGACGAGGCGCGGGCCATGATGCGCGCGCGCCGCCACCTCTCTCCCAATGAAAAAGATAACTTTGGCATTTTTGACCAGGCCACGCTGATGGAGTTGTGGAAAAATTTGACTGGTGTAATCGCTACGGCCATGATCGGCGTCGTCTCAGTCTTCCTGGTCATCGGTGGCGTGGTCATCATGAACGTGATGCTCGCAACCGTAACGGAGCGGACCCGCGAAATCGGGATCCGTAAAGCTCTTGGCGCCCGCCACAACGACATTCTCCTGCAATTTTTGGTCGAAGCTACGGTCATGGCTGCAGTGGGCGGCGCCATCGGCGTCGGCGTCGCTTACGGAATCGCTGGCCTCACCACCGCAACGACGTCCGTACCGATGAATGTTCCCATTGCTGCAGTTTTGCTCGCGGAGCTGATCTCCGCCACTGTTGGCGTTTTCTTTGGTGTTTATCCGGCGCGCCGCGCCGCAAGCCTGCAACCTATCGAAGCATTGCGGCAGGAATTATGAAGGCGCTGCAAATCACTATGCGAATGAACCTCGGCGAGAACGCTCAGATGGCTCTCACCACTCTGCGCGAGAACAAAATGCGCTCCTTCCTCACAGTACTCGGCGTGGTCATCGGCATCACCGCTCTACTTTCCGTCGTCTCCATCCTTGTCGGCGTGTACGGCGACGTGAACGCCTATTTGTCCGACTACGGTTCTGAAACACTCTTCATCTTTCGATTCGATCCCGGCATCCACACCGGCAGACTCACTCCCGACGAACGCTCGCGGAAACCTCTCTCTCTCGAGGATGCCGAGGCCATCGCGCAATTCTGTCCCGCGGTGCGTGCGGTCACGGCCAGCGTCTACCCACGGTGGACAGATGAAGGCCCGGCTCGCGGGCCGGTCACTGCGCGTTATCTCGGCAAGGAAGTATCGGGGATTGATTACAACGGGACGCTTCCCTCCAACGAAGAAGTTTTCAACTCCAGGCCGAAAATCGGGCGCTTTTTCAGCGACGCGGAAAACATGCATCGCGCCGATGTCGCCGTCATCGGCCCCGATATCGCCAAGACTCTATACCCGGACATGGAGCCGCTCGGAAAACCTATTCAAATTGATGGCGTTTCTTACGAAGTCATCGGAGTTCTGGAGCCGCGCAAAGGCCAGCTCGTCAAGGATCAATCCGCGGACAAAGCCGTGATGGTCCCATATCGCACCTATCACAAGCATCTTCCGCAGGACGACGAAAACATGATCGGCGCAGTCGCTTACCCGGGCCGCATGCCTGAAGCCGAGGACCAAATCCGCGGCGTGTTGCGGCGCCGCAGAAACGTGCCCTACAGCAAGCCTGATAATTTTGGAATTTCCAGCGCGCAGCAGATCGCCGATCAGTTTCGCCAAATCACCGCGTCCGTGGCGCTTCTGATTTCCGTCATCAGTTCCATCGGACTTCTTGTCGGCGGCGTCGGCGTGATGAACATCATGTTGATGTCCGTTACGCAGCGCACGCGCGAAATCGGCGTGCGCAAAGCCATCGGCGCGCGCCGCCGCGACGTCATCTGGCAATTCCTTACCGAAGCTGTTGTGCTTACAGGCGCGGGGGGTGTCATTGGCGTGTTGCTCGGCGGCGGAATCAGTTTGCTGATTAACCTCGCGGTGCCCACTCTGCCGTCAGCCATTCCGCTCTGGGCCGTCGTGCTCGCCGTGGGCGTCTCCATGAGCGTCGGCCTTTTCTTCGGCATGTATCCCGCCATCAAAGCCGCCCGCCTCGATCCCGTCGAGGCTCTCCGCTACGAATAGCCAACGTCCCACTTCCGGGCCAGAAGAGACACTCGCCTGCGTTGCCAGTCCACGAAGCCGCTTCACGCAATTTGGTCCGCCACCCGGGTACACAGTGATGTGCGTGCAGCAGGAGTTTCTGCTAAATTGGTTAGGTTGTTCGCAGCGTCGGAGAGGTGGCCGAGCGGTTTAAGGCGCACGCTTGGAAAGCGTGTGTAGGTTAACCCCTACCGTGGGTTCGAATCCCACCCTCTCCGCCACTTCTCCCGTATTAATAAATTGCGTTTCTGAATGAAAAGGCCGAGCAACTCTGTTCGGCCCTCGCTGATTTGAAATCGTGTCGTCGATCAGAAGTGGCAGGAGGCCACGCCGCGCTTCTGTAAATACTTTTGGTGGTACTCTTCGGCGCGATAGAACGTGCCTGCGGGCGTGATCTCCGTCGCGATGGGCCGCTTGATTTTGCCGCTGGCATCGAGCGCGGCCCGTGACTTTTTGGCCGCCACTTCCTGCTCCGGCGAATGAAAGAATATGGCCGTGCGGTACTGCGTGCCGAAGTCCGGCCCTTGGCGGTTCACTTGCGTCGGGTCGTGAGCCTGCCAGAAAACGTCGAGCAACTGTGCGTAACTCACTTTTGCCGGATCGAACGTCACCTGCACCACTTCCGCATGCCCTGTTTCATCCGTGCATACGTCTTTGTAAGTCGGATTCGGCATCTCCCCGCCGCTGTAGCCTGCTGCGGTATCAATCACTCCCGGCACCCGCTGAAACGCCGCCTCCACGCCCCAGAAACACCCTGCTCCGAAAGTCGCTATCTCTGCCATGAGTATCACTCCTTGGTTCAAATTCTTCTCATATCACGCAGTACTTAGATGCGCGAGCTGTAGCCTGCGATTCTCCATCGCCGCTACGGCGCTTTTCGCCGCGCTGGCGCCGCGCTGGCCTTTAACTTGTCCTGCGCCAGCGATTTATAGGGGCCGTTTACTGAAGCCGCTTGCGTGAATGCCTCCTTGGCTTCGGCGGTTTTTTTCAGATTCAGCAGCGCGTATCCCAGACGATATTGATTTCGCCCGTAGCTCCCGTCATCCGGCTTCAGCAGCGGAGCCGCTGCTTTCAGATTCTCCACCGCCTGGGCGTTGCCCTTTTTTTCGATGTTCACTTGTCCTAACGAACTCAGCGCCAGGCCCTTCTGCAGGCTCTTTTGCTGGGCCCACTGTTCGTCCGTCACACCTTCCGGCTTCGGCGCCGCATCCAGAAGTGAAATAGCTTTCTTGGCGTACGTTTCAGCTTTCGTGAGTTGATCGGTCTTGTCGCAATAATAATCGGAAAGCAGCAGCAGCATCCCCAGATTGTTCGGATCCTTTGCGAGAAGTCCGTTCGCCACTTCCAGCATTTTTGACGCGTTCTGCGCCTGCTGATAAGAGGTCGCGGCCACGCCGAGGGCCTGATTCGCGTACTGCGAATCCGGATAAATCTGCGCAAACCGCGTCAGGAGCACCGCCCGCTTGGCCGGATCCTTGGCCTGATAGGCGCCGCTGAAAACCGCTTGTTGAATGTAGGCGATGCCCTCCTTGTTGCTTTCTAGCGTCTGTGATTTTTGCTGTTCCCACTGGGAAGCGTCCGTCCCAGCCGGAGCAGGCGCATCCTTGTATCGCTTCAAAATCCGTTGCTCCTTTTCTCCATACGAAATGAGCCGGTCCGCGTCGCCTTTTTCCGAAGCTGCGCGGATCATATTCAGCGCATTCTGAAAATTGTCCGGATCGAGTGTGAAAAGTTTGTCGCCGTACTCGAACGCCTTGTCGTAATTCTTCTCTGTAAGGTAGTAGTCCACATAAAGACCGTCGGCCACGAGGGGATAGTCGCCTTCTTTGCCAGGGCCTTCTGCGAATTTATTGATGAGCGCCAGCTTCTGCACGGGGTCCGTCGCCGCGCTGATTTCCGTCAACGCGTGGTCCACCTCCGACCCCGCTGGAATCGGAACGAACTTGCCGATCTGTTGACCGAAAACGGGGCATGCTGAACATCCCAGCAGAAATAGCGCACCACTCAACCACTTGGTTTGTCGCATAGGTACCTCCGCGCGCGGGTTATTGCCTGCATCTTAGTGCCGCACTCCCCGCGAGGCAAACAAAATCCTTTGCGGCGCACCCCCGTACTTGAATCGAACGCATCTCTTCCCGCAAATCACATCATTGACGCCCCTCGCGTTTCGCGAGACGATTAAAGTTTTGAGTGAGGTAGCGGAGATGGATCTAGGGCTCACAGGCCGCGTGGCCATTGTGGCGGCGGCCAGCAAAGGGCTGGGACGCGCCGTCGCCGAGGAATTCGCCCGCGAAGGCGCCCATGTCGCCATCTGCGCGCGCACCGCGCGGACGCTTGAAGATGCCGCCACGAGCATCGAGAAATCGACAGGACGTGAAGTGTTCTGCCTTGCGCTGGATGTGACTGATTCCAGGGCGGTTACTGACTTCGTCGCGGCCGTGGAAACACGCTTTGGGCGGATCGACATTTGCGTTACCAATTCCGGTGGGCCTCCGTCTAACTTGTTTAGGAACACCCCGCCGGAAGCCTGGCGCGCTGCCCTGGACCAGCTTCTGATGAGCACCATCTATTTCGCTAGGGAAACTCTGCCGCGTATGCAGAGGAACAAGTGGGGACGACTGATTACGATTACCTCGTCGGCGGTCAAGCAGCCCGTCGACGGCCTGCTGCTTTCGAATTCGATCCGCGCAGCGGTGACCGGACTGGCGCGCACGCTAGCCAATGAATACGCCGCCGATGGCATCACCGTGAACAACGTTTGCCCGGGCTACACGCGTACAGCTCGCACCGATGACCTCGCAGCAACGATCTCCGCGCGCACCGGGTCGAAGCCCGAAGAAGTCATCACCGATTGGGAACGCGAAATCCCCTCCGGCCGCCTTGGCACGCCACAGGAATTTGCGGCAGTCGTCGCTTTCCTCGCTTCGGAACGCGCCAGCTATGTGAATGGCACCTCCATCGCCGTCGACGGTGGTTTGGTGAGAAGCCTGCTCTAGCCTCAATGGCCGCTGCGACCCGTCATCTTGAACTCAGTTTGCTGCCCGAGCGCTTCGCTATTTCCCGGCTCGCGGCCGACGCGCCCATTCCCGCTTGGGCGACGCAAGGTGCATTCTTTTCCGTCACGCGCACCGGCGATGAGCTTTCGATTGTCACTGAATTTTCTCGCGTTCCCGCGGGCGTTCAGTCCCAGCCTGGATGGCGCGTCCTGAAAGTTCATGGGCCCTTCGTTTTGTCGGAGATCGGCGTCCTGTCCGCACTTGCCACGCCGCTCGCCGAAGCAAAAATAAGTTTGTTTGCCGTTTCGACTTTTGATACGGATTATCTGCTCGTCGCCGCCGAAACACTGCCGGCGGCAATCGCCGCGCTGGAGCGGGCAGGACACACCATTCACAGGAGCAAGACCGAATGACTACGGAGTTCCTTCGCAACACCGATCACCATCGCAGTCGCCCGGCGTTTCTTGCGCTCGCGGCGCTTCTGGCGATTTTCATCGCAGCGCCGAAGCTCCCCGCCGATGAGCCTTACGCGCGCAGCCGCGACTATGATTTGCAGCATTCGAAGATCGCCTTGCGCTTCGACCTCGAGCAGAAAAAAGTTCTCGGCGAGGTCACGCACTCGCTTTCGATTCTTCGCGACGGTACCGCGAAAATCGTTTTCGACTCCGCAGGGCTCACCATTCAGAAGGTGACAGTCAACAAGGCGGCCGCGAAGTTTGAAACGACGGCGGAGAAATTGATTATTCCGCTCGCGGCTGAGGCCAGGACCGGGGATAAATTCGAGATAACGATCCGGTACGAAGGCAAGCCTACAAAGGGAATGTATTTCATTTTGCCGGACAAGGATTATCCGGACCGTCCGAGCCAAATCTGGACGCAAGGCGAATCGGAGGACACGCATTACTACCTCCCGACGTACGACTACCCGAACGATCGCCTCACGACGGAAACGATCCTTACCGTTCCCGCTTCCTGGATCACCGTTTCGAACGGCAAACTCATCAACGTCAGCGACGCCGGCAAAGGATTGAAAACCTGGTATTGGAAGGAGTCCATCCCGAGTTCCACCTACTTGATCACAGTTGTTGCCGGTGAGTTCGACGAGGCGAAGGAATCCTGGCGCGGCATCCCCGTCACCTATTACGCGCCGAAGGGACGCGGCGACCGCCTGCCGATCAATTACGGACGCACGCCGGCCATGATGGAGCTATTCAGCAAGAAATTTGGCGTCGACTACCCGTGGGAAAAATACGCGCAGGTCATGGTGGATGATTTCGTCGCCGGCGGCATGGAGAATTCCAGCGCCACCACCAATACCAGCACTTCCCTAGTTCATCCCAAGCTCGCTCCCGAATACCTCACCGGGGAAGACGACTTGATCTCTCACGAGCTAGGTCACCAGTGGTTCGGCGATCTCGTCACCTGCAAGGATTGGGGCGACGTCTGGCTCAACGAAGGCTTCGCAACGTTTCTGGAAGTGGTATGGAGCGAAGTGCACTTCGGCAAGGATCAAGCCGATTACGAGCGCTGGAATGGCGCGCGCGAATGGTTCGAAAGCAGCAGTCTCTGGAACAAGCCGATCGTTCGCCATGATTTCGACGATTCCGGCGAGTTCGACGGCAACGCCTACGGCAAAGGAGGCTGGGTCCTCTACATGCTTCGTCACCAGATAGGCGAAGACGCTTTTTACCGCGGCCTCAAGCACTATCTCGAGTTGAATCGCGGCAAAAACGTTGTCACCGCAGATCTCGCTAAGGCCATCGAAGAGGCTACGCATACCAACGTCGACCAATTCTTCAGCCAATGGCTCTACGGCGCGGGCGCGCCGAAATTCGAGTTGAGCTACACCTACGACGCCGAAAAGCACCAGGTGATGCTCGCCGTCAAACAGACCCAAAAGGTCGAAGGCCGTGTGGGCCTCTTCCGCGTCCCCGTCGAAGTCGAAATCACCACGGCGTCAGGACCGAAGCTATACAACGTCATTGTTTCGAAAGACAACCAGACGTTCCCCTTGCCCGCGGAGTCTGCTCCGCTGATGGTTCTCTTCGACAAGGGCGGCCACGTCCTCAAGTCCGCTGAATTCCACAAAGCAAAGAAAGAATGGCTCTATCAATTGAAGAACGCCGCGGATCTCGCCGATCGTGCCGATGCCGTGATCGCGCTTGGCAAGATGAAGAACGACGAAGAGGTCGTCGCGGCCCTCGGAGAGACGTTGCGCAATGATGGAGCATGGGGTGTTCGCGCCACTGCCGCCGACACGCTCGGCAAGTTGGGCGGCGCTTCCTGCTTCAAACTGCTGCTTGCCGCGCTGGATTCGAATGATAAGCCGTGGGTCCGCAGTCGCGTGGTCACCGCACTCGGCAATTTCAAAGACGACGCGGCAGTTGCAGCGAAGCTCAATTCCGTCGCCAAACAGGACGATTCCTATCGCGCTCGCTCCGCCGCGCTGCAGGCACTTGGCCGGCTTAAAGGGCCAAATGTTTTCGCGACGCTCGACGCTGCTGTCTCCGCCGATTCGCCGGACGGCTTCCTCCGTAACGCCGCTCTTCGCTCGTTCGGTCCTCTGGGAGACGATAAGGCCGTGCCGCTTCTCTTGCAGTGGTCAGCCGCCGGGAAGCCAATCGATTCACGCACGGCGGCCATCAACAGCCTTGCGCGTCTGCAGAAGGACAACAAGGACATCACGAAACAGATTGCCGCTTATCTCACCGAACCGCACTTTCGCGTTCGCATGGCCGCGATCTATGCGCTTGGGGGACGTGGCGACGCCACTGCTATTCCGGCTCTGGAAGCCCTGCTGAAGAGCGATGACCTCAGCATCGAAATGTCGCCGATGATCAAAGGACAGATCGCGCGCCTAAAGAAACCCGCGGACGGAAAACCAGGCGCCAATGCCGGTTCCGGAGATGCCGGCGAAGAATTCGCCGAGGATGGTGGCGAAAAGCTCTCGACCGAACAACGGCTCGAAAAACTCGAGCACCTGCTTCAGGAAATGAGCGAGCGTCTCAAGTCCATGGAGAAGCGCCTCCCTCCCCCGAAGCCGTGAGCGGCCGAGGCTCTCGTGTATGGATCTTGTGTAGGGGCGGACTTCAGTCCGCCCTTCTTTTCCTGCGTTAAATCTTTACCTTCGAATTGTTCCTTCTACGGTTCCGCTAGCAATAGACGCAGATCACGCAAATTGTTCCCCGTCGGCCCGGTAACAATCGCATCCTCCAACCGCGAATAGAAAGTAAAGGCGTCGCTCCGCCGGAACGCATCCGCCGGTTCCATCCCCATCGCGCGCGCCCGCGTTAAAGTCTCTTCGTCAGCCACTGCTCCGGCAGCCGGACTATTTCCATCGATGCCATCGGTGCCGGCACTGAGCACCGCAATTTTTTTTCCTGCGATTTTTTCCACGCACGCCAGCACAAACGCCGAATTCCTTCCTCCAATTCCACGTCCGGTCACCGGCGAACTGACCTCCCCATCCGCAATCAGCGCCACCCGCTGCCCCGCGTGCGTCTTCCGCAGTCCTTCCAACTGTTCCAGCAAGTACTCCGCCGCTTTCTCCACCGGCCAGTCATCGGTCGAGTTGTCGCAACAGGTGATGAATCCTTTCGCTTCCGCCGCGTGGTGCGCTGGATGAAACAGGTCATCCATCCCCAGCAACAGAAAAAAATGTGAGTTTCGAAATGCGGCAGCATCGGCTTTCGGCGTCTCAGGCATTGTTCTTGTGTCGAGCCAGTCCTGCAGAGCCGGTGGAAACCTTTTGTGAAGCGAGTACTCACCTATAATGCGCTTCGCATCGGCAACTGTGGTCGGGTCAGGCAGCGTCGGCCCAGACGCCAGCGCCGACTCTTTTCCCACCGGTACATCGCTCACCGCCAGCGTGATCTTCGTCGCGCCATGCGCCACCGCCGCGAGCCGGCCGCCTTTCACAGCGGAAATGTGTTTGCGCACCGTGTTGATGGCATCAATCGGCGCGCCACACGTCACCAGCGCCCGATGCATCTGTTGCACGTCTTCGAGCGTCTGCGCATTGTCCAGCGGTAACTCCACGAGAGCCGACCCGCCTCCAGAAAGCAGAAAGAAAACCAGCGTCTTCTCATCGCACTTTTTCAGCAGCGCCAATATCGCCTCCGCCGCCTTCCAGCTCTCGGCATTGGGCACCGGATGCCCCGCCACGAAATACTTCATTCCGGTCAATGGCTTTCGCGCCGCCGTCGGCGCGGAGACGACCCCTTCCATTCTCACGAACGGCGCCAGCACCAGCGCCAGCCCTTCCACCATCGCATGCGCCGCTTTTCCGATCGCCACCACGCGCAGTTTTTCGAAATCCCGCAGATCGATTCTTGTTTCACCGCACATCAGCATTGTTCCCTTGCGTCGCAGCTTCCGCTGCATGGTCGCGGGAATATCGATGGCCGCCAGCGTTTCGTGGAAAATTTGCCGGGCGAGCTGCTTCAGTTGCGGCATGAGAGGTTTGCCTGGAAATTCGTCACGGCACCTTTAGAACTTCCGGATTCAAAATGTTCGGCGGCCGCTTTCCCGTGAAAAGCGCGACGACATTTTCCGCCGCGATGCACGCCATTTTCGTCCGCGTCTCCAATGACGCCGAAGCAATGTGCGGCGCCAGCACCACATTCGCGCGTTTCAGCCCGGGAGGAATGAACGGCTCGTTCTCGTAAACATCCAGCCCCGCGCCCGCAATTTTCCCGCCCTCCAACGCCGCCACCAGCGCCGCTTCATTCACTACCGGCCCCCGCGATGTGTTGATCAAGAACGCCGTCGGCTTCATCCGGGAAAATTTCGCTGCATCGAACAATCCGCGCGTCTCCGGCAGCAGCGGTACGTGCACGCTGATAAAGTCAGACGCACCGAGAAGCGCGTTCATTTCCCGGAACTCCGCCTTCAACTCACTCTCCACACCCGCAGGCGCGCGCACCGCATCGGTGTAAATCACCTTCATCTGAAAACCGCTCGCGCGCCGCGCCACCGCCCGTCCAATCCGCCCGAATCCGACGATGCCCAGCGTCTTCCCCCACACGTCCGTCCCCACCAGTTGATCCAGGTCCCAGTTTTTCCAATTTCCCGAACGCGCCAGCGCTTCGCCCTCGCTCAGCCGCCGCGCCACCGCCATCAGCAGCGTCCACGCAAAATCAGCCGTCGTTTCATCCAGCACGCCCGGCGTGTTTGTCGCCGCCACGCCGCGCTTCGTGCACGCCGCCACGTCGATGTTGTCGTATCCCACCGCCACGTTCGCCGCAATGCGCAGCTTCGGCGCCGCCCTCAGCAACTCCTCGTTTACTTTCTCGGTCAGCAGGCAAATCAATCCGTCTTTCTCCTTCACGCGCCGCAAAACCTCTTCCCGCGGCGGACGTTCCGGTTTTGCCCAGTATTCCATCTCGCAGGTTTCTTGAAGAATTTGCCGCGCGGCATCGAACAAGCAGTGGGTCGCAAACACTTTCGGTTTCGGCATCGCATCCTCTTCGCAAGTTTGGGAAAATTACACTAACACACCCCGCGCTCCCGCCATAACTTGGCGTTGCGCGCGTCCCGGAATTCTCACTATAGTTCCAGGTGCGCCTGAGCCTGCGCCCTATGAACTCCGGTTTCGTTCGCGAATTCGAAAAACTTCTCGGCCCTTCTTCCGTTCTTCACCGGCCTGAAGATCTTCTTCTTTATGAATACGACGGCTCCGTCGAGAAGGGCCGTCCGAACCTCGTTGTTTTTCCCAATTCCACCAAAGACGTTTCGCGCATCGCAGAGCTCGCCTCAAGTTACAACGTCCCCATCGTCGGCCGCGGCGCCGGGACGGGCCTTTCCGGCGGCGCGCTGGCCCGCACCGGCGGCGTGATGCTTGTCTTCGCGCGCATGAACCGCATTCTCGAGCTCGACACCGAAAATCAGCGCGCCGTCGTCCAACCCGGCGTTGTCAATTACGAACTCACCCGCGCCGCCGAGCCTCACGGTCTTTACTTCGCCCCCGACCCTTCCAGTTGGAAATCCTGCACTATCGGCGGCAACGTCGCCGAAAACGCCGGCGGCCCGCACACCCTCGCCTACGGTGTCACCACCAATCACGTCACCGCCCTTGAACTCGTCCTCCCCAGCGGCGAAATCGTTCGTGTCGGCAGCAGGCATGGCGACGCGCCTAGCTACGATCTTACCGGCCTCTTCGTTGGTTCGGAAGGCACCCTCGCCCTGGTCACCGAAATCACCGTAAAACTTTCCCGCAAGCCCGAAACCGTGAAAACACTTCTCGCCATCTTCGATTCCGTCGACCATGCCGCGGAAACCGTCGTTGACATCACTGCTCGCGCCATCACTCCTTCCGCTTGCGAAATGCTCGATGGCTGGACGCTGCGCGCCGTCGAAGACTACATCCATGCCGGTTTCCCTATGGACAGTGCTGCCGTTCTCCTCATCGAAGTCGAAGGCCTCGCCGAAACCGTCGCCGCGCAGGCCGCCGCGATCACCGAAGTCTGCACCGCGCATCACGCCCGCGAAGTCCGCCTCGCCCGCGACAACGCCGAACGCGAACTCCTCTGGAAAGGCCGCAAAAACGCTTTCGGCGCGCTCGGCCGCCTGGCCCCCAGCAATTACGTCCTCGACGGCGTCATTCCCCGTTCGAAGCTCCCGCAAGCTCTCCGCCGCATCCAGCAAATCGGCGATC
>WNFB01009437.1_pt1 | contig 19012 bp, 15 predicted proteins | sample 5400501 | NCBI WGS metagenome assembly WNFB01 (sample SAMN13153341, study PRJNA577476) | soil metagenome | isolation source: 200 cm saprolite under Douglas fir tree site 2 hole 1 | place: USA:California | collected 2015-04-18 | reverse complement strand
TCACGGGTGAGCCCATCTTGGCGGCCAGGTCCATGATCTTCACAATCTTGGCCGCGTTAGCTTCCGAAAGCGAGCCACCGAACACGGTGAAGTCCTGGGCGAAAACGAAGACCAGACGGCCCTCGATACGGCCGTAGCCGGTGATGAAGCCGTCGCCGTAATACTTCTGCTCGCCCATGCCAAAGTCATTGCAGCGGTGGGTGACCAGCTTGTCGGTCTCCTCGAACGTGGCTTCATCGAGCAGAAACTCGATGCGCTCCCGCGCCGACATTTTGCCTTCTTTGTGCTGCCGCTCGCGGCGCTGCGCCCCGCCACCTTCTTCCGCCAGGTGGTCGCGCTTCTTCATCTCTTCGAGCTTCTGTTCCAGGTTCATGCGGAAGATTATATCGAGTTAGGCGGCGGAGGCGTGTGACCAGGGGCAGACCAGGGTGTGCCTGATAGCCGAGCCTGGGGCGCTGTAAGGGTTGTTATCGATAGCTATGCGGCCCTATATTGCCGTCCGGTGCTGGGAGGAAGAATTGAGACCGACGGCAATCGCACTCTTGATCGCGTTTCTGCTGTGCCCGGCATTCTCTGCCGAATCCGAACACGGATCGGTCTGTGTCGCACCCGTTCCTGTTGAACCGCCATCCACCGCTGCTACGCCAGAGTTGTTTTGTCATTCGGGGAGCCTTTCGCTGAAAATCGACAAGCAGCAAGCGGTCCCTTGGCCGCATAAGGAGAGCCTCAAGATTGAGGGTTTAGATCTCACTCAGCGCCATCGAGTCATGATCTTATGCGATGGCAAACCACAACAATCCTTTAGGTTCCGGTTCTCTGAATTCAAGACGAAACAACCATGCCTTTTTATCAACGATCTCTACCAAACCGCGCAACTGTGGGAGTCAAAGCAGTCACCGTAGTGCAATTGCAGGTGAACGCAGGTTGATGCTTCGTTTAGAGCCGAGTTTTTCCGAAACCTGCTAGTGTCGTGTCCCATAAATTCGTTGCATATTTTTCAAGTTGTCATCCTGAGTGGCCTTCAGGCCGCGAAGGACCTATGCATTTGGATTCGCAATACATAGATCCTTCGCTTCGCTCAGGATGACAATCTCAACTTATGTTGCGAACTTACGGGACAGCACACTAGTGATTCGTTACTCCATGCCCGATCCCAACGGCTGGTACTTGTATTTCTTGCCGTCCCAAAAAATGGCGGAGGTCATCTGATCGCCGCCGGTTTCTTCGGCATAGATCGCCATCACTGTCTTCTTTCTTACTGCCAGCTTCTTCACAGCAATCTGCTTGAAGGGGAGGTTGATGACGATGAACTTCGCCTTGGGGGTTGCGGATCGCCAGGCCTCGGGGCCTGCGCCGTGAATGATGAGCAGCGAGAGACCACGGCCTTGCGGATCTTCCGAGGCAAACCGCGTGGTGATCTTGGGATCGCCATACCCGAAGAAAGCATTATAGGGATCAATGACCTTGTAGTTGTTTTCCGCCTCATCCATCAGTGGGTTGGTGCAGCGCGCGACGATGACCACATCCTCGATCCCATCGCCGTCCAGATCCGCCGTGAGCAGCAGGGGGCCAGCCACCAGTGTGCAAGTTGCTCCGAACTGCTTCTGGACGAAATCGTTGTCTACCGGTGGCGCGTCTTTCGGATGTGTTGCCGACTGCTGGGCCTGCACCGCCAACGCTAGTACAGTCCCTAGCACAACGAGCAGGCACATACAACGACGGGACGGCATAAGACTACTTTAGTCCTGTTCGCTTCGGCAGCGATAGAGTACAAGGGTGACCCCACAGGTTCGGATTAAACCAGTCGCTCAAGAACTCTTGTGGCTCTGTTGACATCCCAAACAGGCGATGAGGAATCAGCAGAAACCGGGCGCCGTGGAAGAGCGGCGCCCTTCCACGGCACTGCCAATGTTTCATCTGGCCGAAGAGAGCGAAGCGCCCAGGATGTCAACAGAGGCAACTCTGGTCTAGGCTTGGGTGGAGTCGCCCTACCCACCTCCGCAAGGTTCGTGGCACCACGAGGATTAAGAATCTGAATGGTTAACACCGTAAAAGATACGGCGCTCCTGGCCGAGGTTTGCGCCCGTTCGAGGGCCATAACGCCAGGGATTGGGCGCAAAAGTGGGATGGTCGCGTAAAATGTTGGGCTAATATCAACCTGAGAAACAATCCGCCATGAGCGAGCACACACCAGGCAATGGAAGCGGAGAAAAGAAGGTCTACGTGACCCTGACCGGGCTGCCGCTTTCCGTCCACTTGGATTGGCCGTTTCACAAATCCACCTCGGGAGCGGATTTTTGGGTCTTGCACGGGGACATCCGCCTGGAGAACTCGGACGGGTTGCACGCACCGGTGGCGGTGAACCTCTCGGCGACGGTGCGCGAGGTGATGCCATCGCTTGACCCGAAAGACGTCGAAGGGCCGGTGATCAATACGCTGCGCAAGGAAGTCGACCGGCGGCAAGTGGAGTTTTTGAAGTCGGGAAAGCTGGTACCGGTGCACTTTTCCAGCCGCCACTACGATTTCAAGCGTAACAAGTGGATATTCGGCAAGGCGACCGACGAAGAGATGTCCCTGCTGGTGGCGCGCAAGGTGTACTGGCAGGCCCGGTTGGTGAGCGGGACGGTGTGGATCGGCGACCCCACGGAGGCGTTGTACGTGGAGACGTCACCGGCACACATGCTGGAGGTGGCGAGGAAGCTGGCGGGCGAGGGATTGATCAGGCTGGAAGGCGAGCAGGCAACGGCTAATCCGTCACTGATGGCCCAAGCGGAAAAGTTCGAGTCCGATATGCGGCAAGCGTTGGCGGAGTTGGAAAAGAAGCACGCGTTTGAGAGAGGGCAAAAAACAGCGATCGGATAGTCTCAGGCAGACGCAGGTCTTTGGCCCTCGCCGGTACGTTGAAGACTCGTCCCCACGCATTCACTGCCCCAGCGTGCCCTGAAACAGCGCCCACAACTGGTCTCCGATGACGCGATAGACAACGAACGCACTGCCCGCGTCGGAAATCTGGCGGAACAGCAGTTCGCCGCGGCCGTCGCCGTCGGCGTCCACTGCGTCAATCAGTTCCATGCGCGGCAGCACGTCCAGATGCCGCGTGTCGGTCACGTTGGAGAGCGCCTTGTGCAGTTCACCGTATAGATCCTGGCGAGCCACCAGCGTGACGTAATACTGCAGGTCTGTACTCGTGCTGGACCGCTGTGGCATGCGGGCCTTCGCAGCCAGCACAAGCACCGCCTCGTTGCTGTTCGAGAGATCAAATACCCGCAGCTGCACGTCTTCAAAAATAGGTTGCGGCGGCTTGACCACTGGAGCCGGGTTGCCTTGCCGGGAAGAGCGGGGCGCTGCTGACGATGATCCGACGCTTTGGGACTCTAGCTGTTTGACTCGGGCACGGATCTCCTCTGCGGCCAACGCCAGCATCTTTTTGCGGAATTGCTGCTCTTCTTCCGGTTTGAGCGGGTAGGTGTAAGGGCGCGGCTCGGGGCCATCGCCATCTGAGATCGCTGGAATGATCTGTACGGCACCCGATTTGGCAGACGCAGCGGCCGGTGCACGCGAGCCGGCTTTCGCTGGGGTTCCCGCTGGCGCGCCGGGCCGTTCCTGCGATTTGCCAGATGGCTTTCCCCTTCGCAGGACAGGCCGGTCTTTGTCTTCTTCGGCTGCCGGCGGCTCAGCCGGAGCAGAAGAAGCCGCCGGAGCGGGACCAGCGATTGCTGACGGAGCGGAACTGGAAGCAGCCGGGGGGCTGACTTGCGGCGCGGTTTGCGCAGGTGTGGCCGGCGGCGTGGGTTCGGATGGCTTAGGTTTTTCCGAGCTCGAACGCCGCAACACTGGCGGCGCATCTAGGTCCTCGGCAGGTGGTTTCGACGGAGGCGTGTTTTTCTTTGCGGCAGCGGCTGCGATCGCACTTGCCGACTGCCAGGTTCCTTCGCCGATCCAGGTGTTTTTGGCTTGCAGCGCGCCGGTAACCGTAAACAGTCCCTGAGAAACCCCTGTACGCACAGCTTCATACACCGTTTCAGATTCCAGCGCCATCGGCACCGGAGCAGCCTTGTACGCGCTGGCGTCGTAGAACTTGCCATCGTACATGATGGTGATCGGGACGAGGTGACCCTTGCCGTTCGCCGCCAGCTCAAGCAGTCCCAGGGCACGGGGCCCCTTACTCGCCGTTGAGCGACGCGTAAGCTGGGCCGGCAGAATCTGCCCCAGGATCAAAGCCAAGGCGGCCAGGATGACGACGCCGCCTGTAGTGCGGTATAACGGTTGGCGGAACGGAGAAACAGCCATGGATATTAATGATAAAGCCCCGGACTTCACTTTGCCCGATGAGAGCGGGAAGAACGTCTCGCTGAAGGATTTTCGCGGCCAGACGGTCGTGCTGTTCTTTTTTCCTAAAGCCGATACGCCCGGCTGAACCATTGAGGCGTCCGGGTTCCGTGACGCATACAGCAAGCTGCAGAAGGCCGGGGCCGTAATCCTTGGGATCTCGGCCGACCCGCCTCAGACGCAAAAGAAATTCCAGGATAAGTACAGCCTGCCTTATACCTTGCTGGCCGACACCGATAAGAAAGTCTGCGAAGCCTTCGGCGTAATCAAAGAGAAGAACATGTACGGCAAGAGAGTGATGGGAATCGCGCGCACGACCTTTGTGATCGGGCCGGACGGCAAGATTGCCCACATCTTCCACAATGTGAAGGCGGAAGGCCATGCCGAAGAGGTGCTGGCCTATCTCAAGAGCGCGGCATAGGAGGGCGCCGAGGGCGGGCGACGCGCCCGCCCATCCTGGCCAGAGACTTATCCTATTTCGCCCGGCCTGCCGCTGTCGTGGTGAAGGTCAGGGCTGCTTCGGCGGGGACTACTGCCTCTTCCTTCCCAGTTGCCGCCGCCACTCCGGTTCCCGCGCCCGCACCGGCGACTGCACCAATTGCGGCTCCCTTACCACCGCCCGCGAGTCCACCAATCAGCGCCCCGACTGCCGTGCCGCCGCCGATCTTTTCCACGTTGCCCTTCGTTTGGCTCTTGCCTTTGGCGTGATAACCGCTGCTGGAAACCGGGATCATCTTGCCGTTGACATGCACGGAAGTGAGCCGCAGTGTGAGTTGACCCGGAGCATGTAGCCGACCGCTGGATTTGGCATAGGTCACTTTGCCTCTGGCTGGCGCGCCTGCCTTGGCCAGGATCTTACCGTGGACGACCAGGTCGCGGGCCAAAGTCGCGTCGAATGTCTGGCCGGCTTGGGCGGTGCCGGAACTGATCTCTGACCCCGTGCGCACTGTCAGCTTGGTACCGGATGGAATGGTTTGTGCTGCTGCGGCCAAAGCCAGCAGCAGGAGCACCGGAGCGATCTTTAGTGGTTTCCCCAGCGATTTCCCGAGCATAAATCCTCCTTCAAATTTGAATACTGGCATGATTGAGCAATGGCGTGCTATCAAAATAGCAAAAATACGGCCCATGCATAGTGACGGGAGTTCAATGGGTAAACTTGCCCCAGTGGGAAAACTAGGCAAACCATTGCCGCGCGAGTTTTATGCGCGTGATCCGCGAGCTGTAAGCCGCGACCTGCTGGGCAAGGTACTGGTGCGGCGAGAGCGAAGGAAACTCTTGGCGGCACGGATCGTGGAAGTCGAAGCTTACCTCGGTGAAGGCGATCCTGCGGCACATGCGGCCGCCGGATCATTATTGCTTCAACGTGTCCTGCCTTCCCGATGGGGAAGCAGGAGGCGTTCTGTTCCGCGCACTCGAGCCTCTGGTGGGGATCGAGGAAATGGCGCAGGCACGGGGTGTCTCCATCAAGGGCAGGGGCGACCTGCGGAAGCTGACCAGCGGACCGGGGCGTCTGGCCGAGGCTTTCGGCATTGACCGAGCACGCGATAACGGGAAAGACCTGGCCCGCGCCGGTTCCGATCTCTTCATTGCCGACGATGGCTTCCGCCCGGCACGTGTGCGAACGACCGCGCGCGTTGGGATCACCAAAGCGGCAAAGCGCCCGCTGCGCTATGTAGTCGCAGGGAATTGGTTCGTGTCAGGGCCAAAGCCCTGACGCCCTGGACGTGTTGTGACTAGAACTCATCTCATAAACGCTCTGTGCAGGTGTTGGTGGTGAAATGGCGATTTTTCGCCAACAACCCTTTCGCGACGCCGCCAACCTCTCGTCTTTCATTGACTTGCCGCTGCATCCCGCCTAACATGGCCGGACTGTATGATCGGCCAAACCATCTCGCACTACCGCATTGTCAAGAAGTTAGGCGGCGGGGGGATGGGTGTCGTCTACAAGGCCGAGGACGTGAAACTGCACCGCTTCGTGGCCCTGAAGTTCCTGCCCCATGAGGTCGCCAGAGATCCCCAGTCGCTCGCCCGTTTCCAGCGCGAAGCGCAGGCCGCCTCGGCGCTGAATCACCCCAATATCTGTACGATTTACGAAATCAGCGAGCAGGACGGCCAGCCTTTCATCGTCATGGAGTTTCTGGACGGCGCAACGCTGAAGCACCTGATTGGCAACCGCCCGGTGGAGACCGAGAAGCTGTTTTCCCTGGCCATCGAGATAGCGGATGCGCTTGACGCCGCTCACTCGGAAGGCATCGTCCATCGCGATATCAAGCCGGCGAACGTCTTCGTGACCAAGCGCGGCCACGCCAAGATTCTCGACTTCGGTCTCGCGAAGATGACGGTTACCGGAGCCAGACCAGCGAGTGACGCTACGGAGACCGGTACGGGTGATCCGCACCTGACGAGTCCAGGCGCCGCACTCGGCACGGTGGCGTACATGTCGCCGGAACAGGTACGGGCCAAGGAACTGGACGCACGCACGGACCTGTTCTCCTTTGGAGCGGTGCTGTACGAGATGGCGACGGGCCAGTTGCCGTTCAGAGGCGATAGTTCGGGTGTCATCTTCGAAGCCATTCTGAATCGGGTCCCAGTGGCTCCACTACGGTTCAACCCTGACCTTCCCGCCGAGCTAGAACGAATTATCAACCGTGCGCTGGAGAAAGACCGCGACTTGCGCTATCAGAGTGCCAAGGATATGCGAGCTGAGCTACAGCGACTGAAGCGCGACACCGAAACGAGCCGCGTAGGAGTCGCCAGTTCCGGGTCCATGCCAGTAACACGGGAAAGCGGCTCTCAAGCAGCAATCCCACAGCCCGCGCCAGCATCCGGTTCCGCACCCAGCGTGGCCGCGTCGCCATCATCGGGCGCAGTGAAGTTCCCCGAAGTTCCTGTTGTTGGTGGCGGGAAACCTTGGAAGATTCTGGTTCCCGCTGCCCTGGTCATCGTCGTTTCCCTGATCGCCGGCGCCCTCTACTTCCGCTCACGTTCCGCCACTACGCTGACCGAGAAGGACACCATCGTGCTCGCCGACTTCGTCAACAACACCGGCGATCCGGTATTCGACGAGACACTCAAGCAGGCGCTCGCCGTGCAACTGGAGCAGTCGCCCTACCTGAACATTCTCTCCGAGCGTAAGGTTGCCAGCACACTCCGCCTGATGGGCCGCTCCCCCGACCAGCCGCTGCGGGGAGACGCAGCGCGGGATTTGTGCCAGCGGGAGGGCAGCAAGGCACTGTTAGCCGGCTCGATTTCCAGCCTCGGCAACCAATATGTGATTGGACTGAACGCGATCAACTGCGTCACCGGTGATTCGATCGCCAAAGAACAGGCACAGGCCGCGGGCAAAGAGGATGTGCTCAAGGCGCTGAACGGGACGGCAGTCGATATGCGCGGCAAGCTTGGAGAATCGCTCAGCTCGGTGCAGAAGTTTGCCACACCGGTGGAAGAGGCTACCACCTCCTCGCTGGAGGCGCTGAAAGCTTACAGCCTAGGACTAAAGACCTTATCGGCAAAAGGCGATACCGCCGCTCTCCCGCTATTCAAGCGGGCGGTGGAAGTCGACCCAAAGTTCGCCATGGCCTACGGCCACATGAGTGCTTCGTACTCGAATCTCGGCGAAGCGGGACTTGCGGGCGAGAACGCACGCAAAGCTTACGAGTTGCGCGATAAGGTGAGCGAACGGGAGCGACTCTACATAGATTCGCACTATTTCATGACTGCGACAGGTGAGCTGGAGAAAGCTGCGCAAGTTTTCGAGCTATCGAAGCAGACTTATCCATCCGACCGACTCCCCTACACCAACCTAGGATTTATCTACAGCTTGATTGGGAAGTACGACAAAGGATTGGAGGAGGCACGCGAGGCGCTGCGCCTGGAGCCGAACTCTGCGACGAACTACGGCAACCTCGGCCAAGACTACCTTACGCTCAATCGGCTGGACGAGGCGGAGGCAGTTTTCAAGCAAGCAGAGGAGCGCAAGCTGGAGAGCGAAGCGTTGCTGGCCTACCGGTACCAGTTGGCTTTCGTTAAGGGCGACGGGACAGAGATGGCGCGGCTGGTAACAACGGCTTCCGGAAAGCCGGGCACCGAGGACTTGCTGCTGGCCGCGCAAGCAGACACTGAGACTTGGTACGGGCGGGTGAACAAGGGGCGCGAGCTGACGCGATGGGCCGTCGAATCGGCTGTACGCAACGATGCCAAGGAGACGGCAGCGGTCTACCAGGCCGAGGCTGCACTGCGCGAGGCAGAATTGGGCAATCGTATCGAGGCACGAACTGCGGTTGCTGCGGCACTGAAGCTGGCTGTGAACCGGAATGTTCAGGCCATGTCGGCGTTGGCAATGGCGCGGGCCGGAGATACGGCTGCAGCGGACAAGCTGGCTTCAGAACTTAATAAGAATTACCCGCTGGACACCCTCGTGCAGGGCTACTGGTTGCCGAGCCTCCGAGCAGCCATCGAGCTGGAGCGCAAGAATCCAAACAAGGCCGTGGAACTGCTGCAAGCAGCCGCTCCCTATGAACTGGGTCAGCCGACTGGCTGGGAGGGTTTCCTCTGCCCGGTCTATGTGCGTGGCCAGGCTCAGTTGATGCTGCACAATGGCAGCGCGGCGGCCGTCGAGTTCCAGAAGTTTCTCGACCATCGTGGGGTAGTCGTGAACTTTCCGCTGGCCGCGCTCGCCCGCCTCGGCCTCGCCCGCGCCTACGCCCTCCAGGGCGACAGCACAAAGGCCCGCGCCGCCTACCTGGACTTCCTCAATCTTTGGAAAGACGCAGACCCCGGCATTCCCATCCTGAATCAGGCCAAGGCAGAGTACGCGAAACCGCAGTGATCCGAAGCAACGATCCGCGAGAATCGGCTCAACTTGAGGGGGAAGGCAGATACTTGATGTAAACAGGCGTTTACACCACCTATTCTTTGGACGCACCCTGCCGGGCCAAGACTATTTTCTCTTTCGTGCCCTTGGCGGTTTATGGAGTTATTCGGCATCAGGCTGATTTAGGCGCGTCATGGGACTTTCAGCACGATGTTATCGATCAGGCGGGTGGTACCGACAAATGCTGCCACTGCCACCAGCGCCGTGCGCGAAACATCTTGCATCGGGTCCAGCGTCTCAGGATCCACGACTTCGAAATAGTCCATCCGCACGGACGGCTCCTGGGCAAAAACCTGCTTCCCCTTTGCGATTAGCTTCTCAGCTATGCGTTCGCCATGGTCGAAGAGAGCGTGCACCTCCATCAGAGAACGAAACAGCACAAGCGCGGACCGCCGCTGTTGTGGGTCGAGATAGGCATTGCGCGAGCTCATGGCCAGCCCGTCCGGCTCGCGCACGATGGGACAGACGACGATCTCAATCGGAAAGTTGAGGTCGCGCACCATGCGGCGGATGATCGCCGCCTGAGCCGCGTCCTTCTGCCCGAAGAAAGCGACATCAGGCTCCACTAGGTGGAAGAGTTTTGAGACCACAGTGGTCACTCCACGGAAGTGGCCGGGGCGGGACTTGCCGCAAAGTTTTTCGCTCAGGCTCTCAACCGTGACATGAGTAACCGCGCCTGCCGGATACATTTCTTCCACCGAAGGCGCAAACAAAAAATCCACGCCTTCTTTCTCGAGCAACTTGCAATCGCGTTCGAAGTTGCGCGGATACTTGGTGAAATCCTCATTGGGACCAAACTGAGTGGGATTCACGAAGATGGAAACCGCGACCACATCGCTTTGCGCCCGGGCCGCACGCACTAGCGAGAGATGCCCTTCGTGCAAGGCACCCATCGTAGGGACGAAACCCAGCCGCTTGCCGTGACGCTTTGCCACGCGACAAGCCGAGCCCATCTCCTCCACCGTCTTGCAGATTTTCATGGATCGGGGACTCTTCAGGCAAATGGTATGACTCGCCATCCGAGGGATACTGGCGCGAAACCACGTCTGCACGGAACGTCTGCACGGCATGGGTGATCAGGGCTGCTGCATCGCCGTATCGCCGCACGAATTTGGCCGGCGGGCCGAAGGTCAGGTTCAGGATGTCGTGGAACACGAGCACCTGTCCATCGCAGTCCGGTCCAGCGCCGATGCCAATCGTCGGCGTCTCGACCTCAGCGGTGATCATGGCCGCCACTTCCCGCGGGATGCCTTCGAGATAAACGCAGGCCACGCCCGCCCGGTCGAGCGCCACCGCGTCGCGCATGAGCTGCTCGATGGCTGCGAGCGACTTTCCCTGTACTTTGTAGCCACCCATCACATTGACCGACTGCGGCGTCAGCCCGATATGGCCAGCGACGGGAATTTCGGCGTCGATGATGCGGCGGATCAGATCCGCGCGCTTCTCGCCGCCTTCAATCTTCACCGCTTCAGCACCGCCTTCTTTCATGAAGCGCGCGGCATTGCGCACTGCTTCGTCTGAGCCCACGTGATAGGAGCCATATGGCATGTCCGCCACGAGAAGCGCATTTTTCACGCCGCGCCTGACCGCGTGCGTGTGGTGCAACATTTCCTCGATTGTGACCGAGAGCGTGTTCTCATAGCCGAGCATGGTCTGGGCGAGCGAGTCGCCAACCAGCACGATGTCAATCGCAGCTTCGTCGACCAGGCGTGCGCTGGCGTAGTCGTACGCCGTCAGGCAGGTGATGGGTTCGTGTTGAACTTTCTTTTCTCGAAGAGAAGCAACAGTAATTTTTTGGCGAGGTTCGCCAATCGGGGTAAGACTCACGATATCCTCCAGTGCCCCTCCGCCTCGGCGGATAGAGCCTGCACGCATCTTCCTCGTCCACATCTTGGATGATGCTGGGAGTATTGTAGACGCAAAACCGCTGTTCGTCGATGGTCGTTCGTCGTCCGCTTGGGGGACCAGAATGCGGGAGTCTTCGAATGTAAGATATCTCGCAAGGCATCTTACTATATGGTAAGATAACCCAATGTCAACCTATCGCACTGTAGTCAGTTCCAAGGGACAGGTAGTGATCCCAGCCGAGCTGCGTGCGCATCTCGGGCTGGAAAAGGGGACTCCCGCAACTTGGACCGAGGAACAGGGAAGGCTTGTGCTGACACCGATCACGGAGCGACTCCTGGACGAGATCCAGGGATTTCTCAAGCCAGGCTCCGGCGAACCGTCCATGTCTGACGAACTGTTCGTGGCGCGACAACGCGAGCGCGAACGAGAGAAGAAGTGACTCCTGAGATTTCTCGTAGCAGTGTGCGACGATTCGTGCTCGACGCTAGCGCGCTGATCGGGTTCCTTGAAGACCGCAGCGGTGCTACAAAAGTTCGTCGCCTAATGGAGGAAGCCTTCCGTCGTGATGTGCCGCTCCTGATTTCGGCGGTAAATTGGGGAGAAGTTTTCTACATAGCGTGGAGACGGCACGGTGAGGCAAGGGCCCGCGAAGCGGAAGCGAAACTCGCGCAGCTGCCGGTCGCTGTGATCACTGTAGACCGAGAGCGCGCCACGCACGCCGCCGCCCTCAAGCAGAAACACGCCCTGGGCTACGCCGACGCCTTTGCCGCCGAACTCGCCATGGAACGCGGAGCCTGGCTGGTGACCGCTGATCCAGAATTCTCAAAAGTTGGGAAAGCGCTCTCCGTATATTCCCTCCCGCGGCATGAGAAGTAGGTTCGGGCGGGGTTTGGCCTTAACAAGTTCAGATGGCTAACCACGCGGGCCTCGCCGGGCCTTCCAATCGCGAAAAAGCCCTACGCGCTGGCTGCTTCCTGGCTCCCCAGCGGCAGGAAGTATTGTGTGCCCTTGATCGGCGCCGACACCTTCCGCAGCAGCTCCTGCAGATCTTCGTTGCGCTCCACGAAGTCGATTTCCGAGGTGTTCACGATCAACAGGTCTGAGGAAGTGTAGTGAAAGAAAAAATGCTCGTAGGCCTTGATCACTTCCTCCAGATAATCCTCGTTGATCGCCTTCTCTCCGGGCGCGTTCTTTTTCTTCAGGCGCTTTTTCAGGACCTCGGAGGTGGCCTGCAGATAGATCACCAGGTCGGGTGTGGGGAGCTGTTCGCGAAAGTAGTTGTAGTAGCGATTGTAGGTGTTCAGTTCCTGGTCAGTCAGGTTCAGGCAGGCGAAGAGCTTGTCCTTTTCGAAGATGAAGTCGCTCACCACCATCTTTTGTGAGCGCGGGCCCAGGTCCAGCGCCCGGAGCTGCTCGAAGCGCCGGATCAGGAAGGCAAACTGCGCCTGGAACCCGGCCCCGGCCCCGCCTTCGTAGAACGCGCGCAGGAAGGGGTTGTCCTCTGTTTCCATCACGCGCTGCGCGTTCAAACGCTCGGCCAGAATCTGCGCCAGGGTGCTTTTGCCGACTCGTATGGGACCTTCCACTGCAATGTAGCGGGGCAGCTCAAAGAGATTGGCCATGGGTGAGCGGAAATAGCGCTTCGCATGGCAGCATATCTCGGGAAGGGCTGGGAGGCAATTGCGGGAAGAGTTAACAGGGATTGTCGATTTTCAATCGCCGAGTGCCGATTGCATCCAGCATGCGGGAAAATGGGCAATTGGAAATTGGCGATTGGCCATTACAATCTTCCCCATGCTGGGTGCTGTGCTCACGACTGCTGCCGCGGTGGCCGCCGCTTCTGCCGCAGGCTATCAGTCCATGGGGCCGACCGGGCAGTGGTATGGCCGCACCTTCACCGGCCGGGGATCGAAGCAACTGGCACTCACCTATGACGATGGCCCCAACGATCCTTACAGCCTGCGCCTATTGGAAGTCCTTGGCAAGCACAGCGTCCGGGCTACATTTTTTCTGATCGGCCGCTACGTACGGCAGCGGCCGGATATTGCTCGAGAACTAATGAAGGCTGGACATGTCATCGGGAACCATACTTTTACCCATCCCCTGCTCATCTTCAAAACCGGGCCGCAGATAAGAGCAGAGGTGAAGGATTGCCAACGCGCTCTGAGCGACGCCGTGGGAGCGCACTCCAACCTGTTTCGTCCTCCATTTGGCGGAAGGCGTCCGGCGGTGTTGCGTATCGTCCGGCAGATGGGACTTGAGCCCGTGATGTGGAACGTAACCGGTTATGACTGGAATGCACCCTCGGCAGAGCACATTGAGCGCAAAGTGACGGGCAGAGTCCGTGGAGGCGATGTGATCCTGCTGCATGACGGGGGCCACCTGGCCTTCGGCACTGACCGCGCGTACACGGTTATTGCTACGGATCGGCTGATTTCGCGCTACAAGCAGGAAGGTTACGAGTTCGTGACCATTCCGGAGATGATGGGGAAGGCGGTCCTCAGTCGTCAGTCGTCAGCGGTCAGCTAAAACCGGCAATGCTTGTGCGGCCTGCGAGGCTGCAGATGGAGTTGTTCCAAGCCGCGCTGCGCACCGCCCAACCGCATCCGAGACCGGGTCCCACACAAACGTGCTCACGCTACAGCCAGCGCGAATGCCTGCTTCGCCGCCACGATCGTCCGCTGAATGTCTTCTTTTGTGTGCGCGGCGCTCACGAACGCAGCTTCGAACTGCGACGGCGGCAGATAGACTCCATTATCCAGCATGGCGCGGAAGAAGCGGCCGAACGCTTCGGTGTCACATTTCGAGGCCGAGTTCCAGTCCGTCACCGGGCCCGGAGTGAAGAACCAGGTAAACATCGAGCCCACGCGGTTGTAGCAGATAGGCACACCCGCATCTTTTGCAGCGGCCGCAACTCCTGCCGCCAGTTCCCCGCTCAGCTTGTCCAGGCGGGGATAGATATCCTTCTTGTGCTCGCGCAGGTAACGCAGTGTGGCCAGCCCCGCCGCCATGGCCAGCGGATTTCCCGAAAGCGTCCCGGCCTGATACATGGGGCCGAGCGGCGCCACCAGATCCATGATCTCCGACGGTCCGCCATAAGCGCCCACAGGCAGGCCACCGCCGATAATCTTCCCCAGCGTGGTCAAGTCGGGAAGAATCCCGTACAGCTCCTGCGCACCGCCGAAGGCCAGCCGGAACCCGGTCATGACCTCGTCGAAGATAAGCAGCGTGTCATAGCGATGGGTAATCTCCCGCAACGCATCCAGATATCCCCGCGCTGGCGGCACGCAACCCATGTTACCTACTACCGGCTCCACGATGACACAGGCGATCTGGGTCTTAAACTTGCTGAACGCCTGCTCGAGCGCGTCGAAGTCATTGAATGGCAGGGCCAGGGTAAACTGCGTGAATTCTTCCGGCACACCGGCCGACCCTGGAATTCCCAGCGTGGCCACGCCCGAGCCCGCCTTCACCAGCAGCGCATCCGCGTGTCCGTGGTAGCAGCCCTCAAATTTCACGATGTACTTGCGCTTGGTGTAGGCGCGCGCCATGCGGATCGCCGACATCGTGGCTTCCGTTCCCGAACTGACGAAGCGAATTTTCTCCACGTGAGGGAATGCCGAAATGACGACCTCCGCCAGGTCGGCTTCGCCGGGAGTTGACGCTCCGAAGCTGGTGCCGTTCCGCGCCGCGGCAGTTACCGCCTCGATCACGCCGGGCGCGGCGTGGCCCAGGATCAGGGGTCCCCAGGAGCCAATGTAGTCAATGTACTGGTTGCCGTCCGCATCCCAGAGGCGGGAGCCCTGGCCACGAACGATGAATGGCGGGTCGCCACCCACGGCCCGAAAGGCGCGTACCGGCGAGTTCACGCCTCCGGGAATCATCTGTTCGGCGCGTTTTTGCAGCCTACGCGAGACTTCCACTTTGCGGGCCATGGCTCTCCCTCGGCGGGAAGTGATAAATATAGCAGCGGAAGGTCAAGAGCGGCCCCAAACCTCCTGCTCACACGGACAACGGAATTCACCGGAAATTTACAATCTCGCAACAATCCTGAAACACACGGCTGGTACTCTCGCTGCAGTCACACGCCCTCCTAACCGGGAGGGTTCAGGACAGCTTCGGGGGCTCCGAGCTGTCCCTCTTTTTTGGCGGCCTCCGCACATCAACAATCCCGGCTACAACCGTGACCGGGGACCGGTGCTGGTACCGGGCTTCCGCTTCCACTTGCAGTTCTAATGCCGCGCGCCCTCAGGTAATCTACAATTGTTTCCGCTAGGTTTGACCTCGTGGCGAGTGAACTCCCAATCGCGACCTTCCGGACCTTCAACGCCCACTCCATGGTGGGCGCGTTGCGATGCGTGCTGGTTTGTTCGCCACGCACGGCTGGCTGGAACCAGTCGGAGCGCGCCGCTCGTTGGCACGAGCTTGGATTCCTGCATCCCCCCGATTTCCAGAAAGCGCAAGCAGAGCACGACCGTCTTTGCCACGAACTGGAAGCCGCGGGTGCCGAAGTCGTAGAGGCGCCTCCAGCTTTGGATCTCTCGCTCGACGCTGTATATGCGCACGACGCTTTGTTGCCGACCGATTTTGGGCTAATCGTCATGCGCCCCGGGAAGCCGAACCGTGTGTCCGAAGGCAGATATCAGGCCTCTCTCTGTTTGCGGCTCGGAGTCCTTGACCCCTCGGCTCCTGCCCTGTGGCCAGGTGCGCAGGGGGCACATGTACTACCCCGGCCTGACCGAGTGGCTCTGTTTGCTCAACGTCTGGGAATTCCGATGGTGCTGGCCAAAATCGTGCCTCCCGGCACGACAGAGGCTGGAGATGTGGTTTGGCTCGACGTGAAGACCTTGCTCATCGGCCATGGCTATCGGACCAACGCCGCCGGGATCGCCCAGATCCGCGGACTACTTGCCCCGAGAGGCGTAGAAGTGATTGTGGCGCCACTCCCTTACGGCGCGGGGCCTTCGGCCTGCCTGCACCTGATGTCGCTGATCAGCCTCCTGGATGAACAAACCGCGCTGGTAGATTTGCCCTGCCTTGCGGTGGAAACCGTAGAACTGCTGCGCGCCCGCGGCTACAGGTTTATTGAAATCGAGTCCTCCGAGCGCGAAACGCTCGCCTGCAATGTTCTTTCTTTGGGGCGCAAGCGTCTGCTGGCTCTGGAAGAAAACCAAAAGACCAACCAGAAACTCCGCCAGGCGGGATTTGACGTGCGAACCTTCCCTGGGTCCGAGCTGTGTATCAACGGCAGCGGCGGCCCGACGTGCCTGACGCGGCCGCTACTGCGAGGGTAAACCTCCAAGGGTCACGTGGGGACAGCCGCCCCCGGCTGTCCAGCCGAGCGAAGCTCGGCTAGGGCTGCAAAGCGACGTGCGAGTGCCCTCCGAGTGCGGGCGCTGCGGTGCTCCGCACCGCCCGACCGGGTCACAGACCCGGTCCCACACGAGAATTCCAGAGCTGGGCAACCCTGTTAGAATCAAAGAGCATGGTTCTTCCCTTCGTCCGTGATCTTTTCGCGGACGTGGAAAAGTTGCCCGCCTTCTCGCGTGTAGCCTCCCATCTCAAAGAGGGCACGGGGCGGGTTAGTGTCTCCGGACTCGTACCCACGGCCAAAGCTCTGTTGCTGGTTTTGCTGCAAAGGGTTACCGGGCGGCCATTCATCGTCGTGGTAGCTGACAATCGGGCCACCGAAGAATTTCTCCCAGTGCTGCAGGCCTTCTGCGAGCTCAGCGGCGGCGCTGACCCGGACTCCGTGGTCGCCCTTCCGACCCGCGACGTCTTGCCATTCCAGAATCTGTCTCCTCACCCGGAGATTCAGGAGGAACGGGCGGTTGCGCTTTGGAAGATTGCGACTGGAGCCGTGTCCATCGTAGTTTCGCCGATCGCCGCCACTGCTCTTCGCCTGCGTTCCGCCGAGTACTACGCGGACCTCGCCCGGTTCGTTCGGCGTGGCGAGACCATAGACACCGAGCCGTTGTTGCGTCACCTCAATACTGTGGGTTACAGCTCAACCGATGTGGTGGAAATGCCCGGAGAGTACGCGCTGCGCGGCGGCATCCTCGACGTGTATTCGCCCGAAGCCGACCGCCCGGTACGCATCGAGTTCTTCGGCGACGAGGTCGAGTCCATTCGCAAGTTCGATCCCGCGACCCAACGCTCGTCGAATCCCGTGGACGAAGCTCTGCTGCTGCCCCTCACGGAGACTCCGGTCAGCGAAGAGCTTCTAGGCGCAATTCACACTCGCCTATCGGGAAAACGCATCACCGGCACGGAAAAAGTTGTTGAACAAGCCGTGCGCTCTGGAGGCGTGACCGTCTTTCCCGGTTGGGAGTTCTACGCGCCCGTCGCCGGCGCTGATCGCAGCCTGTTTGATTTGCTGCCACACGCCATCGTGCTGGCCGACGAACGGGACAGCCTCAAGCATGAGTTTGACCACGTGTGGTCCCGAATCGAAGAGGCCCACGAGCGCAGCGGCATCGGCAAGCTGGTACGGCCCGCTGACTTGTATCTTTCGCCGGACAATTGGTGGCAAACATTAGCCAGTTTGCCCGGCGCCGACGTCGAGCATCTGGAGATTGCGCGCGCAGAAAAAGCCGGATCTGTCACATTTCTTTCTCAGCCCACTCCGCGCTTCCATGGCTCAGTTCCGGCAATGCTGGAAGAAGTGCAGAAGCAAATTGCGGACAGCAAGCGAGTATTGATCGCGGCGCCGAACACCGGTGAGGTTGAGCGCCTGGCGGATATTTTCAGCGAGTACAGTCTTTCCTTCCGCCTGGGCAGCCGCACCCGTGGCGGGGAAAGTTACGCCGACGAAACCTCTTATTTCGCTGGCGAAGTGCTCACCACCACTTTGGCGAAGGCTTACGTCCCCGACGGCGTCATTTTGCCGGAAGCCAACCTCGCCATTTTCGGCGCCCGCGATCTGTTCGACGAGTCAGAATCCGTTGCCTCCCGCCCGCAGCGGCAGAAATCCAAGGTCTCCGCGTTTCTCTCCGATTTCCGCGACCTGCAGGTCGGCGATTATGTCGTCCACGTTGAACACGGAATCGGCCAGTACCAGGGATTGAAGGAGATCAATCAGGGCGATAGCAACGCAGAGTTCATGCTGCTCGAATACGCCGAGGGTGCGCGGCTCTACGTGCCGCTGACCCGCCTCGACCTGGTGCAGAAGTATCGTTCTTCGGAAGGCGCCAAGCCCCCGCTAAGTCACTTGGGCACGGCGGCCTGGGCCAAAACCAAGGCCCGCGTGCGCAAGGCCATGAAAGACATGGCCGACGAACTTCTCAAACTCTACGCCGAGCGCAAGCTGGCCGAAGGCCACGCATTCTCCCCGGACAGTGAATGGATGCGCGAGTTCGAAGACACCTTCGAGTACAGCGAGACCCAGGACCAGGAACTCGCCATCACCGACGTGAAGCGCGACATGGAGTCGTCGCAGCCCATGGATCGCCTGCTCTGCGGCGACGTGGGCTACGGCAAGACGGAAATCGCCATGCGCGCCGCCTTCAAAGTCATCAGCGACAATAAGCAGGCTGCTGTGCTCGCGCCCACCACCGTTCTCGCCTTCCAGCACTACGAAACCTTCAAGCAGCGCTTCGCTGCGTTTCCTGTCAACATCGAGATGATCAGCCGCTTCCGGACCACCAAGCAGCAGAAAGAAATTCTTCAGAAAGTGGAAGCCGGCAAAGTGGACATCCTGATCGGCACGCACCGCCTGCTTTCGAAAGACGTGAGGTTCTCTGATCTCGGCTTGCTGGTGGTTGACGAAGAGCAGCGCTTCGGGGTGCGCCACAAGGAACGGCTGAAGCAGATGCGCAAGCAGGTGGACGTGCTGACCATGTCAGCCACGCCCATACCGCGCACGCTGCACATGTCCTTGGTCGGACTGCGCGATATGAGCGTGATCGAGACGCCTCCCAAAGACCGCATCGCCATTCAAACCGTGGTGGCAAGCTGGGACGA
>WNFB01001688.1_pt1 | contig 19012 bp, 20 predicted proteins | sample 5400501 | NCBI WGS metagenome assembly WNFB01 (sample SAMN13153341, study PRJNA577476) | soil metagenome | isolation source: 200 cm saprolite under Douglas fir tree site 2 hole 1 | place: USA:California | collected 2015-04-18 | reverse complement strand
CTATCTCGACTTCGATGCCTGTTTCTTCCCGGACCTCTCGCCGAGCCGTGTCCTCCATGGACTCACCGGGATTCGGTGTGCCCTTGGGCAAGCCGTAAATGCCTGGGTCCTTGCGCCCCACCACAATCACCTCGACGCTCCCCTCACCGCCACGGCGGTAAACCACCCCTCCGAACGACTCAGCCCGCTCCGTCCGCATGGCTCAGCTCAGTTGTTGGAGGCCGAACCCTGTTCTTCTTCCAGGTAGTCATCGCTGTAGAAGCCGAGCTCTGTCCCACGGTAAACAGTGACCAGGAAATCCTCTCGCGGCACCTCCGCCGAGAGCACCAGATCGTTGTCGATCTCCTCGATCATCTTCAGGATCTCCTGCTCCTCGCGCTCAACCTCCAGGATGAGAGTGCCATACACCGTGGCGGCGGTGAAGTGCAGGTCGATGCGGCCCAGGCGCCGGCCGCCATCCATGAGGCTGTAGCCTTCAGAATTCTGGGTGCGGAACAGCCGGTCGAACCTCATCTCCGCCATGGGGGGAATACCTCCTCAGCGTACCTGTGCGCTTAGGCTCGATCTTACCCCCTCCAGATGGCAGCAGTCGTTGATGGCCATGATCAGCGGCACCTCGTAATCGTCCACAATCGACAAGGCGCAGTTCTCGGCTTCGACGCTCCAGATGCGGTCTGCGCCCAGCTCCAAGAAGTGCGCTAGCAGCAGCCGCAGCACCGTCCCGTGGGTCACCACCAGGATGTCGCCCTGAGCATGCTCCTGCCGCGCGGCGGCCAGAAACGTGACCGCGCGCTGCCTCACCTCCAGCAGCGACTCGCCACCCGGCATGCGTACACTCGCCGGGCTCGTCAGCCACCTTTCCGCCAGCTCTGGCCAGCGATCCGCAACCTGGTCCTTCGTCAGCCCCGACCAATCACCATGATCGATCTCGATCAATCCCCTCTCCCGCTGCAGCGGGAGAGGGCTAGGGTGAGGGAGCCTCGATACCACGAGCTCAGCCGTGCGAACTGCTCGGCGGAGGGGGCTCGAATATACCGCCACCAATGGCCGCGACGCTAATCGCGAACCCAGCGCCAGCGCCTGTTGCTCGCCCAGCGGCGAGAGATCGCTCTCCAGCCGCCCCTGGTATATGCCCGCCTCGTTCCAGGCACTCTCGGCGTGCCGCGCGAACAGGAACGTGCGCTTTATAGCGAAACCAGCTGAGTCTTGCCCACCCCCGGGATGCCCCGCACCCGATCGAGCACCTCTTCGCGGATTGGGTCGTCCACGATCAGGATCATGATCGAGTCGTCGCCGCGCGCGGTCAGCCGGCCTACTTGCATGCCGGAGATGTTCACGTCCGAGTCGCCCAGCAGGGTACCGACCTTGCCTACCATGCCGGGCTGATCGCGGTGGCGGGCCAGGAGCCAGTTGCCATTGGCCGGCAGGTCCACACGGTAGCGGTTCAGTTGCACGATGCGCGGCTCGCCGTACTCCACCGTGCCCGCCACCACCGTCTCGCCGACCTCGAGCGTCAGCAGGCTCTCATAGGTCGGGATGTCGTACACCTTCTTCTCGGTCACCGTCAGGCCCCGTGCCTTGGCCAGCACCCCGGCGTTCACCAGGTTGACTTTTTGGTCCGACGTGGACTCCAGGATCCCCTTGAGCACGGCGGTCACCACCGGGCCAGCCGGGTGGTTGGCCACCTCGCCTCCCAAGGTCAGTTCGATAGGCCCGATCTGGCCTTCTGCGAGCTGCGTGTACAGCCGGCCCAGCTTCTCGCCCAGCAGCAGGAACGGCCGCAGGAACTCGAGGTCCTCAGGCAGCACGCCGGGCGCGTTGACCGCGAAGCGCGGCTGCTTGCCCTCGGCGACCTCCTCGATCTGGCGCGCCACGTCCACGGCCACCGCGATCTGCGCCTCCTCGGTGGAGGCGCCCAGGTGCGGCGTCACGATGATCTTGCCATCGCTCTTGACCAGGACGTTATCGGTGGCCGGTTCCTTGGTGAACACGTCGATGGCGGCGCCGCCGATACGGCCATCCGCCACGGCTTTGGCCAGCGCTTGCTCGTTGATGATGCCGCCGCGGGCGCAGTTGATCACGCGCAGAGAGGGCTTGGCCAGAGCCAGCTCCTTCTCGCCGATCAGGTTCGTGGTGGCCGCTGTCAGGGGCGTATGGACGGTGATGAAGTCCGCCCGCCGCATCACGTCCGGCACCGACATCAGCTCGACGCCGGCGGCGCGTGCCTGCTCGGGCGAGATGTAGGGGTCGTAGCCGATCAATTCCATCTCGAAGCCGCGGGCCCGCTTGGCCACCTCCAAGCCGATCTTCCCCAGGCCAATGATGCCCAGGGTGCGGCCTCGCACCTCTGAGCCGACGAAGCGCGACCGCTGCCACTCGCCGTTCTTCAGTGAGGCGTAAGCCTGCGGGATGTTGCGGGCCAGCGCCAACAGCATGGCCAGCGTGTGCTCGGTGGCCGCAACGGTATTGCCGGTCGGGGAATTGACCACCAGCACGCCATGGCGCGTCGCCGCCTCGACGTCAATGTTGTCCACGCCCACGCCGGCCCGGCCTACCACCTGCAGCCGCTCACCCGCTTCGATGACCTCGGCCGTGACACGCGTCTCGCTGCGGACCACCAGCGCCTCGTAGCCGGCTATGGCGCTCAGCAGCTCCGGACCGGCCAAGCCCAAGCGCACGTCCACCTCAGCAAAGCGCCGCAGCTCGTCCAGGCCTTCCTCGGCTACGGGGTCAGTAACAAGGACGCGCATGGCTGCTAAACGAACTCAACGTGCAGGATCTCGAGCGCCGCTTCGAGATCAGTATCGTTCGGCTGAAGGCGAATACCATCCAATTCGCCGATTACTGCAGGCGCGCCCTCAAAGATGGCCCAATTGTGAATTTCGTCACCTAAGCGCGAGAGGTAATGAATACCCGCGGGGTGGCTGCCGTCCTCGGTTACCGACTCGAACACAACTCGTGAGACCTCCTGCGTGAATGATCGGGGCGCTGAAAGCCGAATCGTCGCAGCATCAAGTTCGGCTAGACGATAGTGCACAAGCCGCGGAGCCAATAGATCTCGGAGATGGGCTAACGAGGTGCTGTGACCCACGTCCACGAAGTTGCCGCGATCGATCAGTGCCTGGCCCATCATTCTCTGCTCCAGCCAGGTGCTCGGTAGACATCCGGGCCCCCAGGCCTCCGGCGACCCTTCGATGCCATTCAGATCGGCGGCCGCCCTCGGATCAGGTCGGAAGCGGGCCAGAGCTTCCAGAAAAGCTCCGCGACGCTGGGAGGACACGTACAACACGCGGAACGTACCTTCCGGGTCATCCCACCTATGGCCGAACGTGTTATCAGAGGCTGCGGAGGACCAATCCCGCCAAAGCCATGGATCGGGGCGCCGACCAATGCGATACACGCGCCCTGGCGCGGGAACGATATGGAAGGGGATCCCTAACCTTCCGCCACAAAAGATCTCGCGGCGCTCAGGACTTCAGACCCAACTTCATCCAGTTCACCGTCTCGGAGCATACGCGCCGGAGAGCGGTCGTCCAGCTCGGGGTTTAGCCCCTGAAACCAAGCACGCGCGACTCCCGCATCGTCGGACTGGGCAATGATGAGCGCGATCCGCAGCGCCATCCGGAGTTTGGCCGGGATATGCGGTCTCGGCGCTCGTTCAGAGGCTACCCATTCACGGACTGCTCTGGCCTCGGTTACACCAGCAATGTATGCCACTAATCTGGCTCCGAGCAGCTGTTCGAGCTCTCGCACTATTTCCGGAAAGGGCAGCTGGGTGGCGTGCTTATACGCCTCAAGGTCGGCCCGACTACGCGCGGGAGGTCTCATCGCAACAGCCATTTCACACCTCCCCTACGAATTATGTTCGGTCCGCACCTACTATATACCACGTAGATTGCTATATCAAGGCTCGTAGAAGACCCCGCTAAATACCGTCGAAATCCCACGCGGCGGCTAGGCCGCGGCGCTCGCGGGCACTTTGTGGCCCAGCTCCACCAGCACTTCCCGCAGGTAGCTCAGGCACTCGGCCAGGTGCTCCTTGGTCACGTAACCCATGTGGCCGATGCGAATGATCTTGTCCAGCAGATGCTCCTGCCCGATGGCGATCACCACGTCGTACTTGTCCTCCAGCGGGTACTGGATCTGCTTGCTGCTCAGCCCCTCGGGCACGTACGCCGAGGTAATGGCTGGTGAGGCGTATGTGGGATCGGCGAACAGGTTCAGGCCGAGCTCCTGCAGGCTCTGGCGCACGTAGGCCGCTAGTTCCTGGTGACGCCGGAAGACGTTCGGCAGGCCCTCCTGCTCGATCAGCTTCAGCGACTTGCGCAGCCCGAAGTAGAGGCTCACCGGCGGCGTGTAGGGGTTCTCGCCCTTGCGCTGGTAATTGATGGCGTTCGTCCAGTCCCAGTAGAAGCGCGGCATCTGCGCCGTCTTGTGGACCTCCCAGGCCCGCGGGCTGACCGACATGAGGCCCAGACCCGGCGGCAGCATCAGCGCCTTCTGCGATCCGGTGCAGACCACGTCCAGGCCCCAGTTGTCCGTCTGGAGGTCCACGCAGCCGAGCGAGCTCACCGCGTCCACCATCAGCAGCGCGCCAGTGGGCCTGATGATCTCGGCCAAGGCTTTCATGTCGTTGGTGACGCCGGTAGAAGTCTCGTTGTGCGTCACCAGCACGGCCTTGAATGGCCCCTCCTGGCGCAGCTTGGCGGCCACTGTCTCCGGATCGGCGCCGCGGCCCCATTCGAACTCGAGCATGGTCACGTCCGCGCCATAGCGGCGGGCGATCTCGCCCCAACGCTTGCCGAACGAGCCGATGGACACGCCCAGCACCCGGTCGCCAGGCGACAGCGCGTTCACCACGGCGGCCTCCAGCGTGCCGGACCCAGACGACGGGAAGAAGAGGATGTCGTTCTGGGTCTGGAAGACGCGTTTGACGCCCTCCGTACATTCGGCCAGGATGCTGGCGTACTCGCGGCCGCGATGGTTGATCATGGGCCGGGAGAGCTCCTGCAGGACCTCTTCGGGGACAGGCGTAGGGCCGGGAATACGCAAGTTTAGTGGCAAGCGGGCAGCTCCTTTGGGCAGTTGTCAGAGATCGTAACTCAAGCCTGCTCCTACACTAGGAAAGATGGCTGAAGTTGCGCCCTTTGCTGGCTTGCGCTTCGCCGGACCACCCCTGGGCGACGTCATCGCGCCGCCCTACGACGTGATCTCGCCGGACGAACAAGACCGGCTCTACGCCCGCAGCCCGTACAACGTCATCCGCCTGGAGCTTGGCCGCGAGCCCGACCGTTACGCCGAAGCCCGCCGCTGTTACCAGGACTGGCGTCAGGCTGGCGTCCTGCGCCAGGACGAGCCCTCGCTGTACGTCTACGAGCAGCGTTTCTCCGGTGGCCGCGTTCGCCGGGGCTTGTTCGCCCGCGTGAAGCTGGAGCCCTGGCAGGCCGGAGTCGTGCTGCCGCACGAGGAGACGCTCACCAAGCCCAAGGCCGATCGCCTGGAGCTGCTGCGGGCGGTGAAGGCCAACGTCAGTCCCCTGTTCGCGCTGTACGAGGACCCTGCCCGGGAGCTTGGCCGCCTCTTGGCTGAGGCCGCGCAGCAGCCTCCCACCGCGGAAGCCCGCGATGACGCCGGCGAGGACCACCGCCTGTGGCAGATCTCCGACCCCGGTTTCCTCTCGCACGCCGCGGACTTCTTCACCGGCAAGCAGCTCTTCATTGCCGACGGCCATCATCGCTATGAGACCGCCCTGGCCTGCAGCGACGAACGCCGCGCCACTAACGACTTACGACTAACGACTAACGACTTCGACTACGTCCTCATGGCGCTGGTGGACTTCGCGGATCCCGGCCTGGTCGTCCTGCCCACACACCGGCTGGTGAGCGGGCTGTCCCATGCCATGCTGCGCAAGCTGGCAGAACAGCTGGGCGACTACTTTGAAGTCGTCGCCGCGGCCAATGAGCCCTCGCCCAGGGCTATCGATGCTGCCCTGCGCCAGCTGGACACGCTCTCGGGGCCGGCCTACGTGCTGTACGGCCCCGCGCCGGGCGGCCTGCGCGTCCTCAGTCTCAAGTCCGACTGGCAGTCAGCCACCTTCGACCCAAGCCACTCGCCGGCCTGGAACCGCCTGGACGTCGCTGTGCTGCACGCGGTCCTGGCCCGTATTCTGGGCCTCCGCGCCGACGACCTCGCCAGCGAGCGCTACTTCAGCTACACCCGCGACGCCGCGGGCGGCGTGCGGCAGGTTGAGCGTGACGAGGCTCAGCTGGCGCTGCTGCTGCGGCCCACGCCGGCCACCGCCATCCGCGATGTGGCCTTGGCTCGCGACAAGATGCCGCAGAAGTCGACCTACTTCTACCCCAAGCTGGCCACCGGCGTGGTGATCAATCCGTTAGAGTGAGGCCAACGTGATTGTCGATCTGAAGATGCCCGAGATGGGCGAGGGCGTGACCGAGGGCACCATCGCCGCCTGGCTCAAGCAGCCCGGCGAGACGGTGAAAGAGGGCGAGGTCATCGCGGAGCTCATGACCGAGAAGGTCAACGTCGAGTTTCCTTCGCCCGTCGGCGGAAAGCTGCTCGAGGTCCTCCACGAGGAGGGCGACGTGGTCAAGAAAGACCAGGTCATCGCCCGATTGGAAACGAGCTAAGCGGCCGCTAGGATCGATTGCCGAGATGCGATATGACTGGCGCGAGAACGAGCTCAAATTCGTCACTAAGCGCGCGCCGGTGCAGCCCGAAATCGTGCTCATCGGCCCGGGCGGCGATCCCGACGTGAAGCGCTTGGAGAACTACCTCGAGCGGATGAACCTCGACTACATCGAGATCGATACGCGCGAAGAGCCGCTGCCGGAAGGCTACAAATGGACCGACCAGCCGATCGTGGTGGTGGACGGCGATCCCTACCTCAAGGCCAAGCCGCAGGAGGTCGCCCAGGTCATCGGCCTGGCCCTACGCCACTACGCCTTCGACGTAGAGCACCAAGAGCCCGCCAGCTAGCCAGCTAGTTCCGGGTAGCGGTACTCGTGGACCACGGCCCAGCGGGGCGGTGGCCAGTAGGATACCCACGCCAGGCCGATAACGTCCCGTTCGGGCAGCATGCCCCAGGCTCGGGAGTCGCTGCTGTTGTTGCGGTTGTCGCCCAGCACGAAGTACTCGCCCGGCGGCACCACCGTGCGCGGATAGACGGCATTCTCCGGCGCCCTGATGTACGGCTCTCGAACCAGGTGTCCGTCGACAATCGTTTGCTGATCCCGGATCTCGACCGTGTCGCCGGGCACCCCAATCACTCGCTTAACAAAGCTCTTAGAGGGGTCCAGCGGGTACTGGAACACGATGATGTCCCCACGATCCACCTGGTGGAAGTGCATGCCCACCTTGTTGATCAGCAGGTACTGCCCGTCGTCGAGTGTGGGCTCCATACTGTAGCCTTCCACTTTGTAGTTCTGGACCAAAACGCGCACGCCCAGAAAAATGGCGGCGGTCAGCACCAAGGTCTCGATAATCTCCCGCAGCGCGCCACCGGCTTTGGATTTGCGCTTGGTCGCTTTCTGAGGCTGACTTGAGCCTACATGCGGCGCCGGGGAGGCAGAAGCGACGGCCTCCGAGACGTGCTCGGAGCGATCCACCGGTCGAGTATAGCGGCGTGCTCTGGCTCGCCCTCCTATCCGACTAGCAGTCAGAGAGTGGGCGCGATAAACTCGCTCAAGTTGTGAGCAAGAATTCGTTCGAACGGGAACTCGAGCTTAGCGACGAGCTTGCCGATGAAGCCTTAGGCGCGTACCTCGCTGAGGTACGCGTTGCGCATGGCGGCCAGCTCCTTACCCCCGAACAGGAGCAGACCCTCGGACGGCGCGTGGCGGAGGGCGACCACACGGCCATCAACGAGCTGGTGGAAGCCAATCTCCGGCTCGTGGTCAGCGTGGCCAAAAAGTACGCCAACCGCGGCCTGCCGCTGTCCGATCTGATCCAGGAGGGCAACCTGGGCCTCATTCGCGCCGCCCAGAAGTTCGACTACAAGCGCCAGCTGCGCTTTTCGACCTACGCCGTGTGGTGGATTCGCCAGGCGGTGGGTCGCGCCATCGAGGAGCAGGCGGCCATGATTCGCCTGCCTGTGTACGTAGCTCAGCTGCGGCAGAAGCTTCTGCGCATCGAGTCCGACCTGCACGGCAAGCTCGGCCGCTTGCCCGACGAGTATGAGCTGGCTAACGCCACGGGCCTGACCATCGAGAAGGTGCGCGCCGCGCGCTCCGCCTCGTGGGTGTCGGCCTCGCTCGACGAGCCCGTCGGCGAGGACGAGGACTCGACCCTGGGTGATCTGCAGGCCGACACCAAGCTGGGCTCGCCTGAGGACGAGGTCATTCGCAACGAGCTGCGCGACGTGCTTGAAGGCGCCCTGGGCAGGCTTTCGTTGCGCGAGGCCTTCGTCATTCGCGCTCGCTACCTGATGGCCAAGCCCCTGTCGCTGGACGAGGTGGGCGAGCAGCTGACGATCACCCGCGAACGCGTGCGCCAGATCGAGGTCGAGGCGCTGGCCAAGCTGCGCGCGCTCGGCGACCTGACCACCTTCAAGTTCTAGTCTCCCTTCGTCATTCCGAGCCTAGCGAGGAATCCGCGCCTGAGGAACGGATGCCTCACTTCCTTCGGCATGACAAAATGCCCGACGTGACCGAAGTCCTCAACTACATCGGCGGCGCATGGCAGCGCTCCGAATCGGATAAGGTCGGCCAGCGCGAAAACCCCGCTTGCGTTCGCGACACCGTGGCCGCCTACCAGCTGTCCACGGCCGACGAGGCGCGCCGCGCCATCGCCGCCGCCGAGGCGGCGCTGCCAGCCTGGCGCGACACACCGGCGCCCGAACGCGGCAAGCTCGTACAGAAGGCGGCCCAAATCGTCGAAAGTCGCCGCCAGGAGTTGGCCGAGACGCTCACTCGCGAAGAGGGCAAGATCCTGCCCGAAGCGCTCGGCGAGATCGATCGATCTCTGGCCAACATGTATTTCGCCGCCGGCCAGGGCACTCGGCTGTATGGTCGCGGCATCCCTTCTGCCAGCGGGGACACACTGATCTTCACCCAGCGCGTTCCGCTGGGCGTCACCGCCATCATCACGCCCTGGAACTTCCCGTTCGCCATTCCCGCCTGGAAGACGTCGCACGCGCTGGTGTGCGGCAACACCCTGGTGTTCAAACCGTCATCGCTTACTCCCCTGTGCGCGCAGCTGCTGGTGCAGTGCTACGAGCAAGCCGGCATTCCATCCGGCGTGATCAACCTGGTAACCGGCGGCGGCGATTCGGTTGGCGCCGCGCTGATCGCCGATCCGCGGCTAAAGGGTGTCTCCTTCACCGGCTCAAACGCCGTTGGCCGCCGGCTGTACGCCGAGGCCGCCACGCACCTGTGCCGCGTGCAGCTGGAGATGGGCGGCAAGAACCCCGTGATCGTGCTGGACGATGCCGACCTGGAGCGTGCCGCGGCCGCCATCGCGGACGGCGCCTTCGGCTCAACCGGCCAGCGCTGCACCTGCACCAGCCGGGCTGTGGTCCGGCGCCGAGTGGCCAAGGGCTTGACCGAAGCCGTGGCCGAGCAGGCGGGGAAGATTCGCATTGGCGATGGCCTGCAGCCGGGCGTCACCATGGGCCCGCTGGTCGACGACAAGCAGCGCCAGACCGTCCGCTCCTATGTCGACCGTGGCATCTCCGAAGGGGCGCGCGTGGTGTTCCAGGGCGAGGCAGACGGGCTCGACCAGGGCTACTTCGTCCCGCCGGTGATCTTCGACCAGGTCAAGCCGGGCATGGCCATTCACCAAGAAGAGATCTTTGGGCCGGTGCTGGCCGTGGTTGAGGTCGACGACTTCGATGAAGCCATTCGCGTTGCCAATCACGTGGACTACGGCCTGTCGTCCTCGGTCTACACGCGCGACCTGGGCCGCGCGCTGGAGTACATCCGCAAGAGCGAAGCGGGCATGCTGCACGTGAATATCCCCACGCTTGGCGGCGAGGGCCACGTGCCGTTTGGCGGCCTGAAGGGCTCCAGCTTGGGCGAGAAGGAGTGCGGCCCGGCGGCCATGGACTTCTTCAGCGAGGAGCAGATCATCTACGCCAGGCCATAATCGGTGCTTGCTTGGCATCAATCTTGCGACGATCGCAAGTAAATGGCTTCTTCCTCGGGCTCGTCGCTCAATTCCGAACACGTCGAGCTGGACACCGATGACGCGCTGGCCACCTTTTGCCATAGGCTGCGCACGCCGCTGACCGCCGCCATGGGCTTCCTCCAGCTGGCGCTGCGGGATGCCCACCGGGCCGGCGCCGAGGCATCGCACCTTGAAATGGCCGATGAGCAGCTGCGGCGCATGGCCGGCATGATCGACCAGCTGGCCGTCGATGTGAGGGGCCCCGCGCACTAAACTTCGCCCAGTGAGATTCCTCTCGGGCCAGTACCTCATCGATCCTGCCGGCCCGAACTTCCACTTCGTCTGGCCGGCCGTCCTGTTTTTCGTGCTGATGGGCGTGCTAAGCACGACCTACACCTACTTTGTGGCCGAAACGAACAACAAACGCGCGCCCATCACCCGCATGGCGAGCCGCGTGCAGACCATCGCCTGGACCTTGGCCGTCCTCGGCCTCATCCTGATCGGCTTCCGCGTCGGCGAAGCGCGGATTCCGGTGGTCGGCTCACGCATCGTGCTCTACCTCGTGGCGTTGGGCTTCCTGGCCCTGCTCGGCTATGTCGTTTGGTTCCTGTATTCCGTGCTTCCGCAGAAGAACGCCGCTTACGAGCGAATGCTGCTCCGCCGGCAGTACCAGCCGCGCTCACGGCGGCGCCGTTAACACTGCTCGCCTGCTCCCTGCTGCTAAACTTACAACCAGAATTTGAAGGTAATCGATACCCTGTCTGAGGGGTTTGGCGCGGCTAATCGCCGCCTTTGGATCGTCGCCATCCCCATCCTCTTCGACGTGTTCCTATGGCTCGGTCCAAAGGCCACCGTGGGCCCTCATCTGGCCCAGTTGGCCCAGACGGATCTGCCTGCCCAGTACGGCGGCTATGAGGCCCTGTTCCAGCAGATCGTGTCCGGCTTCAACCTGTTCTCGCTGGCCGCGATTTACGTGCCCAGCCTGGTGGTCCGGCTAGACGGTACGCCCCTGCTCGCCAGCTTTAGCAGCGATGTGGCCGTCAACAGCCCCCTGATCTTGCTGGGCTTGGCCGCAGGCACCGTCCTGGCAGGCTTGTGGCTGGCTTGCTTCTACTTGGGACTCATTGCCCAGGTGGTGCGCGATGGCCAGACCAATGTGCGGCTGATGGCACGAGCCGTATGGCGTTACTGGCGGCGGTTGATCGCGTTCCTACTGTTAGTGGCGCTCATCCTGGGCCTGGTGGCCGTGCCCTTTGGTCTCACCTATCTGGCCCTATCCTCCATCAGCCCCGGCGCAGGCGAGTTCCTGGCCTTCCTGGTGCAGGTTGCCCTCATCTGGGCCATCGTCTATCTCTTCTTCTCGATTGCAGCGCTGCTGCTGAGCGACGTGGGCCCGGTGCAGGCCATCCGCCTCAGCGTGGCCGTTATCGCCAGCAACTTCTGGGCTGCCATCACGCTCATTGGCCTAACCTACCTGATCACGCTGGGACTGCCTATTGCCTGGCAGTTCATTGCCGCCCACCCCGCGGGCATGGCCGTAGGCATCATCGGCAACGCCTACATCGGCACCGGAGTGGCAGCGGCTGGCTTCCTGTTCTACCAGGAGCGGCTGGAGCGCCTCAAATCAGCCGCCACGAGCTCGCAGGAGATTCCATGATCAACCGCGTTCCCATGGACGACCAGAACACCACCAAGAAATCACGCCAGCCAGGGTCCTACAGCGCCCAAGACATCCAAGTGCTCGAGGGCTTGGAGGCGGTCCGCCGCCGGCCGGGCATGTACATCGGCAGCACCGACGTTCGCGGCCTGCACCACCTCATTCGCGAGGTAGTCGACAACAGCGTCGACGAGGCCATGGCCGGCTACTGTGACGCCATCGACATCACCATTCACGCCGATGGCCGCGTCACCGTCATCGACAATGGCCGCGGCATCCCGGTGGATGAGCAGCCCAAGCTGAAGAAGTCCGCCCTGGAGGTGGTGCTGACGGTGCTCCATGCGGGAGGCAAGTTCGGCAGCGGCGGCTACAAAGTGTCCGGCGGCCTGCATGGCGTCGGCGTATCGGTGGTCAACGCGCTCTCCAGCTGGCTGCGCGCCGAGGTCCGGCGCGAAGGCAAGATGTGGGTCCAGGAGTACAAGCGCGGCATTCCTGTCGAGCCGGTGAAAGAGATCCCCGAAAAGGAGGTCCAGCTTTACCGGCCGATCGGATCGGCGCTGGCCAAGCCCCCGCGTGAGCGCACCGGCACTGCCATCAGCTTCATGGCCGACAACGCCGTCTTCACCGAGCTGGACTACGACTACGAGAGCCTGTCACAGTGGTTCCGCGAGATGGGCTATCTCAATCGCGGCCTCACCCTGCACTTCCAGGACGAGCGCACCGATCGCGAGGAGACCTTCTATTTCGAGGGCGGCATCGTGTCCTTCGTGCGCCACCTCAACAAGAACAAGACGCCGGTCAACCAGCGGCCGGTCTACGTCGAGAAGGCGGTCGACGGCACCCAGGTGGAAGTGGCGCTGCAATACAACGACTCCTACATCGAGAACGTCTACAGCTTCGCCAACGACATCAACACCGCCGACGGCGGCACGCACCTTACCGGCTTCCGCATGGCCCTGTCACGGACCATCAACACCTATGCACGCAAGGCCGCCATCCTCAAGGAGAACGAGACAAACCTGACAGGCGAGGACATGCGCGAAGGCCTGACGGGCATCGTCAGCGTCAAGCTGCAGGAGCCCCAGTTCGAGGGCCAGACCAAGGGCAAGCTGGGCAACGCCGAGGTGGTCAACCAGGTCGCCTCGGTGATGTCGGATGGGCTGATGGCGTATCTGGAGGAGAACCCAGGCGACGCACGACGCATCGTCGAGAAGATCATCAACGCCTCCCGCGCACGAGAGGCTGCGCGCAAAGCTCGCGAGTTGGTCCAGCGCAAGGGCGCGCTCGATGCCTCTACCCTGCCCGGCAAGCTGGCCGACTGCTCCGAGCGCAACCCCGACCTGTGCGAGATCTTCATCGTGGAGGGTGACTCGGCCGGCGGCTCGGCCAAGCAGGGCCGCGACCGGCGCTTCCAGGCCATCCTGCCGCTGCGCGGCAAGATCCTCAACGTCGAGAAGGCACGCCTCGATAAGATGCTCGACTCGGATCAGATCAAGTACCTGATCACGGCCATCGGCACCAACTTCGGCGAGAACTTCGAAGCCGAAAAGCTGCGCTACGGCAAGGTCATCATCATGACCGATGCCGACGTCGACGGCTCGCACATCCGCACCCTGCTGCTGACGTTCTTCTTCCGCCACATGCCGCAGCTCATCAATGAAGAGCACCTCTACATCGCCCTCCCGCCGCTGTACAAGATCACCGCCGGGCGACAGGTGCAGTACGCCTACACCGATGAAGACCGCGACCGCATCCTGAAGGGCCTCAACGGCAAGAAGCCGGACATCCAACGCTACAAGGGCCTGGGCGAGATGAACGCCGACGAGCTGTTCGACACCACCATGAACCCGGAATTCCGTACGCTGGTGCGGATAAACGCCGAGAACGCCGTCGAAGCCGACGAGACCTTTGACATGCTCATGGGCGACGCCGTTCCGCCACGCAAGAAGTTCATCCAAACCCACGCCAAGAGCGTTCGCAACCTCGACGTTTAGGGCGCCCAAACCCCCAATCCTACCGTGGTAGTATTCTGCCATGGCGGTCAAGAAGCTCTCTGTATCCGTTCCGGCTGAGCTTGCTCGTGAGGTTCGTCGCGAGGCCGGCCAAAATGGGGTCTCCGCTTTCGTGACAAAGAGCCTGCGCCGGCAGCTTGACGAGGAGCGGCGCCGGCGTGCTATGCGGGAGTACCTTGACGGCATGGACGAGAAGTACGGGCCGCTCACCGAAGAGGAGATCGAAGAGGGTCGCAGCTGGTTCAGAGACTGATTCTCGACTCGGGGGCAGTCATCGCCGCAGCTCGGGGGCAGCGGGCCACGCGCCAGGCAATTAGAGGGGCGCTGGATGAAGGCGCACATGTCATCGTTCCACCGATTGTCCTAACGCAAACCCTGCGAGGCGGGCCTCGAGACTCGGCCGTTCATCAGGTGCTCAGGCTGGGCTACGTCACCTTCGTCGGCTCGAGTCTGGCACGTCGGGCGGGTGAGCTGCTCGGGGCCACCGGGCTCAACGACGCAGCCGACGCGCAGGTCATGGCCGAAGCGCTCAGGGAGCTTCCGTGCGTCCTCCTGACGAGCGACCCCGAAGATATGCGGATGCTCGTCGGCGGTCGGCGTGACGTGAGGATCGTGGCGGTTTAATCTTCCTTCGGCGCGTTACTGTCGAGGGGTGTCCTCTAAGCCCATCGGCATCCTGTACGAGCATCCGGAATGGTTCAAGCCGCTGTTTGCGGAGCTGGACCGGCGGGGGCTAGCGTACGAGCGCATCCTGGCGCACGAACATGCGTTTGACCCATCGGAAAGCGAAGCGCCGTACAGCATGGTGGTGAACCGGGTCAGCCCATCGTCCTACTTGCGGGGGCACACCCGGGCCATCTTGTATGCGGCCGCCTACCTGGACCACCTGGAGGCGATCGGCGTGCCGGTGGTGAACGGGTCGCGGGCCTACGCGCTCGAAATATCGAAGGCGCGGCAGCTGGCGCTGCTGGCGCGGCTTGGGCTGCCGCATCCGCGCAGCCGGGCGGCCAGCGAGCCGCGGCGGCTGGTGGAGGCTGCCACCGAGCTGGCTTACCCGCTGATCGTGAAGCCCAACGTCGGTGGCAGCGGCGCGCTGATGCGGCGCTTCGAGACCTCGGATGAGCTCGCAACAGCGCTGCAAGCTGGCGAGCTGGAGGCCCTGTTCGAGATCGATGGCACGGCCATCGTCCAGGAGTACCACCCGCCCAAGGACGGCGGCATCGTGCGCGTGGAAGTGCTCGACGGCGAGTTCCTATACGCCATCCGGATCATGAACGACCCCAGCCAGGGTTTCAACCTGTGCCCGGCTGACATCTGCCAAGTGCCGGAGGCCGAACCGGCCAGCGATTTCGAGTTCTGCGCGATCACGCCCGCTCGGGAGATCGAGGCCGCCAGCCCGCCAGGCTGGGTCGTAGACGCCGTCGTGCGCATGTTCCAGAGCTCCGCCATCGACATCGGCGGCGTTGAGTACCTGGAGAGCGAGCGCGACGGACAGCTGTACCTGTACGACGTCAACGCCCTGTCGAACTTCGTAGGCGATGCACCCCGGATCGTCGGCTTCGACCCATTCGAACGGTTCGTCGACTATCTCGAGCGACGCGCCGGCGTAGGTACACTGGCTCACTGATATGGCTGAACAAGAAGTCCTCGACAGCGCCACTGGTTGGGTGGCGGAGCATACGCGCAAATACGTCGAAACCGACGGAGCCGAGGGGCATGAGTGGCGCGGCGTCAAAACCCTGGTGCTCACTACCAAAGGCCGGCGCTCAGGCAAGCTGCGGCGCAATGCTCTGATCTACGGCCAGGATGGCGACCGCTACCTCGTCGTCGCCTCCAAGGGCGGCGCGCCCACCCATCCACTGTGGTTCCGCAACCTGGAAGCCGATCGCAATGTGCACGTGCAGGTCGGGGCCGAGAAGTTCTCCGCCCGAGCTCGAATAGCCTCGCCCGAGGAGAAGGCCCGGCTGTGGCCAATCATGACCGCCGTCTGGCTCGCCTATAACGACTATCAGGCCAAGACCGAGCGCGACATCCCGGTGGTGATCCTGGAGCCGCGGCGGGCGTAAGCTAGCAGCGTGGACTACACGCGAACCTGCGACGCCCTGGAGGCCCAGACCTCCGGGTTTGTGGAGACGGTGAGCGGAGCGGATCCCAATCTACCAGTGGCCAGCTGCCCGCCCTGGGATATGGCCGCGCTGATCAAGCACATCGGTTACAGCCACCGCTGGGCAGCACACATGGTCCGCATCCGAGCTACGGATTTCGTGTCCTTCCGGGACGTCGAGATGGGCTTGCCTGAAGACAGGCGGGCCTATCCCAAGTGGTTGGCGGCTGGCCGCGGGCCGCTGCTGGCCACCCTGCGCGCTGCCGACCCGGACGAGTCGATGTGGGCCTGGGGCGCCGACAAGCGCGTGCGTTTCTGGGCGCGCCGCCAGCTGTTCGAGACCACCGTCCACCATGCCGACGCGCTCCTGGCGCTCGGCCGCGAGCCGGCCATCGACCCCGCGCAGGCCATCGACGGCATCGACGAGTTCCTGGACAACCTGCCACACGCCGCGGAGTTCGCGCCCAGCGTGAAGGAGCTCAAAGGCGACGGCGAGTCGCTCCACTTCCACTGCACCGATGCCGAGGGCGAGTGGATGATCCAGCTCAATCCGGACGGCTTCAGCTGGGAGCACGGTCACGGCAAGGGCAGCGTTGCCGTGCGCGGCGCCGCCTCCGACCTACTGCTGTTGATCTACCGCCGGCTCGAGCCAGACCCCCAGCGCTTCCAGCTCTTCGGGGACGAAGCCGTGCTGGCCCGCTGGCTGGAGCACGCCCACATCTAAGGAGCGGACGTAGCCCGAGCGAAGCGCTGTTCGTGCCAGTAGGGCACGCTGATAACGACCGTCCGAGGCCGGAACAGCAGGCTGGCCTTGAGGCCCAGCGCACTGTGGTTGTGCAGGAGATGCTCGTACCAGTGCTGCGGCACGAACTCCGGCAGGACTACCGTGACCATCGCCTCCGGGTCGGTCGCCGCCGCGGCGTCGATGTAGGCTAGCAGCGGGCGGGTCAGCGCGCGGTAGGGCGACTCGATGCACACCAGCCGGATGTCTCGATCTTCCTTCTGCCAGTGTTCCGCCAGCTCCGACTCGTCGACGTCCATCGAGACGTGAACGGCGGCCATCTCATCCTCCGGGGCGCAGATTGACCGCGCGAAGGCGAGCGTGCGCTCAGTGACCGCATCGAGCTTGGCGATAGGAATAATGATGATCTTGCGGAAGCGGTCCACCGGGCGAATCTGCTCATGAGTCACACGCGCGACGTAGTCGTAGTGCTTCTTGATGCCCAGCATGATGAAGATGAAGATGGGGATGATGACGAGCACGATCCAGGCGCCCAGCGCGAACTTGGCCACGGTCACCACGATGGCCACCACCGTCGTAGCAAACGCGCCCACGCCGTTGAATGCGGCCCGCCATTTCCAGCCACGCTCCTCATTCCGGAGCCTCCACCAGTGCTTCACCATGCCGGTCTGGCTCAGCGTGAAGGCGACGAATACGCCCACCGTGTAGAGCGGGATCAGATTTGTGACGCTGCCCTGAAAGGCCACGATAAGAATGGCCGCGACCACCGACAGCACCACGATGCCCATGTTGAACGCCAGGCGATCGCCGCGGTGCGCGAACTGGTGTGGCATGTAGCCAGTACGCGCCAGGATGGACGACAGCCGGGGGAAGTCGGAGAAGGCCGTGTTGGCAGCCAACACCAGCAGCAGCGCCGTCGAGATCTGGACCAGGTAGTGGTAGGCGCTGCCGTCGCCCACCAAGGTCGCCGTCAGCACGCTGACGACCGTTTGCTCCTCAGACGGATCCGGGATGATGCCCAGTTTGCCCACCAAAAAGCTCATCCCCAAGAAGATCGAGCCAAAGAAGCTGCCCATTAGGATGAGCACGATCCGGGCGTTGTGCGACTCGGGTGGCTTGAAGGCTGGAATGCCGTTCGAGACCGCCTCCACGCCGGTGAGAGCCACCGATCCGGATGCGAACGCTCGCAGCAACAGCAGCAGCCCGAGTGCTTCCACCGGCTGACTATGGGCCACCCAGTCACCCGGCGGTGTATAGGCTGGCAGTGTTCCGGTGGCATAGCGGAAAAGGCCGTAGCCGAGTAGCCCAAAGATCGCGAACAGGTAGACGTACGTGGGCGCCGCGAAGATGGTCGCACTCTCGCGTATGCCGCGCAGGTTGCCCAGGCACAGCAGCACCACGAAGGCCACGCCGACGGCGATGCGGTAGTCGAACATGCCTGGAACAATCGACGTGAGCGCCTCCACGCCCGCCGCGATGGATACCGATACCGTAAGGACATAGTCGGTCAGCAGCGCGCCGGCGGCAATCAGTCCCGGAATCGGGCCCAGGTTGTCGTTGGCCACGATGAACGAGCCGCCGCCATTCGGATACGCGTACAAGGTCTGCTGGTAACTGGCCACGACGATGGCCAGCACCAGACAGATGACGAGCGTGATGGGCATGGTCAGGGTCAGCAGGCCAGTACCGGCCAGCACCAGGACGCGCATGATCTCCTCGGTGGCGTAGGCCGAGGACGAGATGTTGTCCGAGGCGAACACGGCCAAGCCCTTAAGGACGGTGACGCGCTCGTGAATCTCATGCACGGTGGGAATGCGCGGCCCAATGACGACGCGCCGGAAGGCGTCCAGCACTTTGCCCAACGTGGTGGTCGGGCGCAGCACCTCTTCACGGGCCACCAGGTGCTCGCCCGTCGTCTCAAAGTGTGGATGTCGCTTCAGGCGAACGTACTGGCCGCCCGGCTTTGAGCCCGGAACAATTTCCTTAACGCGCAGATCCATGACCCCTCCCACCTATGGCCTCCAGCTCCAGCCCGTCCAACCCAGGCTCGAGCCGAATCTCCGGAGCCGCTAGTCTCAGCCGTTCCCGCACGTCCCACAGCACGAAATCAAGATGCTTCTCGAACATCTCGCGGCTGCAGCCAGCGCTCAGCACGACCCGAACGCTGGCCCTTTCCCGAGCCGCCATGCGAACAGCCGTCTGAAAGGCCTCCTTGTCGTTGGACGCCCCGCTGAGCACAATGCTGATGTGACGCACTAGCACCGTATTCACGCTAAGCAGCGCGGATGCGCAAAACGTCAGGAAGGCAGGCTCACCGCATCAGGATTTCGTTAGGATCGGCGGCCGGCGGGCCGCCAGGTGGTAGACCTAACGTG